>Ga0214544_1000317_pt1 | contig 82847 bp, 33 predicted proteins | sample CNSS3metaG_FD_160074 | JGI IMG/M metagenome (GOLD analysis project Ga0214544, IMG submission 160074) | Root nodule microbial communities from cowpea collected in UCLA plant growth center, Los Angeles, California, USA - CNSS3 | ecosystem: Host-associated > Plants > Roots > Nodule | place: USA...
GAATTTCTGTGTTTATTCACATGGCAAGAAGGTTCATATATACACGGTACATGGTTCTATTTTGGTATCAGGTTTCCTAAACTTATGCCTGCAAATCCCTAAAAGATTGTGCCTATCATATTTCCCTAGACAACATGAATAAAATCCCCAAACATAAGCCTAATAATAATTATGCATTTAATACAAAAAATTGTTGCAACAGATATTTTATTGCTGCAACAGATATTTTATTTCCTATTAATAACATAAGAAAAATGTCTCATATAAGATATTAATAAGACAAAAGAAAAGCGTAAGGATTAATGGTCAATTTTGGTCAATTTTGATTATCAACAAAATTTTTCCATCCTTTATTTGGTTTTTATTTTTCATAAATGCATGACATGATAGTGCCCTATCGTAATCAAATAACCATTACAATTGCAATGACAAATTAAAACTTGGATGTACATATTTGTTAATACTTACAAATCGAATAATTCGAACTTGATTACATGATTTTGATATAATGTATGATCATGAGTATTGTGCAATAATAATGATGTATGTCTTAATGCAGAGTTATTGGACTAGTTGTATGAGGTCACCTTATGTGTTTCTTCTTAAAACACTTAAATACATTGAGTAGTGAAATTTTTGAATAAATAATTTTTTTTGAATGATTTTGTCATCATGTTTTGCTTAATTTAAATTCTTGTCATTAAGCCATGCACTCATAGTGATCTACTTCTTAGCTTCCTATTAAACTTGATTGTGCTCGAGAATGAAATGGTGAAGAAGGGAACTAGAGGCATCATTAATTGTTTTAAGATGTAAATTCTTTACCTACAAAACATTTAAACATTTATGTGACTTAGGGAAGAACACGAAAACACATGTGAGAAACCTTCATGACAGAACATCCTTGTCATCATTTGTAGCTCAAAGACATCTTTGTAATCCTTCTAGTATTCAAACTCATCACTTGTTGAAAGGTTCATCGGATGAATATCATAAAAGCATGGGGTAGAAAGAGATTTCTTTTTTCTTTATACTTGGAGCAAAGAGGTTTAGTGAGTGGTTCAACGCTACAATCTCATTAAGGTTGAGGGGTGTAGTAAAAGGAAGATCTTAGGAAGAGAGTCTCTTGAAACTGCCACATTTCAACCCCTTCTACAAACACCTCTTGCTATAAAGGCGAAGGTAGCATGATGAGATTTGATTATGGTGCAGATGCAACTTTTCTTGGTGGATACATTAGAAATTTTGGATTTCTATCAACATAAACATCAAAGGTGTGATCAAAGAATAAGGTTCATCTTCATAGAGAATAATAATCACTTTAAATCCTTGGTGAGATATACAAGAGAGAAAGAACCAAGGTGTTAAAGAATAAAATCTAACAACCCATATTTTGATCAAGTGTTGTTAAAATTTAAGCTAACATTACATTTCATTAAAATTCTTTATGCTTATTTTATGTTGTAGAGAATGTTTTCTTCCATTATTTGCCAAAAAGATTCATAAAAACTTATGTTATATCAATTATCTCTTAGTAAATGAGTTAAAGTTGTTGTGCTTCAAACAACTCCCTAGCACACACCTTGTTAACTCTGGAAAACACTATCTACCTTGTACGATTTAGTGCTTTACACAATTTCAAGTAAAGGCAATCTAACCAAGGTCTTATGAGTTCTATTGACCATCAATATTATGCTTTAAGAGGAAAATCATATTTAATGATGCATGAAGCACATTATAATGCATCATTTACATTCAAGATGCTTAAAATCGCAAGGAAGATTGTCTTATGAACTAAAGTTGTTCAATGACCAAAAATTGATTTGTAACATCTCTTTTCTTCAACACTTATATCAAACCATCCTTAAAGAAGAATAGCAATGAGTTCAATTTACAAAAGGTGGTTAAATGCTGCTAAAATATTTATGTTCAAAAACAATACTCGGGCTTATAACCAAAAGTGACTAAGTGTTTAAAGAATACTTGACATGTTAGTTAGGAGTGACTACGTTCAGAAACAATACTCAGCCATATGAGCCAAGAGTAAGTACAAGATGAAAACAATATTTGTGTTATAACTTGCAATATTAGTCTACATAATAAAACTCAATTTATTGAATGAGATTTAGAAACGTAATATGTGCTATTAGATGAATCACTATAAAAATCTTAATAATTTCTTCCTTTCCTATTGGTAGGAGATACCTAACCCTACAAAAAAAAAAAACAAGAATCGAACTATGAACAACAATTGTGGAAGCTTACCTCCTCTTAAATATATTGTACTTATAGTTTACTTGGACAATCATTATCAATTTTTGTAAATATTTTTAACTTCCAATCTTTTGTCGTAAAATAACAAAAATTAAGGTAAGAGAATTAAACATCGAGTGAATTTTCCCTTATTCCTAATATAGGTTGTATGGAAATTTACCAAAATCCTAATTTATATATATTAGAAAAATCATAACCATAATTAAAATTATAAAATAATAATTTTAATAACACTAAAATAACTAAAATAATAAATTACATAAAAATAACAACTAGGTCAATCTCTAAAGAAAAAAAATGCTTAACCACTCATATTTTACACTTACATAAAAACTAAAATAATTTAATAATAAAGATTATATATAGTTAATAAATTAAAAGGAAACTTTACTCTATAAAAGAGGAGAACTAAGATTAGTAAAAGTACAACACCTTTCAATTTTTCTTATTTCTTACAAAACAAATCCATAATAAATAGTTTTCCAAAACACAAACGTTTTAAAATAAAGAGTAAATTAGTTCCTTTTTTTTAAGCTTAAAAAAAGAAGTCGAAGTGCAAAATTTTTAATATTGCAAAAGCGTTAATTAAAATGATATTTTAATTTAAAACGTAAACCCATAATTCCTGTTCCCTACAAAACCAAAAACAATGTACCCTTTTTGCCAAGCGTCTCTTCTCAATGCAGTCTTTGCCAGCACCATAGATAGAGAGATAAAACGACATCCGCCACATTGAAACGACGACTTCTCGTATTCCGAGTTCACTCACTCTCATCACACTATATTACAATATATTTTACCAATCCTCTTCACTTTCTCTAACGCTTCTTCTTTCATATTACCACAATGTTTTCTTCTTCACCATGATCTACCATTTGCCCCTTTCGTTTACTCTCTGATTCATCTATATACATGTTTTCACGTTACACCGTTCAGATGTGTATGCACCGTAGATTAGTGAAATCACTGGAGGCAGCGGTTCATCGATCTCTTCCTGAACTTTGTTGTTTAACGTCACAACCATGAATCGATCGATAAACCTCTGCATCCGGTGTTCCCTGTCACATTTTCTTTATTTTTTGTCCACTGTTCTTAAATAATAATAAATCATTGGCTATTTCCCCTGTCCTAGAAACCATTTTTTTTTTCGAAACTCTTATTTTTCATTTTCAATCTCTGTTGCTGTTGTGTATTTATTCAGTGGGTTTAATATTTGGATTAATTGATGTAACTATACATGCTTATGCATGTACCAGGTGTTGTGGTGCTGATACATATTCCAATTCTGTGTGGGCTATTATACAGAAGTGGTTTTCTATTGCTGCAATCTTGTGAAGTTTGTTTCTGATATATTTCTGTGCTTGTCTTTCCTTTCTCGATTGATTCATACTTCCTTAGGTTTTGTGGAAAACTGTTTGAAGATTGAGATCCACCCTGACTTCTTTACTTTTCTCTTCAGGTCATGTGTGCATTATTGTTTGGCCTAACTAATTTCAGAACTGTAAACTGGTATGAATTATTGCATATATTTATTATAGTAATTATAGTAATTATACTATAGTAATATAAATTCCCTGTATACGAATTGTCGTTACAGTGATCTCCTCTGTGTTTACATGAGTTATGAAGGTTGTTGATATTTGTCAGATTGCTTCCAGGTAAAATTGAGAGTTTTAGGTTTATGGCAGTAATTAGGGTGATGCGGTGGGATTGAAGTTAGGAAAATATATTTTGACTATTAAATTTTAATAATTTTTTTTATAAATTTCGATGTTGTTTTTTCTAATGATTTTTAATTTTTTAATTTTTAATATTTTAAAATTATTTAAACAATGTAATAATCAAAATTTAGTAATCAAAATATAATTGATATTAAATTATTATGGCACGGAAAAGTTTACTCTGCGTAGTTTTGAGTGAATTTCTGTATGTGGATGGGATACTTGACATAGTTCAAGGCTTCATGCAGCCTTCTTTCTATCTTTGAAAAGATGCCTGTTTGAGATGTTATGTTGAGAAGCATGTGAAATGATTCCATTCATATTTCATATTATATTGGAGTGAAGCTTCTTAAAGAAGTTCAAGCTTCAATTCAAGCCAATGAAAATTGCCTTAAATGTGTTATTTATTTTTTCTGTGAAGGTAAGGGTTTGTACCCAATTGCCACAGTACTGTGCACTGTTTTTATGTCCCAGCTGCTTAATGTTGTGGAAAAAATATACCCAATTAAAAGGAACATTCCAATTATAAAAATATTTAAACTTAAGATTCAAATCCACTAAGATAATTAAAATATGATGGATGTGGCACAATCGAAATTAAATTAAATTTCATTGATACAACTTTTACTATACTATCTCAAATTTTAAGAATATCAATCTCAAAAATATTTCATAACAGCGATATAAAATAACTTTTGAGTAAAATATTATTTTTAGGTATTTAATCCAGAAAGTAATTTAATCTATGACGAAAGACGAAATCATTTTCTACAGATATTTCACGTTTAAAGTTGTGATCACAATTTAAGAATTTTATAATTTGGTGAAATTTGTCTTTTTTTTTTTTACTTTTCTTGTTAACCATTTCTCCAAAAGTTATAAATATTAGTATTAGAATATTCAGTAATAAAAAACTCATTTTTTCTTTCTATAACATTCTATTTATATTCTCTTATTTGTATAGAGGAACACTCGTATACCACATATTTGTTGAGAAAATTAGGATTCTGTTGAGCGAAACCTCCAGTTATTTTTTTTTTTTTTGCACTGGAAGGAAATTTGAAGTTTAAAATTAAAAGGGCGTTAAAGAGAAGAAATTTTCCTACTGGTTGAAAATAGGAGTCACACATTTCATGTTTGTTCATGCTTCGCATGCGTACTTGGTCGAGCTTAACTGCTCCTTGTAGACTCAAAATAGTTCAGAATTTCCCCATGTCACGTGGGCTTCAATTTTGGTTGTTTTCTCTTGCCTCCTTCATTCGGTCGAATTCAGTCTAGTCGAGCTTGACGTAAATTTGGTGGAGTCGCTTTTGGCCCAAATTTTGCAATATTCAGCCAAGTTGACCTTAGAAGAAATTTGACCGGTTCGGCGGAGCCAATTGTAGTCGAAATTTGGCAGTATTTAGCTGAGTCAGCCCCGACTGAAATTTAGTTGAATTCAGTCAAGTCGACCCCAATTGAAATTTGATCGAAAAGGCCCTTGACAAAATTTAGGCATATTTAGCCGAGTTGGCCATGACCAAAATTTGGACGTATTTAGCAGCATTAGTCCGGGTTGAAATTCAGTCAAGTTGGCCCTTATCGAAATTTGATCAAGTTGGCCATAACCTAAATTTAGTGGTATTCGGCCAAGTCAGCCTCGAATGAAATTTGGTTATGTTCAGCCGAGTCGATCGTGACCAAAATTTGGCCATATTCAGTTGAGTCGGCCCTGATCGACGAATTCAGTCGAGTCAACCCTGACCGAAATTTGGCCGAGTATGCCTTGATCCAAATTTGGCTATATTGGGCCGAGTTAGCTTTGGTCAAAATTTGGCAATATTAGGCTTAGTCAACCTTGATCGAAATTTGGCCAAATTCAGTCAGGTCGATCCTGATTGAAATTTTGCTAAGTCGATCCTAGCCCAAATTTGGTTGTATTCGGCCACATCGACCCTGACTAAAATTTGGTCATATGCGGCCAAATTTTACCGAGTTGGGCTTGACCAAAATTTGGACATATTTGACCGAATCGGCACCGACCAAAGTTCGTTCGTATTTGGCCGAGTCGACCCTAGCTAAAATTCGACCGAGTTGACCCCGACCAAAATTTAGTTGAGTCGACCATGACCGAAAGTCAATCGAGTTGGTCCCACGTTGAAATTTGACTGAGTTGGCCCTGACCAAATTTTGCCTAATTTGATCGTGTTGGTCATAATAAGGACACAAATTTTAGAAAATTCAATCTAAATTTCTATTGTAAAATATGGATTTTGGATTTTGAACTTGATTCTAATATTTGGATCTAAATTTAAATCTTGATCCAAATTTTTGGATATCGATTTTAAAAAAAATCTAAACTAGTTCTGCTGAAAAAATGGATTTGGATAAGAAATCTTATCCAATCATTTGAATCTAAAATGGAGGTGGATTTTGAATAATTAAAAATTCAATCCATGATCTAGAAAATTTATAGAAGAAGTACCCATTGAGTTGCAAAAGAACAAGAGAATGATTAAAAACTATTCAAATCTCATTCAATTTAAATAGTGATTTATATATGAGAGCTTTAAATAGTGATTTATATATGAGAGCATGGGCTCTATGTACATATGACCTAATTTTCTTACAAGCATGACTAAATCTACGTGGGACTAAAAGCTACAAAGTGTGACATCCAAGAGTGTGAAACGATCGCCCCCAAAATAGCTTAAAATGACTATTTTATGTGATGTGGAACTTCTTACTACATACCTTTCTTTCATGCTTTCTAGAATTTTTCATTGATTTTCCGAAGCTTGATTTAAGGTTCAAAGCTAACTCAATCATACTTTTATAAACTCTTATTATTACATGGAAAAGAGTAAGCTTGTACAATTTATACTAGACTATTAAGAAAGAAGAAAATTCTACTGCTCTCATTTCCAAAATAGTAGAATTTTTTGGTTTAATTACTCAAATATTATCGACTTTGGTATATGTGTTAATCTGATAGCCGCTTTTAGAAAGGTATCAATTGTATTCAAACTTTTGAAGAAACGCTTTAATTAGGTCCATTTTAGAGATAAATTATTAACGTCGTGAATGACGTGTCACATGTTAGTATGTTGTGTTTATTAATTTTTTTAAATTTTTTAAATTTTTAAATTTTAATTTTTTTTTGCAGAAAAAAATTGTCACGTGTCAATGTCACTATCAAATATTATTGTGTTGATATCAATTCAGCTATCATATGTGTCTTCTTGATTCAATTTAATCTCTACTTATGTGTCTCTTATTCAATTTTGTCCTAATTTTTTTAATAATTAAAATAATTTTTAATTCATTTTTAAAAGATTAAAAACAATTAAGTATAAATATTTTTACAAAATTAAGTATTGATATTTATATTGTTTCTCTCCAATTTTAGACCAAATTTATTATTTGTATAAATGTTATACTAATATTTTTTTATTAAAAATGACTTTTAAAATATTACCTTATTGTATATTATTAATTTTAAACTGATTCTTTTATTTTCATGAATGTTATACTAATATTTATTAAAAATGACTTTTACTACTAAATTAGTACTGAATTATTGTAAAAATATTTATGCTTAATTAGTTTTAATCTAAAAAAAATGGATTAAAAAATGTTTTAATTATTAAAAAAATTTGGGTCAAAATTGAATCAGAGACACATGAGTAGGGACTAAATTCAATCAATGGTGGAGACTAAATTGAAATCAAGACAATGACGTTTGATGGTGACACTAACATGTGGGATTGTCAAGCATTGCCCTGTGGCACTGACAATGCCACGTGTCACATCAGGGACGTGAAATGTGGCAATTTTTATTTTTGCAAAGAAAAATTAAATTAAAAAAAATAGGTTGACATGTGGCACGTCATTAACGACATTAGTAATTTCTGTGTGAAAGGAACCTAGTTGAAGCATTTTTTCAAAAGTTAAGATGCAATTGACACTTTTTTAAAAGGGAATACCAGATTGACACATCTCTACTAAAGTGGGTACCATATGAGAAATTAAACCAATTTTTTTTTCTTTAAGGCTTCATCTATCATCTTAGTCATGGACCTTGTTATGGGTCCAATATGTTGCTTCATAGATGGTCCAGGCAAAGTCTCATTTATACTTAGAATATATAAAGGTATAATTATTGATTTGATCCCCTGATTTTTTGGTTTAGTTCAATATGGTCCCCTTATTATTGGTTGGTTCAATTTAGTATCTCAATTATTTAAAAGGGTTCAATTTGATCATTTCCGTTAGATTGGAGTCAACATCGTGTCCGTATAGAACACATGTCAAGTCGTAGAATTTTTAATTTTTAATTTTTTTTTTTAAATTCTTTTTCTAAAAATTTATAATCTTCCATGTGTTAGGTTACCGTCATGTCACATGACAGTTTATTGTCATGACGTGTGCTAGTGATAATAATTGTTTACAATTTAGTTCTCTATTTAGATTTTTGGTTCAATTTAGTACTCCTATTTTTTAAAATCATTCAATTTTGTCCTCTCCAATTTAAGACCAAATTAGTAAATATACTTAATTACAACTTATATATGGATGTTACAATAATTTCTTTTAATATATACATCAAATCACTTCACCTAAATACTCAAATTATTTTATTTTTTACATTTTTACCTTTATAATTTTTTACACTTGAACTTTTTTACAATTATAAAAAATAAAATAATTGGGAACTAAAATAAAATGATTTTTTACACGACACGATAGTAACTTGACATGTGGAAGTTTATAAATTTTTAGAGAAAAAATTAAAAAAAAATAAAAATTCTATGGCTTGACATTGTCATGTAGGGACATAGTGTTAACTCTAATTTAACGGAGATGACCAAATTAAACCCTTTTAAATAATTGGGGACTAAATTAAACCGACAAATAATAAAAGGACCAAATTGAAATAAACCAAAAAATTAGGGGACCAAATCAATAATTATACCAATGTATAAATGATATCTCATTTAAGGGTAATCTTATGTTATGTTATTTAATAGAACAATGATATTATGACTCCCATTTTTTTGACTATCATCCTTTGCTTCCTGATGTGACTTCGTGGGAGTCATTGATTAATGTACCACTCTCTTTTTTCTTTGAAAGAATCAATGATCCATCCAATAAAACGCGTCAGAGAATAAATGATGAGAGTGAAAAAAAATGTGTCAAAGTATAAATTTCCAATTTAATATTATTCTTGTAATGTTGTATGTTGTATCAATATTTATGACGAAAAAGTTTGTTTATATTGGTGAAAATAAGATATTGGATCAAGTATAATAAAAATACGCATTCAGAGCAAGCAAGCAAGGAGAAAAACAAACTTTCTCTACAATAAAGATAACCAATTTTCTCTCTAGACAACACGTGAATTTACCATGCAAAGTGAAAGATAGTATATTAACTACAACAAGGTAAGAAGATTGCACTATTTTATTAAGGAAGTCAATTGATGAAATGTGTCTTATGTTCTCGTTGACACTAAAAGATATCCCTTAAGGTAATATCCAACTTCTTGCCATAATTAATTTTAAATATTTCATATATATTTACAACAAGACTACCAAGATACGTTATTATTATCATTATCTATTTGTTAAACAAAGTATTATCTCACATATAAAAAACTTTAAAACTTCTATTTGAGTACTTTTAAAAGTTTGAAACATAACTTTCTTATTATATTGTTTAAAAGGATAATATGGAAGACTCATTATTTTATCCAGTAAGTATTAAAGCCTAAAGTAATGGTTCGTTAAAAAATACTTGGAAAAATTAGATAAAAAACCATTGGATAGAAATTAAAAAACAATACTTAAGTTTGAAGCTAGAAGTTACTAGTAAAGATAATTATATTTGGTTGGAGATGCAAGGGACCTCATATTTATTCAAGTACTTAATATATTAATTTTTTTTGGAAATTTAAGTTTGAGTTTAAATTTTACATTGGATAGAAATGAGAAAGTTGAGTACTTAATAAGAATGAAAATTTATAAATTCATCACCTTATAGTTTTGATTGGAAATGATGTCAATTTCTTATGTTGGTTGGCCTGAAGTCTTATTGTTGTTTGTCTCCCAAGTGAACTCTCACTCTAAACACCAAATAATGGTATTTAACAGTGGTAGACGTTTGTGGTAGCAGGGAGGGGCCATGGCCCCCCCAAAAATTTGATTTTTTTTTATTTAAATTTTAGGTATTTTAAATTCTTTTATATTATAGATATTAGATAATATATTATAAATATTAGATAATATATTATAAATTAATGATGATTAAATTAAATATTTTATTTTTTTTATAAATATAATAATTAATGTTAATAAATAATAAAATATAAAATCAAAGATAATAAAGAATAAAGAATACAAAGATTTATCAAGATGTTTTTATTATTATTTTTCATTATGGTTTGAGCTTCTTATAAATCGTTTTCATTTCTTATTCTTAAATTTTTTTCTTTTGTTTTTGAAGAGAAAAATATTTATTTTTTGCTCTTATTTCTCTTTGTTCTCTTTCATTCACGAGGAGGAAAAGAATTAGGTAATTCTTTTATCTTACTTGATAGTGAAATATTAGTTTAATAAATTATTTAATAAGTCTCTTTTATATTAATTTTTATTTTATGAACATAGAAGTAAAAGTATCTTATTGTGTGTTTTTTTATAACCGGATACTGTGGTTCATTATATGACTTGAGTTTCTCACAAATAGTTCTCATCTCCCATTCTCACCTATTTTCTTTTGTTTCTTAAAGAGAAAAAGATCTACTATTTTTGCTCTCATATATAAGTTGTTGTCTTCCATTCTCGAAAAAATAAAGAAGAAAGTAATTCTCTCGTATCACATGATAGTGAAATATTAGTTTAATAATTGTATATTAATTTATTTAATGAGCTTGTATATTAATTTTTTATTTTATGAACATAAAAGAAAAATATTGTACTGTGTGTTTTTTATAACTGGATCTTAAGTGTGATTTGATTATCATCGAATTTTCTTTTGATATTTACGTCTCTCAGTTTTTTATTAGATTATGGAAATTTATTTTTTAGTCTTTTTTTTAAATAGGTATACAAATTCAAGTCTTCCATATATTTATTTGTAATTTTTTTTAGTTATCATTATACTAAATTATGTATTCATTTTTATTATATTAGTGACAATAATTAAATATATAAATTTTGAATGTATTATTTTGGCTCCCCCAACAATGTTGGTCAAGATCCGCCACTGGGATTCAAGTTGATGGTTAGTCTTGGTGACCAACTCATATAAGTACAATATGATCCCTGTATCGAAAGTCGTCTTCTTAACAAAAATTCAGGTAAGAGTGTCCCATTAAGATAAACTATTGTTTGAAAGGGATACTCGTGGTAGGAAATACTTCCGCTATAGGGGAAGTGTACCAATGTGGAAGGGACTCACCCTTTAGGGAGAAATTGTTGGGAATCCAAGTGTGAATCTAAGTCTTACATTAAGTAAAAATGAAAAAAATTTCTATAAATCCATTATCTTAAGATTTTACGTTAGAAGTAGTGTCAATCTCTTATGTGGATTGAGCTTTGATTTCATTTGTGTTATATCTCTTTGGTGAATTCTCCCCTCCATAGACCTACTAGTATTATCAAAGTCGATGGTTGGTGTTAGTGACCAACTCATTAGAGCACAATCGGGTAGAAATGAGAAAATTGAATAACATATAACGAGCACAAATGAAAAAGTTGAGTATCATATATGGAAGAAGACCTATAAATCTATTGTCTTAAAGTTAATGTTTTGTGTTAGAAGTTATCTCAATTCCTAATATGGATTTGTCTCATGTTTCATTGGTGTTATATCTCCTCGATTTATTATCCTGAAAAAAGTAAAAAATGCAACTCAACCTCTCATCTATTTTTTTTTTCTTCGATAAATTTCATTACAATAGATAAATATATAAGTTTTTAAGTATTGATAAAAATATAAGTTTTTTTTATATTGTTTATAGAATATTATTGTTAAGATAACCTATTTTTCTATCTTTATATCTCATCTCGAGATATTAATTTTATAGTATTTGGACTATAAAAATATGTTGCTTTCATAAAACGACTTTGCTACAAAATTTTAGTATATAAAAACATAATTTTCTTTTATATTATTACTTTTACAATATTTACTTAAAAATTATATTTAAATAATTTAAATTAAAAAATTACGCTCGTGATACATGCAATATTTTATTTTGCAACTTTCATATGTTATTTTATTTCAATGCTTGGTGACCGGTATAAATAAATAGCATCTATGAATAAAATAATACTTCCAAAAAGGGTAATTGATCTGCATATAGTGAAGTTCTAAAATAAATTGTAGATTTTTAATTTATATTTTAAGTTTTAATTTTTAACTAGTATATAAATTAATTTAATTTATAGAAAATTTCATTTTCTTATTTCTTTTGATATAAGTTTTTAGGAAAAAAAATATTTGAACATTTTATCATTTTTATATATTAAAACAACATTTTAATTAACAAAAAACAATAAGTTCTTTTATTGTTTTAATATTGGTTTTTTTATAAATCACGAAACTTCACAATTTTAATACGTTCAAAAAATTAACTTACAAAAATTCAATTGAGAAATATAAATTTTTGAATATCCAATAAATAATAATAAATTAATAAATATTTAATTAAAATATTCAAATTCATAATAAATTTAAAATTTAATTAAGCTCTTGTATTCTTTTCTTTTCCTTTTATATTTTTTCTTCTAAAACAATTTTATTTTATAGAGTCTGAAACTAAGGAAAAACAATAACAAAAAAGTATAATTGTAATGAATGAAAACTAGAATTGCTAAATTTGTCAGATCATAAATTAAAATGTTCATATCTATAGGTACATAAAAATATATTGATGTTAACTGTAAAAATTAGGTGAATAAATATTGTACAGAAATAAAAGGAATATCTTTTTTCACAAAACTAAAAGCAAAAAGCTTTTATATTTTCAAAATTCAATTTGTTAATGAAGCATTTATTGAAGTAACATTAATTGAGATTTTTTGTTTCTAAAAGTAGGTAGGTTACCCATATAAAGAAAGCATAGAAGATGCTCTAAAAGTGTATACTAGAAGAGATTAGGAATGTGATTAAGAAATAATTTGGCTTAGTAAAACTAATTTGAGACAAAGTATTTTCCTTTGACTAGAATATAAGATATATGAGTTTGACCTTAACTTTAGTGCGACCGACCAAGAGTGATGAGACACGTTATATAGAAACAAGTAGAGAACAACCAAATTAAATTTGTCTTCAACTATTTCGTTCATGTGGTGAAAAGAGAGAAACGTCATTTCTTTTATTTTTTTTATAAACAATTATATTATTAAAATTTTTTATAAACATATAATAACATTATAATACTATTCTTGCATTACATTTAATTCTTTATAGCATATATAAGAATAAATAAACAACATTATTTTTTACTTCATTTTATTTCTTTTTGGCATATTTTATCAAATTACATATACACCAATTATTTAAAAACTATTAAGACATAACAAAATTAATTTCGGGAAGAAAATGAAAATATCTACAAATAAAAGATAATAAAAGTAATGATATTTGACTCACTTTTTTATTAACTCTTAATCTACCACTCTAATCATATTTAGATTATCATATTATACCATTTAGAAAAATTTAAAATATATAATCTATGATTAGAATAATGAATTATAAAAATAAATTAAGAAAAGTGGGTTAAAATTGTAAATTTGAAACTGGAAAATTTTGGAAACAAACACGGTTAGATTTGTTTGTTCTTTTTCTTGTGTAGCAAGTCAGAAAACACTTGTTTTTTTTTTCTTGTGTCTCTTCCTTCATTTTTCTACTTCTCATTAGGAAAATAAAAGTTTAGTTTCACAAATTTTGACAAACATCCATTTTTAATAATAAAAAAAAACTCTAAGATTTTATTTCTTTATTTTTATAATTTTCATAAAAGAAATAAAAATTTACTCTATTTAATAATTTTGTCAGACACAAAAATGTTTGCCAGAAAATCATTTTCTCGTTATCGTGAAGAAAAAGTCACCATTTTCATTTATTTGATATGAACGAAGAACAAGCACAATGGCCTTCCTTAGCTAAACTACGACCATGATGTCATTTTTTTTTTTCACATGACAAGTAAAATATACAATGGTCTCTGAAAAATGAAACCCAAGACAAGAAAAACCCTTCAATTTCTTTGCTGCAAAGATTTTGGTGACCCTTGAAAAAGGTCCAAAATATAACTCTGTAGATCCTCAACAGTGTACTTGATATACTTATCTGCAATGTTTGATGAGTTTCTTCCAGTGTATGATCCGTATGCAAGAACCACTTTCTGAGACACAGAAATTTGTAGATCCTCACGAAGTTCACAGTCTTGGACGCACCACCCTGTCTGGGTCCTGTACACTTCACGAAAGGCATTGCAAAACTTTTTGCAGCTTTTCTCCAAAGTTCTGTGTGAAACACAATTTGGCAAATTCTCATCCTTAAGCATACAAAGTATTGGACCCCAAGTCACCCTCTCATAGCACCTTGCATCGCGCTGATACTCAGCAGTGTGCTGCCGAAGCCAGAAATCTCCAAAAAAGTGGCTTAGATCAGAGCACTTCACCTTTTGCACCATGTAACGGATGTTGTTCATCATGAAAATATGTTGCAAAGCCAAATCTTTGTATAGTTTGGACTTGTTGCTCAAGTTGGATTCTAGAGCTGTGGCGATTGATCGAAAGTAGAATGCCATTGGACTCAGTGAGAGACCTGAGGCTTCTGGTTTATATCCTGCAGGATCAGTTGAACACTCTTCAACGAGAAGGTGATTGAGGGTGTCACCATATTCAACCAGTGTCATGATGTAATTCATGACATATTTGGTAACATGGTGAACACCCCCTTGAGGAAAAGGAATCTTTGAATGGTTAGTTGCAATAGCATTTCTGAATGCCAGAAATGTAGACTTGATAGTGTCACCAATGCTTGTTTGAAGCTTGTGAAACTCTCCTCTCACAAAAGCACCAACTTCTTCAAAGAACAATATATCTACATCCACCGAAACATGCTCCAAAACCTCATGCATGTCAAGCAAACGAAACATTCTTTCTGGGGTGTGTGTTCCCATTGCCACGGCCTCTCCGAAATTCAAAAGAAGCAGCATAAAACTCTGAGAAATTTCGGAAAAGCAACACTGATAAAAGGATCCAAAGTCCCCAAGGATGTGTTTGCACAATCTTTTCTCACTCACAAGATACACCTGAACAATGATCTTCATGGCTCGTATCCATTTCTTTATCTCATGGTTCAGGCACTGCCACTCCAGTTTCAGCACATCCTCAATGCTTAATTTTTCCATCTTAAGAATCACAAAATAATCAGCCAAGGCATCTCTTCTGGATGAAATGAAAACCTGAGAGAACTCTTGATGGTATTTTGAGTGAAACATGACATTTGCAATGCTCTTGAGATACTCAAGTACTGCTGGATTCATCAGATCAACAATGTTGGTCTCGGATTGGCCAGAACCGGTACTCCTGCGAACCTCGTTAACTTGTTCATCCTCCACTGCACGAAATGATTCATCATATGCCATATCCATTTTAGAATTGAAAGACATGCATTCAGGCTCAAAAAACTGCTTATGTTCAACAAGAATGTGGTCTAATTCTCTCTCAAGCCTGGACATAGCATCCTGCAAAACTGCATAAGCTCTCTCAAGAAGTTCCTTCTGCCTCCAGTTATCATTCACCACAGAAAAGCTTTCCAAACTCTGAATCAGTGTTTGGATTTCACCAACAAGTTTCAAATAATCAGAACACTCATTTGGACTAGAGTCCCATGTCATGGAAGGGTTTGCTACCCACATCGTTACCTTGTCTTCAACACACTTGAGTCGGTTCTCTAATTGCTTGATACCCCTTCCTTTCCTCTCATTGACTATGGAAATTGCGGACAATTGGGACAATTGGGTCTCAACATCCAAGAGGGTTTTTCTCAAGTCACTGGACACATTCTTACTTGCTGCTAGTGCCTTTAAAATGTGTTGAGCAGCAGCAACCACGTGTTGATCTTGTTCACAAGTGGAGATAACAGGTTTATGTTCCTCCATAGCAGAAAAACATGCAAGAGCACAGAGAAATCCAAACAAGAATGCAGTGGTTTTAATTTGTCACTGTGATGCAGACAAACGCAGCCGCAATTTGCAATCACAACACAGTCACAAACTCTAAAAACCTTGAGATTAAGGCATAAATTGCGATTGCAGACTTTAAAACCTTATTGCAGTCTCTACAACTGAACATGACTACTTCGTCTCCAAACTAAAATCTTTGTATAGTTTACACAAAAGGTATGGGTTAAAACAAAGAACCTTGCAAAAGCTCAACTTATAGACAAGAAAAAAAATAAAAGCAAGCTTTATAGTCCTCAAAGGAACAAGAATTTAAACCTTAAAAGCTTGAAACCCTGCATCTGGAAATTATGAAGAAGAAGAAGGCATGAATGAATAATTTTCTCCTCTTAACTTCTCATTCCCCTCTCCATTATCAAGAAAGGCAGAGCAACAACAGCAAGCCCCAACAATTGGGAGTAAGAGAGCTGATAATCATATATAACCCACCAAAACAAAGCACAACCTCCAAATTCAAACTTGTATAAATAGAATTGCCACAGGAAATGGTGAACTCAACCAATTGACCCTCACACAAACACCTACCGTGCCAATTAATCACTGGTAACTGAACCCCCAAAAGAATTTCTTTGAAAAAAGAGAAAGACAATGAAAATCACACACAGTTCACAGATTTCAAAACATGATTCAGGTAAGAGAAACTATAAACCAGGACAAAGGATCAAGTTGGGACAAAGATGCAAAAAAGAAGAAAGCTTAGAAATTGAGAAAGTGGGGACGAATTTTGTGTAGCAAGGGGAAAATTGGATGTTAATTAATTGATATTTGTGAAGAGAAATTGTTTTTGTGTGGAGAAAAAGAAAATTGTGGAGGAGCTTTGCTTTGCTATGAGAGTTTTTCTAACTACAAAATTTCCTCAATCTATGGCTTTTGACTTTTGACGGACATGTCACAAGGATTTAACGAAATTAGAAATTGAAGAAATTCACCAGAAAGCGTGTTGAGTCACTGTGATCTTGTTAACACGTAGGTAAAGTACACACTCTATTACTTCCTTTTCTTGTTTTTTTATATATACTTACTATATCCTCTTACTAGTCTTTAACTTGTAACATATATTTAATTACACAATCACATATATTTTCATTTTTAATAAAATTTACAAATAATAAATTGATTCAACTATTCATACTTAATTTTAATAAAAATATTTTTCAATTCATTTTATAATATCCAAATTTTAAAAAAGGTTAAATATGTTTTTTTCTTTAACTTTCAGTGAATTTTGGAATTAATTTATTTCAAAATTTTAGAACAATTTAGTCATTTATCTTTCAAAATATGTGAATTTAGTTTTTCGAATCAAATTTTATTAGGTTTATTTGATGTTTTGTATGTCATTTCAGGATTGTATTTAAGTTGTTTAAACTATTTAACATATTTTTGCTTTAACGTTAAATTAATATTATTATGAAACGCGTTTGAAATGTCAAATAAACTTAACAAAATTTGAATTTGATTAAAAAAATTAAACCTGTGTATTTCGAAACATGAAGAAATAATTAGTTCAAAATTTTGAAATAGACTGATTCTAAAATTCAATAAAAGTTAAAAGACCAAAAACATATTTAACCTTATTAAAATTTTAAAAAGTTTGGGAATAACAAGTGATTTATGGAGAAACAGCTATTGCAATCGGTGTTCAAAGATCTTGAAACAGCTATTGCAATCGGTGTTCAAAGATCTTGTTACTTATTGCAAAGATTTTTTTTACTTATTGCAAGACTTGGTTGTTTCCTCAGTTGAGCAAGCTTAAGCGTCAACCTATGTGTGTTGACAGAAATGGAAGTGACAAAAGGGTTCGGAGTTTAGCGATTTGGGGTTTCAAATGATTGTATTTCCAATTACTTTTCTGATTGGATACTGAGTGGTTCTGTTTCCTGTTTGAATGATGCATAATTTTCAGAAGTTTTGGATCTTATAATTTCATTAGTGAAATTAAACATGTGTTTGGATGAGTTTTCATAGCATGGATATTTATTTAAAAATTTTGGAATGTTATATCATTTAGAATGAGCAACTTGAAAAAATTGAAATTTTAGAAATTTATTAGATTATTTCAAAAAGTTTAAATTTTACAAATAAAAATGAAGAATTTGGAAGTTTTATATATTTTTTATTTTAAATATATGTTTATATTTATATTTTTTTTTTTGTCTATTCTTGAGTTGGGCTATAATTTACCCAACTTTGATAGGAAATTTGTCGGTTTGACTGAGCTTAAATTGTCATCATTTCCTCCTCGTTTTTTTTTTTCTATTTTTTTTCATAGTCTTTTACAATTTTTTTGAATTTTCTTTCTCTTACTACAAATTCTTTTTTATCTTGTTATGAATTGTCCTGTCTTTTTTATAAGTTTTTTCATTTCTTATTTAAACTTTTTATTTCTCTCAAGAAAGTCAGATAAACATTTTTCTGATCCAAGCTTTGAAGTCGAGCCATTTTAATATTCTTGATTTTCTACCAATTTCAACGCCATATTATCTTTGTTTGCACCAACTTTTAACATATTCCGCAAACCTAGAATGATACAATTTATCGATATGAAATACAAATTTTCAATTCTTCTTTCATACACAAGATATGATTTAGGATCAATTTTATTTCCAAAAGTAAGAATTTGAGTTTTTTCACTCCACATGTCATCCATAGCGTAAAAGCACCGATTTCGATTTCGAAAAGCATAAACTTGAATCGAATTCCCGAAAACACTGATCGTCACATGCTCGTGCTTCACTAAATTGAACCAATGAATCGTTTTGACATCTGAATTCAATTGGACAAAATTTGAACGTTGAATCACCAAACTGCCTGATAATGAATGAAGGCAATGTTGAAAATCAATAGCATAAAATTGCTTGCAAACCATTTGGCAAATGTATTTGTAATTCAAGTGTTCAAGTGACGACAAGCATCATTTCCGATCATCGCCAGTGTACTGAAACTGTACTGAAGCCGCAAATGATTTCTCTACTGCGGCGCTTGCACTCTGTTTTGAATGAGTGAATCAAAGTTGCTCGAAAGAATTCCCGATCCGTGCTAGCTACCAGTGAATAGCGAGTCCCGTGTCCGATACATGTCGGACACCGAAACTGGTAGGATACTTGTAGGACATATTATATCCAATTTGAAAAATATTTTTTTATCTTTGACATGATTTTAATGATTAAAATAAGGAACAAATATTATTTTATCACTACTTTTCGCATAATGGATATTAGATAGATAAATTGGATTCATTTTTGTGTTAGTTGACAATGTGTTAGTTGTCAGTTTCAAACTTAACATGTATATATACGACGTGTCCCGTGTCCTATGTTTTTTCAATTTAGGTGTATCTTCGCATCTATGTCATATCTGTACCCGTGTCCGTATTTGGGCAACATAGCTGATAGCTGTAAAACTTTAATTATTGTTTCAATTTTGTTTGTGGCATCCATCAGAGTTTATTAATTATGGTGTAAGTAGTAGTTGCATTTAATGAATGTAGTTGAAGGGTCATGTCTAAAGGTCTATAAAAGGATCATATAATGTTCATTGTAAAATACAACAAGTCTCAATATATAGAGTGTTTATCTAGAAAGACTTGTTCATCAACAAATGACATTAAAGGTTGAGAGCTTGAGGGTATGAGTGCTTTAGAGAGAGTGATTGAGAGTTTGATTGAGATGACCAACTTAACTAACAACATGTCCCTTCCTAAGTTATCAAAAGGCGTCAACTATGACAACTGGAGTATGTAGATGAAGTCCCTCCTTGGTTCTCAAGAAGTATGAGATGTGGTCGAAAATGGACACCAAAAACCAAAGGATATTGAATAATAGACGAATGCCAAGCTTGCTACATTGAGAATAATGCGAGTAAAGGACAAAACAACTTTGTACGTGTTATACCGAGCTATTGATGAGTTTGACTTTAAGAAGATAACAAATGTTGAATCTTCAAAAGAAGCATGAGATACTTGAGAAGGCATACAAAAGGATAATCGTATGAAGCAAGTAAGGCTTCAAACTCTTAAATGTGAGCTTGAAAGCATGGGATGAAAGAGGCAAAAGAGGTTGTTGAGTATGTCTCTCGTGTTGAGACCGTGGTAAATCGACTCAAAAGGAATGGAGAGGCGTTACCCACTTGCCAAGTGGTAGAGAAAATCTTAAGGTCGTTAATTAACAATATTATTTGTGCAATTGAGGAGTCGAAGGACTTGTTAATGCTCTCGATGGAACAACTTGTCGGGTCGCTTGAGGCGCATTAGCAACAAAGAAGAAAAAGGAAACATGAATCTCTCGATCAAGCAAAGGCAACCATAAAAGGAGAAGCTTAGAACACTCAAGACAAAGGACGATACAAGGGAGGTAGAGGAAGCAGTCGTGGTGGTAGAGGTAAATGAAATAGTTCACTCAAGAAAATTGGTGCGAGGTCAATGGAGAGAAGGACGGTCAAGCAACTTAGGCGTTGAGTGCTTCAAGTGTGGCAAGTATGACCATTATGCAAAGGAGTGCAAATCGATTAAATGCTATAGTTGTGGTAAGGTCGAACATTTCGCAAAAAGATTGTCGATCTGGAAATGAAAAAGAAGAGACAACCAATATCGTCAAAGAAGTTAAAGAAGAAGCGGTGTTGTTGATTATTGGATATAGCTCGGGAGCCAGGCACAAGAAAGTGGAGAATTCAACAAGAAGGTTGAGTCTCATAAGTCAACCAAGTAGCATGGAGAGGTCGTCAAGACGTGCAGATAGCTTGGAAAGCTTGGTAGAGAATGTGGAGAGCTCGATGGAGCATAAGGTCAGGCTAAAAAGCTCGGTGGAAAAGGTGAACCAGTTGGAAAACTCGATGGAGCAGGTAAGCAATTTAGATAACTCAGTATGGAGTGTGGAGTGTGGATAACTTGGATTTTGAAGAAGACGAATCTATTATTCAAAGGTTAGTGCTTGCAAAAGGCATTTTGCAACATAAAATTGAAAAGGAAGTTAGAGGTAATGCAGAGTTACATGCAAGCTTAGAGAGAATAAAATATTTTTTGCATAAGTTGCGCTTGGAACTTGAACAAGAAGTGTTAAGTTTGCAAGAGTTGTCGCAAGCCGAGAAGAATCTTAGAGTTGCACTAGAGGTGCAAAATGAGAAAAGGACTTGAAATGAATGATGAGTTTGGTATGTAGAAGATGTGCGAATTTTCTGATCTCTTAAAGAGAGCTCGACCTATTGAGAGAAACCCGGTTAATGACAAGTTGGTCATAAAGACAATAAAGAACCCAACAAAGAACAAGTCGGGCAAGATTATAAGTCAGCCAAAGCAAAGAACAAATCAGTCACCGAGAATGAAGAGATCAAGTCAGTCTCAATGAAAGAAAATCGACCATGAAGAAAGTAAAGAAGCCGACTATGAATGAAAGCAATAAGCATGATGTGGGCTGCACGTGGCTAAGTAGAGATGAAGGGAAGAAGGATGAAAGATAGAAGAAGTATTTAAGTTTATAGGGGGATTTTGTTGGATAAACTTAAATGTGGATTGTTGCATTTAATAGTGTTGGTAGAATAAAGTGTCTTAGGAAATTATAAAGGTCAGGAGTGCATTTAGTAATGATTGTGGCATGCATTAGAGTTTATTAATTATGGTGTAGGTAGTAGTTGCATTTAATGAATGTAGTTGAAGGACCATATCTAAGGACCTATAAAAGGACCATGTACTACTCATTGTAAAATACAATAAGTCTATATATAAAGAGTGTTTATCTAGAAAGACTTGTTTGTCAACACTGAATTCACCGCTTGCACATTCGATACAACATCAATTTTTCTACGCTGAATGAACCAGCTACCACAATTGGCACGTGAATTGAATCCCGACTCTACCACTGAAATCCAATTCAATTCTTCACCTCAAAGTAGTGCAATTGCAAAAGATGAAAGTGCTAACAATTCAAAAATCTATTGTGTTGCTTTTATTGATTTTGCATTGAACTAGAATGTTCATTGAACTCAAATCTTTTTTCCTCACACGAATTGAAACGGACCATAAAGCTACACGAAATAACCAGATGTGTCCAACACTTCATGTAAATTGTACCAAATGAATAATCTGAATTGAATAAAAGTTGCATTATATAATTCCAAATAATTTATATAAATGAAAATTTTGAAATGAAATCTACTTTTCAATTTGTTACATGAGTTTAAGATTTTTCATGAATTTTTTTGGACATTTTTAGCATATATATATATATATATATATATGAGAGAAAAACAAATTTTAGCGATAATTCAATGTTTTTTTAACATATATTATTCTAAATGAATTCAACTATAGCAATCACAACTAATGGATTACATAGATAAAAAATTGTTCTATATCACAAGAAGGTGAAGTCAACAAGTGAAAAGATAGATGCTAACATGCATAAAAGCAGAAATCATGAAGTTGTATCTTCACTTACTATCCTTGATATTTATAATGTTGTGTCAAAAGCTTTTAAGATTGAAGTAATGAATTATAGGGATTTATTATGAATCAAACTATCTACCAAAATAATAAAACCTTAACTAAATATTATGGAAAGTTGGTTGAGATTTTTAGAAAATTGGATCATCGTGACAAAGTAGTCATGAAGGACCTTGATTATGTGATATCATATATAAAATCAATTGAAACATTGAGAATACATATACTTATGGATATATTGATAATGATTTTGATCAAATTTGTGAAAAATACTAAGAAAGAAGTGACACCTAATTTAGAAGAATACTATGTTTTGATCTTGAGAGAGATAACGTGAAAAAATTTTGAGAAAGAATTGACACCTTATTTATATTCATTTATTAATATTTATTTTAGGAACTTGCAGAGTTAAGAAATAAAAAATTGTATATGGTTGGAAACGGGTATTACTACCTCAATATAGGTTCCTAAAACAGACCACCCTCTACACAACTCCTTCTCTTTGATTTGCTCTTTCTACACACGTAATAGGGCCCAAACAAATATCAGAACATGATTCTTAGATTGCAAACAAATATAATACCATTTAGAAGGTAGAAAAACATAATGTAATCAAAAGAAGGCTACATGCAAGGTGGAAAATAGACTAATTTAAAGAAAAAAATCTTAGAAATAGAACTTACTCAAAAGAGGATACTGATCAATTCAAAATGTTCATGGGAACTTCAATTTCTACATGGTGCTATTTGATTTTCAAAATAGATGAAAATGGAAAATGTTTTTGGAGTAGAATGTAGAGGATGGAGGGGTTTAAGAAAGTGAAAGTTGGAGAAAGAAAATATGAGTACGATGCAATTTTGTTTTCTTTTCCTATCTCTCTTTAATTACTAAATACATTAAGCTATTAATATTTATTTTAGGAACTTGCTAAACTTAAAAAATTAAAAAGTTTATATGGTTGGAAACAGGGGTTACAACTTTGAAAAAAAAAATATGATTTATACTTTCACAACTATGATGACAAAGAAGCAAGTAAAGAAATTAAAATGTTCTTAAAGTGGTAACTACAAGTGTACTCAGTATAATAATGAGGAACAACAATATTATGAAATCATAAATACCACGAGTGGTGTTATCACAATCGGACATCAAAGAAGACATATGTTTGCTACAACTACACTGATAATGATTTCAACAATATAAGGTCTTAAGCACATCCATATTTTGAGTAATGCATGGATAATTGACATTGTTTGTTTTGATAATGTGACTTTTGATGCTAGACAAATTAAGATCTTAAACGTTCTTGAAAAATGTATTTTCATTGGAGAAGGAATTGTCTGTATTTCAAATAATTTGAATCTTGATATTATCATTATTGTTTCTTCTCTAAAATATAACACATTGTTAGTCTCTTAAATAACTAAAGCTCTCTTAAGTATTGTAATGTTTGGGTTAGACTTTTATGTTTCTAAAGATATTCAAACACGGAAATTTGAAGTGTACTCAAATGTCTTGGTTATGCTTCAATGTGGTTTATAATGTTTAATGAAGTTGAAAAGCGAATTTGGAGGAATATTTCATAAGTTTTGCAAAATGATTGAGACTTATACAAAGCACATTTTCATGTATTTCATAGTGACAATCGAATATGAAATCTGAACATTCACATTTTTTTAGTGTCCAAAGGAATTATTAATCACAAATCTTGTCCAAATACTCCCTAATAGAATAGGACGATGGAAAGAATTATCATCTATTAGAGGTGGACTGAGCTACACTGATTGAAACTCATTGCTACCCATATATTAGATAGAAACTCTCACATATGTAGTATACTTTATCAGTTGAATATTGTTTTGGTCTTTTGAGTAGAAAACACCTTTTCAACCATTTAAAAATGCAATAATATTGCTAAATTAACACACAAAGTTTTTTGTTGTGTGACTTTTGTTCACTTACACAATCATCAAATTGTCTCTTAGAGCTTGAAGGTGTGTGTGTTCATTGGCTATATTGATCACTAAAAAGTATATTGGTGCTATAACCCACAAACCAAACAAACATTTACTATCATAGATGTAGTTTTTCAAGAGACCTTAATATATTTTCCCTTGAGTCTGAAATTCTGGAGGATAATTATGATAATTTTTTCCACAAGAAGTTGATAATAAGTTGATATTAGATAACCAACAAAGTTATCAAGAAATAATAAGAGTTTGCAACAATCTGATGACCAAAACCACATAATGAGGAAGAATTTGAGCATTTCGAGATTGGAAGTTTGCATGTTGATTCTAACCATATAGCACACCAGTCGTCTATGCAACAACCTAATACAACAAAAAGAATTATGTCAATTTGTGTTACTAAAGGTATCCTTAAGCCTACTTATGATCCTAACCTCACCAGTAAGACCAAATAACTTATAAATAATTACATTTGTAATAAATGTCTACCTCAAATGTTGCATTTATAAGTCAATTTTCTAGAAAGATGAAACCTAATGCAAGTTCGTCCAATTTAGAAATAAACTTGATGCAAGTAGTGATTTGAAGGTGTTATGGTACTTTCCAATAATATTTCAGTTTAAAAAATTTGTACTATTAAAGAGGGTGCAAAAGACCTGACACAACATGCAAATGGTAGAAAATGTGACAAAATTCTTCACATCCAATTGATTCTCCACAATTTCCACAATGGAAGGGATTGATTAAACATTTTCAAATTTTGGTGCAAAGTGAAGAAGCTGGAGAATTACACTAGCTACAAAGAATCCCCATGTTAATTTAAGTAGTAAACATAGTTCATGACAAATTCAATCATTTATAACTCACCTCCTTGGTTGTGCATAAAGAAAAAATATATTATGTTGTCTATGATTATTTTAGGACCCAAGCAACTAGGAAATGAAATAGATGTGCATCTCCAATTATTGAGTAATAATTTAAAGATGTTGTAGGAAATAGTAGTGAGTGTCTTTAATGCATATTGCAAATATAATTTTAGATTGTGTGCAATGCTACTTTGCATAATAAATTATTTTCTAACATATGGTAAACAAATATTGTAGCTAATTTGAAACTACTTAACTATGGTTTGAGAAAGATATATCGTTATGTTGTTGTTCAGTCAAAAAAATTCAATTTTTTTGCTACAAAATATTTTTTTTACTAACCCATAATTAATGAATAATAAATTATTTAAATAAACAATATTATTATTTTTTGTTTGAGTGCTATCAAAAATTATAAAAGCAATTTCATTAATTTTATATTTAAATTTAAGGTTTAATTATTAATTTTATTTCATAATTTGTTGGTTTAGTTCATTTTGATCTTATTATTATTATTTTTTATTTAATTTGGTCCTATAATTTTTTAAAAGGTTCAATTTGGTCATTGCCGTTAAATTGATGTTAACACCGAATTTATACATGTCACATGTCATTTTGTGAATTTTTTTTTATTTTTTAATTTAAAAAAAAATTAAACTGTCATGTGACATTTCATAATTATACCATGTGTCAATTTGAGAATTTTCTTTTTAATTAAAAAAAAAACTATCATGTGGATTGTGTCACGGGTTTTATCATTTATATTTTTAAGCATTTACTTTTAAACATTTTTTATGACAACCACTTTTATATTTTTTTTAATAGACTTTTGTCATCTTATGACTCTAGTTGTGACAATCAAATTGACAAGTTTTATATAACGGTATTTATATTTTAAAAAAAATTATTAAAAATAATTTTATTCAATATATATCTATAACAATATATAAAGGAGATTCCCTTTTTGTGTCCATTTTTTAAAATACCGATTTTACCCTTTAAATATAACAATTTTTTAAATTTTTTAAAATTGACCATTACTTTTACAAAAATTTTATAAAATCAGATGTCTCTGCTTCTTCTTTATTTATTAATGGTTATTCTTTTATCTGTTCTGATATATTTCACTTTATTTTTAATAAATATAATTCTAATATATATATTAACTTAATAACATTATAATATCATGTATATTTAAAAAATACATACACACAGACTGTGTTACGCTATTATATATATATATATATATATATATATATATATATATATATGATAATTTACATAGAGATTATTATATCTAAACCTAAAATTAATTTAATGAACGCTTTAAATTTTAAAAGTAATTTTTTATTTAAAAATATTATTTACTTGTTTAAAAGGGGTCATAATAATACGTTGGTATAATATATAACTATACTGAATAAAAATAATTATAACCTGAGAAGATAAATTAACCCAAATTTATTACATATTTGCCACGGTGAAATTTAAATAAGCTATTAAACTAATCAATGAATCTAATTCATATAATCATATAATAATTACTATAGACATTTCATGTTTGTAAGGCACAGTGGGTTAATTTATCTTCTCAGGTTATAATTATTTTTATTCAGTATAGTTATATATTATACCAACGTATTATTATGACCCCTTTTAAACAAGTAAATAATATTTTTAAATAAAAAATTACTTTTAAAATTTAAAGCGTTCATTAAATGAATCTAATTTCATGTTTTATTTTCTTTTTCATACATTTAAAATATCTATTCTCTTAATCAAGTTCAAAATATTCTAATTATGTTTTTCAAGTACCTATTACAATATAATACTTTTACACCGTTGTATAATACTTTTCTAGATACGGGTGATATAAAATTATTATTTAATCACTAAATTTGAGTTAAACTCTCATTATAAAAAGCGAAAATTTTTAACATAAATAATAATTTACATGACATTTAACTTATTTTTTATCCATTTTATTAATTAAAAAAGACTTAATTATTTGGAGGATTTCTACTCAATAAACATAAGGATAACAAAATAGTTCGGCCCGATTTGACTCATCTCACTCTTGATCCCTCAAAAACAGGTCAGATGAGTTGGTCTGTCACTACAAAACGGGTTGGATACTATAACCCGTCTTGTCTGAGAGTGGACTGGTAGGTTGGTTTGCCACTTTTTTTTTCTTAACTCGTCTTAAATTTTTGTTTATAAAATTTGTTTATATATATATATATATAGTATAGAAATTTTACTTTTTTAATTATATTTTCATTTTTAAACATAAAAAATAAAATAAAAAAGGTCGGTGGGCCAAGGCAGGCTGGCCTACCTTTGACCCACTAGTTGGCGAGCTAGGCAGGCTAGGCCACAACAGGTTGGCGGGTTGAAAACTCCAACCCGGCCTGCCCTTTTCTTGACGGGCTGGCAGGCCAGTTTGGCCCTCTTTGACATGACATGTGTCAATTTGGTTCTACCTTTTAAAAAAGTTTCAATTGCGTCCAAATTTTTAAAGAAATTACTCAATTAGGTCACGTGGCAACATAATGTTATGTGCCAATGCCCATGTCAAGTGTCATTTTCTTTATCTCAATTTAGTTCCTATATATGTCTTTTTGATTCAATTTAATTCATATTTATCTATTTATGTCCCTTTGATTCAATTTTGTCCAAAAAATTTTCAACTTAGAGCAATATTGTTATTTGTATAAATGTTATACTAATATCTTTTATTAAAAATGACTTTTTAACATATTATATTATTGTATATTATAAACTCATGTTTTGTTAATCATTACTTCTTCTTTTTTTTTCAAAATATAGAACAATATTGACTTTTCCAATTTGAGACCGAATTTATTATTTGCATGAATGTTATACTAATATTTTTATTAAAAATAACTTGTTAACAATTACATTATTATATATTATTAACCTATATTTTGTTAATAATTTCTTTTATCACTAAATTTTAATATTAATATCCGTACTTAATTTTGTAAAAATGTTTATACTTAATAAGTTTTAATCTTATAATAAACATTGATTATAAAACATATTTCAATTGTTAAAAAAATTGAAAAAACATTGAATTAAAAAAACATAAATAACAACTAAATAGAAAAATATATATATATATATATATATATATATATAACTAAATTAAAATCAAAATAATGATACTTGACATGACATTCATACATGACTTTGTCATGTGATACAAATATTATTACATGTCACATCATGAATTTGACTCGCACAATAACAAAATTTACTATAAAAAGATAAATTAAAAATAAAATAAAAAAATTAAAACAAACTACATATATTAATACATGGCAAATCATTAACAAGATTAATAATTTTTTTTATCCTTAAAAGAACCGAATGAGACAAATTTTAAAAATTAGATCGTAATTAAAACTTTTTAAAAAGAAAATTAAATTAACACACTCCTATTAAAATAGAACCAAGCGAGTAATTATAAGTATTATAATGATGATTCTACTGGTAGTTTTTTCTATAATTGTCTGTCAAATCTACAAAGATAAACCGTAAGAGCTCTTAAATCATTATTTAAAAGAAAAAATGATATATACAGTCATGATGATAGCGACCCAAGGTTTATGCTTGCACATCAAGTCAGGTTTTTAGTTTGACTTCAAAAATATTGAAATTTAGACCATCAAAATGCTTACTTTGAATTATGACTATATTTTCAATATTTCTTGCATGTGGAGAAATGTGCATGACGCATATTATGGTCTAAATATTAATTATATTCTTCATTTAGTATATTTATCAGAAAAAGAAAACATTAACTATTCTTCTTTATACTTCTTTAAGATGCTAAATAATTTTCTTTTCTTAAATATTTTCTTTCTCAAGAATATGTTCTAAAGACATATTAAATAGTAAAAGAGTCAGAGTTGTATTTTTGACATATTATTAGTAGGCGATAAGATTTTTACACACCACGAAATAATTATACATATGTTTTAATTTTTATAGTATTTTTTATAGTAATTTATATCTATATACATAATTAATTTATCAATTTTATCTTCTATTAATATGTCTCATTTTATTATTTTATCTTATAAATTTTGTAAATATTCTTTTAAACTCAATCAATTACTTTCAATAAAAAAAAATATAAATTTTATTATAAAGTCCAAATAAGTCATTTAAAATAGTTTAAAAAGAAATTAAGATTTTTTAAAATCAATCAATAAGAAATAACCCATTCAAAATTAATATCATAATACTTTAATCATGTTTTTTTTAATTTAAATTAGAGTATATCAAGTATGAGTATCTATGGGTACAAATATTATGATAGTTATATATGTCTCCTTAACATACGGGTATAAAAGATAAAGTACCGTTACCTGTGAGTATCCATTTATAATATCAATTTCTTATCTGTCGTGAATTTTATTCACGGATACTTGCGGGTAGGGATATTTTTGACATCAATATATAAAGATTTAAAAATTGTGAGACTCAATTATTTTAATATTAAAAAAATTATAGTATAAATAGTTTTGTTAAAAATGAGTTTTATTATTTTAAAACACATAATCTCTCTAGAAACTACTCTTAAAGAGTTATCTGACTTTTCTTTAGGAGTTCTCATCCTTTGTTTGTCTGCTTGAAGATCCAAGACTGTACGAGTGGTCATCGTGGCGAGCTCTTCAAACTTTTTCTGTTCGTGTAAGTTGAGTTTCAACCATTTTTCTTCATCTATTTATGTTTTTAGTTGCAAGCATCTATATTTCTCTTACTACTTTATAGGAAATCTCATCATTTGTTCGTCTTACTACTCTCTAGTTGTGAGCTCTTTAATTTGGACTGATCAATTTCTCTGTTCAGTAAGTTGAGTTTCATCCTTTTTTCTTGATCTATTTTTGTTTTTTGTTGCATGTGATCTTACTTCCTCTTGGACACGCCTTTTTAATCATCAATAGGAATCTTTATTGATCAATGGTTCTAATGATGTGCCCTGATCGTGATTATGTTGTCCCTGTTGGAAAACTGACGAACATAAAACAAAAAAGCACTTCTTGAGGCGTGTAGATTCACTGTCCCCAAGTGTGAATACATAGCCACTAGTGGATTTTGTCTCATCTGAATCAGAAATTCAGTTAACATCATTGTACCCTTCTAGTACAACGGAAAATCCACTATATTCAATGGCATAATCCATTGAACCTCTTAAGTATCTCATAGGTCTTGAGAGTGCATCTCAAGATTCATAATTAAAATATTAAGTGTATCTTCTCAGTCTACCTATTGCACAAGCAATACATGGTATAGGAAGCCTCATCAAAAGCAGTGAGCTCCCAATTATCTGGGAATACTAAGGTTGAGAAAAATGAATTCTTCTCTATTTTTCCTTAATTTAGAATTAGTATCATAAGGGATATCAAATCACAATTTATACTATCTCCCTTCCTTATGATTCTAGCTTCTAAAATCACATTGACTTCACCTAGAATCAACTCATATTTCAAAATTAGATTCTAAAAACTAGTTGTAGAGACTATCTCAGTGTATATATCAATCATTAGCATATCATATACACATATATAATGGCACCTTCTTTATAAATATTAAATATCATTAGGTGAAAAGTCATCACAAATAATTATTTTCTTTTCCTTTGAAAATAAAGGTTAAATTCACTTTTTTTTCCAAATAATTGAGTAAAATTACCTGCACCTCCACATTCATAAATATTTAAGATTGGAAAATGAGCAAACACATGATTGTGCTCGTCCTTAATTGTAGGTAGGGAGTACACAAACTCATGTATACCTGAAAAAAAAAATTTCTTCTCTCCAAAGTCCATATCGTCAGCCTTTAAGTCCTTAAGATTGTTGGAAAACTGACAAACCAAAAACAAAAAAGCACTTTCTGAGGCGTGTAGATTCACTGTCCTTAAATACTTATCCATAGTGTGTTGTGCAAGTCTCCCAAGATACAACAAGAACTTCTCAGATTGTCCCGAGGATCTCATAACTAGCAAGAAAATACTCGTCGTTATAGAGAAAGTAATCCAGGACAACAAAAGAAAATAAAGAAGAGAGAAAAGAGCCAAGAGAATTGAGAAGGTGTGTTTTAGGAGAGCATTAGACCACCTATTTATAGGTGTGAATGAGGGATGGTAATGGGTTAAAATCCCATGGCTCGTGATGAATATCCTGTAATAGCTCAACAACAATCATATTGTTGTAAATACCAAATCGAAACTACTCTAGCTATAATGGCCAAAATGCAACTGCATATTTTACAATAAACAGATTTTACAACAGTCCCTAGGTATAGATACAACATCCAATAGTCTGAAGAGAATTTGGTGTTCTTAGAGCTATGTGGGTTTGTTGAGCCGCTTTGTTAACTAAGGGAAGCTAGTCGTCACCTGTGTGCGTGAGTTTGATAAAATTGATGTTTTGCATGTTTGTGATTGATTTATTTTGATTCTAAAATTGAGTTGTTACAATGAATCTGTTTGGTGTGTATGAGTGATGTATTTTGGATGTTTGATCTCATGTTGAGTGTTGTTGTTTGATTTTTTGTTAATTAGGAGAATTTAGAATCTAAGCCATTGATCAAATTTTATACAAACTCCAATGTTTTAAAACTGCTTTGAACCAATACCCTACAAGAAAGAAGTATCAATTTGAGTAGTGGAACAGGTTCAAATTCCCCCAGATCATAAAATTTCATATGTTGTCAACTGGTGTAGCACTAAGCGGGTAGCATGGAGCCGTTGAACATTAGTTGTGTGTTGTAAGTCTAGGAGCATTTTAGCGCCAGACCGCTGAGTACTAGCAAGTGACATTGAGCCTCAATTTTTGCACAAGGTTTGGCATTGAGTGCCAAAAACTGTTGAGTGCTAGATGTCATATTTTGCATGGTTCTCTTGTTTGACTGTTTTTGGACATCCTTTGATTGATGCTAACCATATTTTATGTCTTTTATTATTGTAAATTTGAGGAAGATGTTTTGAGCATGTATGATGATGGTGTTGAAGGAATTTCAAGAAGAAATTATGTTTGGTAGTAATTATGGAATTCAATAACATATTATCATGAACTCTAATAACATATCTTTTCAGAATAAAAGAATTTTATATTATTTTTAAGATAAAATAATTTAACAAATGATTTTTTTTTCATTAGATCGCCTCTAATTGTGTTTATTATTCTTTCTATTTTAAAATTATGAAATAATAAAGAGACTATACATCAAGAAAGAATGAGTGAATAAGTTAAAATCTCTCTTAATATTATTAAGTAATTATTTTTTAACAAATAATTTTTAAATTACATAACAATAAACTTTGGAAAAAATATTGATAGTTAAGCGAAAAGAACACACTGTATTTTCCTATAAGGAAAGTAAATAATAATATATTTAATCTACGTATTTGAAGTCAACATCTGTTCCAAGAAAGTTTGTTAGAATAAACTCTAACTTAGCTATAATACCATGTTAGAAGTGGGTTTAAAGTCTAACTCAACCTCACAAAATCAGCTTGTAAGATGAGAATTGCACCCACTTATATATTATGAATTGGCCTTATCTCTAGTCGATGTGAAACTTCCAACAACGTCTTAATCCATTTAATTTTACATTATGAAGTGGTTCTTTTTATTTATATAAAGAAAAACAATTAGAAAGTACTCTTATATTTAATTATATATTGACGTATAATAAATTTGTTTATTTTGAAATGTGAAAATCCTTGCGTACTTAATTTAATAAAATTTGAAAAACTAATCTAATAAAAGTTAGTGTGATAAAAATGATTAAATATTTGTATTATAACTTGGATTTTTTACCCTCATTTTTTTAAAATCACCATTGCAGCAGAAGTTTGTGAGTTGATGAAAATACCAGAGATTGAAACGGCTAAACTTGTGCAACGCCTTCTCCTTTATTTAACCCTTTCTTGTTGCATCTTCTCTCTCTTCCTCCCTATACTCACTTTCTTCTAACTTTTACACCTTCTTTCTGGATTTCCTGCACATTTGTTTCAGATAATGGGACTGCTTATTACCATGCCATCTGCGGCCTAGTAATAAACAGCAGGATCACGCACTTTCACCATTTCACCACATCGTAAATGTCCCGTTTCTGGGTACTTTTCTATTCAATCTTTTCAATACCATTTTCTCTTTCAAAATCCTTTCTTTTAATTCCTATTACAACCTGTGTTCAATTGGGTTATTTCATTGCCATTTTTTTCATCCTTTAGTACATTTTCTATTTCTACATGATATGTAATGAGTTGCTTTTCATAGATATTGGGTATGTTGAAATTGCTTGAACAATCATCTTCAATAAAATAAATCCTTGTAAAAATTAAAAAAAGTGAAGATTTGCGATTTTGTGCATGCAATGCAAGGCATCTAACACCTCTGTTATCTTACATATTATGGGGTGCTAGCAACATTCAATTAAGCCACATTGCATGTGTGAATCTGGTTCTTCAACATTCAAGGATGAGGTTACTTGTGTGTGCTTTGTAGTTGAGTTGAAACAAAACCTTGTATTTGAGATTCTGGTTTTACAGAACATACAGACTCTTAAAGACTTTGATATTGTTCTGTGATGGAATCTGTAAAACCTTGAATGAAGTGCTGATTAGAGAACTGGTTCTTCTACAAATTCAGGTGCAAGAAAACAATTTAACAAAGAAAAGAAACAAGTATCATCCACTTCACCCTTTTCATCAGAGTTGTTGTTATCACAAGATCACTTTGACTTTATGCCAAATGCAACAACCACTGCGACGAGCCGCATAATCCACTAGCTGCAACATCTCCTAAAGGTGACCAAATTGCACAACACACATTCAATGGCAGAACAGGGAAATAGAAGTCCAATTAACCCCCACTTGGAGCCTAACCCTTTCGTTGAAGCTCATCCATATCCAATGTCAAGTAACACATCCTCATCTTCACCATCACAAAACCCCTTCTTATTCGCGAGTGATGCCACCAACACTAACAATGTTGGTCCATATGCATATCAAGAAAGAGGTAGTGTTAATGGACTTCCGGGTGAATCATCACCAGGGAATCCCTTCCATGTGCCAACAAGTTCAAGTGAAGGTCTTCACACACTTCCATCACCAGAGCGAGGTCATTGGAGCATGCCTAGTAGCGAAGCAAGGCCTTTTAACACACATGGTGAAACACTTGATCCCTTTCCAGGCCAAGTATTAGACCCCTTCTTCTCATTAGAATCAGCACAAAACCAACAACGAGCTAGTGCTTCTACCATCTCAATGAGTGAACAGCATGACCCCTTTTCAGTTACAAATGAAAGACATTCCTATTCTGCAAACTCTGCCACGAAATCACCTCAAAATAAGTTCGCTATCGAAACATGTGATGCTGATATCCCAATCAGTTCTTTTCCCAACCATGGACAACGACCTAGTGACGGTTTGTCTGGCTTCAGCAATGGCTCAGAAAAACAAAGTCCTCAGATACAGGTAATGGAGCGTCCAGAGAGTCCTTTAAATTCTTCGGATTATAGTTTTCCATCTCATGTGTTTGATAGACACAAGTCAAACACCCAATGGAGCAGTGCCTCTAATGAATCATTGTTCAGCATTCAAATGGGGAACACGAGTTTCTCAAGTGACATAGGTTGGATTACTAAATCTGGCGAAATGGACACATCTGCTTCACCGTTTCATGGCAACCAGGCCCCACTCCCACTCCCACCAGCAACAAAATTCACTGATATCAGCCATAGCACTGCCAAACAACATGAAGGTTCAAAAGTGACCGAACAAAAAGCTGCCGAGACAATGAGAGAGGTTATAATGGAAAGCAGCATAAAAAGAAGTAGCCTAGGTAACCCGGAATCGCATTATCCTGATATGCATTGTGATTCTGGCACTCATTGTCGTCATTCAGATGGCAGCACCATATCCTTTGCGTTCAATGTGTAAGCTCTCACCGTTTCTTCTTTTGTACGTAAATATCTATAGTTATTAGTAAGTATCGGATTTTAAACTTAACTCAACCGTACAAAACCGGCTTATTTCACTTACTTGTTGTGTGTAGTGTGTTGTTTTAACTCAATGCTATGCTTTTAAAGAAAAAAATACCGAACTTTTCCTTTGTGATGTGAAGATTTACTGATGGAGACAAAGGTCATTCACCAAAGCATGAAGAGGAGAAGAAAAAGCAGCAGAGCACTACCGAAGCAACAACAGATGCAGTTCAGGCCCCCAAGCAAGCGCCAAATGCTCCTCAGAACAAATCGTGGCTATCTTGCTTCCCATGCTGTTGATTAGAACGCGTTAGGTCCCCATCTCCATCATAGTGTCTCTTGGCTTCTGCCAAAATTATTTTGTTGTCTCTGTCACCTTTACAGTTTAGTATCACTCACATGCACTACAGGGTAGCTCTAACTGGTTAGTTCTTATTCTACTTTTTTCCATTGCTAAACCTGTACCTCAAGTTCGGAGACCAGTCACAAAATTTCTGGTTAACAATGTACCATAATAGGTTAGTTTGATAGCACTGTTGGTAGATAAATGAATCATCAGGAAAAGTGAAGGGGCCCGGGATTCCTCAGCAAATTCTTTTGAGATGGCACACTAAAACACATGCACACAAAGTTTCTGTGACATGTTAACATTAACATCAGTTTGGTTTTGCTAATATTCCATTGTCATTTGGCACTTTTAAGGATGTTGTCACGTATCTAAAGGTCTCTCACAGCGGTAATTGAAAAAGGAGGACCAGTTCATAAGTGTTAATGCAATATAAGTTTTGAGGAAATCCATTGAGATATAATTATTTGGATTGTTGTTTTGATTATTTGTGGCTTTGTTTGATGCTTGGGGGTTAAAACACAGAAATGAGTTTTATGTGAAAATTTCATTTTTGACAAGATTTGTTTTGGAAGATTTAGTTGGCATTCTTCAGGTCCCAGTATCTTAGAAGTTTCAGAGTTTAGAGGGATTAATCACCATCACCCGGCTTCAAAATCCAAGTTCTGTATTTTTCCATGTATATGCAGACAGGAACCAAAGTTCTCTAGTTTCCTACATTGAAAGAAAAAACTATATCATATTAGCTATTTTCGAATTTTCTTTGCTATTTGAAAAGCTTGTGTAATAATATCATTAGTTTTTAGTAAACGAGTTGGTTTTAGCATGTTGTGGTTGTTTAAACGCTAGTATAAGTAATTTTTTGAAGCACCAGTTACTAAGATTTTATTTTTATTTTATTCTTAAAGTATGAGGAAAGTTGTACTTATCTTTCCTAAATTAATGTTAAGTTCATACTCTTCCTTTTAGTTTTCTAAGTGATTTTAATTAAAACACATTTATATCTCTGTTCATCTTTAAATTAACATTCCTCTGTCTCGTGTTTTTAATAAATGATATTCACTTCTTTTATATTTCTAATAGAGTGAAACTCATTTTCATTATTTTATTTAAATTATCATATTAATTAAAATTTAATAAAAACTATGATAATTAAAAAAAATAATGTTTTAAAATATAAAACTTAAAGATAATAATAAGTCCTCCTAAGTTTCAGCGTACAAGTTTTAGTATATTCAATGAGTCTCTAAAGTCAACTTATGTGTTTCAAGTCTAAGTAGACATAGTCTATCATTTGCGAGATGTTTTGTGAAGAACTTAAAAAAACATTCAAGAAACATACAAAGTGTTGCCAAACCGAAGTCAATATCTCTCTTAGTAATTAAAAGTATTTCTAATTGAATATAGTTTTCCTGAATTTATTAAAGAGTAGAGAAAGTCATGCTTGATGTAAAGTTTATGCTTTTAATCGATTAAAACAAACTTAATTGGTTAAAACAATATTAAAAATAACTATCCATGGTTTGAATCTATTACAGCGAAATTTTAATCTTACAATCACTAAATCTTGAACTTTTGGCGATTGTAATGGATTAAATTACCGTTTTAATTTATTAAAACAAAAAGATTTCATATTGAAGTGACAACAAAATAATTATAAAGCTTTGAGTTTTAAGTGATTTGAATCAATTAAATCATTTTATTAATCGATTAAAATGTTCTTCCTTATTATTCTAGCAAATCTAAGAACATTTTAACATATTAAATTTGAAGCTTCATTCTTTTTTTCTATCCTCTTAGAAGTTTCATTCTCCTTTGTCACTTGGATACTTTGCATAGGTTCAAACACATTGAAATTTTTGATCTTATACTCTCACCTTTAATTTTTCATTGTTAACATAATTTATTATCCTCGTTGTCTTCAAAAAGGTCCATTAAAAATATAAGGAATTTATGTCTTCCTAATGTCTATGACTACAAAATCAATTGGAAATCAGAATTCACATCCTTTTGTCATACCTTGTGTTTGGATGAAACATTTCAACAATGCTGAGAAATTGAAATGTATTGTATTTGAATTGCTTGTAATTAAATTCTCTTCATTTTCTAAATAACTTGTTTGGATAAAGAAATTAAAATATCTTACATTTCAATTTCTTGTTTGGATAAAATAATTGAATTTCTTATGAGATAAAATTTCATTTTATCAATATTTATTTTAGGCTTAATTATGTTTTAAGTTCATGATAAATTTGGAAATAGGTCGGTCGGATCGTTGGGTATGCCCGACACGTCTAGGTCGTTAGGCCCGCCCGACACCTCTAGGTCATCTGGCCCACCAAACCCGTGTGAGTTGTCGGGCTCGCCCGTCGTGCTTGGGCCATCGAACTCACTAACTTGTCTTGGTTGTCAGGTCAGTTCAACCTGTCTTTAGCTTCGAGCCCACCCAGCTCGTTTGGGTCGTCAATCCTATTTGGACCGTCAGATCCGCCTGACCTGTTTATGTCGTAGGGCCAGTCTGGCCCATTAGGGTTATTGGGTCAGCCTAACACATCTTGATCATCGGGCCTACTTGGGTAGTGCGTGTTTTCGGGCTTGACCAACCTGTTTGAGTTATCAAGCCCGCTAGACCCATATGTGTCATCGAGTCACCCCGTCTGTCCAGATCATCGGGCTCGCCTGATCCGTCTGGTTCGTCGAGCCCGCCTAATCCGTCTGGGTCTTCGGGGTCGGTCGACCCGTCTGTAGTGCAAAACATGTTTAAGTTGAAGTAATACTAATAAAATTTTAAACTGAAGTTATCTAGTATAGCACAACTTTAATTTACATAGAAAACGACTTTAGTATAAAGTATTTTAAAAGTTGAAATCGTATTAAAATGACATAATTTTAGTTCAAAACATTTTAAATTGAAATCATATTAATTTGACATGATTTACCCACTTTTGTAATTATACCCCTTTCAATAATTTTTCTAAACAGTTGTACTTGATGATGCTTTTGCCCCTTTATGGAGTTTCTAATCTTTTCGTAATGTTCAAGTGACTAATCTTTCCCTTATATTTTACTAGTGGTTCTGTTTAACTTATCCATATAGGACCTAAGGGACTCGTAGTCTCCTAGGAGTGCTCTTTAGTTTATGGAAGATACAAAAATCTCGAGAAGAAAATGTTTATTATCCTTTCTTTGACTGCAACAAGAAACTAAACTCTTTGTAAGTGATCCATTCCTTTCTTTTTTTCATTCCTTTGCCATCAATATTTTTTTCCTTTTCTTTCTTTGAAGAACATATATTTATATACAATCATTTCCATTTCCTTTTCTTTTATTGATGAAATATTTCTTAAAAAAGAAAATATACCCTAGAGTTACAATAAACCAATATAAAAGTTAAAATGTTTCTCGTTATAGTCTATTATACTTATATTAATTTTGACTATCTTTCACAAAGTATCTGTAAAAATCATTTTAAAACCCTTCTTCATCTAGCAGATAATCACTGAATATCTTTGAAAACATTGTTAAGCTTTATCCCGAATCTCCAATTCCTAATGTAATTATTTCCTTTTAACCCTTTTTCTTATCATCCCATTCCTATGTTTCTTTCCTCTCCAGGAATCAGAGAATAAAGTGATAAGCAGTGGAGAAAATTTTGGCCTAAATCATAGAATTCCCTTGTCTTTACCTCGTATGACAGAGGTTAACAAAAGTACACACAACCTTTGATGAAATTTCCTTTGAACCAGGAGGCCACATTTGTTCAATAATCAAATCATGGAAACTAAACTACTCAAAGACAGTTTCTTTGCTCCACTTCCCTCTGCATTCAAACTCTAAAATGAGTTAGAAAAAACAGTGATATGCTTCATGGGATTGGCCACTTCCTTGCCCCCAGCATGCTTCACAAACTCAGCTGGAGTGAGGAAACTACCATGGCAGACACAAACAATGCACACTTGACCAGTTCTGTACTTGTAGAGAAACCCTTCTATTCTCTTCCCATCAGGGCCATCTCCAGTTGCACTCACACTTGGCATCTGTCTCAGGATCTCCATTACATCACCCTTCAGGCTGCAGTAGTTCCCAACTTTATGCCTTTTCGCCTCATTCTCCACCTTAGTCTCACCATGCCTAGCTGAAATTTTCTTGGTCATGGTCTTCTTGGAAACCATGGAATTCTTGTCTTTCACAGTTGAAGTTTGGATTTTTAAAGCAACTCCTTTGTCTGAATGTCTCAGACCTATATATGGAATGTTGTATCAGAAAACTGTTAGTGTGTCTTTTGGGATGGAAAAATCATACAAGAAAGGTTCAGTTTTTCAGATTAGCAAGATCAGATGAAAATATACTGAAGTGTTTTGCATTATATATTCAAAAAGATAGCTACACCATACTTGCAAATGAATCAGACAGAGGTATATCTCAGCATTATGGTTGGAATCATGATATCAGTTAATGCACTAAAGAAAAACCTTAACAACTCACATGTCTTTTTTCCTCTAAAATGGTTTTCTATGGAAAGAATATGGTAGTTTGGGACCTTTTGTTGCATTAAGAGGAAAACTTTCTACAAAACACCCATCATGTAACATGAGAACAGTACAGAAATAATGAACAGAAGAAAGAACCCATCCCAAATTATGATTTTTTTTTTTTTTACTGTGCTTTGATGCATCTATCTATCTTTGAAAACTGTAATGTCATAAATGTTAAGTCCAGTGTCAATCATTACAGATAAAACAAATGAAAGAGAAGTAAGTATGAACTAGTATAAGACTGGCTACACACATGCAGCATCTATTAGTATATAGAAAGAAAGTAAATGAACCACTTTTTCCGAAGACAGAAATAATAGTCTTTAGTACTTCAAAATTGATTCAGAACTAAAATGAAACAGCTTGAACAAAAGTTATAGTCCAGAGGAATGCACACAGCAAAACCAATTTCTATATGTAAATGGACTTCTGGATCTGGAGTATGGTGTGGCATTATGTGTGGCAAATCAACTATGCATTCACTAGTCAGACAATGAATAACAATGTAATTTATACAAGATTAATTTATCAGTGATACTGAAAATTCATTTTTTACAGAGTAAAACATAAAACTCTTCAAGAACAAATACATTGCCTTCAGAAACCTAGGTGGATTATTTGGCATAGGGAACTAAGAATCAATGGAGAAAAGCAAATTGGCACACACAAAAAGGGAAGAAGGGGAGGGGGTATAGTCCTCAAAACCAAAGGGTTTCTTGTTCTTATAATGATTTAACTGCACAACAAACAAAACATCATTGTATTCTAAGATGCCAATGCAATCACCAGAAACACTAGTTAGTAAATTAAAAAGGACATAAGAATACACAGTTAGAAACCACTATAACATGCAGGTATTGAGTGAAAGAAACCATAATGGTGAAAAATAGAGGTCATCCATGAGTGAAAGAAAGTGATTACCATGAAGCTGCGAAGGCTGAGAAGGAATTGGGAGTGGCTTGAGTTGGGGAAGTGATGAGGGTGAATTGGCATTGACAGCAGAAGCAGCCACCAAGGCAAACACTTGAGGTGAGAGTAAGGTCACGCTCCTCTGCTTCTCTTCTGGCAATGAACAAGATCTGCCAAGATATGGGCCCCACTGGACCCCACTTGCCTCACCCTCCACTGATGATGACCTTGCCAACCTTCTTTCTTCTGCATTCTCACCGCAAGGAGAAAGCTTCAGAGTGAGGTCTATTTTCTTGGACGTGTATGATTTCTCATTGTAACACCTCTGCACCCAAAAAGAACAAAAATTTGAACGAATCTCACAGTCTAACAGGCTCCTGGTTGCATGGTGTCAAATAAAAATTAAGAAAAACCTCATCTTGATCAACATTTTCTTTGTTTTTTACCTCCATTGAAACAGAGAAGAAAGAGAAAACCCCTCAACGGAACAGGTTTCTTTCTGAAAGAAAACATATGCATGAACACGTTAGACACAACAGTACAATCGGGTGGTCCACTAGGAAAGAAAAAACGCAAATTTACAACATGCAAAGAGCTGTACTAAAATTTGATGAGGAAAGAACTGAGAGAAGAAAACAAATGGGGGCAGGGTGGCATACAGTGTCTGTTATGTTATGCAGGTGATTTTAAAGAAGGAAGAGAATGGAAGAAAGAGAAGAAAAAGTGTGAGAGGAAGAATCTGAGGGAGAGAGTATGAGAAAGAAAAGAGGTTGAGTTGAGAGAGAGAAGAAAGAGAAGAGAAGAGAAGGAGAGAAAGTTATTTTGATGTTGTTGTTGATGTTTAATGTTAATGTGGTTGAATGTTCATGGATGTATTCATGGGTGTAGTTCGTGAACTATGAGGAAATGAGGAAGCATTTGAAAAGTTCCACGTGGTAATCAGTGGAGAGAGAGGTTGGTTCATGTCTACGGTTACAGTACACTTGCGCCTCGTCTCTCTGCGATTTGCAGACACCACCCTCCTTCGACAGCTTTCTTTCCCGTGCCACGTAATTTTCACACTAAATTTAGGTTAAATCAATGATATTTTTACATTCAAATTTATTTTACATCCATTTACATTATATTTACCGGTAAAACCGTTGTTAAAGGTGATGTTGCATATTTGTTTCTGTATTTTTTAAGTTTTAAAAATTACATTAATATTATTTTAAAAATTATACCAGTTTAAAAAAATATTAATATAATGATTATTATTAAAAAGTTAATTAATAATATTATAAAGATAAATTTATAGTTATGAAATTTATATACAAATAAGAATATTTCTTATATATACACACTACGTTTGTATAGGTGTTGTCGCACATGTGTGTACACATTTTTCAAATATGAATGATAATATGTTAATAGGTGATAATAGTGTAATGTTATTAAATTAATATATAAAATAAATTTATATTTATTAAAAATAAAGTAAAATGAATAGAAAATTTAATTGTTGATAAATAAATAAAAGAAAAAAGATAAACAATTTTATAGAAAATAAGTAAAAATAATCATTAATTTTAAAAAATTTAATAAATAATTATATTATAAAGGGTAAAATTGGTATTATGAAATGTAGACATAAAAGAGAGAATCTTCTTTATATATTGTTATAGATATAAATATACTTATAGATTATTTTTTATTTTCTTTTATAATCTTTTTATGACTATTTTATTTTAACATCAAATTTTTTTTATTTGGTTAATAACGCCAACTTATTCCTTTAAATAAGTCATTTAATTTTTAATTTTAATAAAATTTTATTTTGATTGAATATTTTCTTGACATTTGTTAAGTTACAAATTATGAGTTTTAGGTAGCACATCTTTAATCGAGGAGGAGTTCAAATTTCAATTAAAATACTTAAATCAATTTGATAAGCAACTATTAATCTCATGAAAGTAATATGTATTTAGAGTAAAAATAAAAAATTAAAATTACTATAAAACAAAATTAAGTTGAATTGGTGTGAATTCTTTATATATAAGTTAGTCTATTAATTAGATAATTAATTTATTTTTAATTATATTTTGACCACCCTTGAAATTAGTTGTACTTTCTTAGATAATTTATCAAATTGGGATTGTGTGAAGTGTCATGTATGAATTTGTTTTATAAAATATTCTTTAACATCAACATCTATCTCAAAAGATCAAAAGTACCAGATAGAGATATCAATATTGATGCAGCAAAAAGTGGATTGAGATATCAAAAATAGATGGAAATGTTATTTCAATAAGATTAGAGATACATTTTGTAATTACACAAGGAATAAACAAATATACAACTAAATAGATTTACCCCTATTATAATTGATGTTGAAGTGGGGTTTATTTCTCTTGTTGACTTTCTTTATATAGTGTTGATTTTTGAAAAAACAAATTACACTGACTTTTTTTCAGAATTCAATTTTTCTTAATATAATTTTACTGTATATTAAACTTATAAATTAATATATAGTCGATCTATATGAAAAGTCTAGTCAAGTCAATCTTATCTGAACTAAATGGAATTAATTTAAGTTGAGGTTGAACAAAGTCGATTAGGATTGAAGGTTAATCAAACTGGTTAGTACTAAAGTTAAGACTAGTCTCTTCAAGTGAATGTTGAGTCAAACTGACCAAATAAACAACTGAGTCAGATATAAATGAAATTGACACTTCTAACAGAGAAAGAGTGACTTTTTTTTGATAAATTCCAAATTCTATTATTTTAGATATTTGAAATATATTCTTAAAAATTTTAAATTATAATTTTTTAATTTTTTTTTCTTAACACCTCATTTTACTTTAAAAACATTTTAAATTTACCAAATAATTAAATTACTCTCTTAGACTGTGTTCTTATAGGTGATTATTGTGCACGGGTGATGGTAAGCGATGAATGTAGAGAATTTTTGTGTTCTTTTTTATTGATTTAAAAGCAAAGAACATCAATGATTTGAGGGATTCAGGGTTTGCTCTCATCTCTCTGGCATGAAGAGATTAGAGAGTGATCGAGGTGTTTTTACATAATTACCCTCGTTATTTTATCTCAAATAAATTAACCATGTTGCTGCCTTTCGACGCATGTGGTTCGGTAATAGGATGTATTTTTGTGGCTGTTTTCACGGAGAAGCTTAAATGGATGAAACCTGTTAAGTTTTTTTTTTTTTTTGAACTGATTCCAACCCTGTGAACCTTCCTATTTAAACATTTCTGTTTCTTTTTGGAACCTGTTCCATTTCACCTCCATGCATGCACTGAACACCTTATAACCGATCCTGTTTTCTGGAATCTATTCCATTCATTGCAAATTTTAGTTCTTTTTTTTCAATTAATAAATATTTAAAATATTTTTATTTATGATAATAATATATGTGAAATTAATTACAACTTATCTAAATATCATTTTATTATACTTTTTTAACATCAAGAACAATTTGGTCATTCTACATTTTCATCTATTAAATTTAATTTTTTTTAGTCATATCAATCAAATCCTTCACAAACTTTCACAAAAATTACTCTCAAATCCACTCCAATATCACCCTCAAATACTTAAAAAAAAAAAAAACAACATAAATATCACCTTCTAATCAACCAAAATCAATCATCTCCCTCTGCTTCAAATCATCACCCACAAAAGAACACACCCTTAAATTATCATGTCCAAACTATTAACCTTTTGTGTTTGTGTGTTAATTCCTGATAATTTTGTTTTCGCATTTAAATTCTTCATCTTTTTATTTAGTCTATGTAGTTCATTGGTATATGATAAGTAATGATATTAGTGAGCAAATTATAATTCACGGATGTATTTTATATAATATTTAAAAATATTTTCGCAATTAATTATTTTGTTTGAAAAAATATAATCAAAGTAATCCAAACAATGCTTACATTGAATATTTCTTTCAATAGTCCTTATTCAAATATGAAACCTAATGGGTAGAATTACATATATTTTCTAAAATTATTTTGTTTGAAAAAAAAAATCTTTATGACTCATGCATATTGTTTCTCTTGAATTAAGATTTAAATCCCTTATTTCTCTCAACATATAATTTGATGGTGAAACCTAGACATCTTCCAGAATTCGTATCAGATTTTAGAAAAAAAAAATGTTGTCCCATTGCTAGACAAGTGCACTTGGGATGACTTTCAGATGTACAAGTCTCTTAAGCCGGTAGAGACATTCTCAATGTGTGACTGTGAGATTTAAAAGAGGATGTTCTCGAAAAATCTTTAAACATTTCCTCTTCCCATAAATGTCTGAATGATTAGATTAATATAGTTATTTTTTATATTTCTTTTATAGTATATAAATGTATTATTTTTGTATCATTATTATTTATTTGTTTTAATTTTATTATTATTTTATATTATTACTTAACATAAATTTAAAGGTATAAATAATTTTATTATCGAACATAATTAATGGATTATAACATAAATATAATCCATTAATACAAACTTAATTGATGTTATATGATATAATTGAGTATATATATCATTTAATTTACTATAGCAAAATACTAATGTTAAAATAAAGAATGAATTAAAACACAACATTCATGGATTAATGGAAGAAGCACCAACTAGGAAAACCGAAATTGAAGTTTTTATACATAAAAGACAAAACTAGTAAATGTAAGCCATTTTTTTTGCCTACTATTTGTTTACTTCAACCAAAATATCAAAAGTTTATTTGGTTATTTAATATATTTTTACTTTCAAATATAGATATGAAATACAAATTTAATTATATTTAAAATTATATATATTCTTAAAATTTTTTAAAATAAATAAATATTATTTTTATAATTTTTATGTGTTAAACTATATTTGAAATTGATTAATAATTCAAATATCAAGACGAAGTATTTTAAAAAATATAAAAATGGAACTCAATGTTATTATGTTAAAGATTATATTTTTGTTTTTACAATTTAATATTAAAATATTTAAAAATTTAGATTTACATATACATTTAAATAAAATATACTTTCACCTTTTTATTTTGTAAAGTAAACTTAGGAAAATTCATTTGAAAAATTTGTTAATTTGAGGAAAAAAATGTGGAAGTGGGAGAGCAGAAAAGAAATTTGGTAGGAAGGAAGGAAGGAGTTGTTTGAGACATTGGATACTAGGGTAGGGAATTGTCTGGTTGATGATTTGATGTGACACCAAAAGGTTACAGCAGAAGGGGTCCACTGAAGCTACACTTTTAAAGTTGTCGAAGTTCTAAACGCAGACACGAATGCCACGTGTTGGAGACCACAGTTTGGCTCTCCACCCAACTCAACCTTGGTTTCCTTGCTTGCACTGACATCTTATTTAATAAATAGTAACGTGTCATCATCTGCCACATCAACATGTCACCTCACTCACCCATTTTCTGTTCCCTCTCATCAACACTTACGTCTGTACTTATATCTCTACTTTCGATATTAATCATACACTAAAATATTTTTTCAAACTTCTTATTAATTGTAGTATAATACGATTCTTTTTCCGGTACCACTATTCTTGCTTTTATTTACTTAGATATTTACGTCTGTGGAGAATTATTAAGCAAATATTTAAACTTATTATGCAAATACTTCTTTTTTTTAGGTGGGAATTCATTCCTCAAAATCCGATTTCTAACATGTCAATTGATTTTTTTTTTTATTTCGATCTAAATTCTGAACTGAATTTTTTTATTTTTTATTCTTTTTATAATGAATTAGGATTATAATTTTTGAGATTTTGAAATTTTTTAAATGATAGATTTAAAAAATGGTTGAATTAGAGATTAAAAGTATGTTGATCTCTAGAGCTTCTAACTACTACAACTATCAAATAAGTTGTACTTATGGAGACTCACATTGAATGAAGAATGAGTCATTATGTATGATAGTCTTCAAATATCAACCTGATGATGACGTTGCAAAAATGATTCATTGTAAGTCTCATCAACCCATTAACACAATAATTAAATTGTTTGTTAAGTTTACAAGGTCTGCTGACAAAATACTTACTCTTCTACAACCAACTCCCTCATCCTCTTCCATGATTTCAAACCCTATTCTGCGTTCACCAACAAAGTTATATTATGGAGGACTTCTTAGACGGGCAAACATAACAAATAGTCTGTATGGTTATGGAATATACTTTAGATCAAACGCTATTGTGACGATGTCAATCTCTCACAATTTTACCTTTGATGAGCTTCAACACAAAATAACGCAGATAATAGGTTGTGGGACTCATTTCGTAATAACTCATATTGACTACCTTCGTCCCGTGAGGATAGTCGACAAAAAACTTATCCATGGCATGGTTGAAATAGAAACAGATAATGATGTTGCACAAATAATCAAGCGATAGTTCAACTTTTAGACTCGTCTGTGACACGTTTCGACACTTGGCAATATATTAAATTGTTCATCCAAGCAAGAGATTTATGTCAACCTAAAAGAGATCCATGTTGTGTGAAATTTAAAAATACATTCCATCAACACTAACTTAGTTAATTTTATTTAAAATTATGTCAACTATGGTACTTGTAATGTCTATCATTAAATAAATATATTTGATGTTCAATTATACTTTATAAATTTCAATTAAAAAACACATATATTACAAAAACAAAATTTCAAGTCAAAACAAAACTAATTAATTTCAACCAAATTTTTAATCATTTATTTATTAGGATATTTAAAAATAAATAAATTATAACTTTATATTTAAAGTTAATAGCTACTATTTTATTTCACTATATAACAAAAATTTTACATTATTGATTTGTGTGAAAAAATAAACACTTTATCAATAAAATTCATACAAAGAAATCAAAGTAAAAAAAAATAAAAAAATAAATTCGTACTTCCACATACTTTTTTAATTTTAAATATTCAATAAACATAAAAAATAAATAGTACAACACCACCTCAAACATTATATATTAATTGTTCTTACTTTTGTTACCTCTATTATAATTCATAATTTTTTTCCAAAATTACTATTATAAAAAACATTACTCAACAAATTCAAAAAAAAATTACTTTTATATTTCCAAATTACAACTAAAATAATTTAATACACAATACTATATTTATTTTTAACTTAACAAATTCAAAAAGAAAAAAAAAATAATATTTATTTTTTTATTTTTCCAAATAACACCTAAATTAACTAAAAACACAATATTAAATCTATTTTTTTTAAATTAACTTCTAATTCAAGCAATGTCTACAAAAACGAATATAAAAAAATAACACCTAAATCTATATTTTAAAAAATTTTCAAAAATTCTAATCCTAATTCATTTAAAAAAAATGAAAAAAATAAATAAAAAAACCCAAATACCCGAATTCTGATTGGGGAATTACAAAAAAAATCAATTAGCAAGCTGGAATTCAGGTCCCTAGGGACCGAATTTCCACCTAAAAAACAAACTGTGCTATCTAGGTAATTAAAAGTAGGAACAATGCTACGGGGAAAAAATCAGTATAATACAGTGTAGAGTTTGGAGAATCATTCTATTTGATAGTAGAAAATTTATTTTGGTCGATTGAGAAATTAAAATGAATTATTTTTATTTTAATGTGATTTAGTTCTTGATTTTAAAAATTGATTTTGGGTGGTCAAAACAATTTATTAGCATGAATTGGTTTTAGAAAGTAGTATGATACTAAAGAAATGGATTTTAAGTCTAATTTAACTTTACAAAATCAGTTTGTAAAATAAGATTTGTATTGTATTCATTTATATATTATAAACTTGTTTTATCTATAATTGATGTGAGGTCTCTAACAGACCCCCTTATGTTGAGGTATATACATTTTGAGCGTGAGACTAGAAATTAGATGGTGGTTTGATATTAGTGTGATAGGCATAACAAACAACAAACTTTGTTAGACTCAAACTCATAGCTCTAATAATATTTTTAAAAATGAACTTTAAACCTAACTCAACTCCACAATATTGGCCTATAAGATGAAATTGCACTCACTTATATACTATAAACTTGTCTTATCTCTCATCGATGTGAGATCTGCAACATGAGAAGACATCTTATGTTGAAAACAAGCAAAATTTCTCATATTCTCCAAATTATTTGGACAATGTAGGTTACAATTTTTAATAAATCTCCTTGATAAGATAACTTCCTACATTGTATAAAAAAATAATTCAAAATATCATGGTTAGACATTAATTTAAAACTAGAAAAAATAAGCATTTACAAGCAATACAAACAAATTTTGTATTGGTTCATTTAAATTTACACGCTACGTCTAGTTTTTCTTAAGCTAATTTCTTAAGAAGTTCAACTAATAAATGACAAACATGTAAATTACTCCTGATTATTTGATTACACAAACCAATTTTTCTTAAGATGAGTATACAAAATTACTCGTGGTTATATTGTCTTAATCTCTTTTTGAGAATAAGACCTCATAGAATATCAGAAAAACCAACTTTCAAATAAAGATCACTATACATTTATTAAGAAACTTCACTATGTGAAAGAATATTTCCAAAGGTTCTTTTCAATCACAAAGAACACTTAAAAACTTAAGCACTAGAGAGTTATATATGCAATTGTTGTTTATTTTTCAACTTCAATTACATTACTTTATATAGACTTAAAGATGATCATTACTATGTCTCTTTTGTTAAGATATGATCTTTACTTGATATTTGCCATCTACGTGGAGTCTTCTATATATGCATCCCTAGATGAATGCTAATAGAAGCTTAATAAGGAAATGTATGCTAGTATAGAAACTTAATAAAGAAATGGTTGATGTTGTTTGAACTTGGAATTTTCTAACTCTTCTTGATTAAAGAAAAAAAAATAAAAAAAATAAAAACAGGTTATGTACATATCAGTGAACTGTATTTAAACATGAATAATACAATATGTAATTTCAATATGAAGACTCTTACGTGGCTGTTTGAGCATAAAACTTTCTATACCTAAACCTTTTAAACATTGAAAATGTGATGTCTTATTTTAAAACATATTTCACATGAATTAATGTATCTTATAAACAAATTTGTTAATATAGGTTGTTTACGTGATAAAAATTTGAACAATATTTAACTAATATAATGTGAATCATAAACCATTAGACTGTCTACATCGACATAATAAAAATTTGGTGTGTAATTAATAATTAATATTTTATATTATATTTTATTAAAATAATAGATGAGTTTTTTCAATTAAGTTCATGTTAGGTCTCACTATTATTACATAAAGATTTTATTAAAAAGAAAAACAAAAAAATATTAAAAGACCACATTAAACCCATGATAAAAATATATTACACATAGGAAAAAAAATATATCATTATATAAAAACTAAGTAAATATATAGATGAAAAACAGTACATCAATGCAACATCAATAGGAAACCAACACCTAATAATCAATTTGCTCAGCATATTAAGATATTTATCATTAACTAACCTACTCAGAATCCACATAAGGTCTTTAAAACTGACTATTACTTTCTAGGCAATCCTTACTTTAGAAACTTTATATTAAATTTCTTTGGCCTACTTCAATCACTTTTTCTTGAAGTTTGAACTGACTATCATCCTCCTCAGAATTAAAATATTTCCTTTCATCAAGCATATCAGTCTATTTAGAGACTATTTTCAGTTTCTTCACAAAACGAGCTTGCTTAGACGTAAAAAAACTGTGACTTTAAGTGTTGTAAACCATGCAAACTATCGACAATGAGAATGACATCCTTCAAAGAAAACATATCATCAAAGGAATCAGAATCCACTAGCACACCACCACCAAGGAAAACATCAAAATTCTTAACAATAGAAGATCCATCGACAACACAAACATTATCATGATTTGACTCAGGCTTGACTGAGCAACAGACGTACCATAAGAGAGTGTACCATAAAAGGCTAAGCCATAGGCTCTAGCATAGACTCCCCACAGGATCCACCACTGACACCATTGACTCAATTGTAGACACAACTACAAAACTCCACCATAGGTTCCATCTCAGGCTCAACAATAATCTTTAAAATAGGCTTCACAAAGGCTATACAACAACCTTTACACGCTTTAAAATCAAACCGACATAGTCATTTACCCATCCTAAGTATCAACCACCTTAGTGCTATAAAACTATTGTATTTTTTCTCCAAATATTTTATTCTCACAAAAAAATTACCTTGACATCTTATTATAACCGTTTACAATTAAATAAATTATGATCAATCATTTTACAATTTAAACAAGAAAAAGAGACAGTTTCTTACGGTCCACAACAACAATAAACACAGATTTTGTCATTTTTCACCAAAATTTGATTAAATAAATCTGATAAAAATATATATATATATATATATATATATATATATATATATATATATCATATTTTTATTTTACATTTTTTATGTAAACTAAATGAATAAAATAAGTTTTAATTAAATAATATTATTCAACATACATTTAAATAATTTCATACAATCCTGTACTAACTAATAATTCAATCATAATTCCTAATTATTTTAATAAATTATTTATTTAAAAAAAATAAACTTTCACTTAAATAATTTTATTGTCAGAATTTAATTTTTAATACATATTTACTAATGATTAACACATATAAAGTAATTTAATAAGCTGTTATTGATATAATTTTAATATCACTTTAAAATTAATAAATAGTTAATTTCATAATTATCTTTATAATTTTTTAAATTCAATATTTAAAATAATTATTATTTATATAAAATAAATATATACATAATGAAATGATTTTCTTTTCAATTTTTTAGTTATAGTTGTTATACATCTATACTTGGACATAATAATGTACATATTTGTTTTTCAATTTTTCCTTTGATAATTATCTTTTAAATTAAAATAATTAGCTTACCAATGTTATTTGTTTATCTAACTTTTTAAAATTTAATTATTTATAATAAAAATATTATCTATAAAATAAAAAAATATTGAATTTATTTTTTATTATAAATTTATTTATATTTGTTTTTATAATTACAATTTTATTTTTTTTTATGCTAAAAATTTGAAGTAAATAAAATTTATCATTCAACCTAAACAACACATATTCTAAATTATTATCAATTTTTCATTAAATTATCAATGAGAACAATTCTTTATCAGTGATGTTTTACTTTTATTATTTTATTAAATAACTTTACAAACAAATTTACTAATTTCTTAAAATTATATCACATTTTCATTGATAAAATATGTGGCTAAAAATTTTTGTCTGTGAGTTTTTTGTTGATAAATTCATAATTGTAGTGGGTAAAAGTAAAATGGAAAAATATACAACTAGTTCTATCTTCCAAAAAATAAAAATAAAAATAATTTCATGAAATTCATAATTGTTGTGGATAAAAGTAAAAGAGAAAATATACATATAGTTCTATCATGCAAAATAAAAAAAATACTTTCACGAAAAAAAATGTTAATATAAATTGATCAAAAATAATGTATAACCAAAAAGCATGTACGACACCCAACTAAAATTTTAAAATATTAAAAACAATATTGAGAAATTTTGGGGTTAAGAAAAAATCACAAAAATTGAAATACTCCTATATTTTATTATAATTTCTCAAAATAAATAACTAATAAAAATGTTTTTGTATGCAATTATTATTTTTATTTTTCTAAATTAAATCTGTATTACAAAATTTGTATCTACCATTTCTTCCATCTCCATTCTACCTTATTCTATCTTTACCACCAAAATATCTTATAATTTCTAAAAAAAGAAATAAAATAAAATCCATGTTTTTATATGCCAATGATAAAAAAAGAAGTATGTATTTTAGAAATGTGCTAGAACTGTAGCCTAGCAAGTGAGTACATGTTTCAACAAAAAATCTCAAGTGGGTTCCAAAAAGTCGGTGAAACGCACAGGTCCGAACAACAAGGATTTTTTTTTCTTGCACTTCCAAATATTTCTTTTTCCACCTCCAATTTTTTTTTTTTTAATTTCACTTTAGTTAAAAATAAATAAAATTTTTCTTTTTAACTGACTCCATCTTAACTTCTTTTTCTTTTTCACGTATATCAATATTAGATATCTTGTTTTACGAATGTCAACATCAGTTCTTTTATTATTCTTTCGAATATCAACATTCAATATTATTTTTTGTTTTGTTTTAGATATCTAGTGTTTAATTTCATTATACGAATATTGAAATTTGATATTTTATTATTTCTTTTTTAACTTTTCTTCTATTACAAATGTCTCCAAATCCCACTAACATTCTTTTTAAAATTAGTTTTCTTAAGTTAAAATTAATTAATGTTAATACAATAATTTTTAAATATTTAAATAAAGATAAATAATTTTATTTGTTTAAAATTTAATTTAACAAAAATTTGAATAAAATTTATTAATTAGTATAATTTAAAAATTTTATATAAGCTAATATACATTAAATGAATTTCCACATGTCAATTGACCTATTTTTTTTAAATGAAATCTTTAATTTAAATTTAAGAAATAATTTATTTAATATATTATAATTTTTAAATATTTATTTCAAATATAATAATATAAAATATATTTTATTTTTTAAAATTTCAACTTAATATTATTAAATATTTTAAAAAACAATTAAAATTTTTAATATCGGTTAACACTTTTTTTAAAACTAATTTTTTTAGTTAAAATTAATTAATGTTAAAATAATAATTTTTTAAATATTTATATAACTAATATAAAGTTAAATAAAGTTATTTGTTTAAATTTTAATTTAATAAAAAATTGAAAAAAAAATTATTAATTAACATTATTTAAAAATTTAATATAAGTTAATAATATATATATTAATGAGATTTACACATCCAGTTAATGTATATTTTTTAAAATAAATTTTTATTTAAACTTTAATAAATAATTTATTTAATATAATAATTCTTCAAATATTAATTTGAAATTTCATACTGCAAAATATACCTTATTTTTTTAGAATTGAACTTAATATTATTAAGTATTTTAAATAATTAATTAAATTTTTTAATATAATTTAATATATGTTAACCGGTAGAAATCAGTTAATATTTTTTGAAAACTATTTTTTTAAGTTAAAATTAAGAAATGTTAATATAATAATTTTTAAAATTTTTATATACATTAATATAGAATAAAATATATTTTATTTGTTTGAATTTTAATTTAACAAATTATATTTGTTTAAATAAATTTTAATTCAAAAGTAATTATATTTGTTTAAATTTTAATTTAAGAAAAATGGATGTCAATAATGATCGGGTATGAGTATGGGTATGGGAAATCTCCGACTTTTTCAATTGGGTATGAGTATGATTATGAGGATGTACATATCCCCGCCATAATACCCATCCCGTCATATCTCCGTCATTATTTAAATTATTAAAATATTCACAATTAATTAAGTAACCCTATATATATATATATATATATATATATTTTTAATTTTTTATTTCTTCTAATTATTTGATATGTTATGAAACTCATTCGCATCTCCAATATATTTTTCATCTTATCATAACATTTATGTAATTATGTTAAAATGATGCATGTCAATTAAAATTTTATGTCTCATATTTGAATATTTCTATTATTTTTTAATATTTTTATTTATTATATATTTTTCTTTTACATAAGTATGTTTAATACTCTCAATTTAAGTGTTTAATAGCATAAACCTTTCATTTACTAGGTAATATAAAAAAATTACTTATTTTTATTAATTTTTTTTTTCATTTGAATAACTCTTTTGTTTTGCTAAAACAATTATTTCTCAACCATTGAGTATATATTTGAAAAGTGTTCTTAGATGTTTAAGGTATTTTTCATCTTATCATACCCTTAATTATACATTTGTTTTCAATAGTTTCTCAAATTGCTTTCAAGACACACATTTGTTAATTTTTTAATATTTTATTTAATGTTTATTTTCATCATGTAGAATATTATTTCAGTATATTTTATCTAATTATCTTTTATTTTCTAACTCATTATATCAATCATACTGTAATTTTTCACTATAATTGTATAAATAACTTTTCTTTACTACAATATTAAAATTTAATGTAATTGTCATGAATATTTTTTTATCACCATCCAACATATATTGGAGTTCAAAAGATACAATATCTATGTTAAATTTTATTATTATGTTTATTATTTATTATTTGCGTCATTTTGATTAAGTGATGTATTATCATTTTTATTAGTGTATAAAAAAAGAGATTCATTAGAATTTAAAAAATTGAAGTAAACAAACATTTAAAATATATTTTAATTTGAATATTTGTTTTCCATTAAATTTTTTTAAAAATACTTTTAAATTTTATCAACTAGGTTTTATTAATGTTTGCAGTTTGCAAATTTAATAAATGTTTTGATTCTGGTGAAATTTTATTTGGTATTATAATCTAAAATGTAAACAATTATAATTTATTTTAAATATTTGATAGAAGAAACAATCATTCTCCTAATATTGATTATTTGATAATATTATGTTTTCTTTACTGTAATTTTTTATTATTTTATAAAATAATTAAAATTTATATTGAAGTAGTAAGTAAACGGGTAAGGGTATGAGTACGAGATTATACCCGTTATCCGGTAGGGATGAGATAAAAGTTTGATACCCGTTGGGTTTGGGTATGGGGATGGGGATGAATTCTTTCTACGAGAATGGGTATGAGATAGCGAAACCTGTCCCCGCCCTGTCCCGTTGCCATCCCTGTTGAGAGGTCATAAAAATGTTAATCACTTTCAAAGAGATGGAAAGATACTTACAAGTTGTACCACATCCTTCGTAACCCCAATATGAAAAAAAAAAACAATCCCATTGGACTAGTTGAGTATAAATTAATATATTTGTTATATATATATATATATATATATATATATATATATATATATATATATAAAATTAATTAATTAATCCTGAGTGTTGTCTAATAGAATAAAATGTGTCATAGCTAATAATCATCATTTATTATGAGAAAACAACAATGTATCTACTGCAAATTAAGTGTAAAAGAGGTTAGATGTATAAAGAAGAAAAACATAATAGTTAAAGGTAGTATATGAAAAAGTCTATGATTCACTTAGGCGAGACTTCATATAGTACAAGATGAAAGGTTAGATAGATGCAGGATGTATGAAATAATTCTCAACATTAATTAATGGTAGTCCAACTAAGGAGTTCAAACTAGCAAAGGGCTTGAGACAAGCGAGACTTATTGAATCCTTTCTATTTCTAATAATAGGAGAATCATTAGTTAGGATGAAGTAACATTTTAAAACTAGGTGTCACAATTACTCTTACGAAGCTTCCAATCCATATGTCTAATGAATACTAGTTCAATAGCCTCGTCTAATTAAATTACCATCCACTAGAAGAGTCTAGTACAATTAAGAAAAGGTTCATCATCTAATAGTTATAAATTAGTAATCATGTGCATAGCAAATTTTAATATATACATTTACATTCATTCCTCTTGTGGTGTAAAATTTTTACAAAACATGATCAGTATTATACATTAAATCATCCTGAGGAATACACATAAATTTATACACAAAATTTTTAAGTATATTGTTGCCTCTATTGCAAAGCATCCTCAATACCTGTTACCATGTCTGCTTGCGCATGTCAACAAGATCATTGTAGGTAGAAACTTCGAACCACAAACACAAGGATAAATTAACACATGCATTCAACACTTAGTTGTCTACTTAGTGTTGAACACACCTATCGTCTAATCAATGCAAAATACACTTAGTGTCCACCAAGATTCTAAACACAAAACACACCCACTGTCCCAAATGCATATGTCTGTCTCAAAGCACCAACTCGTTTAGTACCACACTCATCCAATCCCCCATTAGATTACTACACCTCGTATAGTACCTTAATAGACGACTCCATTCCAATTGGTTTTTACAAATGACAATAGAGGTAGTAATCAAGGAGAGAATACAGTAAAAAAAAGGTATAAGTCAATAATTACAATTTGCTAGTGACAAAAAATTACTATCTTAAATTTTAAAAGATTAAAGAAAGTAATTTTCAACATGTTAGGAGTTTAATATATTTAAAAATAATCCAAAAAATATATTAATTAATAAAACAATCTCCTTTACGCAAAATCCTTACTGTAAGAATGAGAAAGTGGGTCATGGCTTGCAAGTCGACTTGTCAGCCTGCCAAAATTTGATAGACTGAGTTAAAATTTTTAATGTCAGTCAATTTTGGTCTGTCCTTCCTAGCCTATAAAATTGATGGGACATGACAAGTGGTTTATTGGCCTGTTTGTTTTAATTAAAAATTAAAATAAAAATAATCTAAAAAAGTAATTTTTCTATATCATATTTCTTTAAAGACAAAAGTAAGTATTAGTATTATAAATTAAGTCATTAATATTTATAATTAAGTTTCAATTATAAATTACAATATAATAATTTACATAAATATACAACTTATTTTAATTTATTTGATTATAAATATAAATTAAAAAAAAAAAAATTAAAAAGTATTTATATTAGTAAATATATTTTTAATATATGTGATTAAATATTATATATATATATATATATATATATATATTTTTTTTTAACTAAAAGCTAATAAAAAAGTTGACAAAATAGCCCGTCGGCCCACTCCTTGGTGGGGCGGGTTGAGATTTGCAGTCTATTTTTATGTGATGGATCACCTCAATGTGGCATTCACACCTTGTTTTTAGCAACCCAGTGACAGAACAAGCCAAAATGAAAGCTTGATCAATTTTGTCGTCATGCTATTTTATTTGGTACTAATGCTTATGCAAACTGTTCGTAAACCTTTTTTTCATAAAAATTGATTTGCAAAAGCACATAAAGAACTATACAAGGAATAAAGGCATACAAAAATAGAAGAATAAGTGACCAAATTTGACAGAGAAATCAAAACTTATGAAATTAGGTAAACTGATTTTCATTCAAGCTAATTAAAGTTCACAAGTTTATCAACATATGTATTCCTTTCATGTAGGATATACAATTGAAACTGGGCCCAATTACCTTGTCAATAGAAAAAAAATTCTTAGGAGGACTAATTCATAAATTAATCATAATTTTTTATTCGATGTAAAACTTTTTGATGGGTTTATATATATATATATTTTTCATATATGGATTATGGATACAGTCATGGTTATTGAGAGATTGTGGTTCCATATAGTTATACATAATATTAGTATTAAAATATTTGACACCAGTTTTACACCAAAATCTTAAAGTAATAGTGTTATGGGTCTTTATTTTTATATAGTGTTTACCTTTATCTATTATATCCAATGTGAAATTTTTGACTCACATTTGGACTATTCCCAACACTTTTAACTTATCTTAAATTCTTAACTTGTGTGTGTTGATGCCTCGTAACTTTTAAGAAGAATGCAGCTAGGTATATGATAGTGAAAGAAACGTGTGATAAAAATGTGATGTAGGGTTAAGATGATGAGGAGACAAAAGGTATAGATATAAGCCAATATAGTTGAATAGCTTCATCCACACTATATAGACCTCAGCTTTGCTTCAAATTTTCCCAATTGCGTGGCATTTGATTGGACCACGATCATTGTTGCTCTTTCTGTTCCAATTATTATACGTACATATAGTTAGTTTCTTAATCTGATAAGGTGTAATTTTTCTTTTGTAGATCATGATGGATCACACTGGACCCCTTTCCCATCTATCTTCATTTTCTTTTTCCCTCTCAAGACAAGAAAATGACCCTCCTTCACGCTTAACATAGTGCATTTCGATGTGTGTCTTCATACAAACACCATATCAGATAACTTCTACATCCATGTAACCCTTTTCCTAATTCTATATGTTTCCGCCAAAACTTTCCTAATTTTCAGTTTTTCCCATTCACATGTTTCGAGGAGTCCGAGGTATGTGTGTTTACTAAGATCAATGTGTTAAGTCTTATGTAGTAGGTGAATCCAAATGATAAATGCAAGTCGGAAAGAAACTGAATAATTCCGAAGATGGTTGATATCTATATTTCGGAAAATGATAGAATGATTCATTTATTTAGATTATTAAATAATGTATCACTATTTTTTCTTTCGAAAGAATCAATGATCCACATTAAATCACGTTAAAAAATAAAAGATAAGAGTAAAAAATGAGAGTCATAGTATAATTTTTTGTATATTTATATCAATCTCTATACATTATATATGTGTATATTATAGGTTGTGATTTTCTTATTGCTTATTGCGGTATTAATTAAGGTTGGATTTCGTCTGTCCAATATCATCTAATTATTAAAATCGGAGTTATAACTGAAAAGCATAGATTTAGATTTGAACTGAGATTTGTTGATATATTGATAATGAAGGCAAAAATTCCAGTACATTAATTGATTGCATAATGCCGAATGAATTTATTTATAGTTAAGGAATTAATGTATAGTAAACTTATTTGAGAATTCTATGATTGAGGAATCAATAAAGATGAGAGATCAACAATGAAATACCTAACCCACGAGGATCAATGAATTTCAATTCTAACTTATCAGTTTACTTTGCTATCACCTTTTTAGATCAATGAATTAAGTTTCGCATCAATCATTTAATGCTCCAATTATGATAGTAAATTACATTATGATTATAGAAATCAAATTAATAAACGATTGAATCTTTATTTGTTAATATGAGGCAAATTAGAATGAAATTATATTTTAATTTGATTCATATTTTTAGTAGCATGACGTTTTTCAAATGAATTAATTAGATGAACTGACTAATGTTCATCTAGAATTTAAATCATTAAAGAAGTATGGTAAAAGATTGTATGGATCTTGAATATGTGAATCCACTTAAATTATGCTTTATGTTGCAAACTTTTATAGAAAACATAAAATGTTTTGGTTTCATTAACTAAAAATAGAAGAAAAAAAAATACTTAAGAAGGGAGGTTGGATTTTGTATTTGAAATTAAAGTTTTGTGCAGCACGATTTATTTGAGATGAACTATGATATTGAGAGATATATGAAGATCTTAAAAAAAGTATGTTAAGGTTTCTCTATATTTTTTAATATAAAACTTAACCCATGTCAATTCTCATAGTACATATATTGAATTATATTCAATCTTTACTTATTTTTCCCTATGAATTAAACTTTGGGGTTCAGGGATTGAAAAACACAAAAATGTAAATTGGAAAACATAATCAAATAATATCAAAAGAGAAATTATGGAAGATTAAAACATATCAATCCACAAATTCAAACAACCAAATAATGTAAAATCATAGTTCTCTAATGATTAAATTCAAGTTTGAACAATAAATTGTTTCAATCAATCAATTAAACTGATTTATACAAATTAAATTTTAATATCTTTCAACCCAATTAGTATTCGGTTATCAAATCAAGATTAAATTGATTTTTAATTTGAATTCTAATTTCAGAAATGAAAATTGATATCACAAATAGCAAAACCTAAATTAGAGAAGAGAAGAACAAACCGAAATCGACAAACGTTCGATGTGAAACTTATTTCATGTTGTTTAATGTTAATTTCTTGAATAGATTCCTTAGAGATTTAGTTTGAATAAATCTTTAGAGATTTAGTTCTTCACGAGAGAATAACCAAAACACAGTAGAATAACAATAATTTAATATGAAAATACAAAAAATATATAGAAAAGGAGGAAAAGCTAAAAATCTTAAAATCTATTGATTTTTTATAGGTTAAATATTCCGCTGGTCCTCATTTTTGTACCAAAATATCAAATTGGTTCTCATATATTTATTAGTCTCAATCACGTCAACATTTTTGTAAATGAGTAACAATTATGTCCTTTCCTTTTCGTTAGTATGAAACTAACATCATTATGTAAGTGTCACGTGTCAGCTCCTTCTTTTTTATAATTTTTTTTAAAAAATATTTATGTTACATGTCACATCTATAGTGTGTCACGTGTCAATCTAATATGGTGACACGTGTCAAATTATTGTATGAATCTCAATTTGGTCCTCATATTTGTTAATTTGATTTGATTTCAATCAAGTTTTTTTAAAAAATTTTCAATTTCATGTGCTTCAAATTTAGACCAAATTTAATTTTATATAGATGTTATGATGATACTTTTATTAAAAGTGATATTTCTATTTCATAATTTTAACAATATTAAGTTTATTTAAATTTATATTTTACATTAAACTTTATTTAAATTTTATTTTAAAATTATAAATATATTAGATTGATAAGTTTAAATTTGAAATATTTGTATAACATTATATATCAACAACTTCTATACAAATCTTAGAGTTGGCTTGAAAATAACAATTTTATAAAGGGTTAAATATGTTTTTGGTCACTCAAGTTTTAGTAAATTTTGGAATTAGTCCCTCATCAAAACTTTATACCAATTTAGTCCTTCATCTTTTAAAATGCGTGAATTTAGTCCTTTTAACCAAATTTTGTTAAGTTTATTTGACGTTTCAAGCGTATTTCATGATAGTATTTAAGTTAACATTGAAACAAAAATATGTCAAACAGTATAAATAATTTAAATACTATCATGAAATGCGCTTGAAACGTCAAAAAAAAACTTAACAAAATTTGGTTAAAAGGACTAAATTCACGCATTTTGAAAGATGAAGGACTAAATTGGTCAAAAGTTTTGAAGAGGGACTAATTCCAATTTTCGCTGAAACTTAAGGGACCAAAAACATATTTAACCCTTTTATAAATTCAAATGTACAATTTTAAAATTTTATAACAAATTAAAATAAATATATTTAAAATTTTAATATTAAATAAACTTAATATTATAAAAATATTTAATAAAAATAATCATAACATTATATAAAAGTTAAATTTGGTCTAAAGTTGGAGCACATGAAATTGAAGATTGTTAAAAAAATTTGGAACTAAAATCAAATCAAATTAACAAATATGAGGACCAAATTGAGATTCATATAATAACTTAACAGGTGTCACCATATTAGATTGACATGTGACACACTACATACATGACACATGTCATAAATATTTTCTTTTTAATTAAAAAAAAAGGAGCTGACACATGACACCTACTTAACTATGTTAGTTCCCTACTAACGAAAAGGACATAATTGAGACTAATAAAAATACGAGGACGAAATTGAGATTTTGGTACAAAAATGAGAATCAACGAAGTATTTAAACCTTTTTATATATTGTTTTTAGTAGAACTAGGCCTAAAATAGACTTTGAACCCAAATCCTATACTCACAAACTTTGAAGAAATTATCGACCTAATTTGGACACTAATTATAGCTAGAATTAAAATCATGCAAGCAAAATCAAATTTGTTGGATACTTTTACAAATTTTCAACAAAATTTTCTCAACATCTAAGAATCCTGAAAAGAACACGAAAGAAGTTCAAATCTAGTAATCTATATGTCCATTTTAAAGTCCTGAAAGTTTACGATCCAAAGTAACTAGAATTAGCTAAAAATAATGTCTATAGAAAAAAAATTATATTTGGAATGTATGCAAATGTCAAATAAGATAAAAATAAAAAATTAAAGTAATTATTACCGATGAACTTGATTTATTTCTTATGAAAAAAACGAACTAAAACTAAAAGTAAATCAAATGGAAAGTGTGTTCACCGGATAATAAAGTTATAAATGTATATATAAGAAAAATGTATATCAATATACATTCAATCACAAAACTATAAATTCTCATATTTTATGGAATTTTTCTTGTAAATTTATTATAAAATTTTGTAAGAAAAGATTTTTTTTGTTATTTTGTCTAGGAATTTTAATTGATAGATAATTCTTTTGTGGATAATTATTTCCTACAAAATTATAAAATTCGCTAATATTTCCTGTAAAATTTGCTGTGAAAATTGTTTTGCTCAAAATATTTTACAACAAAGTTGGTAGCAACTTCTTACAAATTATTATTTATAACAAATTTTGTAAGTTTTACCTAAAAAAGGTTTCCAAAAAATAAAATTGATAGAAATGTGTGTTTTTTAGTAGTAATTAGATCCCCAATATGTTTTTCCTTTCATTAAATCTTAATTAAACATTTTTTATTGTGTGTAATTTCTTTCAAATGATTTATTATTTTCAAGAAAGCCAGACCTCAATTTCATGAAATTAAATAATTTATAATACACATATTTAGGCATTTTTACTCATTTTCAATATTTAAATTTGTTGTTTATTTTTTGTCACATAAAAATGTTTAACTTTCAATTTTGAGTATTTAAACACATAAGTTTTCAGTCTATTATATGTAGCCTAAAATATTTATTTTCTCTTCTCTTTTCGGTTGTTACTTTTGTTTCATATGAATAACACCTTTTTACTACACAATTTTTCATTTTCTTTTATTTGACTCATTTGATATCCATTAAACTCAATTAATTTTAGTTATTTTTAAGTTCTATAATTACTTAAGTTTAATCAATTATTATCTGGTGTTTTATTTTAAGATTTATGAATGTTTCTTTCATATTTGACATTAAAAAAAATATTGTGTCATCTTAAAATTAAATATCTGATAATATCATATTTCTTTTATTATGATTTTAATTTTTTTATCGAAAATTTATTTAATTCATATTTGAAAAAGTACAAGGGTGAGTATAAGCATACCCATCACACAATGGGAATAGTGATGGAGATGATACTCAATTTTCATATGGAGATGGAAATAAAAAATGAATATCAACTTTTACTTTAAGATCAAGGACGAGTATAGTCAAATTCACATTGTCTGTTCCATTTTGTTACCATTTAAATGCGGAACAATTTTTTCAACATTGAAGATAAAAAGAAAGTAGAAGAAGAAAGTGATTAATCTACAAGAATAAAAATCAAAAAATAAATACTTGAGTAAGAGTTCAATAAATCGTGCGTTATATATTAATCAAAAGACTTCCATTTTTAATTGTTTATGAAATAATACTGTCAAGAGTTTTATTATATTTTAATCATAAATTATAACATATATTATGTTTTTGTTAAGTTTGGTATTAACTACTCTATGAACTTATTTAATAATTAGGACATAATAAGGTAATTATCTTATTGTAATTTTTTTTCTTTGATTATTGTGCTGTCTAAAACGTAATAAGACTAGGTAAGAAGACAATAAGTCGAACGTGATTCTGAAATTTTTAAATTATTATGCATCTATTAAAATTATTAATTTTAAATTGAAATATTTATGGACAAAATAAAATAGAATTTTTGATCAGTTTATTTATTTGTTTTATATTAATTGTACAAATTGAAAATTTATCATAATATTATTATGATTATATGCTATAAAACTAGTGCTTTAAATGATCATATGTAGAATTTAATAAAAAGAAAATCAAAACACTGGACCAAATGTGAACTAATTGAACCTTTGGTTTTAGTTTTTCTTCCTTATAAATTTAATTAACCTGACTTTCAAACATTCCTATTTTCTTTAATAATTATTAGTAGAAACAAATCGCAGCATGTATTTATTTTTTTATGATAAGAAAAATAATAAAATAATAAAATAAATATAAATTTTTTAACAATTTAATTATAAATATTTTTTTTAATAAGTTTTACTTATTTAAATTTAAAAAGTTATTAAATTTTAAAATAGAGTTAAATAAAAAATATTTAAATTTAAAAAAATCACGAGTAAATTAAAAAAAATTGACACTTAATCTTCTTTACATATAAATCTTCTTTATATATAGATTTTTTTCCATTTATTTAATGTAAATATTCAAATAAAAATAAATCATTTCTTAAAATAACTCTCTAAATATATATATATATATATATATATATATATATATATATATATATATATATATATATAACTATTAATATTTTCCTTTTATGTCGTAATTACACTTGTGATTTATCCTATATCACAATTACTCAATCTTAGTTCTCAAAATTTCAATTTTGTTATTAAATAGGTATTTTAGATATAAAACTGTGATTAACATCATGATTTTAGTCCATTTAATAACTTAAATATGTTAATATAATATTTATTTATGACATATTTAAGGATTAAAAACATTATATTATATAACTTAAATCTCACATTAAATACATCTTAAGAATATAGTTAACATAAATAGAACTCAAAAAGTAAAATTTAACCTGCTCCAAAAAGTACACCTAAACCTAATCAATGACTAAAATTACTTCTTCTACTTTTTTCTTGTGATGTGAAAGTGAATCTGATCTTAACAAATAAAAAAGCAAAACATTGTGAATCATAACAACACTTTTATTTCTCATTCAACAAAGAAGAAAATACGACTTTTTCTATCTCATTCAACCAAGAAGATAATACAAGTAATTGGTAGCCTCATCGGTCAAAAAAGTCTCACCCCTGCAGCATAATAAATTGTTATTAATAGTTTTAATTTGCTTCGGTTTCATTCATATACATTAATTGAAGGGTTGAGGGGTGCGTTATGAGGAGTGTCAGAAACTGCAAGTCGTTTGAACAAGATTCTGTGTAAATTAATACAGCCTAGTAAAACACAACGCTAAAACATTATGTGTGAATTATGAAAAAGAACAAAAGAAAAAATAAAAAAAAAAGTCTTTAGATGCTGTGAAGTCTGAATTGTTTGTTTCCTTATTTCTATGTTTTAAAATGGATGAATAATTAATTAGGACCACAGAGAGACAAGTATGTAAAACTTTTTGTTGATTTTTTCCTTGATGACTCTATTCTAGAGGACCCGTTGAAAACCTAACCGCTGCTGCAACCACTGAGCGTTAATTTAATTTTTATCTTGGATCTTGTGATATATTATTGTCCATTACAGAGACTGCTTTCAAATTCAGTCTCTGCCAGTGATTTTATGTCGCCTCCTTTTCATTGTCAGTGGTAACTGTAGATGTTGAAACATTTTTCCCTCTTTTCTATACTTTGTATGGATGGATGCTTCCATGCCTTCATCAAGATGCTGTCAAATAGGGTACAAAGATGAGGACACACACCACACTCTCTCTGCATTTCTTCACACACATCTATGCACACCTTTGGACTCTAGCATGCATCTTCTCAGCTTTTTCTTTTCATTTTTCTCTTCACTTTTTTCACTTATCAACCGATCAACTCTTAATTACCCTTTAACATTCCACCAATATATTCTTTCTCTTCCTTTTCCATATTACCATATATATATATATATATATATATATATATATAGCCTCTCATGCTAGCTTGCATCTCTTAATTTCTTCCAAGTTTTTTTCTGCTGCAGACCTTCACATGCACTAGGTCGGCATGCATTGCTATAGCTGCATGCATTGTGAATAAATCATATATGTATATGTATAATCATTGAAAGGCATCAAAAGTTAGTTGTTTCTGAATTGAGGTTGCATATAATTAGGTTCTTCTTTTCACCATATTCTTGAACAATATTCAATATTCGTACCTACTTTGATTCAAGATTAGGTTGCATTACTATCTAGCTTCTGAATTTTACCATATATATGTTAATGCACAAGGACATGGTACACATTTATTAACAGTTCATCTTATATAGCACGGTATTGTGACTGCTACTTATATATATGTACACTAGATGAAACATATACATATATATAACCTTATATGTTCCATATACCGTACCACAAAGAAGGCACAATTTTTTAATCCTTTCATATTCTTTTTTTCAATCTGTGTCATGCATAGCAAGGAAAGAAGAAATCATGCATCCTGGAACTAGAACAGGTTTATGACAAAACATGCAGCGAGAAAACCGACCATCACTACTATTGTTGTTGCAACAAGGTTTATGTACCATGCCAACACCATCCATAAAAGTTTTTCCAAGGTATTGTTGCCTTCCAAATAAAAGTGATCCCTATGAGTTCATGTAAAAGTAATCCATATAAGTTGTTGATGTTAGCTCTGGAAATAACATGTGTCAGTGGTTGCTGCAGCTCTTGTCAAATGCAAAAAGAACCCAATTTGCGTGACTGGTTCTTTATTTCAAATCAGCACTAAAATAATTGAGACAAACAGTGATGGAATTATGCAAGACCAATTGCCTAACAAACTCACGTAAAGATAAGTAACAGCTAACTTTACATACACTTTATCATTCAGGTAAAATTGATTTTTTTCGAAAGCTTAATCAACTAATGCCCACTTAAACTGTTATAAGTTACTTTTTACCTTTAATGTTAGATTGTGTATGAACTTCATCGATGATTTTAAAGACACTATACCCTTAAAATTGACGAGTTCAACAACATCTGTTCATCATAATACACGAGGGAGATTATAACTTATAAGTGTTCACATGTTATTTCCTTGTGTGTCCCTCCAACTAACAGCAAAAGGGAAAAGAAACTATTAATAAGCAAAAGTGGATTCTGATTTCTTTAGTAACGAATATTTTAAATTGGAAGGTCAAAGAGAAGATAAGAAATAATAACATGTAATTATTATAACCCATACTCAAGGACATCCATCGTACGTACATTCGTTCTTCAACTTTATTTTATGGTCATCCTTTCAAGCTACATCGTATGCATTATTCAATGTCAGATGTTTGTTGCGATCAAAAGAAAAATGATAGCTTAAAACCCTTTGAAGCTATAGCACATTGGTAACTGAATTAGCTTGGATCACGCTGCTAAATATATATGCATTGAAGAAAGAAAGAAAGAAAGAAAGAAAGAAAGAGAAGTCCTTCATTTAGTTCGGTACTTATTCTAACGTGTACCCAGAATGGTTTCTCAACAAGGTACCTATGACTGAAATAACAAAGATTGAAATACAAAATATTGATCCCATATATGTATAGCTAGCATTGCCATACCTACAAACATGCATGTACTCACTCACCTTGGTTGAAGTGTATAAAATATAACGTGATTTAGATTCTTGAGTGGTTTCTATGAAGAATCTGGTCACACTCGTTGCTGCCTGCTTATTAGAGGCAACAATCTGACACCTCGGAAAGAACAATGGTGATGATGAGACTCAAGAAGTGCTACCCTTGTCATGTTGGCTACGGATGCTATCAGAGTCCAAAAGCTTCGAACTGAAGGGTGTTGCAGGGAAGGGTCTGACATGTGGATTGAAGGAGTGAAGAGATGGAATGAGAGGATGAGGCAAGATTTGAGAAGCTGAGTTCAAGAACTGAATGTGGTTGAACTGTCTAGGATCATTGTCAACCGAGGGTGTAAGAAATGGAGCATAGGTAGTGAACATTGGTGGTGTAGCAGAAGATGAACCAAGGAAAAATTGAGAAGCAGATGAAGGTAATGCCAAAGAAGATGGGTATTGAACACCATTTGCACTGCTTGGACTTGGATCTACCTGCTGGGAAGGAAACAACAAGCCATGGCCTCCAAATTGGGATAAGGACAAACCAGAAGGCTCACCATTGTAGGGGTTATATGGCATGGTGTTGTTCAACAAACCAGGTAAAAGGGTGTGAGTAGTGGTGCTACCACCACTACCCATAGGGAAAAGCCTCTGAGTAGATGCATGCAAGTTGCTGTAGCTTCCAACAACATCATCTTCATGGTTTTGATGATCTTCCTCGTTTGTTTTGACCCACTTGCCCTTTTCAGCTTCCTTGCCTTTCAATCTTGATATTGAATCTATACTGTCCCAATACCTTGACTTTGGCATGGAGTTTTGAACCCCCCTACCAAATGAGGAGCTAGATTCACCGAAGGGTCCGAGAGAAAGCTGAGAGGAACTTGAATCATGAAAGGGGAGTAGGGTTTGTGGATGATGAAATTGACCAAAACCCTGAGGGAATTGAAGTGGAGGGAGCTTGTCAATGTCGAGTTTTGTTGCTTCAAGCAACCAATCTATCACTTTGCTTGGTTGGTTTAGCCCAAGCTTGTCTTGAAGATCATATAGCTGAATTGCTGTGGGCACTGAGAGCCTAATCCTTCTGTCCCTCAACCCTCTTATGGTGCAAACCTTGCTGTGCCTATCTTTTCCTCCAAAGGAACGTGACACTCTCACAATTCTTGGATTTCTGAACGCTGACCATTGTCTTGTACTGGAAGATGCCTTGGAAAACTTGTCAATATTAATGGCGCCACCTTCTTGCTTCGCTTGTTGACCTTCTCTTGAACTCGCCATCATCATCATCTACTCACTTCATCTTTCTCTTCAGTATATATATATGCAAGTGACACCTGACAAACACAGAAAAAATAAACTAAAATTATGCATTGGTATTGGAAAGAGATACCCTTTTGCGATATTATTACACGGTTTCGGTGGTAAAACTGACTACAAGATTATTCAAAAGTTGTTGCATTCTTGACTGAGAAAATATTCTCATTTTCGGTAGTTGGTAAAAGAAAGAAACAGAATAATATAATTTGAGAGCAAAAGGAAAAAAAAAAAAAGAAGTTCTGCAAACTGAAGTCAGTTTTTTTCCATTTGACTCCACTGCTGTTGAAGTCATGTTTTTTTTCTGAAAATTGAAGCGAGGGGGACTCTATTTACTCAATTGGTAGCTTGTGAAACCGAATTTGGAGCAAAAATAAGTTGAAAGTTGTAAATATGTAAAGTAGGATTTGAGAGAAAATAGAAGAATGAGAAGCTGAAGGCTTAAGTTGGAATTGAAATGGCAAGAACCAACTTACACGAGAGAAAAAGTGTGGATGCTATGTGGTTATTCTGTTCTATGCCTTCCACCATAACCTAGAAAGAGAAGAAATGAAAGGGAAAGGATATAGAAATACCCTAAAATTGAAGTCTTTCCGAAATGAGCACCTAAATGTAAATTATTTGTGCAGATGACCCCAGCCTTGGATTTCAACCTATTATCTCAAACGCCAAAATTCAGTCCAAAACTAATAATTTTATGAACTGAGTAGTGAACTTGTGAGTCTTATAGCATTCAACCTTTTAGCATTTAAATGAAAAGAGTAAATGATCATTGATCACGTGGCATCCTGTGGAAATGACGCGTAAGCAAACTGGCAGTGTTAATTTCCTCGATCTTCTCATACCTCATACTGAACAATCACTGGCTTAATCATTAATCGTTATCATTGTAATTATTCAATTGAGTGCTGGAAAGCACACTAATGCAAGGTTTTTTCAATTTAAACCCTGCCGGAAAAAAGGGAGAACGATAGGAAGAAAATACTGACAAAAAGATGAACTTCAATCCATTTATAATTTTATTTACAAGATATAAAACTAAAAGAAGAAGAAGAAAGAAGAAGAAAGCAGGTTTTACACTTTTATGTGCAACCACATGTATCTTTATCAACAAATTCGCACTGTTGTAAAGGAAAAAACAAAGAGAATTCCACATAGCATTATCCAAAGAACTAATGCATTTCCAATAGTAATAATAAAAGCAAGAAGTTCCAAGATTGAAACTAAGAATATTTACAAGAATGAAATCCCTATATTTGTCTTAGAATTATTCGTATATAGATATATTCTTAATTAAGATGATATAACAGTAAGATTTTGCAGGAAGTTAGAGAGAAAAAGTAACAGAAACAAGAGAGGAAGAAATTCAACTAGAGTCATAATCAGTTTCAAAAGATGTGGTGTATGGTATTTGAGTGTGATGAATTGGATTAGATCATAGATCATAGGTAGCTGCGCTGTAGATGAGGGACCAACTTAGGTCTTAAAAAGCATCCACTCAACTCATAGAAAGAGGGACCACAGGCAGATGGCAGTGAGATTTGCACGGCACAAGTTGAAAGATCTGACTTTCATTATTCTGTGACATGAATATCTAAATTTGGTTTAGCAACGTTAATTGCACGAGTTTAGCTCTTCATTAAGAGGCATGTGCTTCCCCAATAAGAGGTGGATACATATATGCTATGGTTGAGCAAAAAAGTGTGCTATAAAGAATCAAGAATTTTCGACCTTCTAACTTGAATAATTTGGCACACCATAGTTTAGTTTCCTAATTGTGTTGTTGTCTTGAGTAGGTCCTTAAATATTGAGGGTACTTTGTAGCCTGCCAAACAAGAAAAACCCTAACGGACAATTATTGCAGCCTCTGAAGGAGTGAACTTAACATTTAACACTTCAAATGTGGTCTGGATCAACAGTAAACGAGTAAAAATAGGGTTGTACCAGATTAGTTTTTCAAGGCTTGAGGGAACCCTAGCCAAGTCTTTACGCAAAAGGAGTAAAAGAAATGACCAATTAATTTTCTTACAGATTTCCTAATAACTCAACTGAATTTGTAACAGTGTTAGTTGGTAATTATAAACGCTGTGCTTTTAAGAACAAGAAACCTTGAAAAAGCTGTGCTGTGTCCCGCAGAGTGTGTGTGTGTGAGGGTGTGAGAGCCTGCAGATTTTCCTTCAAAACCAAGCAATATCTAGAATAAATTGGGATTTCCCCCAAAAATAATTGAGAGGTTCATCTCAGGACACTGCAACTGCAGTTTTATTTGGTAAAAGCTGAACCTACTTTATATAGATTTTAAGCTTCATGTATAACCCAAATGAATTCAAACCATATGAACCCCAGAAACCTACCAACAATATGCATTCAATGTCAAATTTCATTTCTTCATCGGAGCCGTACCTAGGTATTATTTACGCACACTTTATAAAAATTATAAGAGATATATATGCAAAGAATGAATGAATATATAATTAGAAACCCATAATTTCAATTATAAAAAGCAAAACACAGTACAACTAAATTTCGTCCTTCTAAAAAGATTGATAATTTGAAATTCATCTTTTTCTTTTATGGAAACAAAATGATTATGACTTTGACATATTGTCAAGACATATGTTTGAAGAAATAATTCGTGATCGTTTTTGTGACCCTTCTTCTTTAAAACATGTTTTAAAATCTTCTTTATGCATCTTTATTTATTAATTTACCATTTGTAATTATTTTACACATAATTTTATTTATTTTTAATGAGTAGATAAATATAGGTTGTCATGACTAAGTTCTTAGGATCAGGATGAAACTCCTCTACCACAGTGATCGAACTAGGAGGCTCTTGACACTTGTGTAGAACGTGAGTCATCCGATGACTTGGTCATTTGATCCAACTCTCCACTCGTCTACCGTTGCTTTCAACTAAGTTCTTCTAACCCTTACCTTTTCATATGTTTGCTTCTTGCTCTAAGTATGTATTTGTTCTTTGTTGCATTGTGCTTGGCTTAAACTTATTGAACACACATTAGCTGAATAAAACATATGCATATATATATATATATATATATATATATATATATATATATATATATTTTCACAATCACAAACAAATAATGCACACATTCCTAGGTCATCTAATGGTCATGTTCATATATCTAATGAAGTTTGTTTCTTGATTGACCCTTTCTGTGTCCAAAGTTTTACCTAAGATATTGTTCTAATCATTCTTAGCTGATCTAGAACATTTATATTTACTTATCTTTATTTGTTTCATCATACATTTTGTTATCATCAAAACTTATTAAAACTTAGACTTGTCTAATGGGTTTTTCCAACATCTAATGCTAACAACCCTAGCATAAAATTCATGGAGAAGTCTACCTAGGGAAACTGGGGATATGAAGAGAAGTATGGAGTCCATGAACATGGGCTCTAGATTTGGCCTTCTTGCATTTTATACACTTCTCACAATGTTTTTTTACATGTTTTCTCATGCGAGGTCCAAAGAAGTGTTCTTCTAAGACTTCTAATGTCTTAGAGGCCCCAAAGTGTCCCATTAGACCTCCTTCATTCACATCTCTAATGAGTAAGACACTTAAAGAATCTTGAGGTACAAAAAGTCTTTTACCCTTAAAAATATAATCACTATGAAGGTAATAGTCTTTATGTCCCCTATGGTGGCACTACTATGAATGGTGGAGAAGTCTACATCCTTTGATACAACTCCTTTAGGTGATCAAATCTTAGAAATTTGATTTCAAGGAGGGAGAGCAAAGTGTGTCGAGAAAGTGCATTTCTCGCTACATCACTATGGATTACAAACTCCTTAGAAAGAAGGTATTGTCAAGTTTGCACTTCATAAGAGCTCTAAAGGCAAAAGAGAAATTCAATTGCTCAAAGGAAATTAAAGAACAAGGTGGTGCATAAAGTAAACATCAAGACAACAACATAAATTTGGAAATGAAAACCAAAAGTTGAAACAAGAGATGGGAAAAAAGAGGAATGGTGATGGTTGCCACCACTTGAACCTTGGTTCAAGATGAGACTAAGGGAGCTCAAGAACACTCAAAGAGCACTACCTCAACTCTAACAATTTGTTGAAGCAAAAATGAATTTCAAATGTTCAACCCTTTACAAGTGGTAGAGATGCTTCCTTAAATAGACAAGGATAAGAACCTCTTAGCAATTACAAAAGGTAAGGACTCCCTAGCAAAACAAAAAGCATCTTTGTAGAACCTAGGTCAGCCTAATGATGCATGTTGTGCGACTCTTAGGAGGATCATCATCCAATAATCGCCAAATTTTCTAGAAACTCATCATGTCATTCTTTCAATCCTATGGGTCGTCCAAATCTTGCAGGGACCACCAGTACCTTCTCTCCTCCAATAAAAGGATGTTTTATTATCAAAACTAAGCGCTTCTTTCCATTACAAAGTGGCAACTAAAGGGGTGCCATTAGCAAACCTACACAAACAAACAAAGGCTAGAACATTGAAAACAAGGAGCAATACTAAATAAAGTCAAGGAAATGGGTGAGGAAGAGACCTCCCTTTCGATCATGCATATAGTAACTCTCCAAGGAAGAGTCTCTCCATCCTCATGAGAAGTCATGGACTCATCATGCACCATATATTAGGAGAGCGATTAATTTTATCATTTAAAGCAAAAAAGAAAAATTATATCCCAAAGAAGAAATTAGAAATTGAGTAATTATTATATAGTGTTCTTAGTTAAACTTCGTGGGTTCTAGAAAATAATATAAATCCTATCAGGTAAATTTTATAGACCCTTTTTAGGTTTTATGGACATAATAGTTACTATTTTAATTTTGTACTTAACATGTGTTTTTGAGATTTGAAAACTACTTTTTGGAAGTTACTAAAATATTATTTTGTTCAAGATTTATTAGAGTTTTATCTTGAATGCTTGAAGGTTCTTCCACTACTGTAGCAAGCCTTTTTCACGATGGTCAAAAGAGGTGTATGAAAACGGTTCTAGACCATAACGATTAAGAGTAAGGAGAAATAACGACGAGTTCATAAATCATCATCACATTGTCTATATGACCACAATGATTAAGAGAGACGTTGTTGAAATTTGTACTACAACAAAAAATTACTAAAATACAATGACAGTTTTGAAATAGATCATCATTATAAATTGACATTTTTGAAATATAATACAATTCTGAAAATGCTAAACCAGGACGGGTTTGCACTAACCGTTGTTGAAATTGGATATATAATGACAATTTTGGTAAAAATCTTTTTTATATCTTGATTTTTTTTTAAGAAAGTAGATGGGATTTAGGCATTAACCCAAAACCTGTCGTCAAATTAAATTCAAACAAAATTCCAAACAGTTCAAAAATATTCAAAGACAATTCCAAATATTAAATGATCCCTAACTTTTACAAATAACTAATATAAAAAAAATAGTATAAACTAACTCTAACTCTAACTCTAACTAACTCTAGACAGAAAGTATTTGCCCATGCTTGTTGAATGTAAGCTAATGTTCCGGAATCCAGTGGACTTAGGTCATTAAATTTTTGCAAAAGTATAAGAGAAGTTAATAGTAGTACATATGAAAATTAGTTGAAGTTAATATTAGTATATGTAAAAGTTAGCATATTACCTCACCTTAACCAATTTCATAATTGCCTTGCACAATTGATGTTATCCATTGCATGACATAATAGTTATACTCAAAGCTCCCAATTTGTTTATTACACTACACTCATAGTAAAACTATTTAGATAAATTAAATGATAATACTAAGATTAAATTAATGATATATAGCGCATAATACCCAGAGGAAAATCCAAGTGACCTTTTCTATATTGGCAGTCGATCTACCACTCAATATACTTCGTCCATTAAAAGCACTAAAGTTAAAACAATCAATGTTAGAAAACATGACATTGTATATTCAAGGTGAATGTATATAATGGAAGGTGTTTCTTAAAAAAGACTTATGTATCAATTATGCTCTTCAAATAAGGAGAAAGAGGTCTATGACAAGAGCAAAACCATAAAGTGGTACGCTCTGGTACAAATACAACTAGCAGTTGCCAATGAAGACTACATTGAAAATTAGTTGAAATTTACTTAAAATGAAAAATTTACATGTTATGGAATAAAAAAAATGAGGACATACTTGCGTATCTATATATGGAGCAAGGTAAACCTTTTTCAATGGTCTTCCATTACATATAATCTGCAAGATCACAAAGTAGTTCATCACATTTCCGCTCATCAACATGCCATCTATGGTTTTTAGCATTAGTTGGATTCGCAAACATACATTTAAACCTTGGAATTATTGGTAGATACCAAACTGTCTTTGAATGAGGGTTGTGCTTTGTGACCTCATTAGTATTATCTTTGTCACCATATTTGACCTTATAACATGACAACCCACACTTGGGACAACTTCTTGAGTTTGCAATCCTTTCTATATAAAATATAATCATTAGGACATGCATGAGTCTTTTCATATTCCATACCCATCGGACAAACTATCTTTTTTGCCTCTTACATTCGATCAGGTAGTGTATTACTTTCATGAAGCATTTTCTTCAACAACTGAAGTAATTTTGTGAAACTTTTATTAGTCTACCCATTTAATGCCTTCAAATTTATCAACCTTAACACTAGTGATAATTGTGTGAAGTTTGAACTAGGATATAACAGGTTCTCTACATTTGTAGTCATATTTTCATACACAATTTTAGCAAAGGTTTGTATTCCAACATCATGAATCATGTCCTCTAATCTATCATCCATTTTTGAGTACACATATTCATGTGTTTTAGTGATGACTGTTTCTCAACAATCAATTTCCAACAAACGCATTGGTGTATAGTAGTATCAACAAGTGTCGTATCCACAACGATTTAACAAGTATATTGGTAGTTTGCTTTTTGGATTTTTCTGGTTTGCGATAAAGAGTGCATGCAAAAATAGATAATAGTAATGAGATTGAGTGGAGTAGGGGCTATGAATTGATTTCATCTCATCTTCTTCTACTATACCATTACCATCTTGATAACTTATTATGCAAATCAGTCAATGTCCTGGGAGTACTCTTTTTATGTAGATCTAGGTTCATCCCTGAATCACTAGAACCTAAGGACTTCAAACCAAGTGTGATTCCTCAACTCCTAATAGAATGAATCATTGCTTTAATGTGCAAGATCTCTTCTCCAGCATCCCCTCTGACTACTAAATAAGCACTAGTACATGTATGATAATTGATTGGACCTTACTTTGAAATCAGTCTTTCAACTCAATCCAAACCAGTGAAATAGGATGAGTCATCAATTCATACACACAAGTTGAGACGAGTCTTCCAACTTAAATCAAACTGGTGAAATAAGATGATTGATCAAGTCATCATTAAACATAAATCAAATCACAAACAATTGAATCAAAGCAAAGATAAATACCCAAGATGTACAAGTATATAGAATCAGAATTGATTACATCAAACCTGAACACGAAGGAGTTTAGCTACTCATACAATATTACAATGCAATTCCAGCAGTGTCTACATATAAGATTTATACTGAGATCATCCATCGTGCCTCACAGACCCTATTCTCTCTTATTGCTACATTTCTAACACCACTTAATGCTTCTAATAAGGGCTTAAGGTCTTTATTTATAGAACTTGATGGACGTTGGCTTATAAAAGGGTATTAGGGTTATGTCTCTGGTCATAAGGTTATTTCACAATAAGTCATCAAGAAAGAGAATGTGAGAGAAAAAAAGAAAGACAAAGAGATAGATTAGGAAAAGGAGGTTGAAGAACATATATTGAAGAACACATTCTTATTGAACCTCCCATAGATTAAGATTAATATTCTATTATGATTTATGTACATAAATGTGTGAGAATCATGAATATTAAGATCCTAAAATAATTTTCTATAATGAAAACTACAAAATAATTTACTTGCAAATTTCTACGATACCGTGAATATCACATGCCTATTCTTCTTCTTAATCAAAATTATAGGGTTAAGAGTTTTGTTCTAACACCACATCATGCTCATATAGTTACTTGAAAGGTGCAGTGTTAATATAATTCTTAGGGAAATTCAATATGGACTTGTATCAAAGTCTTATGCACCCTCCCAATATGTTTCTTAACCAAACTTTTATATCAATATTTTATTAACAACTTGAACTTAACCATTTTCTTACGCATAATGTGTTAATGCTAACAATTTTATATTTTTGGATTCTGCTATCAGACCACCTTTTGCTATCGTAACTCAATCTAGTGTGTGTGATTGATTAGGCTATTCCAAATCGATGAACTATGTATTCATCAATAAAATTAGTCATATATTTCTATTTTATATATAATTCATAACCACAATCACATATTTATGTCCTTTCAATGAATGTGATATATTTGTCCAATCAAATCGATTTTTCATTTACTAAATGACTGAGATTTTATTATGGAGTATATTTCACTCATCAAAACCTACTCAATATATAAATCCAACTTTGACATTCCTCACGCGACTTATGATATTCAATACAATCTTTTAAAACTGAAGGGAAAAAAATCCTTATTATTAACATCCTTTTTATTCTTTTCTCCAATCATATTATACCCTTAAATCCCACAATATTTTGGCCATTGTAATAATATATGCCTATGTCTCACCTAAACATCAAAGAAACACTCCATCAACACCTTTCCTTTTTATGTAATACATCAACTAAAATAATATAATTGTTTGCTTTTGACATTTAAACCTTTTTTATTGACATGACTGTTAGGAGCACTAAAAAAGCACTATTGATTCCTTACAATCATTAGGAGAATAATTATATATATATATATAAAATTTTTGTTGATATTGAAGTTTTCTTTAAATTTGAAATAACTTTTCGAAATTCTCTTGAAAGTTTACACTTAAAGCAATTTATGCTAACTTATTTTAGTTTTCAATTTTCTCATTAAATTGCTCGAAAGAAATGTTATTGAATTACTTTCGTAAACTAGCTAAGTAAATTTAAAGTCATACATTTGTTATTTCTAGTAACATGTTTAATTACTAATTGAGAATCATCTAACTAACACATTTTTTTCATCTTAAGCATCACTAAAGCTTCATTGTTTGATCAAGTTAGTTTTATCTAAAAAAATACTTCCTAGGAATATATAGTAGTCGGTAAAGTTACTATTATATCTACTCATCTGATTGTGCTTCAATCATCAAAATATAAAATTTATTGTTGAATGTCTCACATTTACTAGAGATAATAAGACAATTTCATAATATATAAATGGAATAATATATAAATGGAGTGCAAACTTCACTTTACAAATTGATTTTATGTGAGTGGAGTTAGGCTTATTACTTAATAATATCCACTAAATAATTTCAACATACACTACAAAAAAAATTGATATTATCAACGGTCAAAATCTGTCAGTAATGGTCAAAATACATTGTTAAATCAATATTATTAACGGATTACCAACGAAAAAATTTGTCAATAATTAACGACGAAAAAATCCGTCAATAATTATCGACCGAAAAATTCGTCAATAATTACCAAAAAATTTGTCGGTAAATAACATGTACTGTTCATCTTCTTCCTCCTCCCTCTTTCATTTTTTTCATTTTCTTCGTCATCGTCGCTACCTCGTCATCATCGTAGTCGTCGTCGTCATCGTCGTCGTCGTCTTCTTCTTCTTCTTCTTCTCCTTCTTCTTCTTCTTCTTCTTCTCCTTCTTCTTCTAATTCTTCTTCTCCTTCTTCTTTTACTTCTTCTTCTTCTTCTTCTTCTTCTAAGGCGAGCTTTGGGCCGAAAATTTTTTGCACCTTTTACCCACATACCCACAGATAAATTCGTCGGTAAATTCGTCGATAAAAAAAAGTTGAAATTATCAACGGATTTTACCAATAGAAAAATCCGTCGACAATACAAATTTAGGTGAAAAATTTCCTGCTTCTTTTACCGACAAATAAATACGTCAATAAAAAAATTTTAAATTATCGACGAATTTTATTGACGGAATAATCTATCCACAATACAAATTTGGGTAGAAAATTTTCCACTCCTTTTAGCAACGGATAATTTTGTCGGTAAATTTTTCGGTAAAAAAAATTGAATCATCAACGGATTTTACCAACGAATTTTTTTGTCGATAAATGAAATCTGTGTTACTGATGGATTTTTTTTGTCGGTAATTAAAATATAAAAATTTATCGATAAAATCCGTCAATAATTTAAATTTACCGACTAAAACATATTTGTCGGTAAATTCTGTTGGTAATTTCAGTTTTTTTGTAGTTTTATATTGTATACATCAATCTTAAAAATGTGTTCAATAAAGTAGAAAATCAATCAACATGTAATGCATCAATCTCAAAGTGTGTTTGATAAGGTATGAAATCAATCATTACACTTACCAAACAATATTATGTAAAATAGACATTGAAAACATAAACTATACATTATTATTTTGAAAAAATATATATATATATATATATATATATATATATATATATATATATATATATATATATATATATATATAAAGGACTACAAGTAATACTTGAAATAATACAAATAAGAATAATACAAATAAGACAGTTACTTCATTCGAGTAAGTTGAATTTCAACATCTGTGAAAACTCCACCTAAACAAAAATTGCACATCTATTTCAATAATTTGTAAAAGAATTTTTGTTTATTTTTCTTAAAGCTTGATCTTATGTTTTTTTTTTAATCAACAAAAAATAGAATATGTATCAATAGTGACACTTGTATTGTGTAGCATTACCTCTTACAAAATACAATTAAAGTTCACTTTAAAATAATCATCACTCAGTATCTACAATCTTAAGATAATGAATTTGTGGGTCTTGATCCTTATATCTTATTTAACTTTCTTATTTCTACCTGATGTGGGACTTAGACTCACATTTAAATTCCTAACAATTTTTCCTCAAGGGTGAGTCCCTTCCACATTGGTACATTCTCCCTCAAGCGAAAGTATTTTCAACTATAACTATCCCTTAATCGTATCATTGGTCATCTTAACAGGACACGCTTACCTAAACCTTTTATCAGAAAGACTTTCGATATCATATTATACTCGTACGAACTGATTACTAAAACTAACCATAAGTTTTAATACTACTAATAAGTCTTTTCTGAGTTAGGATTTACTGAGAAAACACAACACCAATGAAACTAAAACTCAATTTACATAAGAAATTGACATCAATTTCAATTAAAAACTTTAAGAGAATAAATTGATGAGTCTTGATCTTATATGTTATTGAACTTTCTTTTGCATTTCCAACCTATGTAGGGTTTATTTATTTTTTTGACAATTTGAAGAATGAGTTAAGGTGAAGAAGAATTGACGCAGCAGCTATTTCTTTTTTCTCTCTCTTGTGAATAAGTGCAAAGGTATTTACTGATAATTGGCTAACGAATAATAAGTAAAGAATTGGGTCCTGCATGAAGAGTTGGTATTGTGACAATTTATTCTAAAAAGAAAATACACAAACAATTAATCCCTCACAGCATGTCGAAAATAATGATTGCTATATATAAACGTTATAGAAGGAAAAACTATAGACTAATTTTAGATGATGTACTAGATAGTTGTTGCTTTTCCGTGCAAACTGAAAACGCTATATCACGTACCATCATCACCACTGTCCACTGAGTTGTGAGTATCTCGCTAATGAATGAATGCATATATCACCATCACCACTGTGAGATATTCACAACATAATGACCCATTCAATAAATGCCTAAGCTGTCAAATATATATTTGGATATTTCGATACAGATTATTTTACACATTCATCTTCTATGAAATTGCAAATTCCCATTGTCGGTAACTGATCAATCAATATATATTAATTAAAAACCAGTAAACTAATCATTTATAATTAATGCTGCAAAATCATACTGCAACACCAGAAAAAAGTCTTGCCAGATTCAGAATGTTAATGGTTAAGCTTAGATTGGATTCTTCTATTGCATACTCTACTCTATGTTTTTCATTTGGAAAGTCCTGGAGAATTCAAGAACCTATGAGAATTCTCTTAGGATTTTGATTTTTAAAGTTCAACAGGTGTAAGATTTACTTTGTTAATAGTTCAAGTGCTTTTATCTTGCTTAAACTATGGAAATTCTTTTTAAGTTTGCTTGATAAAGTTTTGAACATAATTATGTATTAAAACTATTTGTTTGATTCAGTGTTGATAATATTTTTTTTTTTTTTAATTTTTGTCTAAATGTCTTATTTTTTGATTTTGAGGTTAATGGATCCAGGGGCGGAACTTAGTGTTGACATAGGGGAGCATGGCTCCCTCCAACATTTTTTTTTTCTAATTTTTTATATATTTTTAAAAAATATTTTATATATTATAATTTTATTTATATTAATTTAGTTTAAAAAACCTTTTTTAAATTTAAAAATTATGTTTTTCTTTTTTATTATAATTTCTTTTACTTCTTTATTTGGTTTTTTTTTTGTGTCTCTATCTCTTCCTCTTTTTTTGTTTCTATTTCAATTTTCATCATCAATTTTGTATTACTTTCAAAATCAAATTGCACCAGAAAAAAATTGAGGAGTTAAGGAATATTTTGGATTGAACAATTTCTTCTTTTGAATAAATTTATTTTTTACTCTTTTTTTTTCGAAGTAATATGTGCCTTTTTTACGCTTTAGGCATATCTCTATCGGTTAAAGATCATAGAATCATGCTTTAATTGTTCATCAAACTCTTTTTTAAGTAGATAGAGCTATTTTAGACTTTTAAGTCGTATAAGTGAAGAACAAGATTATGAATATCTAAGATAAGGGAATTTAATAATCTACAAGTTATTATTTTTCTTGGAATATTGAGTCTTGGTTTTAAAATTTAGTTTAGGATATTCATAATTTAATATTTTTCTAAATAGGTGAGGGGTGACAAATTTATATTAGAAAAATTATGGCAAAGAGTAAAATAATTGATTTTTTTTAAATGGAAGGCTTGTGATGAAGATGAAAAAAGTACATCTATGTCATATAAACCTTAGAAACTTTATGAGAATCCAAAAATTGAAGAAAATGAAAAAGAACTCTCTAAAGTTCCTAAAGTTGTATATAATGAATTTTTAAATGCTTTAGAATGTGATCCCGGAAAGTAACTTTTGCTCCTTTTTTTTAATATATTATTGTTGATGATAAATTTTATGCTACTTTTTTATATATATTATTGTCATATTTTTTGGATTCTATTGTTATGAGTGCTTGTTTT
>Ga0214544_1000318_pt1 | contig 82791 bp, 48 predicted proteins | sample CNSS3metaG_FD_160074 | JGI IMG/M metagenome (GOLD analysis project Ga0214544, IMG submission 160074) | Root nodule microbial communities from cowpea collected in UCLA plant growth center, Los Angeles, California, USA - CNSS3 | ecosystem: Host-associated > Plants > Roots > Nodule | place: USA...
CATGTGATTTAAATGAGATGGTTGGTATCAAGGAGACATGGTATTGATATGAAATACAAATATATATTCACTGTTTGGGAAGGATGAGTTGGTATGGATTCAACATTTGGTTATGAATGAGAATGGGGTGTAAAGGTTGGCATGAGATATTGTGTATGGTAAACATTACTTGATTGATTGAACATGGTTGGTCTGTGGTCAGTGCGTAATTCCTTGAAATCTCTAGGTGGGATTTCAGGGTCGTGCTTCAGTGGTCGGGACGTAATTTCATGACCCCTGTTAGTGGGTGTCCATGGTGGTGCCTCATCTATATAATTTGGTAAGGATTCAAGGTAAGGATTGCATCCTAACACCCTAAGAAGTCAGTTAGTCTCACTTAGAGCGGACTGACTCCTGTGGTGAGAGTAGCCGGAGGCCTAAAATCTATTAAGGGTTAACCTTGTGTGTGAGGGAATTGATTCATTGTAACACTTGTAACACTTGTAACACATAGCTCGAGGGTGAGCAAAGGTATCCACCACAAGTGCGAGCAACCGCTGAATCTGACCAGATTATATGTATCCGGATGAGTCAAGTCGAGTCCTAGTGTATTGATTGGAAGGTCATAACATGCTTGGATGATGTATGTATATTGGACTGTGAAAGTATATCTGATTGCAAGATAAAATCTTTTTGACTCTAGCTTACCCTTCTGCTTGTTTGATTGCCTTGTGTGTTGTTCTTCCACCGTTGCGATGATGATCAATGAATTGATGGGAGCAGATGCGATAGGCACTCGAGGTCAACAGAGAAAGGATGGTTCCGCTACACAGTCTACCCGTGCTGGACTTCATGTCTCTTTGGGTTTTTCTTTAGGGCGAAGTCCCATGTTTGTATTGCCCCTAAGGCTTTATTTCGAATATTGACTATCTCTTCCTCCTTTTGGTTATAGGCATTGTAGTGAGCTTTAGTATTTCCTTTTAAGTACCTTGAATATCTGTAAGGAGTGACTTTATACTCCGCAACTTGACTTTTTATATCATCCGGTGTAAGATTTCATTTAATTATGTTATTATTTAGATGGGATGTTACAAACTCTGTACATATATAATAATATTCATTATTCATCAAAATAAAGATTTTATACATAAATAATTTTAAAGCAGGGATCCATGTGACTTCTTTTGCTGTTAAACCACTATTAGGATATTGTTTTCTCAAATTAGACCCTCTTATAATATAATCTCCATTACCGAAAGAATATATCTTCATAATTTTTCTATTTTTACATGTACGTTGTTTGTTGGAATCTACATTTTAAGGAACAAATTTTTAACAATTTTTTTAATTTTATAAATTTGTATATTTATTTGTAATAAATTATTTTATTAAAAATTTATAATTTTTTTATAAATACATGTGAATATAAATTTAAAAATTTATATTTAGTTTATAATTTATAAATTAATCAGGAATAAAAAGTTTGAAGAGTAATTATAATAAATAAAATAATTTAAATATAATTTAATTATAGAAATAGAAAAAATATCATAATAAAATATTGTAATTATAATTTTTGTAAAATTAATTTTGATAAATGTATATTTGTTTGGTTAAAATAATTTATGTAATATTTTTGTTGGGTGTAATTGTGACCTCCCATTTAATAGTTAAATCTAATTAAATAAAATATTGCATAATTTATAATAGTTAAAAGAGTATATGACAAGGAGTATATATGTATCCATCATTACGACCAGTACAGTTATCCATAAATATACTTAAAAAGAAAGACTAAGGTGGCACCACAATACCATGAACAAAACAAAATTTAAAAGGTTAATAGTTGGCCAGAGGACCTGCTCATAGAGCACGAAATTACAAAATAACAAAATTTCTTCAAACATGAGCTCAATGGTGAGTCAAACTCCAACTCATGACCAACTAAGCTGTAGTGTTCCCATCGTCACTATGATCACCAGGAGTTTCCATATCTGCTCACACCAAGGAATTGGTGATCATCGCAAAAAGGAATAGCCACACAAGAAAACGAGCACAAGCAAAAGGGTAAGTTAGAGTAAAAATAATTTTCAACATAGCATCTGAGCAAGCAATATTAAACAGATTTCCAAACAGGCAAAATAATAGGCATATAAACATGTGATAACAAACGAACAATAGGACTCTAAGACTCAATTTATTCGTATACATATAATAAGATATGATTCACTGGATGCCCACACTTATGGTGGCCTTTACTACTCTGCAGAGCCATTGCCAATGAGTTTCACCCTACCACACACAAGGTTAGCCTTCAATCATCTAAGACCATTCCTGCCAAAGACTAGGGTCTCCCCGCTACTCTCACCACTTGAATCAGTTTGCTCTACATGAGACTAACTGACTAACTGATTCTTTAGAGCTTCGGGATGCAACTCTTACTTGAATCCTTATCTGATTATATACACTACAATACCACCATGAAATCTTGCCAAGAGTTTCATGGAATTACGTCTATCTCACACCACAACCATGTTTCTCATACCAACCACATTGTATCTCACGCATTATGATTTCATACCAATGCCCATCCAACCAACCAAAACCATGTTTCATTCATGCCAACACAACATGTAACGATCTCATTTCATCATCTTAAGCATTTGCACATCATACTTCATACTTTTAAAATTAGTAAACCAAACAAAATCATGGAAGCATACAAGTATTCAAGCAACTATGTCAATCTCGCTTAAGTTAAGGAGCCCTCGCTCAGGTGAGAGGAACCCCTCGCTCAAGCTAATAGCTCTCACCTGGGCGAGATTGTAAATAGAGAGCACCTCGAGTTCTCACTCAAGCTAGTCCATCTCGCTCAAGTGAGGTTACTCTCGCTCAAGCGAGAGGCCTTCGCTAGGGCGACAACTCAAGACAGAAAGGGGGGTGAGTTACTGCTATTCTCGTTTAGGCGAGAGCTCCTCGCTTAGGCGAGAGCTTTTCGTTTGGGCAAAAAACAACTCGTTTAGGCGAGCATTGTAAGATCCAAGAAATTTAAATAATTAAATAAATAATTATTTAATAAATATGGGTAGTATGAGCCTTTAAGATATTTAATGCGAATTGTTATGATGTGAAAAAGTACTAGCTCAAATAGTTGAGAGTACTTTATTGTGTGAGAGGACTTGGGTTCAAATTTCAAATTTTATGTATGTCAATTGTATGTATCTTATTTAAATAAGTATATTATTTTATTGTTAGGCTTGAATGTGATTGGTGATAATTTAATTCTAAAATTATAGAAATTATCATGAAACATGAATTGGTTGATTTGGTTATGCAGTTCAAACCTTGTTAAGAACAAAATTAACTTCTTTCTTTTTTCCAAAATTTCTTTTGGCATGAAGATGAAAGGGTAGAAAAACCCTAGCTGCAAAAGTGGCAGCCAAGAGAGATAGAAAATAGCCATAATGGACCTTGAATAGCCATTAAGCTCATGATTAAATTCAAAATTCGTTTTGGACCATTAACCCTCATTACGAGACCATTATGAGGTATTGAATTAGAGAGAAAAGGGTGAAATTGATACTGCATTCTCGTGAGGACTGGGAAGAGAGGTTTACATAACCATTTTGTGTGCTTTGGAAGTGTGAGAGCTAAATTTTTGGAGTGCCAAAGGAAGGCTTTTGGGACATCATAAAGAAAAGGGCTAAAAGACCATTAGGAGCAAAGATTTACCGGGTAAGGGGAGCTATCCTTGCATGTTTTATTCGTATTTGATAGATTGTATGATAATTTGATCAATTGCATGAAATTTCCTTATGAATTACATTGATTTTCGTGGTTTCCGGGTTTCTACCCAGAAATTGCCTGGCGGTCGTGAGTGTGCCGCCAAGCGATGCATTATTTTCTGCCCATTTTTCTGGGTTCTGCTATGAACCGCCTGGCGACGAAGGTGGACCCATTAGGCGACGCATGATGTTTGTCCCTATTTTGTGTGTTTCGCGAAGTTGCTTGATACTGGGACTCCCTAGTGGGGTTACTAACTCTGTGAAAGGTGTGATGTCATTGTATTGTTATAATTATGATGAGTGAAAACTAAATTTGGGAATATAATCATGAAGCAATTGTGTTAAAGTGATGAATGAATCAGGAATAGAGAAATAGAGACCAATTATGAATGTGGTTGGTTGATATAATGTGATTGGTTGAGTACGTAGCTAGAAATAAAAGGATTGTGAACCATTGGCTCGTGCGCAAATTTCTGGACTTGGAATGATAAAACAGAATGGACCCATGGGATAGAGGAACCTGGAATTTTCCAAGAACTGATAGCGGGGAACAATGAGTGGTTCTGGAAGTTTATGGGGTGGCTGAGAGATGGAGTTATTAAGGAAATTGAGTCGAAAGGAAATTAGGTACAACAAAGAGATTACGATACTTGAATGGGAGTCATGATAAACAAGGTAATGCATGGAGTGAGGTGATGTCCTTACGGCAAAGTGAAGTAGAGTTAGGTAAGGAATTCTTAGTGAGGGTCTAAAAAGCTGGAATAGGGAAATGAGAAAAAAGAAGGATAACTGAGCTGGAAATATGGATTCTGGTGCATTGGGAGTAGGTGAAATTAGGCATAACAAAGGAGTGATGAAAGGGGGTATAAACAATTGGTTAAGTATAGGATTGCTCGCTAATTAGCTGAATTGGGTACAAGAATTGAGTAAGAGTTGTTTCTGTTATAAGTTGATTAAAACATGGTATAACTATAAAGTGGTGGGTGAATTACATAGATTGGAATGTTTGAATGGTGAATAAATAAGTTATAGAAAATCAAATAAGGTTGAGGTGAATGGATAATTAGAGTCAGCTTCTGATATAAGAGGGTGCCTTTTATTTTGGAGATAATTACGGGTTGGAGAACAAACCATTTTGGGTGCCAAAATCAGCAGAAACACGGTACTGGTGTGGCACTTGGTGGCACGGGTATGTGCGTCAGGCGATAGACTATCAGGGATGTGCACTGCAACGTGTGGCGCATGGTGGCAAGGTGGCAAGGTGTGCTCCGCCAGACGGTCTGCGCAGGTTTCGCCTGGCGGCGCTTAGGCTGTGCCAAGCGATAATGTTATAGGTATTTGACTTGCGTGTGTTGTGTATACGCATTAATGCAAACTTGGATTAGGGGATGATGTGCCATGAGCGGGTAGCTTCATGGATGATGGTGAACACGTGATGATATGAGCGGGGAGGTTCATATCCAGTTATTCTCGTGTGGGGATACGAGCGAGGTAGGTTCGTATGTTCTGTGCTCACACTTGAGAGAGGTTACGTGCGGGGAGGTGCGTAGCTGGTGGATCACGTGTGTTGGACTATGGGCGGGTAGGTCCGTAGAGCAGGACTACGAGCGGGGAGGTTCGTAGAGGCTGGACCACGAGCGGACAGGTTCGTGTGAGCATCATAAATCTTGAGTCTAAGGCTAACTACTTGTGTGATTTGAAGGTTGAAAAGCCTTAGGGTATTAAGGTCTTGGCCAAGAAATATTTTAGAATCAAATAGCTGGGTGTTTTAAGAGTTTATTAAAGTATATGTTATTTTTATTTATAAGCTCACCATTTCTATTTGTGGCTGGCGATGATCGTGTAATTCGTTACATGGGAGCAGATGATAATACATGTGATGTTGTGGATGCATAAACGATAGAGAGCGGGCTAGCTTGGGGACTTGAGTTAGGGATTTTTTTATGTTTTCATTTACTTTATCGGATTTTGAATTTTGTAATAAGATTATTACTTTGCCTTTAATTGAATGTTGGCGTATTAAACGATGTTTTAAATTTTCTCACGTTTGGGAATAATAATATTGCGACGTTTGAATTTCAACTTTTATTTATTTTATTTAATTAAGTAATTTCCAGTAGGAACGTTACAAGCATAACAGATCCTTACCTGCACTCAACATGCAAACCAGAAATCCAGGGCCAAAAACAAACATGCAATACAATCCATTTCATACAATAACCAGACCAGTACATTTCAACATTCAAACTCAAGTAACAAAATCAGAAAATAAAACACCACTGTAAAAGCTTTTAAGTTCTAGCTTCCCTTACCTGGAAAGTTGCAAAACAAACAACACACATGGGAGAGCACCACAGTTCCACTGTAACTTACAAAGCTGGCACGGAGGAACAAGAAAGCGAAACTGAGACCCTATCAGAGATTAAAGTGGAACCAAAGATTTCAAATGGGAAAGAAACATAGGACAGGGGTTTAGAGCTCTACTTACACAGAAGGAGAACGTTCTACAAGCTTGGAGGAAGGAAGGAACTTACTGAAACCCTAGCAGAGCTCTCTGTTGTAGGTGGGGAGGAAAAGTGACTACTGTGAGTTGAAGAGACAGAAACATAATGGGAAGGCAACATGAAGTGGGAAGAATACTCAAGAGTCTTTTTTTGGAAAAAACTTATGTACTAATTGGAGCCTTACCACTTGGCTTGGTCCAATTCATAAAATAACATAGGGTATCTAAGTTAGAATAATAAAAATATGATTGTAAGTGAAAATATTTCAAAAAAAAAATACTGTAAAGTTAAAAATTACTGATATGGATGTAAAATATTTAAGTTTAATTATGAAACAGTTATTTAAAGAAAATATTAAATTAAAGTATAGAATTTTTTAAGAATAATTTATTTAGAAAAAATATATAAATTTAAATTATATCAAAAATATAAAATTTCTTAATAGAATTTAAAAAAAATACAAAAGGTACAAAATAAAAAAAAAAATCAAATTCAAATTACATAATTATTTGTTGAAGTTATTAGTTATTTAAATTAAAATAAATTACATAGCACTAGCATTTTTAGTTTTGAAAAAATATTAATAATAGATGTCTAGTAAACGAAATAATAAAAGATAAGATGAATTAAGAAAATTTACTTGAATTTGAATTAAATATGCGAAATGTATATTTATATAGCTAAAATTTTATTTTATTTTTCTAATTTATTGTACATAAAATAACACATTATATAAATTATTTTAACCAAATAAATATACATTTATCAAAACTAATTAAAAAAACAATCAGATAATATTTTATTAGAATAACTTTTCTATTAACATATTTATGTATAGTAAAATTATCTTATTTATTATAATCACTTTTCAATTATTTTTAATTAATTTATAAATATTAAATTAAATATAAATTTTATATTTTATATTTACACGAGTTCATAAATAATTATAACTTTTTAGTAAAATAATTTATTATAAATAAATATAAAAATTTATAAAACTTGAAAAATAATTGCTAAGAATTCCTTCCTAAAATACATAAAAAGTATTTTCTGATACTTGAATTATAAAAAGTACGATGAAATTTTTTTTTTTTAAAAGAAATGGTAATTGAATTGTAAAAGGGTCTAGTTTGAAAAAAATATTTTCTAATAGTCTACTCTGGTTAATAAAATTCAAAAGTGGTCCATAATACTAAAATAGTTTATCCATCTCTATCTTCACTTCCATTCTCATCTTCTTCCACTTCCACCCTAAAAAACATGCACCAATATCCATTAAAACAAATTGAAATATCATAATAATAGGAAGAGTAGAAGAATATGAGAATCAATAATCTGTGAGCATTCTGGATTGTACAATCTGTAATGCAAAATTATATTTTGAATTATTCAATCCGAAATTTAATTATACATTATAGATTGTGCAATTCAAAATGTAAATTTGTATTATGAATTGTACAATTTAGTAGGATTGGATAAAATAAATCTGATTGCACTAAACTATAGATTATCTATACTACATTGTACAAAAAAACTAAACTATTTCTAACAAAAATTGCATTGTACTATTTGAAAGTTCTGTTAAAGAAAATTGAACCCTTGTATTTGCATTACAGTTATCTGTTTGAACCTCTTGTACTGTATTAAATTTAAGTTTGGGGTTGTCAATTTTTTGTATACTGTGTAAGTTACTATAGTAATATAAAATGTTATATTATAAGCGCCCCATCAATTACAATAAAAAAAAGTTGGTAGAGTAATTCATAGTCCAATCTTACGCGACACTCTTTTCTTATTCAAATCAGTAAAGGTTTCAGTCTTTTAACTCAAATATAAAATTTACGACAACTTTTATTTAATACCTGAGATATTTTTACTGAGAATTAGAAATTATTGTTATAAAATATTAAAATCAATTTCAGAAGATAATTTCGTAATAGATATTTTTCACATATACAAATATCAAAATACTTATTAAGGAATACAAAAATTTACCAATATTTAATTTTTGAAATATTTATTTATGCAAGAATATTTATAATAACAATAAATATTTTTAATTTATGTTTAATAATTTTATTTGTGATAAATTTGCTTATTACCTGGTAAATAGTATCTTTCAAAAATGTTAAAATTTAATTTTAAAATAAATGTAAAAGATAAAGTGAATAATATAAACTTTTAAGAAAATAAAATGCAGAAATAAATAAATAAGAGAGGTTTAAAATAATCAAAAAATAAACTTTTGGGACTAATGGTGTCTCTTACTTTTTAGGCCAATAATATTTCAAGAAAGTTGGACAACACTTAGACCAATTTAATTCATTTTAAGCTAAAACGTAATAATTAAATTTTTGTATAACCTAGCTATGGACAAACTATTAATTTTCTTTATGAACATTTTTTTCTCTCTCTTCATTCTATTTTTTTTTTACAAATTTAATTCTTAGGAACTGGAGAGAGGATTAATCGGAGATGTAATTTAATGTACATAGACAAAATATGTCTTACATTTTTTAAATTTTTTTAAAACAAAACAAATTCCAAAACACTTCATGGTAGTAAGAAAAGGAGTAACTCGGAAAAAACAAAGTTGAAATTTTTTCTCAAGACGAAGTGGGATCTTCAAATGTAATTAATTTAGATGATTAAAGATGTATTAAGATGTATTAACATTTTTATGTTATTTATGGGAGAACCTACGAGAGAACCTATGTATTAAGATGTATTAATATTTTGATTTTGGTGTATTGAAGTTTGATGCATATTCAAGTATTATTTTCTAAGCACTTTCAAATTATAAAAATTATATTATTATTGTGTAGTACAATCATATATAATTAGTGCAATTCGATTCAAAATAGTGTAATTCATTTCAAAAATAGTGCAGTTTGGTTCAAAATCAATGCAATCTGATTCAAAAATAGTATAATTTGGTTCAAAAATAGTATAGTTGATTCAAAATCAGTGCAATTCGGTTCAAAAATAGTACGATTCAGTTCAAAATTATTACAATTTGGTTCAAAATCAATGCAATTCGATTCAAAAACGATTCAAAAACAATGTAGTTAAATTCAAAAGTAGTGCAATTCAATTCAAAAATAGTGCAATTCAGTTAAAGCTTAGTGCAATTCAGTTGAAATATAGTGCAGTTCATAAAACAATTCAGTTCATATTATAGTGCAGTGTAGTTCAATGCAGTGCAGTGCAGTTCAATGTAGTACAGTTCAGTTCAGTTTATTAGACAGAAAAACAGATCAGTTCAGTGACTGAACTGTTTTTCAGTTTAGTTCATGCTATTTTTGTAGTTCAGTACAATTTTTGGTAGTGCAGTGCAGTTTGGTATATTTTGGTCAGCCCTACAATTTAGATTGTAAATGTGCATTGTGAATAGTACAATTTAGAATATAATTTTATATTAGAAATTATACAATTCAAAATGTAAATTTGTATTACGAATTGTATAATTCAAAATACCTATAGATTAGATCATCCAAAATTATAATTACAGAAGGGATATAATAAAAATTAAAAAAAAAATTATGGGAGTCTAGACAATATATTGGGGTGCAAAAAGAAGATACGAGGATGCAGAAAGAGAAATTTCATACAAATAAATACGTAAAAAATAACATAATTAAGGGACTATGTTTCTCTAATTAACATAAAACGCAATGATGTCTAAAAAAGATAAGCACATTAGAATAAGAAATATTATTATAAACTTGAAGAAGATGCAATGAAGAATGGATGAAAGAGTTTTCGGACTATAAAGAGTTTTGTGAATGAGAAAAGTTAGAATCAAAGTAGAAAATAAGTTTAAAATTAGAAAATAAACAAATTACTTTTTTTGTGTATAAGTTACAAAAAATATCAAACTAATAAAAACCAATCAAATTTTAAAAAATTGTTATTACTAGGTAAAAAAAAATTCTATTAATTTATAGATAACTTATTAAAAATTCTTAAATTTACCGTCCTGTTTTTTTAACATAAATAAATATTAAAGTATTAAAGTAATAAAAAAAGGTTAAATATGTTATTGATCTCTTTAGTGAAATTTGGAATTAGTTCATTTTCAAAAATTTTAACCAATTTAGTCATTCATCTTTAAAAGTACGTAAATTTAGTCATTTTAACCAATTTTTATTAAGTTTATCTGACGTTTCAAGCACATTTCATGATAGTATTTGAATTATTTACATTGTTTGACACATTTTTGTTTCAATGTTAACTCAAATATTATCATAAAATGCATTTAAAATGTCAAATAAGCTTAACAAAATTTGGTAAGAAGAAAGACTAAATCCACGCATTTTTAAATATGAAGGACTAAATTAATATAAAGTTTCGAAAATAAACTAATTCCAAAATTCAATTTCATGATAGTATTTGAATTATTTACATCGTTTGACATATTTTTATTTCAATGTTAACTCAAATATTATCATAAAATGCATTTAAAATGTCAAATAAACTTAACAAAATTTGGTAAGAAGAAAGACTAAATCCACACATTTTTAAATATGAAGAACTAAATTAATATAAAGTTTCAAAAATAAACTAATTTCAAAATTCACTTAAAAAAACGTATTTAACCCTAAAAAAATCAAGTTACAACTAATGTTCGGAATTTTGAAGTATTTCAAAAGCTTTTCAGAAGATCAAGCCAAGCTTAAAAAGGAAAATCTTGTACAACTGACTCAATACTGGTTTACAAAAAAGTTTCTTAGATTTTAATACTTTATTTTTTTAAACGTTAGAAAAGTATGTTTTGACGAATTTTTCTGTCATTATTAAGATGAATGTTTCCTTGCTTTAATATTTTTAATCTTGAAATTTAAGATGAACCAACTTCTAATCTCTGAGGTTAAAATGATAATAACTTTAGTCTCTCAAATTAAAAACAAATTCATTTGAAGAATTAAAATATTTGTTAGTTCCTAAATAATAAATTTGAGAGACTTATTTTCTTTAATTTAGAAAATCATATTTATGATAAACAAATAAAAATATAATTAAACTAATTTTTTACTTATTATCCTTTTGTTTTCTTTTGATCTCCTTCTCTTTTAGTTTTTCTGTGTTTACGATTAAAAATAAAGTTTAAATCTGAGGACACTATTTGCCTAAATTATAATATGCAAGGAATAGTTTTACGTGGACAGTATTATATCACACGTCTCAAGCAATACTTCTAGCGATTAATTATTCATTAAAATATACATGAAAAAAATATTGTTAAAAATTAAGTTAACCTTGTGTATAAAAAACTTAACATTTTATATAAAAATTGGATTCAGATTTCACCAACATTATATATATAGATTAAATATGTTTTTAATAAATTAATTATAACGCGTAAAATTAAAATTTATCTTTATATACAACTTTAATATATTTTTATTTTTAAATTAAAAAAATAAATAAATAAAATTATTCTAATTCAAGTAAGTTAAATAGTTTTGATGTGTTAAGTGTATTTATGCTAATATTTGAGTTATTTACCCATTTAACACGATCTCTCTTTAATATTAAATAAAAGACATGTTTAACACATAAAAAATTAAGGGTTAAATATGTTATTTACCCATTTAACACGATCTCTCTTTAATATCAAATAAAAGACATGTTTAACACATAAAAAAATTAAGGGTTAAATATGTTTTTGGTCCCTCACGTTTAAGTGAATTTTGAAATTAGTCCTTCTTCGAAACTTGATACCAATTTAGTCCTTCATCTTTAGAAATGTGTGAATTTAGTCCTTCTTATCAAATTTTTTTAAGTTTATTTGACATTTTAAATGTATTTTAAAATAATATTTAAGTTAATATTGAAACAAAAGTGTGTCAAACTTTGTAAACAATTCAAATATTATCATAAAATGCGTTTGAAACGTCAGATAAACTTAACAAAATTTGGTAAGAATGACTAAATTTATACATTTCTAAATATGAAGGACTAAATCGGTATCAAGTTTCGAAAAGGGACTAATTCCAAAATTCACTGAAACTTAAGGGACCAAAAACATATTTAACCCAAAAATTAACTACTTGAATTAAAATAATTATATTCATTATTTTTAAAGTTTAATGAGAATTTTTTTTTTTTAAAGTTAAATACTAGAAACAAAATGTAAAAGTGCTTGAATGAAAAAAAATATATTGAAAGTGAATGTATCTGGGAGAAGGTACTGTCCAAAAACACGATAACCTTTCACATCGTTCCAAAAAATTCAAGTGGTCATACTTATGCTATTTGCAACTCAACCATGCGTTTTGGGAGAGCTTGTGTATAAGTGTTTTAAATATCAAAATCAATACTATAAATATAATACCTGGAACTTTTTCTTAATATGCCTCCATTTTCTCTTTCATTCCCATCTTCACCTCATTTTCTTCTGATATTTTTCTTCATTTCTTATTCCATTATTTATCATCTCTTCTATTTATTTTTTCCTTTTCATTATTTATCATCTCTTCCATCTAACTTCCACTATATATCACGATTCTTTTTTCGAAAATTAATGTGTCAATCACAAAAGTCTCAGGCTTAAATATATATTTGGTCTTTATTTTTGTCAAAATTATTCAATTTGGTCCCTATTTTCGTTATTTGTTCAATTTGGTAATCATTTATGTAAAATCGTATTCAATCGAGTCCTTTTGACAAACGGTGTTAAAATTGTTAACGGCACAGTGACACGGTGTAACTGTTTGGGTTACGTGTCAAATTTTGGAATATATGATGGCACACATTGGCACAATTAAAAAGAAATTGGAGAAAAAAGTTTGAATTACGTAAAAAGATAAAACATGGTAAAGTGAAAAAAAATTAAAAAGTTTGAATTGAGGGTTTACTGCAGCAAGAGTTCAAGAGGAAATTGGGCATTAGAGTTAGAGAGTTCGTTGAGTAAAAATTTGAAATTGGGCATTCGAGAGGACGAGAGTTCAAGAGGAAATTGGGCATTAGAGTTAGAGAGTTTCTTGTTCATCAATTAGGGTTCGCGAAGAGGAGAATTTGCGCTTGGAGAGTGATTTGCGATTGAAGCTTCGAGATTGCACTTGGAACCACGAATATGAGACCCACCGCAACTTGGTTGCCTCCAACTATTACAGCAAGAGGAGGAAGACAAATGGTGACGAGACATACCTCTCAAACACGAATTCCGAATCACCAACTGGATTGTACACAAGTTTCTTGCTGGGCACAATTTTGCTTGAAACCTCTCAAACCCTAATTTCTTCCCCAAATCAATTTCACTAACTTTTAAACCTACAACGGCCGTAAAATTTCACTATGCCAACGTCACTACCAAAAATTTGACATGTAACCCAAACAGTTTCACCGTGTCATTGTTCCGTTAACAATTTTAACACTGTTTGCTAAAAGGACTCGATTGAATGCGATTTTACAAAAATGAGGACTAAATTGAACAAACAACGAAAATAGAGACTAAATTGAATAATTTTGACAAAAATAGAAACCAAATGTATATTTAAGCCAAAGTCTTAATATTGATTGACCTTTTTTAAGACTAATGGTTTTCCTGAGAAATAAGACATGAATAAGTGATTTTATGTTGGTTATTGTATCTTTCGTTAATTCAAATATTATTTCTTGATGCTAGGAAAATAAAATTGTTGTTTAGTTATGAGTGAGTATTTGAATTTAAAAATCTCTCATATTTTTAGAGAAGTTAATAAATTTAGAGATGAATTTGAAACGAAATATATTTATTTGTCCAAGAGATATATTTTATTTTAAAAATAAATTTGGTTTACTCGAATATAGATTTATTTGTATTTTTACATTTTTCTTTTGCATTTTTTAACAATATTATCATCAGGAGGAAACATATGATTGTTGAGATATGAGATATTAATCTAACAAGAAATATTATATTCTTGTAATAATATTATCTTGATTGATATATTTACTTCAAAAAAAGTGTCTCCATGACATATCAAAAGTCTATGATGGGTCAAAAGTAACCTGTTATAATAATCTTTCAATCTTTAATATAAGGTGGGAAAAGTGTCTATAAGATAAGTTTGTATAAAGTTTCTACAATGTAATGTGTTGTACAAATTCCAATAGAGATACAATCCTAATGCAAGATAAGGTGTGATCCAAGCAAATGTGAAAATCTCTCTATAAAAAGTGGAAACTTATATTAGAAACACAAACTAAACTGAATTAAGAGTTCAATGTAAAGAAAATTTTTCCCCTAATTTTGTGAGTAAAACTTTTCATATATTTATACAAATCATAATAAGGATTTATCATAGCATTTGTCACTCTTTTTTGTTTTCTACTTTTTTTCTCTTTTCTCTTTCTCTTCTTTTCATTCCAATCCACCCAAAATGGGGTCACATTGATCATTGCTAAATACACAATGCGTTATGACCCTTTCATTTATGATGTCCTTTGTTAACTGCTATGGAACTTTACCAAGTCTTGTACCTAATACCATTCTTGTCTTTAAGTGTTAAACATCATTACTGAGATTTTCAAACTACAGATAATGTGAAGTATTTGAGGAATGAAACCCTCAATCTATATTCTCATTATCAATTATTCACAACAGCATCCATGATTGATTCCCATGGAGTAATATAATATTTTTCACTGCTATAATCCTATGATATAACTAACCCATTGATGGAAACCCTAATGTTGTTAATAAATGGTTGTCCCTCTCACCATTTCCCTCACATGCACCTGTTTTTCTTGTCCTATGATTGGTATACAGATGTTAGTTTAAACCAAACAGAAAATAAATCAACCATTGATGTGACATGCTATAATCTAAGAAAAAGAAAACAAGTAGTAGTCAAGTACTGGGCAAAAGAACAAACGGCATAAATTGACTACAACTTCTCAATTTACATTCATTGTCTACAACTTTGCCTTCGCATTCATGAAAAATTACTCTCAAGTTTAACGTTGTCCTCACATTTCAACGTTGTGGGGTGCATGAACTTCCATCTCTTGGCCAATTATAGATATCCTGTTTTTTCCTCAATGTTGACAAGTTTTTGGCCCTGAGAGATGTACATCATGTTGGTGCATCTGTGGTATCATGAAACTTAGTGCTTTGATAATGTTGTTTTTTTAATTGTTTCTTTTTCAAAAGATACTTAGAAAGTTATATAAAATATAGAGACATGAATAATGAGAAAGAAAGGTGCATGTCACATGGCCAAATAAGGGAAGAATGGATAGAATCCAAAAACTAAACACTGCATGCCGGTATACTCCAAATATGCTTATATTTGGAAAATATCAACTTCTCTCAAGACTAAGTGCGTGTTTGAGTATAGTTTCTATGTGATGTTTTCAACATTGTGACATGGAAAGTTTGGTGAAAACACATTGAAAACGTGAAATCAGACATGCACTAAAAGGTTAAGGAATGGTTTATTTATAGCTTTTGCAGAGAAATGATAGGAAGCCAGAAGTCATACAAATCAACAACAAAATACATTGAAGATGCTACCGTGGTCAATCATTGATGAACAATCACTTTTCAGATGCAAGAAATAACTTAAGAAACTGATAGAAAGGTTGCCACTGAGTGATGAAGGGCTGTGAAACCAACAAGTGCATATAACCTCTGTAACATGCACTTATTCATCTAGTGACTGACTGATGATACGATACCTAAATCATTAAAATTCATTATAACAATGTTATGCCTTCCCATAAACAAGGTAATAAGCTAGTTCCCCAGGCTCCATACAAATTTGAAGAGTTGAAATATGAAATCAAACAATATTCAGTTTTATCATAAAGTCCATAATCATCTGGATATTGCTCTGTTTGAATAGTAAAATTTAAATGAAGGGTTTCATTTGAAACATTAAATTATACAAGCACATCATGTAAATAACTGACATGGATCTTCTGAAAGTGTTTCTAAAGCTTTGATTTTTAATTTTCCTGAATGAAGGACTTCACCTGGTGGATAAGACTTTCTTGTTGTTCTAGGAGTTGAAATTACACATGTAATGAAAATCTAAACCAAACCTTCAAACAAGCTTCATTCTTTACAAATGTCCACTTCAAGTTTACAAATACTCATTACACGGGTCACAATCATAGTTCCACACTCAAGAATTCAAAATAATGACATTACAATGGTGAAAAGAAAAAGAAAAGACAGCAAGCACTAGGAATGTGGTCCTGCAGCTTGCACCCCATTACTTATAATCTATTCATTACTATCCAAAACGAAGGACCACTATGCCAAGGGAAATAACACAAACAACAAACTCCTCCATGGAGAATGATGGTATCATGACACAATTAAAATATGCACTCCATCATGCAGAAGAAATAAAAACATTGTTTGATTACTTTACAATGATCAAGACGTAATTCACTGACTTATTTTTAAGTGACGACAGAGTAGCCATAAAATGGTAACAAAACCGAGGAAAATGAAAAGTTGCGAGTAATCATGGTAAGCATTAAGAATTATACAACTTAGTATCAAGCAGAACTTTTGTTTCTTCCCATGGAATGTATCTTCCCTACAATGTTGGGAGTTGAGACGGTTATAATAGTTGGTAGAAGGGGTTAGAACTCTTCTAAGCCAGTATACTTAACACAATTCAACTAACTATCATGCCCCAGCTAACCCCTTCTGCTAAGTATCATACATAACTGACCCAATTAATAGTCCTAAAGTTGTGGGCCTTTCCACATAAAGAGATAAGAAGAGAGGAATCCTAGTCAAGCCTCAGCAGAGAAAGCCACAATTGTGAACATTATTAGAAATGCTGGAGCTACTGATGCAAAAAAGGATGCACTGTTGTTTTAGACTACACGTAATCCCAGTCCCAGACTTCAAACCAAGCAAAAACTTTATTTTAAGAACAGAATGATATAATGAAAAATTAAAATGAAAAGCCATTTTTGGACAACAAAGTGAAAGAGTATCAACATAATGAAGAAGTAAACATCTAAACAAAGCCAGATAACGGAAGTGGGTTGCACTACGCCTTCAGCAGCAAACATAAAACTCCTCGATATTGCACTACTAAAACTAAAAAGAACTTATCTTTTGTCAAACTACTTCTGCATACCATATGTAAGGAAAATATGGATAGACAAAAGGGGAATGGAGGAGGGATAGAAAACAATTCCATGTTTTTGAATCAGAACAAAATTATACTTTATAATTATACAAGGTACAGAATAACCATTCTATGCAAGTTGAATGGAAGTTTCAATCTCCAATCCTTCTGTTTACGATTTAAAGGTTTGCCTTTTCTAAGGGGGTCTCTATTCTCTTTAACGTCTGCCAACTTCCACACACACATCTCTGAGTCTTTTTCTATAAAATCTAACAAGAAAACTCCCTCCCTTTCTGGGCAATTGGACTCTAGATTTTCTGTGTAATACACTCTCATAGGCATGTCTTTGAATCTACCAATATCATCTGGTACTTTCAGTAGCCTCTCAGCACCTGGGGATGAAACCTTCAAAGCAAAATTATGATTTAAGTACCAAATACACTTCAAAGGAACAGTCGTTTACTAAATAAAATCCTACTGGAACAAGAGTATAGGACATGGCTCCATGATTACCTCTAAAGCCAAATCATCGGGTATTTCTCCAAGTGCTCCAACTTCATCTAATCTTTCTTTGTATTTTTTATTGTAGCATTCAAGCTCTTCCATGCTTGGACACCCATATCTGAAAAGAAAGTTGGAAAAGTGAATACAATTAAGGTACTCCTATCTTTAGCAACCAAATCTGAATTGGTCAAATGAACAGTTTGACATTAAGAAAGAATCCTTGGATGGAGAAATTGAAGTGTCTATGACAATACCAGAAGAATGAAAAAGACGCAATAACCAAACACAAGAAATCTCCATAAGGTTTCAAACAGTCACCAAGAGCATGGTATGATAGATTTGCAAATGTTTTCAAGAGTCTAGGGTATTACTAACAAGGTCGGCGAGTTACCATGTTCTTCAACAATCATCGACACTGACATGGTCCTCACTGCAAATAATACAGTCAAGATAGAAAGATTGAAAAAGGTTCCTTGCAGCTAAATTTGAATTGAAAGACATTGGACAGATTTGATAATTTTGGGGATAGAAGTTGCTACATCAAAAAGAGAGACAAGTGTTTCTCAATGGAAGAACATGATTGATATCCTATAATCCTAATCTAATCAAGACAGGTAGTTTGACATGCTTGCACGTAAACCAAACGACATACTGAGAAATTAGTTAAGATAGTTAGAATATTACAGAAACTGGATCATAAAACTCTAAAGGGAAGGAACTGTAAGATGGAAAAATAAGAATCCTGTATAGAACTAGCAGTTTACAAAAGTTTACAGATACAATCACTGACACTTCAAGGGTCCAGAAATCTCCCACTAATAATACTATTTTCTGTGTTCCCTCACACACACACACACATTCTGAATGGAAGAACATGATTGATATCCTATAATCCTAATCTAATCAAGACAGGTAGTTTGACATGCTTGCACGTAAACCAAACAACATACTGAGAACATACTGAGAAATTAGTTAAGATAGTTAGAGTATTACAGAAACTGGATCATAAAACTCTAAAGGGAAGGAACTCTAAGATGGAAAAATAAGAATCCTGTATAGAACTAGCAGTGTACAAAAGTTTACAGATACAATCACTGACACTTCAAGGGTCCAGAAATCTCCCACTAATAATACTATTTTCTGTGTTCATACACACACACACACACACATATATATATATACACACACATAGCTTCCCCACACAACAACTATATAACCACTAACAGATTTCTCAGCTGCTTGAATTAAATCAATTAGCTGTATTTCTTTCTCCCTTATTTCTTCTTTCATAGACCTTCGTAATAGGAGGTTGTATCCTACCAGAATATCAATGAGTTAGTTACTTGAGTGTTAGTTAAACATAAATATGACAAGGAGAGGAGAGAGAAGGATGCCAATTTTGTAATTTAAGCATTAGGCCTTTGTGAAGGGGAAAGCCTCAGAGGAGAGAGTGCTCTCCTATTTCTTGTTCTTTTCATTCTATTCAATAAAAATCTTTCTTTTCTTTCACTTTTCAATTCTTGGTTCATAACAAAGTTGCCCAAGCAACAAGTCTTCAAGGGAGAGCAAGTGTTGGAAATGGAGGAAGCACAAATTTGGGCCATGGGGAAGCTGCCAGTGCTGGTGAGGGCAGATCCAATTGATTGGATTGCAAAGGCTGAAAATTGTTGAGGTCCAAGAAATTCATTCATTAAATCCTAAATCACATTTTATACTAGATTCACTGTTGGACCACCTGCATTGTCATGATGAAGGCGCATTGCCCTTAATATGAGGAAATCACTGGAAATATGCCTTAATTGTGATCTTCTAGCCCACCTTAATCATATTCTACATATACCAATTAGAACTTATAGTCTTGGACAGTTTCACAGGGTTGAAATACCTATAACTCAAATTGTAAAGACAGCCTAATTAAAAGAGTGCAAACATGTTCTATAGATTTTGTATATGATACAAGTTGAAGCCTTACTCATCAGTTAATTTGTCCAATCTCACATAAACATATCCACGAGGAGTTGTCTTGAAAGCAAATAGTTTGATGTCCTCACTGAACTGCATAAGCACCTCCTCAGCAATAGAGAGAGTTCGCTGGCCCCAAGGGACATTTTGCAAGGCAACTCCACCACCATCACCTCCATCACCAATCTACACAAATAGGCAACACCAAATTTAAGAAAGGGTTTAATTAATTATTTCCATTTTATACTTGAACTGGAGATCTTTAATTGAAACCTCTGGACTAGAACCTAGACAAAATTGGTCAAAAGATCAAAGAAATCACAACTGATCAGAAGAAGATCCAGTCAAAACTGGAATAAACTAGTTCAATTAAAAAAAATTAATAATAAGCTATTTTAAATTTTTTCTTAAAAAGTAAATATATTTCTTATTTTTATTTCTCTCTCTCTCTCTATATATATATATATATATATATATATATATATATATATACTTATTATTATTAATAAATATTGATGAATGTTGTTCAAATTTTAATTTAAACATGATAATACATTTTATTTTAATTTTTATACATACTTTAAATGTTAAAATAATGAGGCTATTTTTTTAATATTATTTTATGTATTAATCAATTATTATAATAGTTTCATTGATACTGACTCGAGCACAGTTGAACCATTGAACCTTAAATCAGTTTCTTGATCAGTTTAGTTTTGAAAACATAGATTGAAACCCTAAGAGTTGAACACACAGTACCTTAGGTTCAGTCTCATCTTCCTCTTCCCATCCGTCAGTGGTAGCACCTTCATCACTTGTCTCTTCTGAAAATCCTACATACTTCAATCTATCAAGATAATAGCTATAAAAGACTCCTAAAAATGAGAACTATAACTTCACATAGCCTCTTTTGATAAGGGAATCTATCAATGCACTAGAGGAAAAAAATAATACACCTTGTAAAGATATCAGATTTTGGGAAACAAAAAGCAATCAACAATGCAAAAAAATAATTATAACAATGATGTGTTTACTACTACCTTAATCAACTACTACCTAGTAAATATCAACGAGAACATATTTTACTTCAGAGAAAAAAGTGGAATACAAAACTCTCTGGAACTATTAGGAAAAAACAAAGTCTCACATCAACTAGAGAGTGTCAAAATATAATATATAAATAAAAATCCTCCTAATACAAATCATTTTTATAGGGTTGAGTTCAACCTGAAACATTAAGATGGTATCAGAGCTTAAGGGGGCATTGACAAAATAACCAAGTCCTACATTGAATAAAATGCGTGCCAAAATATGATATATAATTAGGAGTAGGAAATGTGTATTTGACTTTCAAGTCAAGGTCTATGTCGGGACCATTATTGCTTTGACCAATTTTTTAGGATGTGGAGTTGGCATGGTTGCTGACTTGCTAGGAAAATCACGTAACGAGAAGCATTTACCTTGAGAGTGTCCAGTTCTCTTACAATGGTAACATTGAGGACGTTTGTATCCACTTTGAGAAAAGGAAGACATATGGAAGGACGAATTCACCAACAATCAGAATTGCATCAACAATCTACACTCCACAACCAATGCCAACTATCAAAGATGGAATAGAATGGTGGAGGAAGAGTATGAAAGAGAGAGAGGAGAGAGGAGCCTCTCAATCAAAGTTGAAACCAAAGAAACAAGCGCAAGGAGGTCTAACAAGCCTTGTGGAGAAGATGCAAAGTTATTCCGGTGACAAAAAGGTTGAGGGTGGTGGGTGACGGTGGCAAGCAAACAATGGCTAGTGGCTGACAATGGCTAACAACGAAGGATAATGGTGGACAATAATGGACAACCACTAATAGCAGAGTGGGATTGACCTGCTTTGATACCAACTTAAGACTAAAAATATGAGAAAAAGAGCTTAAAAGATTGATTATCACAGCATATAGCAAAAATTGCCAACTACCGATATTTAATACTTATTCTAACAACTACCTATATTTAATACTTATTCTAACAATGTGGAATAAGTCTCTTGCCTCATGGGGCTTGACCTTATTCAGGAAAACAGAGCCATGAGCAAACAGGAAAAATCTTCAAAGGACGGATTAAACTATTAGGCAAGTCGTTGAACCAATTGAGTGTAGTATCGGGTAGTGTACCAACAAACATCTTGCATCACACAATGTCCCACAACCCAATGCCTTTAGATATCAACCATGGTAGTTAAATCGCAATGCAAATTATGTACCGGAGAACTTATATTTTGAATCGTGAAGAGAATAAGAAGGAAAGAGACAACATTAGGGTTGTTTTCTCTCATGGGCATTGCTACCTCCTTCATTTTCTGTGGGAGGGTTGCCTCTTCGTTTTTGCATGGGCGCTGCTGCACTTCTTCACAACTTTCACCATCTCTGTGCCACATCATGACACCCAAAGAGGCAGCCATGAAAAACTCACATTGCCACCACCATTTTCTGGTGGCAAGCTATATATAAATCCACCATTGATTTCAGCCATAGTGCTGCCATAGCAGATATTTGATAACATTGAATAGAGGTAGACTTTGCTTTCATAGAAGATCCTCCATTGCGGCTATAGAGAAACCATTCATGGCAATTGGAGTAAGAGCAAGAACTGGTATACATCTCTTCCCACTCAGTTCATGCAATAAAAGGAAGCAGATTGGGGTTTTTTCAAATCAAGTCATGTGACCTCACCAGTTTTGAAGCGACACTTAAATTTTGTTTCACCCATGATTTAGGCTTCGATTCTTGTTAGAATTGCAATTCATGTGATTCCATGTGCGATACAAACGATACAACACCAATTCGGAAGCATGAACGAGTTTTCCAATGATTTGTATTGTGGAGGTTGCAAATCATATTGTAACGTGCAATACTTACTACCATGATATCAACAGTGGGGCACGAAATGCCTTTAGATTTCATGTTGCTTCAAAACCATGTGGTGGGGAAGGACTGGTTCATTTATTATGTCCTGCTGCGTACAAGGTTGAAATTGTCACTGGCTTGGAGTCATTTCAGACCCCAACCTCCTGCAATGTGAAATCTAGGTTTTGAGAACTTGTTGCAAACCTAATTTTTGCATTGAAGTTGGTCATGGGCCCTCAAAGCTTGACTTGACCGCTTCCTTGAAGAGCACATCTTGTGCTTGTTGAGCTGCCTCCACCCTTTGTTTTGCTTCTTCATTCTATTGTCTCATGTTATTTGTCACACACATGACCTGCTACAAGGTGGGAGTCTCGCCCTCATCCACCAATTGAGTTGCATTTCATTGACTCCTCTTTGTTTGAATTAGTGAAATTGTGGGTTTCAAAATGTTCTAAATCAAAGTCATTAGAGGACTCTAAACCAGAGCATTCAGACTGCATCACATTAAGATTCTCATTATACTCAACGGAGGACTCTAAACATTGTGACCTATTTTTAAAATCCAACATCCACGACGATTTCACCCAATCAATGTGGGCCTGATGGCAGCCACCCTTACATTGACATCTTCACTACAATGCACCTTGGTCCACAGTCCAGTGGCCCAGTGATAGCCCTTTCCATGACATGACTGACCCAACAGTCAATTAGACCACAAACGCAAATGACTTAAGCACAAGAGCAAAGGTTAACTTAGAAAACTAATCTACAATGTCGGAGACCCTCATGCCTTAAATGTCAGATTAAGTTTCTCATTCTAACTAGGACTCGTAATAGAAGCCATATCAAACGAACTTCTATTCCACATAAGATCTAAAAGCACCTAAGAAAAAAAATCTATTGAAATCACTAGCATTAAACTCCAGCAGGCAATAGAAAGCACAAAAGATCATATCAAAGTATTCCTTCCAAGCTTCAAAATCAACTACTTCACTGAAACCAACCCATCATTAATAGGCCAATAAAGATATTTACTTTACGGTAAATAGATGAAGGAAGAGAGAGAGAAAGGAAGAACCTGGAAAATGGTGGGAGAAGGATCGAAGGAAAGTAGAGGAGAAGGAAGAAAGGCGGAATTTGGATAGAGGGAGAGAATCGTTTGAAAAATGGAATAAGAGTGAATGAGATGGTGTTGTTGGAGGACGTAGCAGAACAGCACCAACCCTATTACTCATTCTCTTAATCATGCCTCTTGCCACAGCCATTTCTGTTGCTTTGTGTTTACTGTCACAACTTCACAAACAAACCCATGACTTTTGTGTCACCGTTTTGCCCCTTCCTCGAATACTCCACAAAGGCGCAATGTCTTTTGTAGAGAAGACAAATTAATTTTGATATTTAGAAATATTTTAAATTTATTAACATAATATCTATGCGATTATATAATAATATATTTTTTTAGTATACATATTTGTTTCCCATTTGATCTTTTAAATATTTTTTAAATTAAAATAATTATCTTATCAATTTTATATTTTAAGTAACCATTAATTTTTTTATTTGACTATTTTTTTAATTTAACTGCTGTTCTAAATTAAATAACTTTTTATAATAAAAGAATTATCTAAAAAACTAAAATAATATACAATAAAATTGAGAAAATTATTTGAATTTACCTTAATGACTATAATAATTTTATTAACTTTTTTATCAACTTTAAAAAAATTCAATTATTTTACAAATTTACCTTAATTAAAAAAAGTCAAAATAGAGATATCAATTTTAAAAATTGACAAAGTAATTATTTTACTTTAAAAAATAGTTATTTAAAGTAATTAGACATTTAGTCTCTATTTTTGTTTAGTTTTTTCACTTTATTCATAATATTGTTTTTTTGGTTTAATTAGGTTCTAATATGTCAATTTTGTTCAATTTGGTCTTTTCTTTTTTAATTTCACTTAAATGATTAACGACAATGAACAGTGACGATCATGTGTCACTTCGTAGCTTTTTTTTTAACTTTTAAAAAAATGTCCACGTGTCAACCCAAGAAATTGTCACTTGTCAGGGTTGTTAGTTTTGATGCACCAATATTTCACAACCAAGAGGGGGTGAATTGGTTTCGCAAATCTTTTTTCTTCTTTTCACTTTAAAACTAGTTTTAAATGAAATCCTTAATCAATTGACAAGATTAGTTTAAGAATGCATATTGTTTAACATTTATACTTAGCAAAATGAAAAAGATAAAGGAAAGAGAGCACAAGAGACACCAAGTTTTATACTGGTTTGATTCAATTAAATCTACATCAAGTCTCTAGCTATCCACATTAGAAATTTCACTATAACATCAAGAGTTAGGACAATACAAGATCCACCTACACCCTAGATACACACTCTTGAAAAATCCTTCAAGAAATGCAAATTAGTAATGTTACATGTAATTACTAACACCTATCTTAACACCTATCACAATCACAGTGATAGAAACACACAATTTCAAAACCAATAAACCACAAAAATCAGTAAAAAACAGTAACAGTGATACATGTAGGATAAACTTGTAATGGAACAATAACACTTGACTCAATACACAGCTAGGTATCACTATTACACCATTCTTCTTCAATTATTGATGAATAATAAAGAACAACTGCAGAATTCTCCAAGAACCCTTAAACAATCTTTTTCTCAAATCTTGTGCTTCAAAAACGTCACTCCAAACTGGTAAATTATTTTCTAGTTTATCTAGTTGACTAGATTATCTAGCTAATCAATTAGATTATGACAGTGCTCAAATTCATGTTCTAGAATTAATCTAATTGACTAGATTAATATTCTAATCAACTAGCACGATATTAAAACAACACATTTAACCATCACACACATCAGGCATGACCTAATAGATTATATTAACATTCTAATCAACTAAGTGTGAAGGATTTAACACATTTAGCTTGACTCACATCAAGTTCATATAAACATCTATATCCTGTTTAATTTTCACCTATTTTAGGCAATCATTTCCCTATGGACATTATCAAAAATAGCATAAATTCTCTTTGAAAAATAGGAACAACAAGGGTCAATGTTTTTATATTCAATTTGGTCCCTATATTCGTTATTTTTGTTTAATTTAGTCTCATTTTTAGGATGTATTGAATGTCTTTTTAGGATGAAAGAAAAGATTTTGAAAGATTTTTGTTTCTTTTAAAAGGAATATCCATATTCATCCATTACACACTTTTGAGAATTAAGAAGAATATCCAAGTTGGATTTTTCCATTGTAAACTTTGCAAGAGTTTTCTCAACAAATTCAACTCTAATTTTAAAGTTCTTGCAATCTTTACAATCAAAATTTTCAACTTGCAAGGTTGAATTACAATTACAAAAGGAGGTTTTATGAATGATGTCCAAATTTTCCAAATCAAAATCCAAATTCTTATTTTCCTCTTCTAATTGATTCAATCTATTTTCCAACTCTTCATAATCTATCTTAAGCTTTTTGTTTAAACAATTAAATTCATTTGCTTCTTTATGTAATTCTTCAAATGTATCAAGAAGTTCATCATACTTTGCTCGAATATTAGAATTAGAAGTACTTATCTTGCTTTCTTGGGATTCAACATCAATCATAAAGCATGTGTTTGATATCATTACTGTTGTTGTTGCTTTTTGAATTGTTATGGTCAAGTTCTCCAATGCTCTCTTGAGCTTTCTCCAAGGTTTCACACATTTCTTTTGCATTCTTACATGTAAAAACTTTGTAGAATTCCTCTATGGTGAGTGTTGAGGAGATGATGTATCTAGCTCTAGCATCATACTGTACTTTTTTGTTCTCATCCTCAGTCCACAAATTCAAATCTTTCTCAAGCTGCACACTGCTAATGGTATGCATAGGTCCATTTATAATAGCATTCCAAACACCCATGTCAATGCATTCTAAAAACATTTTTATTCTTATTTTCCAGAACAGATAATTTTCTCCACCAAACAATGGTAGTCTATTGATTGAAGCCCCTTCAGAAAATATTTGTGAAATATTGGTCATCTGTCAAGATCTAATCGATTATATATTCGACTAACCAGCTTTGGTGCCAATTGTTAGATTTGATTCACTAATATTTTACAACCAAGAGGGGAGTGAATTGGTTTTGCAAATATTTTGTTGTTCTTTTCACTTTAAAACCAGTTTTAAAGAAATCCTTAATCAATTGACATGATTTGTTTAAAAATGCATATTGTTTAACCTTTATACTTAGCAAAATGTAAAAGATAAAAGAAAGAGAGCACAAGAGACACCAAGTTTTATATTGTTTGATTCAATTGAATCTACATCCAGTCTTTAGCTATCCACACTAGAAATTTCACTAAAATATCAAGAGTTAGGACAATACAAGTTCCACTTATGCACTTCTTACACCCTAGATACACACTCTTGAAACACTCATTCAAGAAAAGCAAAGTAGTAATGCTGCATGCAATTTCATAACCAAAAGATCACAAAAATCAATCAAAAATAGTAACAGTGATACATGTAGGATAAACTTGTAATGGAACAATAACACCTGAATCAATACATAACTAGGTATCAATATTACACCATTCTTCTTGAATTCTTGATGAACAACTTTGATGAACAATGAAGAACAACTGCAAAATTCTCCAAGAACCCTTCAACAATCTTTTTCTCAAATCTTATGCTTCAAAAACACCATTCCAAACTGGTGCAATAATATGTTTTTAAAGTAAAGTTGTTTTTTGATTTAATCTAGTTTATTAGATTATCTAGCTAATGAACTAGGTTATGACAATGCTCAAATTCATGTTCTAGAATTAATTTAATTTACTAGATTAATATTTTAATCAACTAGCACGATATCAAAACAACACATTTAACCATCACACATCAGACATGATCTAATAGATTAGATTAACATTCTAAGTGTGAAAGATTTAACACATTTAACTTGACCCACATCAAGTTCATACAAACATTTATGTCCGGTTTAATTTTCACCTATTCTAAGCAATCATTTACGTATGACATTATTAAAAACAACATATATTCTCTTTGAAAAATAGGAACAAGGGTCAATGTTTTTATATTCAATTTGGTCCATATATTCGTTATTTTTGTTCAATTTAGTCACATTATTAAAATTCAAATTTTTATTAAATATTTTTTGTTTAGAGTTACAATTACTTTAAAATTTTAAATCAACGATATTAGTCCACATCCTTATAACATGCGGTCCGGGATGACTCAGCTGAATTCGGCCAAATTTCTATCGAGGTTGACTCGACTGAAAATGATTGAATTTCAATTGTACCGCTATAATGTCTCAAAACGAGGAGGCCATAGAGAAGTCGAGTTGATCCTGCACCAAGCCAAGCCCTGGACTAGTTCTCGACAGATAGGAATTGAACAATCTGAACAACTACCTTTAAGACTTGAAGAGAGAAGGATCAATGTCAATGCCCACCTCTTTGGTTGGGGAGCCAACTCAACCGAATTTGGTCGTGTTTCGGTTGGGGATGACTCGACTGAATATATCCACATTTCTTTCAAAGTCGACTTGACCGAATTCAACCAAATTTCAGTTTTGATCAACTCAACCACAAAGTATAATTCTTATGAGCAATTTTGTCCTCTAAATAAAGTAAAATTGAACTAATAATTATTAAGTTCATAATTCATTTAATATTATAATTATTTATAAATGTTTATCAAATTCAATGTTCATTAATTAGAAGTTAAAGAATGTAATTAAGACACAGGTTAATATTCATCTAATCATAAATCCTTTTATTTGGTCTCTAATAAAAAATTTAATTAATATACAATTATGAATTTGTAAATTAATGATATACAATATATATTATACTTTATTCATAATCAAATTACAATATTATAAATTATTAATATAATATCATAAATATTTAAAAATATTTATACATCTATTAACAAAAGTCAAAAGTATGTGTAGACCTCCTTTACTCCTAACTAAGGATTGTCAATAAGTCACGTATGCACCAAAATTGGTGGTTTAAAATTTGTTGCAAATAAATTTTACATCAAATAAAATGAAAGATAAAAAAGTGCTTGGTTTCATTTTAGAAACACCCAAAATCAATTCATGGTAATAAATTATTTGGAGACATCCAAAATCAATTATAAATAACAAAATTCACATAAAAGAGAATCAACTTTTTCTAACTTTTCAATTAACCAAAATTAATTTCCTCACTTCAAACAGAATCAATTTTACGTTAGCTCTCTACACATCTCTTTCACAAGGTCTTCTTTTGCAACTGTCTTTCTCTTTGGAAAATGGTATGTTGTTTCTCTCATCTCTTCCAACTTTTGTTCTTAAATGGATTGTTTTTGGATACTAAGGCGTGAATTAATTTCTGACTTTATTCTAATTGACACACACTTTTTTCTTAATGGATCATTCTAGTCATGTTTAATAAATTTTAACTCCAAAATACAGGTTAGTTTAAGAGGTGAGATGTATAAAGGTTGTGGAGTGTACATTTTGAAATCTAGCTAAAGGAACATGAATTTTTGAGAAAATTAGATATTAAACTGAAAACTCAAGTATGAATAAATAGACTATACCATTTCTATTGAAAGTAGTTTCCATGAATTTCAATGTAAGAACATTGATATGAAATAATCATATTTCATGAAAATCAAAATTAATGACTAGACAATGTTAAAAAAGTATACTTCTTAATTTAAATAAATTGATTCTTGAATTTATTACTTTTACAAGTTGGCAGTAATATGAACCCAGCACTCAATTGAAATACGTGTCCACTTTCTATACAAAATATTGAACGAAATCTCTTCAAACATTATTCTAGTAATGTCAATGTTGGCAAAAGAAATATGATTTATTTCATTTAATATTTCCTACACTTATATTTAAATTCTATTTTTTGCAATTTTATATAATTCTAATATAGATATATGTTTTGTCAATTTTAATATCAAATTACTTACCACACTTTCGACCATGATTTTAAAAAATATTTTTAATCAAACATTTTACATAATTTTTTAAGTAAAAATAACAATGTTTTATTGTAAATATTGAATTTATAAAAGTGGGATAAGGGAATAGTTAAAAGAATTAGGCATAAACATTTTTTTTTGTTTTATCCTTGAAAGTACTTATCTTTGTTTAAGAGAAGAGAATTAAAATATTTATTGATTGTATCCGAAATAGGGAAGCCATGAAATGGAAATTTCATGGACGAGTTTGCTAGAACGGAAGCTGTTAATGTCGCAAACGAAGAAATTGCCTCAAAACATCAGTGTCAAAGACAGTTTTGGGACAGAGTGCGTTTGCTTCATAACAAGGAAAATTCAAATAGCAGATTCAAAAGTGAAAGAAAATTAGGGCAAAATAAAGTGAAACAAGGAAAATCAAACAGCGGATTGAAAAATGAAAGCAATTAAGGAAATAAAAATGAGAGAAAGGAGTGAGATATTGCAGTGATAAAGGGCCTGAAAGATCACAGAGAAATCAAATTCAGACGAGTGACACTGCAGAAGTTCATTTTGCAAGTTTATAAAAACGATTGATTGGACCGTAGCATTATCAAGATCCATTCAAGAAGCTGAACTTGCACTTAAACGATTTTCAAAATTTGAGAAAACAAACCAAAGAACAGAGAAGAATAGCGCAAAATGCAGATACAAATATGAAGGAATTGTGTGGTGCTTATAAAGGCGTTTTTCCTAGGGTTTGTGTTTATATGGGCCTACTGGACCGTTTAGCCCAATTAATCGACGCTAAGCCCAATTGTTATCTTAGCTGTGATTTTGACTTAAAAATGCTTTCTGTAATATAAAATTGCACATTTATTTTACATATTCGAATAGTAAATGTAGTTTACTTTATTCAGTAGTGGTTTAATTTAGAAAAAAAAAACAATATCATGGACATTTTATTCTGAAACTTGTCTTTTTTATTCTTAATTTTACACTAATATTATATTGCATAATATAATGTAACTTTCCGTCTATTTTTAACGAAAAATACATATCACAATAGTAAAAGAAAAATTCTAAAATTAATCCCCATTATGCCGAAATTGAAAATTCTTCCCTTCGCAGTGATGGGAGATTGTGTTAGTTCCACATCTTTTATTTAAAGTTTCATAATTCTAATTTAGCGGAAGAAAAAAATTATTACGTTTTTTTTTTTACGAATATGGTTCCCTAGTGTTTCCAAATTTCACCTAAAACTAATCTTCGTGATCAGAATGTATTTAAAGCCTATTTAAGGATTAAAACTTTGATTCAGTACATTAACCACTTATATTTAACTCTTGATTGATCAATGTATTATTAATATTATTAATGTGACAAAGTAGATGGGAACTCAATAGTTGTAACCATAATTTTTAAATGCAACTCGTAATTTTTAAAAGAACTATTTTATTTTTGTAAAAATTGGAGTGATAAGATGAACCGGTGGTTAGAAGAAAAGAAATGGAAGGGAAGATTGTGGGTTTGATCCCATCTTGCTTAACAATTTGAAGAAATAAGATTGGTTTGATGGGATTTAGAACGGACACCAGCTCCTCCTGAAACATCATATGTTCTTGTTACATGATCATCGCTAAACACAAACTGAAAATAAAACTCTGGTAATAACTTTAAGATGATACTTGTCGCCACAAGTCACAACTCGTAGAAACACGTGTTATGAGCCATAATTCAAGGAATGCCCCAACAATTCTCGTACTCAAAGTCATCACCACAAGTTGTGTAAAACCCTCAATCTCATTTAACTTGACCTATACCAGATCAGTACACACTCAACCTAGGTCTTAGGGATTCCAATGCTTCCACGAACCTGCCTGCTTGTGGTCCAGCTCTACAGACCTCCTCGCCCGTAGTCCAACACGCGACTCACGGTTCCCTTTACACTGGAATATTAACCCATAAACTCTACTGTCAATGTTAACCCTTAAACTCTATTGTTAATGTTAACCCCTAAACTATTAAACTTAATAGGGTTAAATATGTTTTTGGTCCCTTAACTTTAAGTGAATTTTGGAATTAGTCCATTTCGAAACTTTAGACCAATTTAGTCTTTCATCTTTCGAAATATGTGGATATAGTCTTTTTAATCAAATTTTGTTATGTTTATTTGATGTTTCGTACGCATTTTAGGATTGTATTTGAGTTATTTATACTATTGACACATTTTTTGCATTAATATTAAGTCAAATACTATCATGAAACGTGTTTGAAATGTTAAATAAATTTAACAAAATTTGATTAAAAAGACTAAATCCATGTATTTCAAAAGATGAAGGACTAAATTGATTCAAAATTTCGAAATGGACTAATTTCAAAATTTACTAAAAGTTAAAGGAAAAAAAAGACTTATTTAACCCAACTTAATAATATAAATTCTACTATCAATAGTAACCCCTAAACTCACCAATAAAGCAACTATGGGATTTACACTAATTAACTAAAATAATATTATTTAATTTATTATGCATCATTCTAGTATAAAGAGAAGAAAACTACCACGAAATCAACTTAATAAAATACTGTCTTTTTTATTTTTATAAATATACTTATACTATCTCTACAAATCTTCCCACTATAAAATATAAATTATTATAAATTCTAGGCTTTATAATAAACCACACTTAACAAAAATTACTAACCCAAGTTTACAAAATCTTTCAGGCGAATATAAATTTATACATTACTAAAATTAATCCTATCCATAGAATTGTATACACACCAAATCTATTGTTGTGAAATAAACATTATTCAACTACTACACTTTGTTTATAAGCTTACCAAGGTTTGTCAAATAACAAAAGTATTGCCCAATACATAAATTGCACAACTGAACATTTACTATCCATATCACAACAGTTTCACAACACTCATCACATACAAATAATAATATAATAAGAAAATAAAGACTCGAAAGTTGCCAATACAAACTAAAACTAAAGTACTGCAAATCCCAATTGCTTATTCCCAAAACATAACACTTAAAAATTCAACCGTAACTATGATAACCAAATTAATAATATTTTATTTTAATACTTTAACATCATTCATCAAATAATATACAAATGTCCGAAACAATTTTCAACTTTATCCATATAATATAGAAATAAGTAATAGGATCAAATCAGCCAACCCATGTTAATTGCACTTAATAAAACATCATCGCAATAAAATCACGAAAAAAACAAATAGCAACTCAGAATGCTAAGAGTTTGCCCCGATAAATACCACATAAAGAAAAATCACAAATCTACCAAGTGCCAAAATTATTTTAACTAACAAAGTAAAATACAATTTCTTAATTTAATCCAATAAAATATACCAAAGAAATTTTTCAAAAACAAAATCTAATTAACTTCCCTTACTTAAAACTCCAAAACTAATAAAATTTTGGCGACCTATTCTAGCTTTAGCTTCCTTCCTAGGAAGTTCCTCTATGCTCAGAAAACTCCTGAACATGTGCCTCCTCCACCATCATTGTTTCAGTTGTCTCCTTACCTAATTCTCCTCCCTCTATTCTTTTAATTAGGTTTAAAAAACGAATTTTAAAAAAATAAATTTAATTAATTAATTTAGTCCTTAATGTTTAATTAAACCCAATTAACACCATGTCTCCTTACCTAATTCTCATCCCTCTATTCTTTTAATTAGGTTAAAAAAACGAATTTTAAAAAAATAAATTTAATTAATTAATTTAGTCCTTAATGTCTAAGTAAACCCAATTAACACCTTGTATGCGTTAGATTCATTGAACCTACCTTCACCTACCCAAAATTCCACTAAAGCTAAAAATAAAATATTTGAATTTTGCTCTAGCCAATTCGAGCTCACCTCCACACAATTATAATTTAAGTACACAATCCATTCATGTTTCTTTGCATTTCATGCGGGCTTTATAATTTTGTATTCCACAACCATGCATGCATGCAAAACAATTAAATAATAAGATTAGCACACTAATAACATACACAAGACATGAACCCAGTTCCTCTCAACCACTTGACCTAATACTATTCCTTCTTGTCATAACTCTCCGCATTAATTACTATAAGACCCCTTCATTTGCAGCATTTATATTAAATAAATATTTATTTATTTATTTATTTTTCTCAGATCTTACAAAAGACTTGTTCATCAAGCAACAATAGGATCAACAATGGGAAGAATAAATGATGATAAAAAAGGAGGGCACAAGCTTAGAAATATATGCTCATGAATTAGCTTGTTTATCCATTCCAAACAAACCTATGAGTGATTGTTCCTACAGAAACAAATAAGAGATGTTAGGGAACACAAGTAATGTCTTACCTCAATCCTTAATCTCTTGAGTTGGCTCCTTCTTGACTTGTATATGTTGTCTCCTACTCTGTAGGCGGTTTGGACCCTTAAGGGGTTACATGCGAAAAGGGCTCCGACGATGAAGTCAGCAAAAGACTCTCAAAAATCAAATCTCATATTAGGGAATTAATGAAAGTGTACCTTTAATTGTTGGGGTCCACACGTATTTATAAAATCATTAAATGTGTCTGTCCTTTCTTGTGGGTTGGGCCCCTTTTGAGTCATTTTGGGCCAATATCTAGATTCTCTATGGACCTGGACAGAGCCCAAGTTTTGAGCATATGTGAGAAGCCTAAGTTTGAAATGTAACGGTTCTACATTACAACATGACACTTTATAGCAGGCGGCCTAGGCCGCTATTTGATCTTGTTTAACCGATTATCCATCTACTATTTTTATTGTGGGACTATAGGTAGGCAGTTTTGGTCGTATAGTTATCCAAGTCCGTTTAGGTATAGTACATTGATCAAAGTCATACCTATATTATATATATATATATATATATATATATATATATATATATTTTTTTTTTTTTTTTTTTTTTTTAAAAATATATATAATATATATTATAAATATATATAAGTTAAAGTATGTATCTTTATATTTATTTTATAAGCCATAACATTTAATGTTAATAAATAATAAAACATAAAATCAAATGTAATGAAGAATAAAAATATTTATTAAGATATTTTTTATTGTCTTTCTCACTGTATTTTTAAGTTTTCCACAAATTATCATGATCTCACACTCTCACATGTTTTCCTTTTGTTTTGAAAAAAAAAAAGTTAAATACAAACTTATTAATTTTGCTTTCATTTCTCATTTGTTCTTTTTTCATTCGTGGAGAAAAAAGGTAATTCTCTTGCATCACGTGATATTGAAATATTTGTTTAATAATTAACATTATTTTTTACACATGAGCCTTATTTTCATTTTTTTTTATGATTTTGAAATAAAAAGGTTTGTACTATGTGTTTTTTCATAACTATCTTTTAATTGGAGCTTGATTGTCATTGATTTTTTCCTTTTTGTTATATGTTGAATTTTATTTTATTAAACAAAAGATTCTTTTATTCTTGGTTTAAGTCCCTTATATTTATCAAAGGTTAATATTTTTGTAATGAATTTTCAATGACTTATTAATCTACTAGAAACTGAAAATGAAAATAACGTGTGACTTATGTTTGACATTTAAATTCTTCTCATATATTTTATAATATAATTTATTCTTTTTCTACCCTTCTTATAAATGCATATGGGATAGAAGTTTAGGAGCTGTCAGGGTCCTGAGTAAACAATATTACATAAATTAGGAATATTTTCTTGAATTTTATTTTTGGAATAAATGTTTCTAGACAACATCTCGTTTTTTTTTTTGAAAAATTCTAAACAATTAACATATTTACCTTTATAATAATATTGAATGATCCACAAATTATAATAAGAGAAATTCAAACAGCAGATTCAAAAGTAGAAGCAATTAAGGGGAGATTAAGAGAAAGGAGTTAGATATTGCAGTGATAAAGGGCCTGAAAGATCACAGAGAAATCAAATTCAGACGAGTGACACTGCAGAATTTCATTTTGCAAGTTTATAAAAACGATTGATTGGACCGTAGCGTTAACAAGATCCACTCAAGAAGCTGAACTTGCACTTCAACCATTTTAAAATTTTGAAAAACAAACCAGAGAACAGAGAAGAATACCGCACGATGCAGATACACATATCATAGAAATGTGTGTACTTATAGAGGCGTTGTCCCTAGGGTTTGTGTTTATATGGGCCTACCGGACCTTTTAGCCCAATTAATCGACGCTAAGCTCAATTATTATCTTAGTTGTGATTTTGATTTAAAAATGCTTTGGGTAGAAATATGTTTTTTTTTTCCTTTACGAAAATAAAAAATAGTGAATTTTCTAAAGTTTGGACCAAATTAATCTCTTACTTTTAGAAATTAGGTGGATTTAGTTTTTTAAACCAGATTTCGTTAAATTGATTTGATATTTTAAATGTATTTTTAATTAACATGAAGTGAAAATATGTTAAATGATTGAAACAACTCAAATGTTATCAGATGTTATCACATTTATATATGTTAGCTAAGAAATACGTCTGAAACACGTTAAATACATTTAACCAAATTTGATTAAAAATATTAAATTCACACAACAATTTTTAAAGATGAGAGGCTAAATTGATTTAAAGTTTCAAAAAATAACTAATTCTAATTTTTACTTATGATTAAGAGATAAAAACATATTTAACCATATAAAAAATTGCACATTTCTCGCTTCTTTAAGTATTCTAATAGTAAATGCAGTTTAATTTATTCAGTGTTGGTTTAATTTAAAAAAAAAATACATCGTGGACTTTTTATTATGAAATTTGTTTTTTTATCCTTAATTTTTCACTAATATTATATTGTATAATATGATATAACTTTCTGTCCCTTTTTAACCAAAAATACATATCTCAATAGTTAAAAAAAATTCTAAAATTAATTCCCATTATGTCGAAATTGAAAGTTGTTTCCTTCGTAGTATGGAAGATTGTGTTGGTTCCACATATTTTATTTAAATTTTCTCAACATAATTCCAATGTAGCGGAAGAAAAAATATTATGTGTTTTCTTACGAATATGGTTCCCTGGTGTTTTCAAAATTTCTAAAGCAAAATTTTCAGAACAAACCTTTTGTAACATAATTTTCAGAATAGATTTTCTGAAATAAAAATTTGAAAATAGAATTTTCATAATAAATTTGCTAAAACAAGTTTTTTTTTTTTCAAAAGAAATTCTCTCTTTTCTTTCTTTATAACATAGTACAAAAGCATGACAATGGTGAAGATAGTGACAATATGATGTATTGTAGTTAGGGAAGGTATGTTATTTTTCATGGAGTGAGACGAAACCTACCGCCCTTTCCAACTATTTTCGTTCTTGACATAGTGAAGTGAAATGCCCTCTTCATCCTCTTCATCATTGTCTTCAAACCCCTTTTCTTCAAACCTTCTTCAACTCCTGTATTTCTTGAACCCTTCTTCGTGTACCCATTGTACTTTAGGTTATTGGTTGCGCCTCCGTATCCATTATCTGCGAAAGCAGGGTTTTGTATTGTTGTAGGAGCTTTGAATAAATTTATCGGCGTCGCTTCTTCGAACATACCATGTGGTTGTGCATGTGTTATTGTTGATGTTCTTAGTCATTTAAATTTAAAGAATTCATCGATCATATTTGAATTATGTTGATTTTTTTACAAGAATAGGAAATACATTTTATTTAAGCTAAAATAATTTTTTTTATTGTAGTAATTTTTAAAAATAAAACTTCAAGATGAAACGAAAGATAATTTCATGCACACAATATGATTATTTACCTTTAAAAAAGAAATTATTTTAAATTTTAGTTTTGGTTTAATTATCGATGGTGTTGTGATTATGAGAGAGAGAAAGAAATAGAATGTTGCATGGTATATTGAATGAAAAGATACAGAGAGAGAAAGCCTTAGTATAGGCAAGCCTGGAGCTAAACTAGCGTAACAGAAGATGTAATAACAAACTACAGTAACTAATCATAACAGGATTATATATACTCTCAACACGCCCCCCGTAAACTTAGGGTGGAGGCTATAAGCTATGAACCCTAAGTTTATCATGAAAGTTTTGAAAGCTATCCCTCGAGACAGGTTTCGTAAGAGCATCTGCAACTTGAAGCTGGGCTGGAATATGTTGAACACGAAGATGCTGTTTTCGAACATGATCACGAACATAGTGAACATCAAGGGCGAAGTGCTTGGTTTTGGAATGAAAGATGGGATTGGCTGTGAGTAACACTGCACCAAGATTATCATAATATATAGTGGGCGCATGAGGAAAGAGGGAAAGCTCTTTGAGAAGAGAAACCATCCATGAGAGTTCAGTTGTTGCAGAAGCAATGCTGCAAAACTCTGCTTCAATGGTGCTGCGAGAAACAACTGCCTGCTTTTTCGACGACCAAGTGACGAGATTCAATCCAAAATATATGCAGAAACTCGAAGTCGACTTTCGATCACTTGGATCTGAACCCCAATCAGCATTTGCAAAACAACGAAGTGTAGAATCCGTGTTTGGTATGAAACGAATGCCAAAATGAGTAGTGCCAACAACATATCTTAAAATTCGTTTGACCGCTTGCCGATGATGAAGTTGTGGTTGGTGCATGAACTGAGAAACCTTGTTAACCGCATACGTGAGATCCGAACGTGTGAAAGTAAGGTACTGAAGAGCCCCAACAGTTTGTCGATATAACATGGGATCCGAAAACGCCTCAGAGCCATCAGGTGTGAGCTTAAGAGAGGTTGCCATTGGTGTTGGTTGAGGTTTTGAGAAAGTCATGCTTGCTTTAAGGAGAATCTGATTTGCATATTTTGTTTGAGTAAAGAGAAGAGAGCCACTTGGTTGCTAATGAGCTTCAATACCAATGACGAAATGAAGTTTGCCAAGGTCTTTGAGTGAGAAGGTGTTGTTGAGAGTGGTAATAAGTGTTAAAAGAAATGTTACAACTTTGTAGAATTCTCTTTAACGTTTGAAGAGTAGCATGGCCCATGCGTTCATGCCATAGGTCCAAAACCGATGAGGAAACAGTTGAGATTTGATGAACTTGGGGCTTGTGTGAGCATTTCAGCGTAGGAAAGACATATATGCCATCTTTATGTTGTCCTTGAAGTAGAATCTGTTTTGTGACCTGGTGTTTCACATTACAATGAGAAGGAAAAAATTCAAAATAAACACAATTATCTTTGGCAAATTGAGAAACACTCAAAAGATTTTTTGTGATGTTTGGAACACATAAAAGATTATGCAAGGCAAAACTAGATGAATTTGACAGAGAAGAAAGATTTGCAGATCCAACATGAGTAATAGCCAAACCTGATCCATTGCCAAGTTTAACATGTTCAGATCCATTGTAGTTGGTTTTAGATGTGAAGTTTGAAGAGTCACTTGTTATGTGATGTGAAGCCCCACTATCGGGGTACCAAAGAGTTTCAGGCATAGTAGAGATAGAAGACAATTGATCACAGTTATCAATATTGGAAGGAGAAACCTGAGAGTTATGTAATTGAATAGGCGGTTGAAAATCTTGATCAAAGCGATGCCAACACGAAGCTACGGTGTGCCCATATTTCATGCAGAGTTGACATTGAAGACTCGTATTTGAATTTTGATGTGATGAAGAAGGTGTGGATTGGGAGGAGTTGTTCTTGAAGCTTCGGCCTCCACGTACAGAAGATGGTGGACGTGATCGTTGTCGACCAGCACGATCTTGAAACCTGCCACGAGTGGAAGAATGCCAAGAAGATGTGGTGGCATGGACCTGAAAGACATTATCAGCTTGTTTGTGTTTCTCTAAGCGTTCTTCATGCGCAAGAAGCAATGTTTCTATTTCTTCAACAGTGTATGGTTCTATGCGGGAGAGAATTGATGTAATGAACCCATCATAATCATCCGGCAATCCATCAAGGATGGCTTCAATATGATCAGCGTTAGAAAGAGGAGATCTGATGGCGGCTAACGAATCTACGATCTTCTTGATATCAAGAATGTTTGTAGATATGGAACGATCTTTCTTGGATGCTTTTAGTTGAAGCTTCAACTTTTTCACACGCGCTCTGGATTGACTTGCGAAGTATATCGTTAATTTTTTCCAAATAGCGGCCGACGTACGTAAACCTACCATTTTTGTTAACATATGATCAGACATTGATCCCAATAGCCACGCTATAATGAGGTTATCTTGTTATTGATGGTGAACATATGTAGGATTGACGATGGAGGATTTTGCTGCACTTTGCGTCAATAACTTTGGTGGAGCTGGAGTGCCATCAAGAAAATGGAAGAATTGCAAATTGTAAATGGTTGCCAGGATTTGATGCTCCCAAACCAGAAAATTTTCATCATCTAACTTGATGCTAAGGGTGGAGGGGAAGAAATGGAGGGAGAAGGAAGAAGAAGGTATGGAGGCAGTTTCAGATTGGGTAGTGCTTGCGGAAGTCATGATGAAGAAAAAAAATCAAGCTCTGGATACCATGTTATTATGAGAAAGAGAAAGAAACAGAACGTTGCATGGTATATTGAATGAAAAGATACAGAGAGAGAAAGCCTTATAGTGTGTTTGGATGAGGCAATTCAAGAGGGTGATTCATTTATTTGGAGAATTTGAAATTCTTTGTAATGAAATGCTTTGTTTGGATAGAGAAATTAAAAAGCATTTAAAATGCATGCATTTTTTTGAAGTATTTCAATTAGCTAAATTAGAAGAAATTCAAATACCCTAAAAAAAAGTGAAATTTGAAATTCTTCTCACACAACCTCACACTCTAGACTCAATCCCAAACGGACCCGGCAAACCCCACAACCATGACAGGCTGGGCTAGCCATACGATCCAGACGGATCAGATCGACTTGACGACACAAACGGGTCGAGCAGGCCTAACAACCCAGATGGGTCAGGCGGGCTTGATTAGCCAGATGGACCGGGTAACCTGATGACACATACAGGTCGTGCAAGCTTGACAACTTAAGCAGGTCGGTCAAGCCCGACAACCCACATCGTCTGAGCGGGCCCGACGACCAAGATGTGTCGAACTAGCTCGATAACATAAACGAGTCGATGGACCCAATGACCCAAATTTTATCTCACAAGAAATTCAATTGTTTTTTCTAAACAAGAAATTGAAATGTAAGGTATTTTAATTTCTTTATCCAAAAAAGTTATTTAAAAAATGAAGGAGATTTAATTGTAAGCAATTCAAATACAAAACATTTCAATTTCTAAGCATTGTTGAAATGCTCAATCCAAACACAAGGTTAATATAGGCAAGCTTGGAGCTAAACTAGCGTAACTGAAGATGTAATAACAAACTACAGTAACTAATCATAATAGAATTATATATACTCTCAACAGATGGATTCAAATAATGTGAGAAAAAGAACAATTTATGTATTAGATATACGGAAGTTTTTTATGATGTATATCAATTAAATATTTTTTTTATGTCTCACATTTGAATATTTATATTTTTTAAATATTTATATTTATTGTATATTTTTCTTTCACATGAGAATATTTAACACTTTCAATTTAATTTAATAGAATAAATCTTTCATTTACTATGTAATATAAAAAAAAACATCTTCTTTACTCTATTACTATTATTTTTTTTTCATTTGAAGAACTTTTTTGTTTCGCTAAAAAAAATTTCGTTATTTATCATTGACTATGTTGATATTTGAAAAAGTTTACTTAGATCTCTAAAGTATTTTTCATCTTATCATACCATTAATTATACATTTGACATGTAATAATTTTTTAATATTTTTATTTGTTGTTTATTTTTATCATGTAGAATATTATTTTGATATATTTTATATACTTATTTTTTATTTTCTAACTCATTATCAATCATACTATAATTTTGTCACTATAATTGTATAAATAAACTTATTTACTATAATATAAACATTTAACCTTATTTATCACCATCTAAGATATATTGAAGTTCGAAAGATACAAGACCTATGTTAACATTTTATTATTATTAATTTAATATTTGTTCTGTGTGTAATTTTGATTTATTATAATTGTATATAAAACAAAGATTCATTTTAATTTAAAAATTTAAAGTAAAGAGACATTTAAAATATATTTTAATTTAAATATTTATTTTCCTTTTATATTTGTTTTAAAATATTTTTAAAACTTATCAATTAAATTCCATTAATGCTTAATGCTTGCAAATTTAATAAATGTTTTGGTTCTCCTGAACTTTTATTTGATATTCTAATTTAAAATATATATAATTATAATTTATTTCTAAATATTTGATATATCGAAGAAACAACCCTTTTAATATTAAATATTTGATAATATCAAATTTCCTTTATCATAATTTTTTAATATTTTATAAAAAATTAATTAATTAATATTAAAAAAACGAGTACAAGTATGAGTAAAGAATATATCCATTAATGTGACAAAAATTTAATACCCGTCTGATTTGAGTAAGAAAATAGGATTAATTTTTTATATAAAATGGATATGAGATAGCAAAATTCATCCCCGCTCTAATTGTCATCCCTAACCACAATTACGACTAAAACCTATTAGAGTGTGGCTAAAATACACACACCAAATTTATTTGTATTAAAATAAATAATTTGATTTGAGATGTACTTAAACGATTATTTGTTTTATGTAAGTTTATATTTTGATTTTTTTAATTTTTTTTTTTAAATTAAAAAGTATAAAACATCTATAAGTACTTACAAATAGAATTCATGTTGTGTCCAAAAAATAAGAAAAATAAGTAAAATATAGAAATGTCCTTTTAAATTGTTAAAAATAAATTACGATTGTTTAAAACTTAGAATGCCCACTAAAAGTAAAAGTACTGAATAAGTTTATCATTCTTTTACCTTTTTTTTTCATTTTATTTTTGCTTTTAATTCATAAAGAACGACATGTTTACCATTGGGTTTGTTATACACAGGGCTGTAAAACAAACTAATTGTAAACAAGTTATTTCGGGAGACAGTTTTTTTTTTGAAATATTTCATATTCACTAATAAAAACACACATACACAAGTCTATGTATGTATTTCAAAATAGTTGTTTAAATAAGATTACTACAAAATTAATACATACAATTAATTATTGAAAGTTTTCCTTACTTCCCAAATTTTGTAGGTATAATTTTTAAACCTTACTATTTTGCTTCCAGCCTATTTACATACTTGACTGGACGAGTTTTTTTTTTCTTTTTAAATAAAAGACTTTACTATTAATTTATATAAAAATTTACTTCAATTTTCAGTTATTTTAGAACAGTTCTTCCTGGGAAAAACGCATCGAAACACACGCTATGTAAAACTTCTATGTAAAATTCAAACGAGTGTGGAGATATATCTGCAACTGCAATGCAACGGTGTTTTAATATAACAGTGTAAGTAACATTCTGGAGTAGTTACTGCAGAAAACACATTTTTCAGAATATATATATCTCGAAATTATATGATGTTTTACATTATTTTGAATTACATATTTCAACGATGTTTTATATAATTTGTTGTACAAAACGTGTAAGCGAAAACAAAATCCAAAACAATTCCTCACACCAAGTTGTTCAGTAATGCATCATAAACCTTTCTAAACTTTCCCGGAATTGCATTTATTGCAGAAGATGCAATCCGATTATGAATAATAAATTACAAAAGTGCACTTGAAACTAAATGAAAACAATTTTTCTTTTAAAAAAGATTAGTAAATTTGAACACCTATCTGAAACACTGATTATTTTCAAATTTTTTCTACAAAACCAGCTGAAAGTGAGAAATCTTAACTGTTCTAAACAATTGTCTTCGTAGACCGACCTTCTGGATTTTAGATTATATTGTATACTAATAATATTCTGAGACCTCTGAAAGTCTTTAAAAGTGTAAATGGCTTTAACCCGACTTCATTAAGAAAAAAAAGAAAGCTTAAACAGGTCAAAGGTTCTCTTATGAGAAGATTATCAACAAGCTTACAAAAGTTTTAGGGTTTTTTTTAACAAATCCCCATTCACCTGACAAATAAAAGGTCCGCACGTAAACTTGAACAGAGATCTCTCAAAATACTGATTTATGAAACAATATGTAACCAGTGAATGAAACTAATTCATCCATCCATTCATATTATAGTTGAAATATGGTACAAAAAATTCTTACATTCCTTTAAAACTCCCACTACTAATGACTACAACGTGCACAGATGCAACAATGTTAGTTGAAAGACATGCATACACTATTTACATACAAATATGTGGCAACTTACAAAACCCTATTCTTCTAGGGTTTACTTAACAAAACTAAGAAAAGAGAGAAAGAAACCGGCAAAACTTTAGGGGTACTAGTTACACAATCATACACCTAAAAAATATGTATAATAAATAAAAGGCAGCTGCGGCTTATCTGCCATTGATTAGCATGAATTTATATATATATATCAATGATACGACAAAAGAAGAATGATGATCTTTGAGGCCAGTAATGTTTGGGGACGAAAATAGTCGCAAGAAGATATTGTACCTACCTACAACCGAAGTATGGTTCGAAGTGTGTCAGAGAGATTTTGAATAGTCCGCTGCTCCTGGGTCGCTTGCAGCTCTTGCAGTGGCATATCCTCGTAACACCTAACAAGCAAAACAATTAGGTACAGAATAATTAACATCAACATAGGAGGAGCTGAAAGGAATCACTGCATCAGGATATCACGAGCCCTAAAATTGTTTGCTTAATTGACACGCCCATTGGTGAAATCTGGTGAAGCTCTCCTATTTACGCATTTGAATACATGAATGTAATTTTGTTCACGTAGAAATGGTAAAAGTTTTGCTGATCAAAAGTTTAAGAGACATACATCTTATGGTAAGCTAAAGCCTGTGCCAAATTCATAAGTGTAGAACTTGATGTCAACCTTTGGTAAATGCTTGGAGGAAGAGGCATCTGCTGCATCAATTGGAAAACCAACATAAATGGCCATAACAAGTGTACTGCACTGCACATATACATGCGCAAATTTGCACCACACACAGTTACCTCATTTAGTGCTCTGCGGCCCTTCTTGGACTGTCCATCACCACTGAAAAGCTCTTGCAGTGCTTCCACTGTTCCGGTTCCAGCAGTATCCTGTTGCAGGCCACCAAGTACGTTGTCTGACAAGAGAGCAATAGGTGATATATCTGTTGCCCTTAAGAATGGGATAGGCACAGTATTACCAGCAGCATAAATCGACCAGAGCTGCATTGGCACAGAAATTGAAGTAAAAAGGTAAGTCTGACACTGCAATCACACAAGACATTCATAACGGACAACATATACACTTAATTAATGGGACAATTAATTCAAGAAACGAAATGGGCTAGAAATCTGCCAAACAAAGGATGAAGGAAGACATACTTCTTAAAGAAGCTAGAGGCAACAACTCTAATAACTAAAAACATCAAATTTTGCTCAAAGAGGGTGATATCCCTTTCAGAATAGGATTTGACATCCCATGCGCAAATCAAATCACAAAAATACCTTATCTTGTAAAGCAAATGCTTTACGGCTGCCGGTTTCACCCCTGAATATATCACTACTACCCATTCCAGCTGGTGCTCGATAACTACCTTTGATTTTGAGGGTCTGCTCAGTTGAATCACTAGCATAAGGTATAGATGATCGAATAGTATTGGTGGTAGCACTAGATTCTCTTAAGGAGGTGGTCTTCGTCAAGTCAACTTTCTGATTCTCAATCCTAAAAGATTATCCCAAAAGAAAGCAAACTACGTTAAGACATGCAAAATGAAAAGGAAAAGAGAGGGACAGTCTATAATTTGAAAATGACGTACAATTCACAAATTTGCAAAGCTAAGACAGTTTGAAAATCAGAGTGAGAGAATAAAAGAAAACTGCTTTCTTAAAAAATATAGGTAGTGAAGGTAAACAGACAGGAAAGTACCCAGAGTTAGCCAATCTGCCTCCTGTGCCACTGGGTACAGCAGAGTCGGAAACTGCAGAATCAGCATATTGTGTAGTCTTCTGATGAAACTCATCAGCATGGACTATAACAGTGCCAAAGTTGCCTGCCAATAATCCACATAAATCATAATATTCAACCCCTAAATAAAACAAAAACAAGGTCTTCTTCCATTTTCCAAAATTTAAGAACTGTACATTTTAGAAAAGAAATAAATTAGATAACCCTTTATATGGATTGAAGGAAGAAAATGGTAGGCGAAGTTAGAAACAGATAAAATTGTGAACTCTTTGTTTCTACATTTTTCTTTCTCACCATACCATACCTTTTCTTTTCATTGTCTTTTCAAGCAAAGAGAACATTTAAAACCATTTCCGAATTTCCCTCCCAATCAATATTCCAAGCAATATGTCAAGACCAAACAATTATAAACCATAGGAAGCACAACATCCAAGGAAAAACTGTATACAATTGTTCAGTTGGAAGAGGTACTATACAAGAAGTAAGATAACATTCAGACATCGTTAAAGAAACATATATATTACATAGTAGTTGACTTCCAGGAGATTCTCATACATACAAATACGCATGCACAGCAAACATTCTAACATCAGATGATAAAAATTGAGAAAAAATTTCCAATTCACAAACAAGATGCAAGAATCACAGACCTTCACTCATGTCTATATCTTCCACCTCACGTAGCTTCCTCACAGTGCCATGTGATGACAGATTAGCAGCCCCCTCAACACCAATGTTATGAGGTTTGGATGGAACAGTGTCTCCATATTCATCATTTGGTTTTGAAACTAACTGGAAAAAGAACGAAAACAAGAACATGTTAGTTATTTTAGCAAATATTCCATAACAGATTGTATCCCCTAAATCAAGGATACTTACGAGTGCTTTTTTCTCTGATATGAAACCCGCAAGTTATGGAATTTGCCTCCAGTGTATGTACGTATATGTGTGTGTGTGTGTGTGTATATATATATATATATATATATATATATATATATATATATATATATATATATATATATATATATATATATAACATGCATGCATTATCAGAAAAAGAATAATTCCTCAATCTCTGAGACCAACATGGGGTACTTCAGATTAAGAACTTGAGTTTCACATGGAAATTACTTTCATTATTGAGTTTTACAATGTAGAAGGTAGATGGAACAAGATGCATAGATGTGCATAAGAGGGAGGGAGTTTTTGTCATACCTGATCTTCTGATTCTGCTGGAGCAAGTGTTTGCGCCTGCAAAGCCATTGAAGCCCTGATTTCCCTTGCCTTCTCTAATTTTGGCAACATTGCAGCAGATCCAGTTTTCCACTTTTCAAAGAATTTGTGCTACACACAATAGAAAATAACTTTCACTTGATGGAAAATACAGCATTGAAAAAAGTTTAAATATGCCATTGCAAATCAGATAGTAGCAAATCAAATTGGTTTGAGGACAAATGGAAGCATATGTCTGGAGTTTTCTAGTCACCTATTATTATAAGAAGCAGCCAAAACAAAAATAAAGCTAACGCGTTTGATTAGCCATCACTAAAAGAATTAATTTAGTAATTCTAGCTAACCAGACTTCCTTAGAATTCATTACTATTTTACTTATTACTTTATGCTGTGTTAATTTTGAATTTTGAAACACCTTATATAATCATTCACATTATGTTTATTATCTTTCAAGTCATAACAAGAATCAAGTTTAACACTCTGATTTAATAGGTGAAAGTAAAAAACAATATCATATTGAGAAAAAAAATTGGGAAGAGAAAAAAAAAATCAGTTAAGAAAAATATCAGTAACTTACATCTTAATTAGTGGATCTTGATCAATCAGATGAGGATTATATGTATAATAAATTTACATATAACTCAAATCACGGGAACTTAAAAACTGCAGGTCTAACATGATACCAATATCTAATTGTAGTAAGTTTGAGCATAACTAAATAATTAAATATAAGTATAAGACAAGGATAAATTGACATCTGTATTTGACAGTTGAGCCCTGGTGCAACATGAGATGCAACCCCTGTGATGGTCAGAAGTTCAAATCTTGAAATTAGGCTCTCCACTTATAGGGCTAACCTCGTGCACCTTTTTAACTAACTGAAATATTAGATGACAAACTTTTCTCAAAATTTTGTGCAGGTTTATAATTATAGAAATATGAAGCAAATCCTATATAATCAAGAATATCTAGATTAAATATTATTTGGAACATTTCTATTTATTCCTGTATCATATTTTTATCATTAGAGGATATCAAATATCCTCTATTTATTGTATTAATTATTTTCTCTAAATATAAATAAAGCATCCATGTTGTCTCAAAATATGGCTTCATCTCGATGTCTCTCTCTTTCCTATAGTCTAACATGACATCTAGAGCCCTTTTTAGAACATGTTGGTCTGAAGGACCCACTGTCTCTAGATGACTTTTTTTTCTTGGCAAACCTTACTCCCCAAGTTATTGTTCACTGTTCTGGTGCTTCCTATGACAAGATTTTCAGCAAAGTTTCTGCCGACCACCAGTGTTTTCATTGACACACCTGATTGGGATCGCACCGCACCAATCTGTCCAATCATCCATATGCCGATGCAAACCACCCATCCATGGGCCCTATGATGCGACTTGTCTCCCACTCCAGCCACAACTCTGATTGGTGTGCAGTGGCACCTGTCTGCCGACCAAACTTCACCCAGGTGGTGGCTCCACTAGAGTTTGTTTAGTGGTCCAATCTACTTTCCCCTCTCCATCGGCTATTTTATTTTTATCTGTTTTCCAAATGTCAAGAAAAAAAATGTCTTTGAAGACCAAATATACCTCCAGAACAGATTCTTCCATCTTTTCTAACCATATTATTAGTATTGAGAAGATGGAAGAGTCTAAAAATTCCACTTGGGCCCAACTATGTAGAGTTCTTAAATCCACTATTTATCCTGACACAAACCTACTTTTTGTCCAAACCTATTTTTGGTTCTCATGAGACATGTGCACCACTTTGGAGTAAGACGCGTGCCCTTTTTACCAATGACAAAATGTGTGCAATATATGAAGACTTTACCAAATGGTGTGTGACACCAAACCACTAGTAATACTACTTCTCGTTGAGTCACACTGATCATTCACATGCTTGTTTCTCTTAATCTCCCTTCCTTTTTCTTTGGGTTTATGATTCTAGTGCAACTCATTGGTACTACCCAACCCCTCTCCGTTTACAATTGATTTTGTTCTTTATTTCCATACGTGCCCCCTTCAATTTATTGTTTGTTAGCCAACTAATCCAATCCCATTATATTATCTTCACTTTCTATAATAGTAATATTAACTTGAAAGATCAAATATCAAGTCAAACAATCAGCATCGGATATGAGTCACATGACCTTAGCATCAGTATGTGTATCGTTGCTCTCTCTGATGATGATTCATACATAAATAGTTCATCTCAGGTTGACAAAATTGCAAAAGATGGTTCCAAGTCTAAAATATTTGTCTACTTTTGAATTGTGAGTTAGAAAAACATATTCACCTGTCCTTTCCTAACGGTCTCAATAAACAAGTTTCACATCCTTTTTTTTAGTTTACTCTGATATTTGGGGTATTTACCATTTTATTACCCAATCATTATTCTAGATGTATTTTGATTTGGTTAATGAAAAATCAACTAGAAGTGTTTTCTATATTTCAAACCTTTTTAATGAAACCAAAAACACAATTTGGTATATCAATGTGTTTTTCGTAATGATGATGCTTGTGAACATTTTTCTCATTAATTCCAGCAGTTTGTGGCATCTAGTGGAACTCTTCACCTAACCTTGTGTCCACATACTGCTCAACAAAATGGAGCACCCAACTGCAATTACTGACATTGTATATCAAACACTTCTTCAAAGTCATCTTTCTCACCATTTCTGGGAGGACGTTGTCCTTACAACATGTTATCATTAATTGAATGCCACCATTTTACCACACTATCCTTTTTCACAATCTCCTCGGTCGCTCAAATGTCTGTGGGATATCATCATTCTCTGAAAGGGTAATGATGTTTCTCTCCTGATCTTCATAGGTATTGTGTCTGCTACTGTCTCCTTTTATCGAGTTTGTTTGTTCATACTATACACATGTTCCTTCTAATGACAACATATGTAATCAGTTTCCTACCAGTGCCAATCTTCCTTCATCACTATCAGATGACTATGCCATAACCCAAGATGTTTCTCCAGCACCTCTTCAGGTACACTAACGTCATTCACGGATTGAAATTCCAGACGAGACCTATCTTCAACAGACAACAATATGGTGCAGGTCATGTCCGATCCTTCCACGACACTATCTCTCATACTAGATCTGGTCTCGTCTTTCAAAGCAGTGGTACTTGGAAATTGGCTCCTCTTCCAGCTAGCAAATCAATTGATGGGTACTTGTGGTCTTATACACTTAAAACAAAACCTATGGTAACATTGATTGCTATATAAATCTTGGTTGGTTGCATAGGAAACCCAAGTTCATGGTCAAGATTATACTGACACTTTATCTCCTATTGCCAAAATGACATTTATTTGATCTGTATTTTGCCTTGCAACTATTCACTACCAGACTATGTTTCAGCCTAACATAAAAATGCATTCATTTGATGATCTTCCTACAGAAGTCTACACAGAGTAAGCTCCTACTTTTTTGAGAAAAGATTGTGAACTAATTCAAATCTTTAGACGTCCCCCGTCAGTGCCTACTTTATCAAGCTTGTGAAAATTTTCCAAAAGGTCTTAAAAATGCTATTCAAACACCCTCCTCTTTCTAGAGATAGCAATTTATTTCAAGTCAATTTTTGAACTCTCTTTGTCAAGAGCATTAAATGCAGTCGCATGAATGCCTAAGTATATATTAATATTAAGAATGCGTCTAGACAAGACCTCGTTTATGAAGATAAAGGAACTACTAAAATTATTGGGTATTCTGAAAAAAATGGATGATCCACTCAATCTACTGTGTTCTTGGAGGTAATTTAAGAGCAGAAACAAAATATTGGGCAATGACAATAGTCACTCGTGAGCTGATATGGCTAAAACAACTTCTCAAAGAACTTAAATTTGAAGAAAGCTCCTAACTGCACCTTACATGTGACACCTAGGAAGCATTACACATTGTCTCTAATCTAACCTTTCATGACAGAACCAAATATATTGAGATGAGACTACTGGATTTCATCTCTTCTTTGTCTGTCACTCTTGTTATATTTTCCTTCAACTATTTAACATATAAGGATAACTTAAAACAAAAACTTACAACTCCCAATAATAGTAATTAAATTTGATTAGAAACAATATTACTAAGCATACCTTCAACATCTCAGATGCAGTAGGGCGGAGCCGAGGTTCTTTAGTTAGGCACTTCGCAACAAAATCATGGAAATACAGAGACCTAAAGAGAAATTCAAATTCAAATCATTATCACATAAAGGTATCATCACTAATTAGAGACACTATCTCATACACCAAGATATCACATTGGCACCATGAACATGAAAATAGGATTTTGGAGTCACTCCTAGATGGAAAATATTAACAGGGTAGTTTATGTTGCATTTATTACCATTAGACAATGAAAGCACCAACCAAGCACTATTTTTTTCTGGGTTAAGAAAAGAAATCTCATTAAGATCAAGCGAAGAGATCACGATGAATTTTGGGTACATCAAGTCCCGTCTCCTTAAATGCACCAACCTTTGTATTATTAAACTTCAACACGACAGTGAATTACCATTTGAATGGATGTGCTATATTCATAAACTAGGAAGTGGGAAGGAACAAATAATGTATGCAACTTCGTTTGTGTAGGTTAATAGATGAGTTTCTAGCCAATACAAGACTTTATAGTATGTAGAATAGATATACAACTAATAGGAGATAGAACCTAGCTAAATATACATTTCAAGATAGAAAGTTATACTTTCAAATTTACATGTGGTTTCTCCATTCAACATCATCTCGATAAAAATAAAGTATCAAAGGCAAAAATTGTATAGTAGAAGAATTGCAGCATGCAATTACACACTACTGGCTTTACAAAATTATAAAATGAGCGCAACATAAAACATAATATATAGCACATGGAAAAAGATCATTAGGATTATCTAAACTATAATTCTTTCTAGATCATCAACAGGTGACTCTTCAAGCTCACTTACTAAAAAATTTGTAAATTTACAGCTTGGATGACAACAGACTATAGAAACAAACCATTTTTCTTTATCCTCAAGCATCGGAGCTGGTTCAATTGATATCATGAATAAAACCTACAATTATAAAAGAAAAAAAAAAACATTATTATACACTGAACCCCCTCAAAGAAAAGAGAGAGAAAAAAATATACCTTCAAAAATGCCAAATAAATCATAAAATAACAAAGTGTTTATTATTAAATAAAAAAGGAGTAAATCTCACCATACAGCTATCCAATATTATGATATCCATAAACTCACCTATTCAATTACTCTTCTATTTATCTAGCTAATCTTATGTTTCTCCTTCCAAATTAACCCATTCAAATATTAAAATTTATCCTAACTAACTGAAAAACATGAAACAGTAGATCAAACGACAAATAATCCAAACATTTTAAGAAGATCAACATATATTACCAGTTGAATATTACTTATGAGAAGGAGGCAGGGGAAAAATAGATCATATGTTATCAATTAAACAACAGTCAATACAAATATGTATGAAGTTACTAACCCTCATTGGATGTACGTCAGATCTTGGAGGAACACCCTGAAAATTGTGGTAACAGACTTTGAGCATCACTAAGCATGGCAATGAGTTATTTTTCTAATGCAACATCAGGATAAAAAATATCTAATATGAAGATTTTTATCCAATTGCAATATCTGAAACTGTAAATAACAGCCCACAAATAATGACCAACCCATGTAAAGATAAGAAATTTCTTCATAAAACCTATAAACTTGAACTTCATGGAAGATACCCAGAACATTGTTTATCCAGAAGTGTGTTGGGCTTAAACTTTACCTGTTGGCAAAGCCGCCTTAATTAAAGCCACCCCTCACCCGCCTTAGTTGTGACCTCTTTGGAGGTTGTCTTAATTGCAATCTCCTGGTGGTGGTTTAATCTCAGTCTCAAATCATCTAGTGATATGGCTAAAATAGAATATAGAAGTGGGAAGCAAACCCAAAAATCTAAGATGGTACAAAAGCCTATCCTAGATCCATTATTGGGCCACCTGCATTTGCCATGCTCCAGGCTTAAAGTCCTGGACATGAAGGGGAATGTTGGACACCTTAATTGCAGTCAGGCCTAGCCCACCTTAGTTGCAGTCACTTTAGGATGGGCCTAAACGACAATCTCAAGGGTTGTAGTCTAGTTTCACATCTACTAGTGAGATGGCTAAAAATATCAAGTTAAATGAAAACTTCCCCTTACAAGATAGCTTTATGAGGTTGGGTCAAGACCAAACCCAGAAAATCTAAGACCCCTTTATCGGCTAAAATCACCTCAGAAAGTGTTAAATTGACAATACCTTGGTGGAAGCATAAAAAGAGAAAGAAAAAAGGTAACCCACATTGGATAAAATAACAATTTACTTGGAAGATCTAGAATAAAAACACAAGCACTGGATATACCTCAGCCATTTCAATAGCAGACACGCCAAGAGCCCAAACATCAACCTGAAAATCATTTAAATAAATGTAACCACATCAAAATATGGGTGAGTCCAATAATTTAATCATATAATGTAAACATTATATTGGCAATATGCATTTTTTTTTAGACTCTGATTAACAACACATTGGGAACAGTACTGAAGCAAAATACTTCTGATTCTAAAATAACATAAAGGGCCTCGTTTTTTTCTTATTTAAATTGTTTAAAACATATACTAGATAAATCACAGTCAATTATACTGAAATTTTTTATGTTAAATTCTTGATCTTAATTCTCTCCATTAACTTTATATTCAACTTGAGCAAATAAACAATTCACATGCCTTGAAATCATTATGGTCATGAAACATTTCTTGTTTGATATGTTAATGAGATGCAAGGTTTGGTATATCCTCAATGAACTATACTGAAGACTACTTTGGCTAGTATTGTTGCATTGATGGTGGTAATTGTGGTGGGTTCACTAATCGCGGTGCCTCTAGTGGTGGAGTCACTCATTGTGCTTCCAGTTCAGGCAATGATTGTAAATTTGTTAATTCTCAATGTTAGATCTGCCTAAGTTTGGCACACAGCAAATGACTGTCATTTTAGATATGATATTTCTTATCCGCCTCATAAGTCAATGTACTTCATTGATCCAGCTATACAACAATATATTACTTATTCTGCTACATCCTTTAAAACCTCATTCTTGGGTTAATCCTAATACTAAGTCTGCAAACACTGCTCAGCCAAACCCAAATTCTCAAGAAACTTGAAATGCTTCTTGGATACCAGATTCTAGTGCAAGCTTTCATGTGACTGACTCATGAACCAAAACATATCAAACAACTTACTCATTTAGATGGTCCAGATCAAATATTCATAGGCAATGGTGAAAGTTAAAGTATTTATGGTGTTGGTTCCTCTTTATTTGTGTTACCTCATGTTATATGTTCCTCTTTATGGTGTTAAACTAAATAATTTGTTATATGTTCCTTCTATTCCTAAAAACTTGTTGAGTGTTCGCCAATTTGCCAAAGATAATTTAGCTTTCCTAGAATTTCATCTTGTCTTGTCAAATATCAAGGGAAAAATAAAGTTCTTTTTCAAGGAATTATTGGTGTTAATGGACTTCATTCCTTTCATAATCTTAAGCTTCGTATTTCAGCAATGGACCGTGTACACTTTTTGCTTTCAGTAACTGAAACAATTGGTGCATAATTAGACAAAAGTCCTCCAAGAATTGCATCAACATATTCTTCATTACAGACCATAACTCCAACACCAGCTAGCTAATCAACAAAACTTTTAATCTTTACAAAATACTTGTTAGAGATTTCATATCAACTAGAAATATGACCAAATTGTAGTATACAACTAGGTGTGAACTTCACCTTACAAGTCAATTTTATGAGGTTAAACATGGATTAAAGTCCAATTTCTAAGACTATATCAGAACTTATCTAGGACCTATCCTATCAAATCACATACAAATATTTAGTCCAACATTCGAGATGTCCAATCCTCAACATGAGCAAATTGTAGTACATAATTGGGTGCAAACTTCAACTTACAAGGTGATTTTGTGAAGTTGAGCTAAGCTTAAAGTCTATTTTCTAAGAATACTCTTCCATTGATTCGGAATCAAGCGACCTGTACGCATCGCATTATGCATTGAATCATGTGAGATTTTATTTAAAGACCAAATATTCATGAACTTCTCCCAAAGCCCATAGGAGTGACTCGACCCAAGAACTTGACACAAAACTGACTTAGAGAAAATGGATTTATAGTCAAACAAGTAACATTTGGTTTTCACCTCCCCATGCTTCATACTTCAAATTAATTTGATCAAGGGTATGATCATCTTAAACGAGATAACATGGTGGAACTACGTGATTCATGACAAATCACTATATCTTATGCAATTTTATTATCAGTTCAACATGTTATTGGTAATGGAGAAAATTCATGTCATCAATCTTTTCATCAATGGAGGTTGGAAATGACTGCAAAGCAATTGCCATGGAAACAAAACAAGACGTTGCAAAGAAGACAATGCAAAGTGAAGACAACGTGAAAAGAAACTTGCAATGAGGAACTTGCTAAGAGGAACCCTAGAACTTGAGAAGAGGAACGTCAAAATTTGGCTCTAGATACCATGTGAAAGGAACTTGATGATTTTATAATAAATTGAAATGTATTCATTCTTCACTACTGAATAAGTAGCTTACAAAAGTATTTAAAGGTAACCGCTTGCAACAAAAGATATAGCTATTAGTAATAGATTATAGATCTCAAACAAAGTATATACAAAATATAACTAAGTATACACTCTAACATGATAAACTAACATCGTCTTTTAAGAGATTTGTTAACAAGTATATCACTGCCCCCACACTACAATCAGCAATATTTTGAAAAAGCTTTTAAGACTAATATTTTACTTAAGATTAAAACAGAGAGAAAATATATGTTTAAAGGGCTTGAAGGACCCTTCTCATGCATGATCTTCTATTTATATTGATAAAGAGTTGATACAATATGAAGATGGAAGGTCAAGGGACGTCCTAGACTGCTACATACAAAACTAGGTATAGTAAGTAGAGATAACCCAACACACAACTCCCTACTCTAGTCCTACTAACTAGTAGACTTTATTATTCCAAAAATTTTAAAACAGTGATGAACTCCAATTATTATATTCATATATAATAATTACCTCCTATACTTCAACATCACTTACCTCCAATAAAAACCTTATGTATTCCTGTTTCTGATTATTTAAACCACTAACATATGAAAAATATTGTAGTTTCCAGTTCAATAAAATTCCTTCATCCACTTCATTCAATGATTATCAAACATACAAAACATAAGGAATGATTATCAAACATACAAAACATAAGGGTCGGACATTCATTTTGAAGGAGCTTCATGCGGTAGCATGGAAGATGAATTTTGAAACCCACCAGTACCAAATTCATTTTTATTTGTCCAAATTTAAAGATACATTTAAATGATGTTTTCTGGCAATGTAGTGTGCAACTTTTTCGCCTAAATCCTTAACCTAAGAACAATCTACAGAAGAAAAGGAAGGGCAGATGGATATAAAGCATGGAGGAGATCCAGTACAGTGAAATAAAAAAATAATGCAACCAAGTAAACAAGGTTCACAATTTTAGAAAAATACAATACCTTTCCATCATAGCGACTTTCCTGGATAACTTCTGGAGCCATCCAATGAGGAGTTCCAATGAACTATATTAAATGGAAAATAAAAAATCTTATAAGATAGGAAGAATGAATCAGATGTCCATTTAAGAAGCAGGAGGCCTTAATCTAAATCAACTTCTTTAGAATGTGAGTGCGTGTCATTTCCAAGAATTCTCAAGAGCATGTATAAGGTAAACAACACCTCACCTCACCGAAGCCAAAGTTTTTGGGCAAATACTTTGGATATAATTATAAGCTCATATCACTCTCAAGTAACTACAATGGGACTAAAAACAACTGTGTTTGTAGCCACAACAAGTGGCAGGCGGGGATTTCAATACCCCCACAGTAGTGCAAGTTAATCAGAAACAAGTGCCCCAAAAATCTGAGTAAAGAAATGATAGAATAAATTTAATTCAAAATATGTGTAGTTGGATTCAAAGTCAATCCCACTAGAAGGATATTCATGCAATGAACATAATAGAACCATTTCCAACTCCTTTTAGGATGCAATTTGGTAGAAATAACATACTTAATAAGCCACTTAATGACACCCACCTATTTAACATTGTTCCAAAACTGAAATAATGTGATGTAAATCAAAATACATTATTCATGACCCCTTGCAATTTATTAAAAAAATAATAATCTTGCATCTAGCTATAACTCCGTCATGTAAGGATTCAAAACCATGTTCTTACTCCTCCTCCTCCCTTCATTAATAAGACAGAATAACATTCTGATAGTTGAAACTGCTTTTATTGTGAATTGCTTGAAAGTAAAAACTATCAGCCCACTTAATTTATATACATAACATGCAAATCAAGATTCCCTAAATCATAGGGATTGAAATCAGTAACAATTAGCATTTCTATTCTATATGGGGGAAAAAATAAAGTAATCAAGTAAATAATAACAAAAGTACAAATCACAATAACTAAAAATAATAAGTTATCGCATCAACTACCGTATTCCGCTTTGACATGGTCCTTGTAAGCTGCGCAGCAACACCAAAATCCCCTGCTCAAGAAACCTAGAGTTAAAATACAATTGAGCAAAAACTCTAGAGATGGAAAGGTAAATTGTATTTCCAAAAAACTGATTACAAACAAAAAGGAGTGAGAAACCTAGCCGAACTTCAGCATTGTGGGTGATTAAGTCTCACATTGAAAAGTATGGGATGCCAGGTGGAACATTTAAGTACTTGATTCTTCCCCCTTAGTAGCTAGCTTCTCAGTGAAAGATAACTCTAAAGGGCAATGCTTATGATAGAAACTTAGGTACTATGGGTGTTTAAGTTCTACCTAGTTGTGTAGTATGGAATGTTTGATGTAGTATTAAAGTGTTTGTCCCTTCCCCCCTCCCCCTCTCTCCTAATAACTAGCTTTGGGGCTGGGTCCCCCGAGTGCCTCAACACACCTCAGAAGTTATCACTAACTAACTAATTGAGTATAACTAGTAAAATTATGAAATTTATTGTATTGTACAGCTTAGACAAAGAAGATTCTTCAGTGTATGCACCTAGCCTGAGGGTTGAGTGTTATAGGGTATACCTTTCACTTGTACTCTTTCAAATAGACAGATATATAAAGATGGTAGTAATTATTGCACATTATGATAAAATTCGCAACCCCCACAATAGAAATCATAGGAAAACTCGTTTGTGCTCCCAAATCGGTGTTATATCATTTGTCTCCCACTTAGAGTTGCATGAATCACGATTCTAACAAGAATCACAACCCGAATTGTGGGTTAAACCAAATTTCAGTCTCACTTAGAAACAGGTGGGGGCATGCATGACCCAAGTTGAAAAAACCCTAATCTACTTCGTTTTATTGCAGAACTGAGTTGGAAGAGATGCATACAAGTTCATGCTCTGACTTACTCCGATTTCCATGAATTGTTTAGTTAGCAATGCAATGCCACCCATTGCGAAAATGAAGAGGCAGCAGCACCCTTGGAAAATGAAGGCACCTAAGAGAAGACAACCCTAATGCTATCTATTTCTTTCTTATTCTCCTTGGGCCAAACATTTCTCAACGCAAACACTCTTTTCCTCCATTTGACAAAGGAGTTGGGTCATACAACCCAACCCAATCCAACACTAATATTTTCTCATTATTTCCAAAACAAACAAAAAAAGTATATATATATATATATATATATATATATATATTATTTATACATATTTTTTATCATTAATACATATACGTGGGACCTAGCAATGTCAGGCCTTTTGGCTTAAGATATTTTTAGCTTTCCTCCTTATCCTCAGAGGGTATTTTACATCAATCCACTTGTCCTCACAAGCCACAACAAAATGAAATTTCGGAGTGGGAAAGTAGACATTTAAATGAAATTGCATGCTCTATAGTGTTAAATATAAATGTTCTTTTACATCATTGGGGAGATTGGACTTTTCATTTGTTTTTTAATAAATAGAATGCCTTCCTCCTCTCTTGAAAATCAATTCCTCACTCCATTATTTTTCCAAATGATCCTTTATTCCATGTCTCCAAGAGTGTTTGGTTGTACTTCTTTTGTTAACATTGTCTCTCTAGTTTAGACAAACTCTCTGCAAAGGCTATTAATTGTGTTTTTCTAGGATATTACTGCCTTCGAAAAGGATATAAATGACATTTTCCAACTACCAAAACATATTGTATTTCAGTTAATGTCACATTTTTTTAGAACACTTTTTTTCTCGTCCCCCATGGGAACTCCTATTTCCATGCAACAATTTCTACTTGTTCCAACCTTTGGCCCTCTACTGATTCCAACACCTTTTGCCTCCAACCCTAATGAAAACCAATCTACCATTGCCAACCACCTTTCCTTACACACCAACGTCAGATACAGATCCACTCTTCCCAAATTCTAATCCATCAGCTTCACATGCCATGGATCCTTCTCCAACAACTCTTTACATGACTCTATATTCTATTAATAATTGTTTGAATTATTGTATGCCATCATCATATTCTTTTGTTTATTCTTTGTCTACACTTATTCCTAAAACTATACATGAGGCACTTTATCATCATAGATGATGATAAGCCATGATTCATGAAATGTTGGTTCTTGCTCGAAATAGCACCTTGGAGCTTTTCCCTCTTCCCTCTAAAAAGAAGATTGCTCGTCATAAGTGGATTTATTATCAAAGTTGGACCTACGATGATACTTTCTCTCTCATGACCAAAATCAGCACAGGTAAGCTTTTTCTTCCAATGGTTGTTATTCACCATTGGTCACTTCACCAACTTGACATTAAAAGTGATTTCCTTCACGGTGATCTTGAGGAGAAAAGCTACATGGAGAACCTCCTGAATTTGTTACTCTAGGGAAATCTAGTCTAGTGTGTAAATTATGTCACTCTCTCTTTGGTATGAATGACCAGTAGCTTGGTTTGGTAAGTTCAATCATACTATGCTGGTTTTTGGATTAAAATGAAGTGAGGCACATCATTTAGTTTATTGCCATACTACTCTTGGGAAGTGTGTTTTATCTATGGTCTATGTTGATGATACAGTTCTTACAGAAAATGATACCACTAAGATCTCAACTAAAGGAGCACTTATTAAGCCATTTTCATATTAAAGATCTAGGTTTTCTGAAATACTTTATGCTATTGAAGTAGCTCAATTAAAGGAAGGTGTTGTTACTTTACAAAAATAAAGTATGTTCTTGACATTCCACATAAGACAAGGTTGGCAAATTGCCAACATGTATATAGTCCCATAGATCCAAATCCAAAGTTGATGTTGGCCAAAGGTGAAACTAGAATGTCGTATGACAACACAATAAGTACTCAAATTATAGGGTATTGTGATGCAAATTGAGCTGGTTGTCCAGCTATAAGAAGATACACTATAGGATATTATGTATTCATTATGAAATATTGCCTGTAAGAAGCGCAAGAAACAAAATGTTGTTGCCCTGTGCAGTGCAAAAGTTGAATATAGATCTAACTCTAGCCACTTGTGAATTACAAGAGTATATACCACCATAATAAGAGTCTTAACTGCCAGTTGTTAAAGTCCAAGAATATCAATGCCTTAGATAGGAAATCTAATTTTCAATAAATGAAGAAAGGAAGAAACCATAGGGTGAAAAAAATGATTCTAACAGCTATACTGAAAGGAAAATTAAGAATAATGTCATTAGGATATTTTAATTATCCATTACTAATTTTTATAAATAAAAATTTTAGTACATGTGTTTTTAGATCCAAAAATATATTCAATATATTTGCATGTACGAATTGGCAAAGAATACAGTACAAAATATTCAGATTAGAGATGTTTGTAACTCTAAACTTCATCTAGAAAGGAATATTAAAATATGAAAATCCATATGTCATCAATCATTTTCAATGTTTGAAACACACAGTGGAAGAATGTATTAATTTTTATATAAAATGCTAGATTCTCCTTCTAAACACCCAATAGTGATGCAGGCATGGGCATGGTCATGCACCAATTAGAAGATATTAACAATAGTACTAAGGAAGTAAACTTTAAACCTAACTCAAACTCACACAACCTATTTGTATGATGATATTTGCTTCCACTTATATACTATATATTTGGTAATATTTTTAGTTGATGTGGAATCTCTAATACACACCCTTCGTAAACTTAACATCTCAAGCATGGGAATGGAGGAGGATCTAATAGCAAGTTGATAAGCCCCACAAACCTCAATAGGATAGGCACTAATAGGCTTTGAAACCATGTGTTTCTAAGACAACATGGGTTCTTTAAGACAACATGGATAGGCACTACCAATACCTAACTCACTCAATCTTATGATATTATCCTAACCTTCCCTAAAAGGAAATGTTACTTGTCAGGTTCAAATATCAGGATAGGCGGTTAGCGTTGAACATGCATCACATGGCCTTTAATATCTCTCCATATTCAATATGCGCATCAACAATCTCCCTAATGACAATTCATGCACAATTAAGACATCTCAGGTTGACAAAATTGTAGATGATGCAAAATCCAAAACATTTGTTTAATTTGAATTGTGAGTGAGTCCCCCTAATGACAATATATTTAGTCCCTTACCCACGTCAGTCAATCTTCCTTTATCACCACTAGATGACTCTTCTAGAACTTGAGATGCTTCTACTACACTACTTAAGGCTATTAATGTCATTCACAACCTATTGATATTCCGGTATACGATCCATCATTAACAGATAATAATGTAGTAAAGGCCATGTTTTTTATCCTCCCCAACACCATCTCCTGTACCAGATCCGATCTCTTTTAAAATTGATTGGCCCAATGCTACTAGAAAAGGTACCTGTACCCGTAACATTGTGACTCATCCCAACATTGTCTTTACATTAAGCATAGTAAGTCAATTTTTAAACTCTCATTGTCAATACCATCACGAAGGCTTTGAAAAAGGCCTCATTATGATCATAAGGAAAATACTCAAATTAATTAGTATATTTTTACATTGATTAGGTACGGTCACAAAGCGATAGATGCTCCACTTCAAGGTATTGTTTGTTTGTTGAAGGTAATTTAATAATGTGGAAAAGTAAGAAAAAATGTTATGGCAAGATCAAGAGAAAAGCAAAATGTAGGGCAATGACATTAGTCACTCGTGAGCTCATATATCTAAAACAACTCCTCATGGAGCTCAAATTTGAAGAAAGTTCCAAAATGCACCATGTATATGACAACTACGCAACTTATACATTGCCTTTAATCTTGCTATTCATGAGAAGAACAAACATATTGAGATAGATTGTTATTTCATAAGAGAAAGAGTGGAGTCTAGAGACATCAGTAGACTTGTCAACTCTAATGAACCGTTGGTTGACATATTTACCAAAGTCTCTAAGAGGATCGAGGATAGATTATATTTGCATCAACCTGGACACATACGACTTTATACGATCCAACTTGAGGGGAAGTGTATAGTTATAGAAATAAGAAGTTTATCCTATATTTCCTCTAATCCTACCCTTCATGAGAGGATCAAACATAAAAACTGGAGTCTAGAGACATTACTAGATTTGTCAACTATAATGAACAGTTGGTTGACATATTCCCCAAAGTCTCTTAAAAGAATCGAGGGTCGATTATATTTGCATCAACCTTGGCACCCACAACTTATACTATTCAATTTGAGGGGGAGTGTTATAACTATGGAAATAAGGAGTTTATCCTATATAATATAAAATATCTAGATTATATACGTATTATTAGGAACGTTTTTATTTATTCCAGTATCATATCTTTGATATTAGAGGATATCAAATCTCCCCTATTGTGTTGATTCCTTTTTCTCAATATAAATGAAGTCCCCATGTTGTCTCAAAAACACTATTTCAGCTCAATGTCTCTCTCTTCCCTTGAGTTTAACAAGTGCATTTGCTCAAAACAGAAAAGAAGTTCTAATTGTACACCACGTGATGAATTGGAGAACATTCCATTGATAATTTTAACTATATAAAGCATGGGTTGACTATGACCATAAAGAGGACCCAACTACTTGATCACATTGTAGTTGCAGAAATCATTATTTAGAATGGAATTGTCTACCATGCAATCACTTTTTCATATCATAATAGCTTACAAGTGGTAGATTATAACAATTTAGAGTAGTTGTTCTAATACAACATCTCAATTACATAAATTAAAACATCATAGCTACTTGCTAACTAAGCATTCAAGGCAAAAAATTATTACACAAATTTAGTAAATGAATTTGACATTTATTTGAGAGGGTAAGAACGAAATAATCAACTCCTCTAAGGCATATTACTATTATAGTTCTCATTTGCAAAGAAACAATATGACAATCATCATATAACATTTGTACTCACCTAGCTTGACATCCCCCTGCTCAGTTAATAAGATATTCCCACCTTTGATGTCTCTATGGACTTTAAAAATTGAGTGCAGATAATCAAGACCCTACACATAATTAGGTAAACTATTAGGGGCTAAACTAAACAAAAATAACATACAGACACAGCAGAAAACTTGGTTCAAACAAATCTATTGAAGTAGTTTGCTCTCTAAATTCTATCAAAATCAATTAACTATACTTAAAATTGAAAACCTTCGTAGAAGTCAAACAATCAGTGCTAACGAAGCCCATCAGCTATACCTTCAGTGCTTCCCTACAGATATATGCTATTTGACCCTCATCCAATGACTCGTCAGTCACACCCATTAAATCAGCAACACTACCACCACCACAGTATTCCATCACTATCTGCCAAAAACTTAATCAGAATTCAGAAAACGCATTTTAACAAGCAAAATCAAACTCGTAACTAGAATCAAGCAAATTTATACAAAAGCATAGAGAAAGACAATAGATAAGAATTAGAAATTAAGAAGGGGGCCCTAGGGAGAGAACGAAGAGCAAACAAAAGCCAAAAAGAACAATCTTGCCAATCTCTCTTCATTTTTTGTCAAAGGCATCCGTTTAGAGTAAAAATTAGCCAATCACCACCATAACGCCAAGGAAGGCCAAACAAACAAAAATATGTCACCATTAAACCAAAGTCACAAGAATACTCTAAATATAACGTGTTTCACAAAGACAGTGTTATATGAACCACAAGCTAAGGTTATAAAATGACTTCTTACCCAAAGATACTCTTCTCCTTGATAGCTTCCAAGATAACGGACAACATTAGGATGATTACATTGTTGTAACATTTCAATCTCACCACGGATTTCCTCATACCCCTCCTCCTTAATAACCATCCAAAAAGTCATTCTCAACAGTTCAAACTTAGTCTAATAAAAACACCATATTATCTAGACATAAAGCAACCTAAACTCACCCCTTCGGATAACGATATCACTTTGATAGCAACCATCTCCGAGGTTTTCAAATCCCTTGCTTTGTAAACAGCTCCATAGGACCCCTTCCCTGCATTCCATCATCCCCAACACAAACACCACAATAATTCGCAATGCGAGAAAAGTACAACACGAATGAAAAATTAAAAGAATGGACTCAGCAAAGTAAGAAATGAATGAAAATTGAAAGATTGAACTCGAATGGCTCTACCAAGTTCATTGAGCAATTCGTATTTAATCGTAGGGTCCTCTCTGGTAATACTTTCAGGAATCGAACTCGTCGAAACCTTCGTCGTTATCGAGTGATGCCTTCCTTCGTCGTTCAGCGAAGATCCACTTCCCTTCCTCTGCTTTCCGAATCCAAAATCTCCCATCCCCTGCATGCTCGCCACCGCTCTCTCCATCGTCGAACCGACGCCGCCGCTGCTGCCGGAGGACCGTCGTACAACTGTTCCGCTTACAACCTCTCTTTCGACAGACTTCACCGTCGAACGAACGACGAACGTCGAGAATCCTCCGCTGTCCTCTTCCTCATCGCCGTCGTCTTCCCCTTCGCCGAATCTATTCAGAGGACTCGCCTGAGACGAACTCCGAGACTTCCACGGCGGCGAAGCCAAGCTGGAAGAAGGGCGATCGCTGTTCCGTCTACGGTCGCTCTTCACGATCATGGTGCCAAAGTCGCCAGCATCGTCATCATCGTCATCGTAGTCCAGCGGCGCTCCGCCGCCGAAGTCCTTGGGGAGGCGCTTGAGTAGCGGAGGGAGAGAGGAATATTCGTCGTCGTCGTCGTCGTCGCGGCCGTTGTCTTTGTACACCATGGTCGCGTAAGGATCCTCACGCGGCTGCGCGCCGCCGGATTTCCGCCGGCGGTTAGTCTCTACGCCGTCGTCGTCATCGCCTTCGTCGTCGTGAACCACGAAGGTTGAGTAAATGTCGGGTTTAGAATGGGATTTTCGCATTCCCGACCGGAAAGAACTCCGATCCATTTTTCCACTCCGAGAGGGTATAACAGAGTGAAAAAAGGAATCAATCCTTTTCACTCAACTTGCCACCACCGCTGACGGAGAATGCCTACGATGTTTACTGGCCTTTTGTTGGGTCTGCTGTATTTGGGCTCTCTCTCTCTCTCTTTGATTTTTACTTACTGCAACCCCGTCACTTTTTTTTCATTCATGCACCTTTTACGGAAAAAAGTTTGAATTGTTTGTTTCGTAATATTTCTAAATTGTTTAGTACAGTATAACATTAAAAATCAATTCATCCAAAACTTAAAAAATTCAGTATTATATTTTAGATTATATAATCCCATAACTTGAAAAAGGCTTTCAAATTGTATATTTAATAATTATAATCCGATAATTTGCAAAATATTTTTAAATTGTATATTTAATCATTATTTTATTTATAATGTTCAACAATATAATCTGAAAAATTATAATTTGTAATGTATTTTTAAATTGTGCAATTCGAAATGCATTTTAGAATCCAAAATATGATTAGGGTTAACAAAAATGAAAGTTCACTCATACTTTTTCCTTCTTCTCTTTTAATGAACACAATTTCATGCTATAAGGTTTAAAATGTTTGGATGAGTTTTGAAAACATAATATTTTACTTTAATGGCTATCAATGTCATGGCTTTCCTAATCATACAAATGACATTTTTTTTAGATGCTTTAAGTTAAAGGATGTGATCTTATGAGAGTGATGATTTGAGAGAGAGGAAGAAGATTGATTTGGATTGATTAGAAGGTAATATTTATATTGTTCTTTTTTATGGATTTGGGGTGATTGTACAATGGATTTGAGAGTAATTTTTGTGAAAGTTTGTCAAAGATTTGACTAATGTGACTAAAAAAAATTAAATTTAATAGATGAAAATGTAGAATGACCTAATTGTCCTTGATGTTATTAAAGTATAATAAAATGATATTTAGATAAGCTGTAATTAGTTTTTCATATATTATTATCATAAATACAAATATTAAAAATATTTATTAATTAAAAAAATATTAAAATATATTTGATTTAGAAAATTTAATATTTTAATTAAAAAAACATTTTCAAAAATCACATGATATGAAAAGAACTTACCACTTCATAAGTCACTACAACTCAACGCTACATCACGGCCAACCCAACGTTCACAACAAGCTGACCACAAAAACGACCATTGGCAACGACGATGCCTCCTCCTCCTTCCACTGTTGTGAAGCCCTTCAACAACCAAAACGCAAATGAGTTCCTGACACTAGACACCGTGAATGGAATGGAATAGGTTACACAAAAAACAGAACCAGTTAAAAGGGAGCATGACAAAGTTGGAATCAGATCCAATATAAAGGGAATAAGTTCCATGCAAAAACATATATGGTTACCCCAAAAAATATATCTGGTTCCAAAAAAGAGATGTGTTGGTTATTTTTTTAATAAAATAACGAGGGAAATACGTTAAAATGATCCCAATCACTCTCTAATCTTTGCATGGTAGTGGGATCAGATGCAGCCAAACATCCTTCAAATCACCGCTCTGCTTCGCTTCAAAATATAGGAAAAAGCACACAAATATTCTTCACAATTATCGCACCCTATCATCCCTGCACGATAATTACCTACATAAGAACACGGTGAAAAAGTCAATCGCTCTTCCCACCACTCTCTAACTTGTCCATCTCCTAAACTTCTTCATCACATTTATCACTACTTTATGGGTCGTCTTCATTAGCACAATTTTTATCACCTTTATTTTCTTTTTTTGAAATATTCTTGAGAATTTAAGTTTGCATTTAATTTCACCTTAGGAGACTTTGAGGCTTTTTACAATACTTTATTTTGAACATATTAGATGAGGTGATATTTTTTGACAACTACTTAATGCTTTTAATGTGGTTATGAAAATGGTGTTATGATTTTGTTGAATTCTATGTCTCAGAAATTTACCATGGCATAAATTTGGGAACTTGTAAAGCATTATAATTTTGGCTTATTTCTCAATTATCCGTGTATTGTGTCATATAGTGGCTTCTTTTGACTACTTTTGAATACAAACTTCAGAATTAGCCAATCCGTTGTGATCCATTATTAAGTTAAAATTAGAATTTTGAATTGAAATTCTTCTAATGGGTGTTTATTCCATATTGTGCAATCTAAAATTTAATTTATTGTAACTACAAATATACAACATAGAATGTAAACATGGGTCTTCCAAATTGTATAATAAGTAACTACATAGAACAAGGAAATTTATCTATTCCAAATTGCTCCACAAATAAAAGCTTTAAAGTATATTTAATTTGGAAATAATGTGAAAATCAAGGACACCTCTTTTGTTACTTGAATTTGTTGCAAAAAAAAGAAGAAGAAATACTTAGCCCGAGGAGCTAGCTAATTTATCTCCAACAAATACCTCTTCAAAACATTTATCTCCAACAATATTCTTTGTAAGATATACTATCCAAAGTAAGAGTTGAAAGTGCACCAATGGCAAGCAACACAATCATGAAGCATTTGCAGGTTGAAGGAGTTATAAATCACATTTTAGAAAATAGGATGTGTAGGAAGAAAATATGTGGATGTATGCCCTATTTATACACTACATTTTTCACTTTAGGCATTAGCTAAAAATTGTGGTATGAAGTTAAAAAAATGTGGCCTACATCGGCGGAACTATTAAATGACAGGGGGAGCCACGGCTCCCCCAAAATTTTTGAAATTTATTTTTTATATATATTTATTTATTTATTAAAATTATATTTATATATTATTTATATTAAATTTATATTATGAAAATTTATAATAAAAAATAAAATAAAAAGTTCAATGGAGACATTGATTTATAAAAGAGATTAGAGTTTTTTTTTTCTAGCTATAAAAACTTTCCACAGTGTAAATTATCATGAAAATGTGTGAGAAGAAATAAATATAAAGAGATAAATTAGAAAACAGAGATTGGGGAACACATAAATTGAGATTGAAGTATACATTCTCGGATGATCTCTCATCTATCAAGGTTAGTATCTTATTATAATTTATATATGTTAAATTTATAATTCTTTTTAAGATGTTTCTCCTAAATTAAGTTTATTCCAAATGAGTATAAACCCTAATTTTGATTTTAGGGATTGTTTTATGAAATTTGTATGAACCTTAATTATAATTTTTCCCAAATTATTATAACCCTTAATTATGAAATTTAGGGATTTCATGTTTTCTACTGTCTATGGTAAATTTTTTTTAAAGTTTTGAATTTATATAGTGTTGCTTATTTAATTAAATTTGTATGAATTTTGTTATGTTTTGTATTGTGATAATTGCGATTTGTGAATACAATTTTTTTTTTCTAAATAAGTGAGAGGTGATAAATTTATATTAGAAAGATTATGATAAAGATTAAAAGAATTGATTCTTTTTTGAAAAGAGGAAGGTTTGTGATAAAGATGAAAAAAAAAGCATCTACATTAACTAAACTTAAGAAATTTCATGAAAACCAAGAATTCAAGACAATGAAAAACAAATCTCTAAATTTCCTAGGGTTATATATAATGAATTTAAGAATTCATTAGAACACGATCCGGGAAAAACGTCCTTAAATTTGACAATACCCACAAAATCAAATTGATGGGGTATGAAAGACTTATCAAAATGGTATTTTATATCATGATATAATAGCATGATATAATATCGAATGATAATCATATTTTTTTGAATTATACTATTATGTGTGCTTGTTTTAAGTCGAAAAAATGAAGAGAAAAAATGAAAAAAAAATTATATATAACAAATTTAATTTGGCGCCCTTAAATTTTTTGTCCAAGTTCCGCCACTGGTGGCCTAAACTTTAGGCAACACTTTGGCAACAATTTTCTAAGCGTGGAAGATATGATCATGGGCTTAGATTATAGGTAACGTTTTTTTTTACTAAGGCTACAAAATTTACAAAATTGTTGCCTTATAGTATTAGAATAAGCCACACATTTTAAATGTTGTTTATTATTTATAGGCAATAAATTTTAAATGTTGTCTATTGTTTGTAGGCATCACATTTTCAATATTGTTTATTATTTATAGACAACGTATTTAAAATGTTGCTTATTTCTTAGACAACATTTTGTGAAATGTTGTCAAATAGAAATCATACCTCTTTAACGATTGTCTATTTTTTAGAGAATATTTTTCTAAAATGGCCAAAAAATAAATATTAAAGATCATAAAACTTTTGAATTTATTTTTAAATTGGTTTAGAATATAAATGTACATGTAAATCAATAGTTTTAAAATTATAATTATTCACTTAGACAATTTTTTATTATTTTATATGTTATTGAGTTATGTCACATGTTAATTATAACTAAAATATAACTAAGTCTTTTTATATCATAATTATAATTATTACAAAACGTGTAATATATATAATAATTGAATAAAAATTAATAAGAGTTCAAAGTAATAAGTTATAATAAACATTAAAATTAAGAGTTAAAAGTGACATATATGTAATCCGATGTATATTAAAAGTAAAAATATTGTAAGTATTACAACTAAAAGATTTAAAAGATAAAAAAAAAACATTATAGCATTTGCTTTGCAAAATCTAGAGATTTCTTGAATAATCATTTTTCCATTTGTTGTGTAGTATTATATTGACGTCCAAGCTAAAAAAAGGTAAGCATGAGGAAGCATCGAGACATATTTCATAAATTAAATTTTTGTCTTTCTTCTTTTATCATTAATTACTAGATTTTATAACAATTATAAACTAATAATAAATACTATTAATCAACTAATTATCAACTTCCAAAATAACTCTTAAGCAAATATGTTCTCATAGAAAGTTGATGCGGAGGATGGTTTTAGCACATGAATAATGTTAAAATTAAATGTAAATTTAATTTGATATATAACTAACAATATGTTAAAATTAGTCACAAAATTATTTAGTTAATTCTCAAAGCGTTCATCCTTGAATTTTGAGTTACACACCCGATGCTTAAGAAGAATACAAATAGATAATAGAATGATCTTGATGAAAGTATACCATAAAAGCTAAATGATGTCATGTGCCTCTTTGAATGCAAGCATTAATCAACAAATTAACTAAAGGTAATAACATATAAGAAAAAGAACATAATATATATATATATATATATATATATATATATATATATATATATCTAATTATGTAGTCATCAAACAAAAGTTAAAACATGAAGCTATTAAAAGATTTGAGTGGAAAAACCTGTATGATTAAAATCTACATACATATTGTAAAGCTAAATGAATTCAAAGATGTTTTTCAAGATCCTCCTAAGGGTTTTTCACCTCTAAAGGGATATTGAACATCAAATTGATTTTATACAAAATTCATCTTTGCCTAATAGGCTGGCCTACAGGACTACCCTTGAGGAGTCCAAAGAGATCCAAAAGTAGGTGGGAGAGTTAATGGAAAATGGGTAGGTGCAACATATCATGTGTCCTTAGTCATGCCCGTGATTCTTGTCCCTAAAAAGGGTAGGAGTTGGAGGATGTGAATATATTGTAGGGTCATAAACAACATCACCATTAGGTATAGGCATCCCATTCCTAGATTAGATGACTTGCTTGATATGTTACATATGTAAGTAGTAAAAGATGTATTAAGCCAAGAAGGGGGTTTTGAATTTGGCTTTTTTTCAAAAAAAAAAAAAAAAAATATGTTAAATATTAAGCTTCTAAAATCTCTTTACTTAAATTTGACTGACCAAAGATTTTAGCAAGCAATCACTTCAGAATCATACATTTCAACTGATTGAAAAACATGATCAATTAGTTAAAATACTGACAATAAATGCACAAAAATATCAATTAACACAAGATTTCAAATCTGATGAAATTACTAGTCAAGAACAATGCCAATTAATAGTCGAAGTAATGTTTTACTAATTAATTATGCAAACACAATAGAATTACAAAGAAAGATTGCTTAAACTTATTTTCTTGATGAATTCAAAAAAGAACAAAGCAATACAGAAAAAGTAAATCAAATCACACAATACTTTTATATTGATTCACTCCACTCAGCTACATTTAGTTAGTCAAAAGAACCTTAGCCTGACTTTCCACTATTTCAAAAGTTTTACAAAATCCTTACAAGATTACACTTTAAAAAATATAATACAACATAGTAATGGCTCTTGAATAACACAAGAGCCCCACACAGCACAAGAAGAACCTTTCTTGCAAATTCTAGAATCACACCAAACACACTATAGATGCACAAGAAGGATCAAACCTTAATGGTGGCTCTCCCTAGCCAACTAAGAACCTTCTTCAATGCGCACACCAAGAGCACTTAGAGCTCCAAGACTCCAAAGATGATCATGAACTATTCTAGCATTGAGATGTTTAAAGAGAATGAGATATTCCAGAAGTATCAAAGTGATTTCACACAAAAGTGATTCTCTCTCCATTCTCACTGAAAAAGTCAGGCTATATAGTTTGGCAGTTGACATATTGAATAGGTTAAAATTTATGCTCAATGCATTGATTTCCATTATTTTAAATGAAACCAGTTGATTGATTAATTTTTCAGCTAATCAAGTGTGTTACTTGAAGAACTATAATACCAAGTTGTTTAACCTATTAAAAACTATTTTAACATATTGAATTAGCTACAACTAGCACTAAAATTCTATTTCCAAGTCAACGCGTCTTCAAGTTTAAGAACATTTTTAAGCTTTGAGATATTTAACGTAGCTAGTTACAACAGTTGCTTCAAGCTTGATCAGATCACAATTCTTCACCAAATCTCAATAAGATCTTCAATCTTTCATCAAATCTATATGCATCCAATGCACTTGTGCTAACAATCCCCCTTGATTTGATGAAGCCAACATCCATGGTTTCATTGCTACACTTATTACTATCAAGCTTGAGGATCTGATAAAAAAATAACAGAACCAATGTATACATGATAACAAACAATATTTATATACCAAGATTACTTCCCCTATCACATAACATGGTTTTTGTTTGATTTAGTTTAAGGTCAAATACTAGTTCAGATTTAGTTGAGTTTTGTTTAATTTTTCTCCCTTTTTGGATTCATCAAACATAAGTAAAGCAATAAAGAGAAATAACAAGTGCATGGTTCATAATAGTAGCAACAAAAACTAACAAAATCATAATTGAGAAAATGATTAAGAAATTGATAGAAACAACCAGTCAAAAGAAAAAACAACCATCTAAAAAACTGACAAAGCACATAAAAATGCAGAAATACAACACAAGATGCTTAGGGTAATCTCTATAGTAAAGGTTAGCTAACATCTCATTGGCATTACTAGTCTTGGAAATGCACATTACGAAAGTTGTGATGCTCATCTTGTGCCACATTAAGTTCATGTAGTTGATTAAGAACCAGCCTTTCAAATGGTGGATATGCAAAACCTATATCCTCTTATAGATGTTAGGGGACCAACTTCATTGGTTTTGTAGTAATTGAATCATCATTTCCTTGATTTGTACCACTTGGGCCAACTTTATCATCATTATTTCCAACTGTTCCACCATCATCCTTTGTTGTCCAGAAGTTGTTCACCTTTGAGAAACCCATCTTGTGTAGTTTGAGACAAAAAATATGATTTATGGTACTAGTTGATTCTTCAAGTTCTTCCTCCACATCAACACCAAAATATTTAATGAACTTGGAGATTAGCACAACATAGGAAAACCATGAAATCAGTCAACCTCTTTGCCTTCATCATGTGGTAATGCATAACAAAAGTTTGATCCACTTGAATGTTGTTCTAGGTGCAGTACATGAGAACTAAGTTACCATCATTCAAGGTTGAGTGGTTGCTTCCACGTGGTACCATAATTTTTGTAACTATCATAGCTAGCAATCTTTCATCCATCTTTAGACCACCAACATGAAAGCTTTTTATCTCTACATCAGGCCTATGCAGGTAGCTTGAGTAGTATTGCACTTTGTTAAATTCTTCCACAACATCAGTTTCACCCTTTCTCACTTGAACATTTCTTTACTTCAAGCCAACCACATCCTTCCACGCCTTCTTTGAGATACCCATCTCCACACCTTTGACTCAGGACTTGAGAACACCACTTTTGAATTAAAGGTTGGTGAAGAACACTTTCACCAAATCTTAATAAGTCTTACTTGAGAGCTCGAAGAATATCTTCAACCTTTGATGCTAAGGTTGTTTCTTCAGGTTATCAAAGTTCTTAACTTTGAGCCATGAAAGACGCACAATCTTAGGGATGTTGATATGTTTTCTGGTCATTTCAATCAAGAACGCCTCAATCTTGTCCACATTGCTATCAAACAAAGCCTTAAATCTACCATGATGCTTATTTGTTGGAGAATTAGAAGTGAGAGGGGTAGAGTGTTCCTCCTCTTCTTGAGCACGACGTGATTAACATCTAGGAATGCTGAATTGGTTTGGCCATTTGCTACAAATAATGGATGAAAATGCATATATGATGGTGCAATATTTATAGATCAACGCATTAAATGCAAAATTAGCCGGTTTATTATTGCAAGATTATTTTATTAATTCTATTTATGCAATCAGAAGCAATTTAATGAACATGATTTGGTGTATCAACATAAAACATTGCATTTCAAATATTTCTTATGAGTGAATCAATCAATTCAAGTCATGGAAGTTGCATGCACATTGGAACCACACATAACATATGCTTTATGGTTAAGAGAATTTGAAAAAGCAACAAATAACTAGTGCAATAGCTGCTGCAACAGATTGTACCATACCATGTGATAAGGATTTGACCAAGTATACTAATAAGATCTATTTCATGCACACATTAACTCTTTAAGTGAAAACATGTTGAATTATAAGATTAATAGGCTAAAAATGTATTATAACACATTTTCCATATTTAAAATCCCTAATTCAGTTCTTAGCTTATAAAATCAGCCACAAGCTAATGGTTTAGGAAACAAATTAGTCAATTGATTTTTAGTTTTAACAAAATTAATTTCACAGTCACCTTTTAACACATGATCTCTTATAAAGTGATGTCCTATTTCAATATGCTTGGTTTTAGAATGTTGTATAGGATTCTTAGTCTGGTTTATTGCACTTGTATTATCACAATATAGAGGTACCTTTACTAACTTAACTCATAGTCCAAGAGTTGATGCTTTAACCACACATTTTGTGCATAGTAATATCCATATGCAATGTATTATGCCTTAACTGTGGAGAGTCCTACACATTCTTGTTTCTTGTTGTTCCATGATATTAAGCTTGAGCTAAGTAGGTGGTAGATTCCACTTGTGGTTTTCCTATAAAATTTACAACCAACAAAATTAGAATCTAAAAATCCAGTTAAGCTTATCTTTGAGTTACTTGGATACCACAATCCAACATTGATTGTCCCTTTCAGATACTTAGGAATCCTCTTTGTTGTCTTATAATGTGACTCATTTGGATTAGATTAGACTCCTTTGGATTGGATTGAAACCTTGCACACATACATACACTCATTTATATGTCAGGTCTACTTGTAGTTGGATAGATCAAAGAACCTATTAACCCTCTACATTTGGTTGCATTAATTGATTGTCCAACTTCATCTGAATCCATATAGAAATTGGGGGCTGTTCTAGTGGAAACTTCCTTGCAATTCTCCATTTCAAAGTTTTCCAACAAGTCAAAACAACATTTTGAATGGCTTAAAAAAATGTTCCTTGCTTAGGTTGTTTAACTTGTAGCCCCAAATTTGAGTGAAGGAAAAGACACAGTGAAAGGAGTTAGAATTTCTAAGGCCTATTCCAAATTGCACTTGTGGTAAGTCATGTGACTATGATCTTCCCAAGATCTTTATGAAGCAAATGAAAATTCAATATGTTATTTGCTTTCTAGAAGGTCAACATGAAAATTATAGTAATGTAAAAACCCAAGTTCTCTTGATGGAACCTTTACCGAACATAAACAAAGCCTTTTCCTTAATAATGCAACAATTAAGGCAACATAGTAATTCTAGAAATTTGAAGGTTGAGAATAAGGTTTTAGCTAACACTATTGAAAGAGGCTACTAAACACAAGAACAAAACAATTAGAGGGGAGAGGGAAGAGGATATGGATCCTGCTCTTAAGGAAGAGGGAGAAGCGGAAACTCAAATCAAGTTAAGCAGTGCTCTTACTACCATAAGATGAACCATACCATTGATGAGTGTTATTCCAAGCATGGGTACCCCCTTGGTACAAACAAAGAGGTAATTAGAATGGCAATTCTTAAGAAAGAGGAAGTCAAGATAAAAAAGAACAACAGGTTTGCAACAAAAATGTGAAGGTTGATTCCTCAGATTATGATAGACTGACCAATAAAGAAGAAATTAGTAGATTCCCTACTGAACAAATGAAGAAACTTCTTAAACTTTTTGAAGATTCTAAAAACTCAGAACATAGTATCAACAATGTGCAAAGACAATACAAAGCCTGACAAAATCCAGTAACGTCACAATCACTGGATTCTAGACATTAGTGCCATAGATCATGTCACTTACAATAAAAGTTGTTTTGCTACCTCTCATAAAATTGAACCAATTCATGTAAAATTACCTAATAATAATCATGTTACAACCTATTATATCGGGATTGTTCAATTTTCAAGGATTTTTATTCTATACAATGTCTTATACATCCTTGAATTTTCTTTCAATTTAATATCAGTCCAAACCTTAATTAAGGATTTGGGCTGTAAACTGACTTTTTCATCTGATTTTTATAGGAAGTTATTACATCAAGGATGATTGGGCAAGCTAAATTCACTGGAGGGTTGTACTATCTTAATGAATTTCCTATGGTTGCCGAGACTAATTTTTCTCTTAACACTGTTATGAATTGTACCAAACATAATATTGACATTTGGTACTATAGATTGTGACACCCTTCAGGTAAAGTAATTGAACAAATATGCATCTTTCCTTATGTTAAATTTGTTGTTGAACATATGTGTGATATATGCCATTTTTCTAAATAACATAAGCTTCTCTTTCCTCATAGTAATAATCTTTCTAATAGTTGCTTTGATCTTGTGTAAGTTGTTATTTCGGGTCCTATATTTATTCTTTATATACATGGCCATAAATATTTTTTAACTATAGGAGATGATCATTCTAGGTATACTTGGATTTTTCTCATGCACAACAAGTTTGAAACTAGAACTTTGTTACAAAACTTTATAATTCACATTAAAAAATAGTTTGATAAAACCATTAAAGGAATCATATATGATAATGGATAGGAATTTAATTGCACTAATCTTCATTAAACTTGTGGAATAAATCATTAAAGGAGTTGTGTAGAAACTCCATAACAGAATTCCGTTGTGGAGCAAAAACATCAACATATTCTCGATGTAACTAGAAGTTTCCTTTTTCAACCTGGTTTACAGGCTTACTCTTATTATGTTGTTACTCATGCCATTCATCTTATGAATAAATTACCTATTATTGTTCTGAAAAATAAATGTTCTTATGAGTTGTTATATGAAAAACAACTTACATATATGAAAATGAAAATATTTGGATTCGTATGTTCTAGTAGTACTCTGGATAACAATAGAAGTAAACTTGATCCTAGGGCTAAAAAATGTGTGTTCTTGGGGATTAAATTTGGGATCAAAGGTTATGTGCTTCTTGATATTAAAAGTAAAGAAATTTTTATTTCTAGAAATGTGATTTTCTATAAAAATGTATTTCCCTATAGATCTCTCGATGATTATACCGAACCAAAGGAAATTACACAAAAATGATTTTAGTTTTTTATTGGAAGATACTTGTGGTAATAAGTTCGACAGGTTCACACAACAATATCTTCATACTAACAGAGGAGTTACCACTAATAACAACACTAAACATTTACAAACCGAGACACATACAAAAAACAATAAGGATTTCAATACAACGACAGAAGAATAGGATCAAAACCCAGAGGAAGAACAAGATAACCTTTGACGCTCTAATAGACTCAAAAGTACACCCAAATACCTTAAAGATTTCTTACACCAATTGAATAGTTTCGTTAATCCTAAAACTTTTGATCATAATAAACCTACAAGAAACACTAAATATCCTATTAGTTTTGTTCTCTCCTATAACACCCTTTCTAAAGATTATATTTGTTATACTCTTGCTATGTATACTTATCAAGAACCCCATACTTATGTTGAGGCTAGTAAAACATCTGAATAGACTAATGCCATCAATAAAGAAATTAAAGCCGTAGAGGAAAATGAAACTTGGTGCTTCATTGACCTACCTAAAGGAAAAAAACCTACAGGATATAAGTGGGTTTTTAAAATTAAATATAATGTTGACGAAACCATAGAAAGACATAAAGCTAGACTTATAGCAAAGAGGTATACTCAACTTGAAGGGATAGATTTTTTAGATACTTTTTGTAACATCCTAGTCGAATATTTCTTATTTAAGTAAATTTAATAATAAATAATTAAAGAGATAACATTTATTCAATACATCTCCCAAGACACGGGAAATAAAAAAATTATTTTAAGCGCAAAAAATGTTTAAAACATATATTAATTCGTTCATAAATAATCAAATCCAAAACCAAATGTAATATTTAGATTACAACATCATAAAAATAACTGTAGAAAATAAAATTCCCAAGTTGCCTCACTGACACTAAGTCTCACCAGCATCTCCTGCAACATCATCTGCTCCCATGTAATCAGTTACATGATCATCGCCACACACACACAAATAGGGTGAGCTTAACAGAATAAAAGTGCAATACACAATAACACAACTAACCATTCATTATTTCAAACACTTCTAATAACCCCCAAGTCTCACAGTCCAGACTTCATCACTTACTCTAGACTCCTCTTGATTCTACACCCTTTGATGATTACATTGATCGATCGTTGCTGCCACGAGTGTCTACTCGCCCCTCCGACTACAGGCCACCACCTATAGTCTACACGCAGGAATAAGCTTGTCACGACCACAATCCGCAACATCAAGTGGAGTTCCCTAATACGAACCGTAGTCCGTATTTGTCCTAAGACTACCAAACTAGTCGGATAACACTGAGGAGGACAATCTTCCGGAACCCATCCGTATGAGCCACGATCTCCCACACTCCACTGACTTAAAAAACCACCAGGCTACAACCTTGAGTGGCAACGTGTTACCCCAATACAAGATGCACTCGTAAATAGGCCCCTGACAAAGCATCACATCAAGACCTCCATTCAAAGTTGTGTAGAATCCTCCACGCGATCTAACTCTGTACTCGAAACTGCCTGGCGCATCACACACATCGCTAGGTGGAAATTGGTTTCAAACCGCCTGGCAAAACCCACACACCGCTAGGCGCTAAACGCCTTCTAGTACCTTTGCCAGATCACTTCCACTTGTAGAACCACCTTTGCCGCTAGGCACCACGCGAGTCCAATGGCCACTGCCACTGTCTTAAGTCACTATTGTCTGGCGACTCGCCCCGCGTCTCCAAGTGCCATATCAGTAGTGCAATGCTACTGGTTTTTGGCACTTTTGGCAGGTTCTAATGAACCCCAAACACTCCACACACAATTCACAACAAATATAGTCATTCAATCATAATCATATGACTGAATCACAAGTCACACATTCTCGATGTCACAATTGAGGTCATGCAATCATTCAATTATCAATGTAACTTTTCTCACACATAATTTGCTACCAATTAAGCATATCACCATGAATTACAACCTATTGCACACAAGTAAAGACTCCAAAACAAACATTGTACCACATCACATTCAAGAATAAAATCACCTTTAACCTCTTTTAATTCCAATCATTACACATTCATATATATATATATATATATATATATATATATGCTTAATTTAATGATATACATATGTTTTCTTCTCACACCCTATGCCCAATTACTCAGTATTATGTACAAAATTTCCAGATAACCACACCCAAAAATCTAACGCGAAGCAAAATCTAACCACCAGGCAGTGCATAGAAATTATGGGTTCTGCCTAGATTTTTCCTGCACCAGTACAAATCCTAAAACCCTAGTTATCAATTCAGACATGTATTTTGTCAATTTTTTCACGTTCTGTCAAATTTACACATTTCATACTTGTTCAAATATATTATAACTTTCATGAAAAACAACACACCAATCATAGCCAATGCATATTCTCTAATCCTCAATCCCCACATGAACCCTAATTCCCCAATCATACCACCATTCATACAATTATCACCAATTCATACAATCTTTGACATGTAAACACATGAACATGTTTATAATTTGATATAAAGATTCCAACCAGGCATCACCAACATCATATAACTCAAGAAAATAGAACAACTGGCAGCCAACCCACCAGGCGATTCATAAAGAAAACCTAGAAACTGGGTTTTGAAGCTTAAGTTGCCTTACGAGTCTTCAATGCCGCTAGGCGATTTCTGGAAATTTCTAGAAACACAAATGATTTATACATTTTTAACAAGATTCAAAGCTTACATGCATATAAATCAGTCCAGAATCATACAGTTCATAAGAAAAAATGTAATAAAACTCCCCTAACTTGGATTTCTAGCTCAACCTTAATTTCTTTAGAGTCCCTTCCTTGATCACTAATGACCTCATTTTCTCTTCCTCAATTCAACTCTCCCTCTCACTCACTAAAACACACATTGCTCTGAAATTTCTCTCCTCACAAGACTCTACAATGGCAGCCTCCAAAAATCCACTCTTTCTCCCTTAATTTGGCTCTTAACTAGCTAGGGTTTCTAACTCTTCGCATTCATGCCCAAAAGTAATTTTAGCAAAAAGAAACCTTGATTTGTGTCAACCAAGGTTCTAACCCACAACCATGCCAATGTCAAGTTAGTGCACAACCATTCAACCAATTCATGTTTTATGATAATTTTTATAAATCTAGGATTATAATATCACTCCTCATGATGAAGCATATTACCAAAATAATAAACAATTAAAATAACACACCATTGTCATACAAAAGACTCGAACCCAAATTCTCTCAACATAACCAAGCACTTGCAACCATTTAAGCTAGTACTATTACACATCATAAATGCTACTATTAATTGTCATAAAGGCTCATTCACTCGCCTTTATTAAATAATTATTTAAATTCCTCGAGTCTTACACTTTTTTACCTGTTGCTAAACTCACCAATTAAGCCTTATGTTAGTTCTTGTACCACTAAAATTGGTACCTACACTAGCTTGATGTAGATAATGGTTTTCTACATGGAAGGCTAGAAGAAGAAGTCTATATGACTTCACCACCAGGATTACAAATTCCTAAACTAGGACAAGTTTTGCAGATTAACAAAACCTCTCTATGGATTAAAACAAATAAGCTGTCAATGGTTTGCAAAATTGCCTTCTTTTCTTAGCTCAATTGGTTTATACAATCTAAATCAGACTATTCATTATTTACAAAAGGAACTACCAATACTTTCACTACCCTTCTTGTGTATGTAAATGATGTTATCCTTGTAGGAAATTCTATTGTTAAAATCAATGAAACAAAAATTCTTCTCCACAAAGCTTTAAAAATTAAAGACTTATGAACTCTAAAATACTTCATAGGCTTTGAGGTAGCTCGATCCAATAAAAGAATAAATTTATGCTAGCGTAAGTATGCATTGGATATCTTATCTGAAATAGAGATGGTGGATTACAAGCCCAATCAAACTCCTCTTATGAAGGATGTCAAAAATCTGTTTGAAAATATTGAACCTATGAGCAGTGGTGACTCCTACAAACGCTTAATAGGAAAATTACTATACTTAACCAACATTAGACCTGATATTAGTTATTCTATACATTTACTTATTCAATTTGTGTAGGAACCAACCTCATATCACCAACAAGTTATGCAACACATTTTTCGATATATCAAAGCAGACCCAGGGCGTGGTCTTTTCTTTGCTTCTAACAAAGACATAAAAATAAAGGGGTTTAGTGACTCAGATTGAGCTACTTGTCCCAATACTAGGCGAAGTGTCATTGGGTATTGTATCTTCCTAGGGAGTTCTTTAATTTCCTGGAAATCAAAGAACCATACCATTGTATCCAAATCTTCATTAGAAGCATAATACAAGGCTCTTGCTAGCATTACTTGCAAGCTTCAATTGCTCAACTATCTTCTTCGTGAGTTACAAGTTCATCCTACTACTCAAGTTGTCATATATTGTGACAACCAATTAGCTCGATACATCGCACATAATCCTACATTTCATGAAAGAACAAACCACATAGATATAGATTGTCATATGGTTCATGAACAACTCCAACGTAATCTTTTCCATTTGCTCTTTACACTACTAAAAATTCTCATATTACATGGGAATTTTTTTTGCAAATTTGTTAAAAAAATTTGCAAGAAAATACTTTTTCTTGCCATTTTTTCTAAGAATTTTAATTGGTGGGTAATTCCTTCGTGGGTAATTATTTCCTACAAAATTATAAAATTTGCAAGTATTTCCTACAAAATTTGTTGCGAAAAGTGTTTTATACAAAATATTTTGTAAAAAAATTGGCAGCAATTTCCTGCAAATTTTTTTTCATAACAAAATTTATAAGTATTTTCTACCAAAAAAATTTCAAAACAAAATTGACAGGAAATATAGTTTTTTTAGTAGTGTTATTTGCTCTGAAGAATAATTAATAAATTTCTTCACCAAGGCACTTCATCGCATCTTTTTCAAGACCATCATTCACAAGCTCGACATGACGAGTATCCATCATCCTGCTTGAGGGGAGGGTATTGGAACCCAAGTAGGGTTATAGTTCCTTTTGTAAAACAATCACTGCTTGTTTAGAATTTGTCACCACTTGTATAGGATAAGCTTTTTATTGTTTTTAGATGATTTAAGGTTGTTTTTCCCTTTTTTTTTTCTTTTCCACCTACCTAAGCCTATATAATATAGGTGTCTTGTTATACAAACACTTTTTTGCTAAGACAGAATAGAGGATAAAGTTTTCTTCATTTACCTTTCTTCATGAATCTTATTACTGAAACCATCTTCTCCATTATTGTATAGTTTGGACCAATTCTCTAGGTTATGTGTGTAGGCTCTTCAATTTTTATGGAGAAGATGAAGGCGTGTCAATTTCTTTATTAACTCTTTATTTTATTAAAAAAATTAAATTTTACATCAATTAAAAATAAGATAATATATATATATAATAAATGAAATGTGACTCTTAAGTTGATTTTATAAAATTAAGTTAGATTAATAATATGATAAAAGATCATACTATATAAATAAAAGAAAAATCATCTTTCTTAATTAAAAAGGAAAATCATCAACATACTATCCTATATATTTATTAAAGATAAAAAAAAAGAAAAGTATATATATATA
>Ga0214544_1000322_pt1 | contig 82591 bp, 34 predicted proteins | sample CNSS3metaG_FD_160074 | JGI IMG/M metagenome (GOLD analysis project Ga0214544, IMG submission 160074) | Root nodule microbial communities from cowpea collected in UCLA plant growth center, Los Angeles, California, USA - CNSS3 | ecosystem: Host-associated > Plants > Roots > Nodule | place: USA...
TATATATATATATATATATATATATATTGTTTAAGGATTTAAAGATAAAGTGAGTAAAACACTTATTTTAGACCTCAAAAATAAGAATGTTTAAAAAATAATTTACTATTAATTAATATTTTTCTATTAAATTAATTATAAAATTATGTTTAAGAAAAAGAACCTTAAAAGTTTTTTTAGTACTAATTAATATATCTTAATTAAACTAATTATAAAATTATGTTTAAAATATAAAAGTCTCAAAAAAAATTATAACTAATATAATTATATTAAATTAATTATAAGTTTATGTTTGATAATAAAATTTAATTAAATTATTATTAGTGTGTGTTAATTTTTATTGGTAGTAAAAATGAGAATTAATGAGTTAATTTTTTTTAGTAAATTACAATTTTGTTTACAATAAAAAGAATGATTAACTATCGTTATTCTCTTATAATCAATCTTAGATTCTATCTTCCTCTTTTATTTTTCTCTATGACTTCTTTTACATTTTCTTACTTTATTTTCTTTTAATAGTTTTTTTTTTTTAGGACTTTGGAATATTACATCCCTTTAATCTCTTGAATCTCATATTGTCCTTATGTCCTGATTTTTTCATCCTCATTTATGGTTAGGATTCTTTCTATTTGTGCTGTTGTTATTTTTATTCTATTTTGGATTTGTATTAAAATTAGAAAGGTGTTTCTTTTGCCTAGTTTTGTTTTTTGGTACTTTCACATTTACGGATTTCGAGAGTTTTTCTTTTTGCATATATCTTGAGGAGAAATTGTTTTTTTTTTTTACAAAATTAAATATTAGATTATGGTTTAGTCTTTTGGTGGATAATAGATTAATTAGAGCATAATTCAAAGTTGAATTTTCTATAGAAAGATAATTCAAGTTTAGGAAAAAAAAGGACTTATTATCGAGTTTAGAAGAGCAATATATATATTTTTTAATTATTTTTATTAATGATTAATCTTAAAATAAACAATTTTGTAAGTTTGTGAAAAAGGTGAGATTTCAAGATACTACAAGTCTCCTATTGAGTTTATTTTCTTTACAATCAGAACCAAGTTTTATTGTTTTAATTCATTCGTTTTATATATTTATCTTTAATAGTGTTTTATATATTATCTTTTTATTTCATATCATATAAAAATATATAGATATATCAACTAGAAAATTTGAATCAGGTTACTCAAAAATTTGAAAGAAAAGAAGAATTGAGACTTTAATTAAATAACAAAAAGAAGCTATGAACAAATAAAAGGCAAAGTCTTGTGTATTAAGGTGGGGAGATATTTAATTTTTGAAAGATAAATGCTTAAACCTTAGAAAATCTTTAAAATATGATATTGATGGTTTTGATTTAATTTCAAAATTAAATATCTTAAGAAAAATTATAAATTTGGAAAATGATAAACCAATTGACATCATTCTTAAACATATAAAAAGAATAAATTATTTTTCAAATGTATATATAATTTAATGTTAACAATTATGACGTTAGTCCTCTCGGTCAAAAGGAGTTTCTCAAATCCAAAAATAATAAAAATTTATTTAAGAATAACAATGTTACACTAAAGATTAAACAAACTAATCTTATTATCTCTTAAGAAAGAAATATTAAATAAAATTAATTATAATAATTTAATAAATAATTTTGTATAAAAATAATGAAATATATAAATAAACTGTACATTTTTTAAATAAAAACAATGCAGCAAATAAATAAATTGAAGGATATGGTTATTCCTTTCATGTATCCTCACACCTTAACGTTCATGCTTAGGTAAGCCTGATAGAGTGCAGCTCTTATTCAGAACAAATCTTAAAGACACTCAGATCTCATCAAGACATTTTACCGTTTTACCGTTTCAGAAATATGTTAAATATTTATTACTTTTACTTTCTTTTTTTTTTTAATTTTATAACTGTTTTAATTGGATAATGATATTTTAATTCATTTTTTTATCCATTTTTAAACCATTCTTAAAAAGAATGAAAATAGATAATCTGATAATTGAAAGAGTGGGTTAAAAGTGAATCAATGTAGGTTAAAATATTATTATCTCTTAATTAAACAAAATAGTTGAAATGTATTCAGTTTTAATTTTCATGTTTAAAAAATATTTCAATTATTCCTAAATACAAAAATTGTCAACAAATAACAACATCAACTAAAAAACAATTTCTATAAACATGATAAAAAAAATAGTCGTTATAGGCTTTAATAAAAAAAAAATTGACTGAGATTCATACTATCACATGAGCTAAGAAAATCGTGACAGAAAGTTAAAAACAAAATAATATTGTTAAAAATTTACATAATTTTAATAATATTAAACAAAAAATATATGTTGTCTATATTTATTAAAACGACTTAATTAATGGTTTTATTAGTGTATATTAAAAAAATTAATTAACATCCATTAAAAAATAGATTTGTCAGATATTAATGAAAAATAACCCTATCTAAAAATTAACATGGTAATAAAAAATATGAAAAACATGATTAATGTTTATAAAAAAAAACTTTATTAATTTATATACCAAAAGAAATCATGATGCAAAGAGACAAGTTTAAAGGAGGAGAATCCAAAATAAATTTCATTTAAAACTTGAAATTATATAGTCTTAAATAATAAAATTATTTTCTCAAAATCCTTAAATTCACTTTGTTTCTCTTACATTCAAATAACAAATTTTATTATAAAGTATTTTAACTTTTTTATAAAAATAAATTACCTTCCAAAAATCCTCCATCCAACATTAGTCTACAAAAGGATTGTTCGAATCTCATTACCAATAATTTGAACTCCTTTCTATCTTTTAATAATGCATCAAATGCGCCTTATTCACCAAAGTGACACCAGGAAATTATTGATTCGTTTAAATATAAAACAAAATTTTTACCTTCACGAATCTGGATTCTAGTATCCTTATTATAATATTTGATATTCAGTTTTTTACCACAAAAACGTGTTGTGATTCTATGTCAGTAAAAGAATGACTTTTGCAGACCCACACCACTTTATGGTATAACGGGATCCTCCCCTAGTGAAACAAAAATGAAATTCCCAAACGATTTGGATAGGATAATAAACTCAGATTCTAGACTTCTTAGGATCTATACATTCTAATTTCAGTGTGATGTTTATGACAAAAATCTCAAACTCAGTTGGCAAAGGCATCCAAAAAGACACAAAAAGGGGGAATGTTGCATCAGTCTATGATTAAAAAGCACAGTTTTTCCTTAGTTAATTCAGATCATACATCAAAATCATCTGATAAAGGGGGAGAGAAAAGGAACATGTTGATACCCCATGTCCCCATGAAATAACCCTAATCCAAGAGTTTTAACAAAAGTTACAGCACAAGAAATCGAAGAGACCCTGAAAACAGTCGTAGCAGCAAGAACAACTACATGTATCCAGAAAACAAAAACAAAAACAAAACAACAGTTAGATTATTCAATAATCAAACACGTTCTCTCTTGAAAAAATTAAGAAGCGATTGAAGAATGAAAAGAAGAATACCACTCGTTGATGACTTTGTCTTGTGTATCATCCCCAGAAACTTGAAAGGATTGTGACGGAGGAGGTTCCATGGGTGGTTCACCTTCTCCCTATGCACTATAGGGAGAGGAAGAGGAATATGAAGATTGAGGAGTAAAGTTGGGCACTGAAAGTGAAGTAAATTCTAGAAATAGATAAATGCACGTGAAGGAGCATAGTTGTCATACAAGTCATGCCGTTGCAAAAGACAAAATAGTCAAATGAGATGCCAGGCCCAAATCCGTTGTTACACTCACGCGGTTTTTACGTCCGTTTTTTTTTTTTTTACAGGGATAATTATGTTTTAAAGATAATTGTGTTATTCACTTGTGATTTCTCTGGGTGATTGATTTGTGTGACGATGTCGTTAAAGGTCTTTGACCTTTCTAATATTTTTCTTTATCAATTTTTATTGACGAATAGCCGGTTAAGAAAAATTTCAATGAAAAAATAATATGCAACATTGATATTTTATTGATATTGGAATGTAAGAAAATTTGAGAAAATGTAGTTGTACGAACATAACAAATTTATTAAAGAATTAAAACTTAATTAATTTTAATAATAACACGTCCTATTTAAAAAAAAAAAAAACTGTTTATTCTTTTTTTTATCGCAGTGAAGATTTTATTTTGAGTAAATATGTCAAAGATTGTTAGCATATTAGTTTTATTTAACGAAAATATTAACGTTTTATACGTGACATTTATAAATTTTTGTTTAATTTTAAAAAAATTTTTTTTGTAATATTTATATATATATATATATATATATATATATATATATATATATATAAATTTATTAACTTTATTAAATTTTAAATACTTCATAATTTAATATTTTTAATTTATTTTTATTAAAATAATTACTTTATCAAGTATTTAAAATATTTTTTTTTGCCTAATTATTTATCATTTAATTTTGATAGTCAATATTACTTTTTTTCTCTAATTAATCACTTATTTTCTTTTTAATTTCCTCCTTTTAAAATCTCTCTGAAAAATTAGTTAACTGAGGAAGATTAAATTAAATAATAAACGAGTTAAGGATGAAGAAATAAAGATAACAATCAGAGTAGCAGACAGTAATGTATTTAGAAAATAATATTTTAAACATTTAATAAAACAAAAACTTTGATAGAGATTTAATTACAAAAACCTAAATGTAAAAGTTATTTAAAACCTAATAATACCAAATTGGTTCAGATAATCTAAAAAGGAATCTCTTAAAAGAAGACCCCAGGTATACAAAGGAATAAATTACAGAAATTAATTGTTGCGCTAACTTGTAGTACATTTTGACTTTGATATTATTATATGATCAAACAATAATCCCGCAATCTGGTGAACAAGCGGGCGTAATACAGGGAATTCAATGTTGTTCCTGAAACAACTTTTCTTGTATTCAGTCTTTTAAGCTTGATAATAACGGGTCATAATTTTGTTTATACAAAAAATAAAAAATAAAGAGATGAAATTAAGAACAATTAATAATAAAAATGGATTTCTATATTACATTTTTAACAAGATTAGGTTGACTCCTACTTCATTCACTTTAATTTTCTTCAAATTCTTGTAATATTAAATCAAATTTGGATTAATTTGACATTGCAAACAAATTGTAATCTATAAAAATTTGAAATAATGCAATTTTTTTTTCACTTGTCGGACAAGATGTACTCATCAACAAAAGCAATGAAAAAAAAAACCCGTGTAGTAAAAATATTTGAATGTCAAAAAATGTTGCAACGTAACAGAGTTATTTGATCAAACGTATATTTTCTGGAATGAAAATAGTTTTGGAAACAAGTGCTACTGCTTCATTCAAGCGTAGATGCCCTATGGAGCTAGAGGTAAAAATGTGCCTCTCTGTCCTTTCACATCCTTTATTGTACAATTCTTTTGTTAAACAAAATGGAATGGTGTTATTTGACCAGTGTGTCATGAATAAATGATCCATCCATTTTAATGCAAAGAATCATTGCTGTTTGTTATTGTTATTAAAATTGACAGCAGGATCACTAATATTGAACAAAATTTGCTTCCAAAGTCTGATGCTGCTAACTCCATGGTGAACACTGAACAAGCTTGTTACTCAGAGAGGGCGTCGGTGACAATCCCTGGAAAGAACCTGCAACATCTACAGGTGCAAGTCATCCTAAACAACTCCAGATGAACTCATAATGTATGACGACGTACTTCTACCAGCCCAGTCATTATTTTCCTATAGCCACCATTTTGACACCGACACAGAAATCTCATCCAAAGTGTTGCAGGCACTGAGATGCCACTGCAACGTATCCAATCTCCATTCCCAGCAGAGGATAATGGCAAGGAAATCATATTTAGAAATTCTCACCTCGCAGTGGAAATGGAAATGTGATCAAATCTATAGTCAGATACCTCTCTGGGACTGTGGATATCCTGCCAACTCAACAATTGATAAATTTAACACCGAGTAACATGGTTTGATAAAAGCAAAAGAGACACGGCATTTATATTACCATAAAGGGTGCTCCATTATTCAGATGCGTGGAACACGAAACATCTGGCTGTCATAAGTTTTTCAGAAATCTATGATCTAATAACATTGAAGCACTTGGTCGCTCGGCTGGATTTCTTGTAAAGCAGAGCCTCAAGAAATCTTTACCTTCAGCTGACAATGTTTCTGGTATAGGAGGTGTATCCTTCATAACCTTAAACATAGCTGCGGCCTGCATAATTAAATCAGAATTTCATGTCTAGTTCATAAATGAAAAAAAACATGTATACACACAGCATCTCTGACAAATTTTAACTAATAGGATAAAGTTTCTAAAGAAAGAATGTTAAAAGAGAATTCTAATATACTACACCTTGTGGGAATTGTTCTGAATAACAGGTTGATATAAAAACGAGAATAAAAAATTATGTAGATGCTTACTCCTTCATACTCGCTCCAAGGAGGCTTTCCCGTAAACATTTCAATAATTGTGCAACCCAAACTCCAGATATCAACAGCAAAAGCTACTTCAACGCTATTATCTTTTTGCACAACTGCTTGCATAAGCTGCACGAGAAACGGGTATCAATAGAGAACAACCGAGAGACGCTACGGAGTAACAGTTAGAATATACCTCTGGAGCCATCCAGTATGGACTTCCCTTCAAAGAAAGATCTGCAACGTGTCCAGTTAGCTGTGGACACAGAAATCTCAAAAGTATTATAAGGGGCACAAAAGGACTACTAGCAGAAAAGGTGCTGGTGAAACCAAAGAGTAAATTTCCAAATAGAACACAACTGTACTTCGTAAAAAACTCAGACTAAGTAACATAGAGCTTGGAGACACACCATTTTTCAATAACTCGAAATAGAAAGGGAATTTGACAACTTACATGTTTGGCCATTCCAAAGTCAGCAAGCTTAACGACACCGGCAGAATCAACAAGCAAGTTAGCCCCTTTGATGTCCCTGCAAAAGAAAAAAAAAATACATCATCAGATCTTCCAAATGCAAACTGAATCATTCTGAAAAAAATAAAATAAAAAATTATAGCATTTATGCAAATATTTCTTATCGATTTCCTATACTAGTTGGACAAGGATCTCATTCTATGCAACACATCAAGCATGTGATCAGTACCTATGAATTGTCTTTTTGCTGTGTAAGTAAGCCAACCCCGAAAGAATATGGCGTGTGAAACTCCGAAGAACCCATTCGGTTATTGCACCACAATGTTCACGAACGTATTTATTCATTGAACCAGGATGTACATATTCCAAATATATATAAAACCTGTCTTCTACCTGTCAGAGCACAACCCAAAGATGTCAGAAGTTTTTACAGGGCAGTTCTAGAAATAATCATTAATCTTGGACAACTAATCACGAATAAGAACTCCTTACTATTTCGCTACCAAAATACTGCACAATGTTTGGATGTTTCAGTTGGCTAAGAACTTTAATTTCCTGAAAAAAGGTGAAACATTGTAATGATAAAAAGGTGAATTATAGAAAGGAAAGAAATTCTGGATAAATATTACAGATAACTAAAGTGGGATCATCTTAATCACAAAGTAGAACATAGGCAGAAAGTGTGATTACAAAATTCGTACAACACATACAGCTAAGAAATACACTAAAGAGGTAAGCAACCTGCTCTAACTGCCTTATGCACTCTGCAGATTTTGGATCATCGGAAAAGGCTTCTGCTTCCTTCATTGCACACAATGCTCCAGTTTTTCTGCGAGGAACAAAAAATGTGTATAAGAGGAGCTTGTAAGAAAGAGAGCATGGAAGAGCATAAAAGAATGAATGCTTCCGAAACATGCGTGTGACAGGAATACATACCTATTGGTGGCAGCATAAACAGATCCAAAAGTACCTCGGCCAATAAGTTTCCCTTTCTGCCACTGGTTTTTCATTGGCAAGGATTCTGTCTTAGCAACAGGAAGGGAAAAGGTAGCAGGAGGTGAGACTAAGGGAGCTCCAGGCCCAGCCCAAGGAGGCAAGGGTAAGGGATGGACAGAGTAAGGAGGATTGGTTTCCCGGCGTGCTATTGAGGTGTCAAGGGATAATCTGGGGGGTATGTATGGAGGAGAAGGAGAAGAAGAAGAAGAACGGGCATTGGGGCTTTTGGGGTATTGGGTGGGGCTTTTTCCCCGCGGGCTTTGATGGGGGGGAGAAAGGGTGGTATCGGTGCGCGGTGCTGATACATCAAAGAAAGCAGGAGGTGGGTACCCAGCTGAAGGGTCGGATGTTGGCATCTCTGGTGCTGACCAGAACTGGTTGGACATGGGTGATACATAATAGTACGGGACAAAATCATCGGTTTTGGCAGTGTTTGGGATGATTCTGGGACTGGCAAAAGGACTGGTTGGAGCACTTCTTGCAGGAGCACTCAACCAGAAGTTATCTCCTTGAGCACTTGTACTTGCACCACTGCTCGTGTCTTGCTGCGGCGCCACCCCAGGTGATAACCTTGTCTCCACGTGCTCCATATTTTTTCTGTTCTCTTCCCTCGCGAATACACTGTACACACAAATCCCTATATGTCAGAACGCAAATTATATCACTAATTCCCAATTTAAAGCTACACATTTTTTACTTAAAACAGAGAAGAAAGACAAGATTTTTGAAATAAATTATTACACACTACATGCACTGTTATAATCTGTGCAGATGGAATTAAGTTCTATTAAATATTCTTTTTTTCTGGTTTGAAACTGTAAGCACAATTAATTAATGACAATAAAATATACCAAAATACGACAAAGCATAATTAAGAAATTCAATGAAAATGATTTGAATAACCGATACAGTACGCGAGGAAACGGAAACTACCAAAGGAAACAACGAGTGTCGAAATTGAGAGAAGGAATTGAATTACCTTCGCATTTGAAAACCAGGGGGGAGGGCAAAATCGACGGCGACATTGGGTTTGTCAGCGGCGGCATTGGGTTTGTCGGAGGCGGCATTGGGCTTGTCGGCGGCGGCATCTTTGGAGAAGGGTAAACGGGAGTCGGTGGCTCTGGGCAAGGGTAACGGCTGAGGTCCAAAGGAGGGGGCAGCGGAACGATCGAAGGTGCTGCTGGAGCGCGACAAGGGGGTGATGACGACGGCGTCTAGGTCCTCCACGTGGCTCAGCTTCCTGGAGCGCGTGGACTTTTTGGTGGCGCCGAAGAACCAGGCGGAGCGGGTGTTCTTCCTGGCGTGGGACGCGGATGATGAGGTGGGAGAGGAAGATTTGCGAGTGGCCGAAGAGGAGGTGGGCGTTGTCGTCGACGACGACGACGACGGTGACGGTGACGGTGATGGTGAGGGTGAGGGTGAGGGTGAAGAGGATGAATTGGAATGAGAGAAGATGAGGGTGGGTAACCAGCGCATGTCGATGGTTACAACAATGTTGTGCAATGCTTCATTGTGGGCACGTGATCGCCATTGTTAGCAATTGGTGTGCAGAGATGCAATGGGATTTCAGAGAATGGAAGAGAAATGAGAGATTGGATGGGAATGGTGTTGCTCTCTTAATTCTCTCAATCCTGAGTTTTTGTTTTCGCCATGCTTCTGCACACAACAACATCACAACATTACGCGCTTTTACAACGCCAAATCTCGTGCTGCTTCGGGTGCCGCCAGATGTGCAAACCTTCCTATCTATCATTGCTGACTCGTCATAATAACAACATTAATACACATAACATAATCATATATAATCATATTATGCACCCACCATTTTCATCATTATAAAACCTGTTCTTACACCCCATTTTTGTGGTGTAAGAACATTGAGCTGATTCATCTCGTAACAGTAGTAGCAGCGGTTACCCAAGAAATATAATTTTGGGCTTAAGGCTATGAACGCTTTCCGGGCCATTCACTTTGGGCCTTGAAAGTGGGCCTGACTTAGGTAGTTTTATCCGTTGTTTGTTGAAGTACAGTTTATGTAATAGAAAAAGTGGTAATGAGTTTGATTTGGTACCACCCGCCGCACACGCTACAAAATGTTTTTTTGGTTGCAGAACAATAATGAGCTTTTGTTTTGTTTATGAGTCTCTAAAGAGTGAGACACTGTAGTTTTTTCTTTCAAACCAACAAAATACTGTGAAAAGGCTTACGTAACTTGTCTAGTTTCTTTCTATCGTGCAATAATAACAATTCAAACTCAACGCTTTCTGCTTAGCCATCTCATTCTTATATTTGTGTGTGTGTGTGTGTGTTAATGTGTACTTTTTACACTTTTGAAGGGTGAAATGATTTTGACAATGACTGTGAAAACCTACCCTCTTGAAACACGATTGCCTTTTTACTCTAGTAGCCTAATAATACCTTTTTCTGTTTTTCAAGTTCAATCTGCTTTCGTTTTCACACCATTGCTGCGGATGCTTCATTTTCGGCTTCCCACATTTCCACATTATGCGCTTTCTTTTCTATTTTTCTCGCTCCAAACCCTCCCTTACTTTTAGTAACAAAAAAACAAAATTCATCTAAAATCAAATCATTTTTTGCTACCTTCCATGCCAAAAATTTGCTTTTTGTCCTCTCTCAAGTTTAGCTTTCCTTCAATATAAAAAAAAAAAAAATACTCAAATACTGAAATTATCTTTTTAAAATGTGATAAATTTGTTGAGGAATAAATAGCGTCTTAATGACGTCAAAGTCCTGCTCCCCAGTTCGAAATTCACAGATACTGGACATATTAATTATAGACTTTAAAATTATTGGATTTTGCTTCACCTGTTGTCTTCTCTCTCTTTTAATTTGGTGTTCAAATTTATGGAGACGATGATTGTCTTAGAAAATATTGAAAAACCTAAACATAACTGCAGCATGTGTTTCTCATTAAAGTTTCGTAAATTTCAATAACAGTGGTCCATCCACACATGATTTCCTGAATGGCTCCCCTGCAATGTTCGTTCTCCATCCCCACATATGCAAAGACTCATTTGGTCCCATCCCACTCCGTCGCGCCGGAGCCTTCTGTTTCATTTTACCTTTGTGAACCAACGTTAAACTCTGCTTGGTCTTTCTTTCTTTCTCAGTCGCAAGCATTGTTAGCTAAGATGAATAAAATTGAAATTAGATAAAGTTTTTGGTGTGAAAGTGAAAGTAGGTAAAAAAAATGAAAGAAGAAGAGAGGGTGGGGCATTTGTTGGGTGAGAGGACAAAAAGGTAGTAAAATGAGAGAACAGAAGAGAGCAGACCAGGGGACGTTATTGATGGCATCAGAATATTCATGTCATCCATTTAATAGTAATAATAATGACAATAAAGTTTCCTTGGTATTCATTCCATCATGTCAAATCCATGCACGTGATGGACTCACCTCTCCCCTCTTCATTTTCTAAGTCAACAGCGACAAAAAGCATTAGCATAAACCAAATATGACAACCAATTCAACAATTCTACTTTCGTTTCCAAAATAATAATAATAACATTTCACTCTCATTCCACCCATATGAGACAAAACAAAACCCAATGTTGCTGCACAACTCATTTTTCATGCAACCAAATCATCACATCACAACTACTCCTTCTTCATTTTCCTAAAATCATTTTCAAATATTAATATTTTTTAAAATATATGTATATATATATACCCTTTCTTTTCTGCTCTATCTAATGAATTAGATTAATTGATACATACACCTCATTCAACCTGTACTCTGACTTTCAAAAGTTGAAACTGACATTTCCTTTAACCATGTTTTTTCTCTCATTTACTACAGTTGCTTAATTAATACTACTACCTTTTCTATTCTCTTTCCTACATAACCACCGGTTCAATCAGTGTTCTTTATTCAGGGTGTATTTCAATTTGAGTAACAGTTTCTGAATTTAAGTTTAAAATAAAATAATAATTTAGCTTTTATCATAAAAGTGAAAAAAAAAATGTAAAGACTTTCTTTTTTCGTTTCGTAAAATGGTGTTATAGATTATGAAGGTTGGTTTGTATGAAGGTTGTGTTAGAGAAATGGTGGTTTTGTTTGGAAGAAAAAGTTGTGGGTTGGGAGGGAGAAGGGAATACATTAATGAGAAGAGTGAGTGTGTACGCAATTGCTCACCAACACACTGAGTCACTGCAACGCTTCTGGGTCTGCTCTGCTACTTCTGCTACCTGCACTCACTGTCACTCACCACCATCATTCTCCTACCCTTTTGCCCCCCTCCCCTGGGAATCAATGCCAATGGGATCCTCCTTCCTATTCCTATTTCTTCTTTTCTCTTTCCACCATAACCCTAATTTTTACCTTTTCTTTTCTCACTATCTCCTTCAAATGCAATGCATGCAATTTTTTACTCCAATTTCTTCCTCTATTTTTCCTATCAAAATTCAATACTGTTTCTCACTTTAATCCCTTCTGTTCAAACAATGCTACCAAGTTTCGTACTTTTCTCTACCCATTTGATTTTTTATTACTCTGTTATTCTTGAAAAATTAAGTCATTTGTATTTCATGTGCTATACAACACTAGAAAATGTAGTTTTTCCAAAATCTATAGTAAAAACAATACACAGATGCAGAAATCTACAACTATGTTACAAGCAGTTCAGTCGTAAAAAATATAATGATGCGATCTTTGATATACTGGAATGTAGAAAAAAAAGTTAAGATCAAATAATATTTTAACGAGCACCGTCAGTAATATTGAGTCAACGAATTCTTTTTCAACCTACAATTTCATCAAAATAAAACTCCAGTCTTGGAATATAAAGTGTGTTTTCAAATCCGCTGTAGTACGCTAATCGGTGCTCCTAACACACTCTAATTTAGATAATTAACATGCATTAAATATTGTAAAAATTTATAATTAACTATGATAAATAATAAATGAAATTTGACATAATAATTATTAATACAATTTTATTATATTTAAAGAATAAAAATATCCTTAAATATTGTACAACTATATTTAATATTTTATTTAATGTTCATCCATAAAAATTAAAAAAATAATTAAATAATTATATTTTAGTGTTTTAAAAATTAAAATAAAATTAAACATAGAAAATTAAATTAATATAAAACCTACAAAAAATAGTGATAAACATTTTAAAGTTTAAAAGAAAATTAAAGTATTCAATTTGATACTTCATTGAATCTCTTCATTCTAACTTGATAACCTTTTGTAACAACTCTCTCAACTCAGCAAATTCTTGTATTAAAAAAAATAATATTTCAATATCCAAAATTATTAATTATAAATACATAAAATTAACAATATAAAATAATTAATTACTTAAACTTTTAGTAAATACTGATAGTTTTGTTTTTATTAAATTTATGACGTGTATTTATATTATTTTAATTAATAAACTTAATTATTTAATAATAAATAAATGCATATAAATTATTCTTTAACCAATCTTGTTAGCGTTCTTCATCTTTAAAACTGTAACAAAATATCTTAAAAACCTCGTGAAATAATATTTCATCAAAAATACAGTAATTTTTTTATTTTCTAACGTAATTCATTATTCTTTTCTTATTCAATAAAAATGAAATTTAAAAAATATAGTTAGATATTATGAAATAAGATAGCTATAATAAGGCAATACATGAAATTCAAATATACTTAAATTAATATATAAATTATAAACACCCCTCAAAATAATAACGCCTAGTCAATATAAGTTGTACATTATTAAAAACAACCTTGAACCTTGAATCTATATAATCAAAAATTAATATAAAAAATAATTTGTATAACTTTAAAGAAATTATTCTAAAATTAACAAACTTATACTTATTGACTTATTGTTTCTTTTATATGATTGGTGCATATTTTATTTTTCTTTTATAGAAAACAAAAAAAAAATCCGTTAATTTGAACTAAAATATCATATAAATTAAACTCAAACAAATCACTATAAATCTAAAGGTTCTTCCAACTACTATTTTACGATCTAAGAAAATAAAATCTAAAAGTATCTGTTAAAAGGTTCGGTCTAGTATTTAGTACCGTTAATACATCTTGTTTTAACTTTAATCTTATTATTATTGTTGCTGCTTAATCATTCTGCCTACAGAATAAACAAAAGTTATTTAAAGTGGAAAGAGTATTGAATATATAAAAACTGAAAACAAAATATTTTTTATTTTACAGATTTAAAAAAATATTGATAAAAGACTTAAAATATCTTAATACTATAATTGCTTTGGAAAAAAATTGTGTAACGTTTCAAATATATTTTTATTATCGTACTATAGTCCAACTTCCGAAGATTAATCCATTTTTTTTTTGTTCGAAATACATCTAAAGCTTTGTCCAATAAAATAAAATACGCTAAACGAGTTAAAGGAAAGTTATATTCTCAACATTTCTCCATATTTGATATTAAATATGGATTTAGATACCATTCAAAATTAGTATAATCTTGATTTTCAATATACAATTTGTTTATTTTTATTCCAATAAGATTTAAAATTACCATTTTAAATTCTTAAAGAATACGGTGAATTTTAATTTTAGCTGATGTAAAAAAGTTTTTATAAGTTTTATGTCTCTAAAATTTTAAATCTATATTTTTAATTTTTAATATTCATTTTAAAATAAATTAGCAAATATTTATTTTATAGATCTTAACCGTTTTTAATTCATTCCATAGTGAGTGTTAAATAAGCGATTATTTAATATCTTATTTAAAAACATAGTAAAATATTGTAATATTAAACAATAAAACTTTACTTATTTCACAATAATTAGAAGATATTTAAACATTATGATATTATTACTCCATTTATGCTACAATTCATTATATCCTTTTTTATATAAATGTCACTTAATATTGTAGTATATAAATTCAAAAAATTATTGGATGATTTATAATTTTTTCAACTATAAAGATGGAAAACCTTATGATACAAGCATTGCAAAAACAAAAGAGTGAATCACAATTCACACAATTAGTAAGGGTTATGAATTGCGATTTACGAGGGAAGATAAAGAAAGTTAATACATATTTGTTTTCAAAATTTGTGGATGGCCATGTCATTTTCTCACACGCGTGAATTTCAATGCATAATCATAAATTACGCTACTATTATTATATATGCGATAAATTTTGATATAACGTTAAAAGGTATGTTTGAAGAAAATAATTCCAATAAATTATAAACTAAAATTTAAAAACACCATACAAGACGTTCTAAATTTAATTTACACACAAACTAATTAAATTTTTTCAATATGGATTTAGCAATAAGTTGATCTAAACACACGTTTAAGTAATTTGCAATTATACATTAGAACAATGGTAGGTGTAATTAGGGGTATTATAAAGCAAGTTGCACGTGGAATGATCTCACCAATATATGGGATCGCGCATGTTCTGACGTATAACCACAAGATTGAAACTTCAAGCCTCGGAAACCTAAAGAGAAAATAAAAGCTCCTTTATCACCAAGTTAAGATAACTTAGCAATCATATCATATCATATGTATTAAAATCTATTTTCTTTCAAAAATCCACTCCTCAAAAATAATTAATACTTTTACAAGTGTAGATGGGTTTACTTGAACTAAATATAATAATTTGTTCTTAAAAGTTTTATATAAATTTTCTAAGAAAACTTCAAAAGATTCAAAGATACTCTTCCATCACATTTTCTGTAGTGTTTACGGTTTTAGAAATAGAACTGGGAAACTTACGTAATTCATATTTTAGCTTTCAGTAAAAATAGTTATGAATTTTTCACACATCCCTTTTCTATTTTAGTAATTAGATTCACTCTGAGCCACTATTCTCTCATTTATTAGGTAGTTAACGAGGTATATATTTCATTATTTTAAGTATAGAGGAATCTTTTATTGTAGTTAGTTTCTTTAAGTCTGTGCAAGTAATATTTGTTATGTATATACGTTACCTTAAACAGCGAATAGTTTGAACCAGTGGAGGTACTAAACATAAAAATTGTAATTTAATTTTGCAAGTTGCATTCAAATACACATGTCGTCTCTATAATTAAGTGTTGCATACTATAAATATATGAATATATTGTGATTGCGAGTGAATTTATATTAAAATCTTAAAAAAAATGGTAAATTTATAGATAAAAAGAGTAAAATTGAGTATGTATGTATGTGTGGGTTATTGGAAGTGAAGGTAAAAAAGATTGGAATTGACACAGGGGCACATGGGCACATGGGCGTAGAGCTAAGTAATAGGATGTGAAATAGTTATACTGGAACTGGGCGGTGTACATACGTAGAGCGTATAAAAAAAGCAAAATGAGAAATATAAAATGGAAGTAAGAAGAATGAAGAAAAAAGAAAAAGAAAAAGCGGAGCAGTGACGGCTGAGTTGGGATGTGAGGGGGAATGCGTTGTTGAAGAGAACAGTTATTTGCGGGGGAGGAAGCTTAAGGTTTTGTCACTTCAGGAAAGTGAATGAATGAGTGAAAATACCAAAAGCTGGTAAGGGGTCAATCAAAACGACTGTGCAGCATGTGCGCAGTAGTCAGTGGAAGGAGGGAGCTAGAGTGAAGAAGGAAGGGAGCAAGAGAAGAGAAGACCCACTCTCATCACTCTTCTTTTCGGGTACGGACTTTGACCGGGAATAGCAGGTCACTCTCATAACCCCCTCGTACCTCGTGCACGCCTGCTTCCATTTCTTTTCTTTTGCCTTTCAAGGAACCAACCACCACATTACGGAAATAACCCTGCACAACAACAACAGGACGCAGCGGTCACAATACCAATAGGGTTGACGCGCACGGTACACGGACGTGTGCTGCAGTCCGCACAATCATCATTGCGTTTCGCAGCAAAAACCCTCATCTCTTTTTTTTACTATAATCAATATTTCACCTTTTTACACTTTCCATAATCATTCATTCAAACTTAATTAATTACTATATTCAACTTTCTACCTTTTACTAACTGATCATTCTTTCCTATTTGCCAAAAATTATAAACTCAATGGAACTTCGTTTAATTATAAAAATTCTGTTTTATTATTATTATTATTATTTAAATGCACATGTTCAGTTTAAGTCTTTTAAAACTATAACAATGTTATAATTAGTATTTGAAAAAGAAGGTTCCATAAATCAGTATCGATCAATTAGTCAATTCCACGTACTAAACTAATGTAGAAAAAACCGCGGACGGAGATGGAGTGGGGGAAATCTGTTCTACAATATGCACCGTAACATAACAGCTCTATTAATTTAATCATAAATCATTTATTTAAAATTCAGACGCATTGAGTTTGCCAATTTTTGAAATTATAAATTTAATGCATATACTAGTACATACACCACTGTCATTTAAGATTCATGACACACATGCATGACGATTAATCATCGCACAAATTGAAGATTGAAACAGGTATAGGTAAAGTAAATATGAAAACTATATGAAAGTTTTAAATACCATCGGCGTCAAAAAAAGTTACAAATGATTTGGTGGTAGAAAAAAGAAGAATGAAAACTATGTATCATGTAGAATTTGATGACAAAATATAGCGAAGGAAAGAAAAGATATTAAATGTGGAAGTGTAAAATAGTTTAGAAAAATGATAAATAATAAAAAAATATTGCTAAAAAAGAGAAGGCAGTTAAGAAAATAATGATAGTGACTGTAAATAACAATGATAGTGGAAGACATATATGATATAGGGTGGGACGAAATAGGATTTATTAAGATAGATTTATGAAGAAGGGAAGGGTAGCTGGTCTTGAAAGCTCATGCGCTTGTGGCAGCAGTGCTCAAGAAACTAGAAACAAAAAAAAAAAAACTCTCGACTCTATATATCGCTCCCATCTCTTCTATTTCCTTCGCTTTTCTCTCTCACTCTCTTTCTTCTCAACCTCACCAACACAGCACACCCTCGTGCGAGATTATTTCTTGCGGTTGCGCCGATCTATTCACAGGTCACAGTAAGTTCTCTCTCTCTTCTCAAATATGTAGAGCGTTGTTGTGTTTTTAAAATCACACCAATCTTGATCACCAGTCACTGATGGATCTCATCACCCCTTCCGTTTCTCTTTCTTAACTCCAATCTTTGCCGCCACGCAAACAAAACGTTGTATCCAGATCTACCGGTGCAACTTAAGTTTTTCTTTTCGTATTTCGAGATTTTCGACGTCCTTCTTCTTCCTCGGACAATGTTATTCATTATGGCTTGCCATTTTTTTTTATCTCCTTTTCGGATTGAATCGTTTATTGACTCGTTTTCTTGTCGGTTAATTTTTTGTGAGGGAAAAAAAAGGGAACGATTTGGAGACGCTTTTAATGACCTAGATTAGTTTATTAATATCACGTTTGAAATCTTTTAATAAATCCGCGATCACGAATCGGAACATGAAGCTTCGTTGAATAATAATCCGTTTTTGTTTTTCTCTATGATTCCTCAATTTCCATGTCCTGTATTTATTTATTTACAGCTATCAAGGTTTAATTATTATTATTGTTATTATTATTATCTCCATTTGACTCTCTCTCTTTGTTGTTTGTTTGTAGAAAATAAAAAATCAGGTACTGCAGGCTGTGAAAGCTAGATACTAATTAGATCGCCCATTCGAAGAAGAAAGAGAAACCATAGTACTACTTCTAATTTTATTAGGGATTTGATCTTAATATAATATGATTTGACGATTTAATTAACCGCAGAAGTTGCCTTGGTGTGTGAGGGACAAGAGAGAGAGAAAGAAAAGGAGAGAGGGATCGGAAAAGATGTCATCATCATCGAATTCGCCGTGCGCGGCGTGCAAGTTTCTGAGGCGAAAGTGCACGCAGGAGTGCGTGTTCGCACCGTACTTTCCGCCGGACAACCCTCAGAGGTTCGCTTACGTGCACAAGGTTTTCGGGGCCAGCAACGTGGCCAAGCTTCTCAATGAACTCAGCGCCTCGCAGCGAGACGACGCCGTAAAGTCCCTCGCTTACGAGGCCGAGGCGCGTCTCAGGGACCCCGTCTACGGCTGCGTGGGCCTCATCTCCGTCCTACAACACAGGCTCAGACAGATCCAGGTGGAACTCAACAATGCAAAGAAGGAACTCGCAACATACATCGGTCCCCAAGCTTTTCAAGGCTTACCAGCCCCCATTCTCCAGCAGCACCCAAACAACCCTTTTTCCGGTTCCCTGTATGGCAACATGGCGGGCGTGACGGCAGCCAGTCACGGCGGGCAGCTGATGATTCGCGACGGCCAGTCGCCGCAGCAGCATCAGATCTTGGAGGCCCAGCAGTTGGCTGCGGCTGTGGCGGCGAGGGAGCAGCAGGAGATGTTCAGGAGTTACGAGCATCAACAGCAGCAGGAGTTCCTTCGGTTCAGTGGTGGGTTCGATGTGGGTTCGGCTTCTTCTGCTGGTGGGTTCAGCCAGATATCCCCAGCTGCTGCTTCCGCTGATCAGTTGTCTCCTTCGTTGGCTTTGGGATCCTTCGATAACGCTTATCACATGCAGCAGCCACAGCAGGGAGAGCCTCATCCTCACAACATTCCTTTCGAGGCTCAGCTTCTGCTCCCTCCACAGCAGAAGCAATCGCCGCAACACACCCAGCAGTCCCAACTCCCCTTTCACCAGCCACAGTCTGAAAGCGAGGATTGTAAGAGTCTTGGTCCATCCTGTTGATTTCCAATTTTGCAGCTACGAGCCTCCGTGCTTTTCCTCCAACAATTTTCAGCCTAGGTATTTTTCTTCTTCCATTTCCATAATCCATTATGGGTTTTCCTTTTTTGTTCTTGATGTAGCCCGGGTCACGTAGGATATGCGTGTATGAATGATGATTTCTATGCTTTTCTTTGTGTGCGATTATAATTATTAGGTAGCTTTTTCATTGCGAGGGCAATCTAGTTTGGTGGCAGGAGAAAGCTAATCAGTCCTCGTGGTAGGAAGCAGAGGGTCTGTTAGGGGAAAGGTCTTGTCAAAGTGAGAGACGTATGATCTGGTTCATCAATTATCAGAACTTCCAACAGTAGCCAAATTGTTGAGTCTAGATAAGTAGGGGAAGGATCAGACAGATTGAAAGAAAATAAAAGCAAAGTGATAAACGTTAAATCTGATGCAAAATGACAAGAGACATGAGCTCAAAATAAAATGATGCAAAATGAAAGAAATAATTATTTAAGTCAAACTTTATTTTTAAATTAAGGAAAATAATATCATTTTTTATTTCATCTTTAAAATTTGTATAACAATAATGAACATGAACCCATTTTTCTAAAAAGTTTAAAAAATAAGATAATATTTTTAATGAAAAGTAAATAAAAAATATAAATATTTTCTTAAACTTGTCATTCTATTGGTGGTCAGGTCAAAACATTTTGTTCAAGAAAATTTGCATTATTAAAATGTTCCAAGAAAACCTACGATATGCTCTGAATTTGAGGTATCTGCGGGGGTGTTACAGGAATTTGACAATCTCTCAATTCAAGTCCTTGGCATTTGCAATCAGATTATCTATTTTTTGTGTGAATAATTGCATTAGCCTCACTGTGATTGCTGATTTTTACCTAACGAAAGAGATTACAAAGTAATATTCTTAAAGGAAATTTGTGGAAACTGACCTGTGAGCCGAAAAACGTATTGGTATATAGAATACAGGATACATCCCCATCCGAGAAATAGGTTTGGCCTGCTTTTACTAGAATCCTTACTTTTTATATGCCCAGAGCTTGAATACAGTATGAGAATGAGAAACAGTTCTATATTGATTTGTCATGAAATTTGTTGTTTCATGTCTTGTTGGAAAAAAAAAATTAAGAGTATTGTCCATTATTGCTCTCAAGCAGATAACAGTAGAATTCAGACCTTTATGACCATGCATTATTGATTTGCAAACATGCACGTAGATAGTGTTGAGTTGAGTTGCTATTATAATCGCTTAGAATTTACAGAATATGATCAATTGCAATTAATTCCTAGACACTTCTATTAATGATTTTTTTTTTCCCTCTTCATCAGTTCTTACCTGCCGGATATAAATGGATAGTAAGAGAGATAGAGAGATACAAAGCAGACATGCGAGATTCATAATCCGCTTCGGTTTGCTTAGCTTTGAAAGGAGACTACCAAGCTAGACACAATTTTAGAAAGTAAGATCTTCACTGATCTTAAGGATCTGTTGTTTTTCCTTCTTTCTTCCTTTTTTAAACAAATTTAAAGCAGTAGCTATATTTCATTTCTTTTCTTTTTGTCAAAAACTAAATTGTAAATCAGAATTCAGAATGTTTTTTTTTTAAAAGTCTCATCTATCGTGTTTGTCAAATCATTTCTATCACAGTTAGATTTATTGTAGTTTAGGTATGGAAGAAATATTTGGAACACAATAACTATTAGATACTTTTGAGTATAATCTACCCATTTTACATTACTGTGTGTTCCATATTGCATTTGAAGTTTTTTATTTTCTACTTAAATGAAATTAATCCGCAATCTTTTGAAAATAACTATTAAAATCTACCTACCCATTTTTCATTTTGTTTCTTGTCAGAAATTGAGCACAGAATCAAAACTTGAGAACAAAAATTATTCTATTAACTCTAAGTGGTATATTCGAAAGTAATAGCGTGTCAGTTTTCTAGAATTAAAGGTTAACTTCTACTTTTTCTGATTCTAAGCCAATACTTAAAAAATTGTTGATCATTTAGGTCTAAGAATTAACAGTAGCCTAGCATTTTGTATGGGCATTTTAATTGATGAGATTGACCTAATCATAGAAACTTATTGGATTTGGAAATAAGAAAAGCTCTACTTGTTAAGTTTTAAATTCATCCAACTTATCTTATTTTAGAATTATATACAATTGTTCAAATTGTGCACTAAAATCCCATAAATTTAACTGAAGCTTCTGATATTTTTATTACTTTTTATATTCAAAACATGCAATTGTGGTGGGTTTATATAGTTAAATATTTACACGTAACAATCACTCAACCTCGTTAAAAAATTATGTTGTATAAAAGTGAATGAGAGAGTATTTATAAAAAAAAAAATTATTCATGATTTAGCAAGTAAGTCATGATATTATTTTTTATGATACTGCTAGAAATGCATACAAGATCGAATTTTTTTAAAGGAACGTATTTTGATTACATTTTTCATATTTAGTATAAATTGTATATTCCTTTTTACAATGTTATATTGATTTTCTGTAACATAATTTCTAAATAATTATTATAATGTTTTTTAATAATTTATGTTAGAAATCTTTATAAATTTTTTATTTCTTAATTAGATTGACATTCTAAAATTTCAATGATCATTTATCATCATAAAAAAATATATAAAATAAGTAAAAAAGAAAAAAAAATACAAACAATTATAGAATGGTCAAACTAAACTCATACCACAAAAAGGAAAATCATTCTAGAAAACTAACAAAATCTAAAATCTAAAAGGATAAAATGATTGTTACGAACGTATATTTAAAATTTAAATGTGAATTTAAGTCTCATATCACATAGAAATGAGAAAGTTGAACACCACATAAAGGAAAATGTCCATAAACCCATTTCTTTAATATTTTGGATGAGAAGTGATGTCAATTCTTAACGTGACTTGCTTAAGTTTCATTAGTGTTACATTTTTCCAACATTCTTTCCTTGTTAGACAATTTAATGGTATCAAAGCCCGAGCATTTCTCTTGGTGACAGGCTTTTACAAGTAAAAAGGGTTTAAGTAAGTGTGTTATGTTAAGATCAACAACAATACAAAAATGGTACTTGTGGTTAGGAGTGTACCAATGTAGAAGGTCTTGTGGACTAGTTCAGATCTCATTGATTTTGTCTCTTCAATCAATCTTTCTTTAATGAAAAAACCATCAATGATATCCAATTATGAGTCTAAATCCCACATTAAGGATAATGAAATCAAAGAAAATCTAATTTATTAAAAAAATGATTAAATTGAAAGAAAAAATTTTATTTAAAAAAAAAAATTAGATACCAGAAAGAGAAATCTTCCATATATCATCCAATCAACCACCTTAATCCGAGGAGGGTTTTTTTTGACCTAGTCTAGTTTGTATATCAAATAACTTTAAAATAAATAAGTCATTGATATCATTATTCACGTTTTTTATAGAAAAATTACTCATTTTTAAATGTCATTTAATCAAACATACTGAAATGAAAACAATGGCTCTTATTTCTCATGGCTTATGAAGTTTTATATGATCCACACAAAGTAAGTAATAAGCGTGCCTAATCGCACAAATAATTGGACTTCTAGCAACATTCAAAAAAAAAAAAAAACATGAAAAATTTTGACAAATTCAATCTTGAAACCTCAAAGAGTAATTACAAATTTTCATCAAAATAATATCTTAAAATCTGAGATCAATACATTGAAGGAATAAAGAAAAGGTAAATATTCATTTTAAAACCTTTTAAGCCTAATTTGTTGATTTATTCAAGTATGAATAATACGATAATAGTATTGTAAGAAAAATTTAACCTATGATATCTATGCGTTAATTTATTTAAAGCTGAAATTTATTAGCCTACATCTATTAAGTAAATATAAATTTAAAGTATATGTTTGCAAGAAACTGCTTTGAATAGGTCACTTAAGTCAAATTGAGTTAAAAAAATAAATGTCACTAAAGTCAAATTCGTTAAGAAAACTTTAATCATCTTAAAATTGAACAATTTTTTTTTAGGACTAAGCATTAACTAGCTCATTTCCTCCACTCCCAACTTCAAAAATTTAAACTAATAACAAATAATAGATTTTTTTTTATCTTCTTCTGTTCCATTTTTATTTTTCCCATTTTATCTCCACACTCATGATCACATATAAAAATAATTATGTGGAATTCTGTGAAAAAGACACAACAAACGCAGGAGTGTGGAATTAAAAAGAAATTCTATAGAGTAAGAAAATACCCTATGCATTTTCTTTGTAGTTATGAAAACACTTGCTTTAGAATCCATTTTGGATGGAAAATTCATTAGAGTTTAATAGAATTTGTTAATTAAGAAAAAAAAACATTTACTTCTTAACTTGTTCCGTAGAAGATTTTGCATGCATAAGAATTATTTTTAGAATTAAATTTCGACTCTAGTCGATGATGGCGGATGGAACAGAATGTCCACAAAATCTCGTTAGGATAGACTAATATCAAGTTAGAAGTGAGTTTTAAGCCTAATTCAACCTTACAAAACCGGCTTGTAAGGTGAGGTTTGCACCTCATTTATATATTATGAAATTGCCTTATCTTTATTCAATGTGGGATTTTCAATGACCATTATATTTTTCTATGAATTTTCATTTTTTATTTTTATATAATGTGAATGTATCTCGATAATATTTCTTAATTTTATTCGTCTAAAACTCAAACCTATGCACTGCAATAATTATTTTGTCCAAATTTTTGACAAATCTCTTAGAAAACCCTAACACATACTAGTTCTGGATTTTGATTGGTGTTTCGTTTTGCAAAGTAAAATCCACAATTGGAATCCCATTTCGTCATAGCAATCTTTTGCTGCAATACTTCTACGGTTTCTCTTTCTCACAACCTTTTACTATTTTTATTAACGTTGTTTTTATTGTGCACGAGATACACAAAGTCAAAAATGGCTCATAAAACTCTTCAAACAAATACAGCTTCAAGGCGCAACATTTGAACGGAGTGATTAGTGCAGAATCAAATTTTTCATGGAAAGTTGACCACACAAAGATTATACTTTTTTTTTCTTTTCTCAAAGATTGCATGAAGTCAATTAATAGTCCATTTATTTTGAATATACTGCTTTGGAATATGTTATCAGTCATGGTTTCGTTAATGGACTTTAATGCTGCATGTGCTTGGGGCCAATAAAATATAATACTAATATTATTTTATACATCAAAATTTTACTATGGATTCTAAGCTGAGGAAAAGAAAGGGACACAAGATAGAAAAGTTCATAACAAGATAAATTAAGGTTTAATTAGTTGAATGATACTTATTTTCGTTCATATGTGTTACTTTAGTATCTATTTTTAAAAATGTGTCAATTTAGTCTCAATTTTTGAAAAAATGTCTTAATCAGATCCCTTTCAGATAAAAATTACTGAAGCCGTTAACTTATTCATGACTTTTATCACTAAATTTTAATATAAATATCAATACTTAATTTTGTAAGTCATTTTAAAAATCAATACGTTAACGGTGTTAATAATTTTTTGCTGAAAAGGACCTAATTGAGACATCTTTTTAAAAAATTAGAACTCAATTGACACATTTTCAAATGCGGGTACCAAACTGACACATCTAAACAAAAGTGAGTACCGTCCGACTAATTAAACCATAAATTAATTAGTGAAAAAAATGGAGAGAAAAAAAAAGAAGAACTAGTTGAAATTGTTTTGAAAGAAATATTGACGCTAATGAAAAATATAAGTTAATTTTATTTAACGGTTTGAAATGCATTTAAAATATGAATTTCCTCTCCTAATTTATCTCATTCCTAGCATTTATTTAAAAAAAAATCAAATAGGAATACTCTTTTTTAAGTTTTCATGCAGTTGATATATTATGAAAATCAAAGGAGCTATTTAAAATAAGTTTTGAATTGAATAAAAGTTATATTTTATGGATAATTTTGGTAAACATGGTTAAATTAATTACATTTTTTTATATGTTTTAGATCACGATGCACCATTTTTTTTTCTTACATTTCTAGATGGAACAAAAATATTTTAAAGGACATTTTATAAATTCATCAACATCTTTTTGCTCTATACCGTTTTACTAATTATTGTCAGAAGAATAAAGAATTAAACATATAAAAAATATAACAATTAAACTTAACGTTACTAACAAATTATATTTTAAAAAAAAAAACTTTTTTTTAACTCCTAAATGATTGTCCATGGAACAGGGATTTATGCAATATGTCACCAAAAATAATGAATTTTTATTTCACTAATCTGTTATAATACTGTAATCATCTTCTTGTTTCAATTTATCATCCTAAGAGAAGTTATATTATAACTCAAATCATATGTACTGTATTAAAATGTGAACATCATAAACATGGTTTTGTCTTAATTGTCACCAGCTACCATAATTTTATTGAAGTCAAAATATATTTGGAATTGAAGTTCTAAGGTTGTGGCAGTAGGGGAATTCTGATGTCACAAAATTGGATAGAGAATAATGTATATATGGATAAAGAAAGTAAAGAATTATGCAGAATCTTATGGTTTCTCATTCATGTATCTATCATATATCTTCTATTGTCTTATTCTATAGTCAAAGGTATAAATTAGATTTTCAAAAGTTAAAAGATCAAATTCTTCATCATAACACTAACATCTATCTAACAAGTTTAGCCCCACATGATACAAAATAAATAATATATATAATTATTTATTGTGTACCTCAAGTACGTACTCAATATTATAACAACTTACACGTTTATACATATCCAGGTTAAATATGAAAAGCATTTATGCATCTGCTTCGTGGGGTCTCTTCCTCTGACACCAACATAATTTTTAGCTTCTTACATATATAATATTATAAATTATTTAACTACATATATAGATATAATAATATAAGTTTGGAAGACCAACAAAAGAGAAAAACAACTTACTTTTTCACTACTTTTGTTACAATGATAAGATGACATGAGTTTCAAAAGAAAGGTTAGAAAGTTAACTTTTATATATATATATATATATATATATATATATATATATATATATATATATATATATATATTTTTTTTTTTTATATATAAAAAAAAATATAAATAAAAATTTTATATATATATATATATATATATATATATATATATATATATATATATATATATAACTATCTCTTCACTTTCTTTTTATAACAAAAAGTAATAAAATTATTATTTTTATTATAATTATAAAAGTAAATATAAATCATTTTTATAATTTTTTATTTATATTGTAGATAATTCTTTATTATAAAAAATTATTTTAATTTAAAAAATGTTAAATTTAAAAATAAATAGTTAAATAAAAAAAAATGATAATTACTTAAAAGAAAAAATTTGCAAACAGAATATGTACACCACCAGGAGAGAGAATAACTTTTATATAATAGTATAAATAATTAAAATGTTATCTGTAATATTTAGTTTATCTTAAAAGGGGATAATGGTATTTTATAATATTGTTATTATTTTTTTATAGGTAATATGAGTGTATTTCTCTTTATTTTTTAATTAATGTGAAAAAATATTATTTACGTTTTTCTTTACATAGTACTTTTAAAGATAGATTTTAAATATAGTAGGGTAGTGTAGTTTTAACTTCGTATCAAACAAATGCATAGAAATTGAAAGCCTGTATGTTTCTGTCTCAAAAAAAGTTAGGATTTTTACGAAAGCGAAAGATAATGACATAGAATAGAATGTGAATGGAAAAGCCCACATTCTGCTATGTATCTCAATCAATCTCTATATTATACATTATCTTATTTCTTCTAAAATTATAAAATAAGCTATCACGTAGAAATTTATTGAAATTAATTATAGGTTCTCATTTCAGTCTAATGTGAAATATATAAATAATGGTATGAAAGGGTATCTGGTTGAAGCGCGTGAGTGATAAGTCCATAAAAAACTTCATATATAATCCAAAATAGTATTATCGAAGGATAACTTAATTTGTTTTGACTTTATCATCTAAATTATAATTATACTATTTGAATTGACTTTCATATTTCAAATTTGACTTTCTTATTTAATAACAGGTGTACTTTTTAATTGCATTCTTTATTTTTCTTAAGATTATTATCTTCTAATTATATATATATATAGTTGTATTTATTAATTTATTCAAAACCATTAAATCCACATTCTAAAAGATAAATAAAAAATTTATAACATATTCATCTTATATTAAAATAATTATTTATCATATACAAACTTTAATGATTGTTTACTAATTTAATTAAATATATTATTTTTTATTATTTTCAATCTTTTTAAGAATCTTTTATTTTACAAAATAGCATAAATCCAACTGTTGAAACAATGATACATCTCTTTGAGAATTCTTATGGCCAAAGCAAAGAATAATTATTTTGGCAATAGTAAGTTAGAGATTAAGTTTGTAGCTTAATATATTAACAATAGTAAAAATTTAGAGTGATAAGAACGAATGTTGGTTCTATGAGAGTTGGATATTCAAACAAACATTGGTTTGGACACTCTAATAAGAGAAAGATAAAAATCAATTATCTCTTTTCTAAACTAAAGAGTCTAGTTTTATTAACTGACATAAAGTATCTTTCCACAATTTAAGCAAAGAATTTTACTATCCAACACATTTTGAATAAAAGTGATAAAAATTACCTAAGATTCTATATTAACAACAATATCATCTTTTATAACTACAAAATCTCACATTTTTTATAAATAGGTAAACAAGATATCGGGACAAGAAAATAGTCATATCATCTAGTTAAAAAAAATTAAATAAAAGAAACTCAAAATATGAACAACTCAATAGATAAAGAAAAATTAATAGAAATTCAATTAAATATATCCAAATTTATGGAAGACTTAACCTAAATAAAGCAAAGGAATGGAAAAATATTTATTCACATGACTGAGTTTATTATATCAAATTCTTGTATAGTGTTTATAAGTTTGTTTTTTAGTAGTAAATTGATAAATAGTTTTTCTTTTTTTTAAATCAATATAAAAAGAGTGTCAATAAAGTCAGTTTATTCATTTAATCTTTAAACTAATAATTTTCAAAAGAAAAAAACCATTAAAGTGTAAATAGAAAAAAAAAATACAACTATCTCATCATTACATTCAATATTTATTTAAGTATATTTAAAATCAGTAAGAAAAATTAAATGCTAAAGCTATAAATTATATACTTCAAGAAGTCATTAATCATATGAAAAAGAAAATTATAATAAATATATAAATTTAAAAAAAAAAAAACACTATTCAGGGAGCACAAACCTTCTTCATCGTTCCGTCTCCGCCCCGCTGCCCTCCTCGAAAAAATGAAGGAAAAAAAAAAAGAAGATTTTCCCAGCACATTGCCCCTATTAATTTCTTGGAGAATTTTATACGCATTTCGAAATGGAAAGTGCCAAAAGATTAATCGTGTGAAATTAAAGCCCCTAAAAGGAATAAAAACCCAACCCTCGCTAAAAATAAATATTAGGCTATTACTGTTTACACACCTTTTCCCTACTGACTTAATTATACCAGGCCAACGCATTAGTTAATTTATTTTCATTTGTGTAAATTTGTGAGCCCAATTATTAACATCTAAAGACACCAATTATTAACATCTAAAGACAGTTTGGCCGAGTGGTCTAAGGCGCCAGATTTAGGCTCTGGTCCGAAAGGGCGTGGGTTCAAATCCCACAGCTGTCATTTTTTTGAGTCTCAATCATTCCAGAAAGCCTATTCCACTTTTTCTACCAGAAACCTCAGTCAAATGCTAACATTTCCCTTTCTTAATGCTCTAACATTCCACTATTAAGTATATTTTTACTACAATTTGCCCATTTCCCCCGCAACACATTCTTTTAGGCCAAATTAAAGACAAGAAAAACAACATTAAATACTCTATGGTAAAAGGGAAGACAAGGGTGGTGAGAGCTGCAAGCAGGCATGAAAAGTCAGACACATCACAGTGCAAATTTGTTACTATCAACAAATAGCTTAACAAATGTTACCCGATTCTTCTTTTGTGAAGAACAACCTATATATTCTAATCTGAATCTGAAGTCAACTGAGGAGGACGTAATGTCGCCGCCATTTTAGACAACATTTCTTCCATTTCCACCAATTCTTCCATGCCAAAGCCCCAACTTCTAAGTAACTCTGACCCAGCTGCTCCTCGTTGAATTCCAAAACGCTGAAGATTTTGCAGTTTATTCTCTAGGAGTGGTAATACAACACTGCTGGAACGTAATCTGGCGGCCATGGGAACGGAATGTACCTCAAGGGATCCTTTCGGTGATGAATTAATAGTTTGACCACCTATTAATTCACCTTGCTTGCCTACATTGTTCCCAAATATTGATGGAAAAGGCAAGGGGATAGGCAAGGGACAAAGTGCAACAGATAGATGGCAGAACATTGGCCTTGTACTGGCACATCTAAAAGCACCATCAACTTTATCCTTGACCTCAGTAACTGAAGCGCGATGACCTTCTATAGAACCAAAACAGTGAAGGGTTAAGACAAACAATCATGCAAAGGAGAGAACTTAACAAAGCAACAGAATAGAAAAATAGGCTAAAGGTAAAGCATGTCGATAAGCAACATGCATTTTTTTAAAATTATTTCATCCAATAACTTAACTAAAGTAACAAACTTACCTACGGTTGAGTACCTAACTAAGATACTTTATTTACAACAAAAAGTGAGCTTATCTGTCTAATTAAACAGAAGTATTGCATAATGATGAATCTGTGTCAATCTAACTTTACAAAGTTCCATAATAAAAAATTGAATAGTGGATTCATAAAAGAGCACAAACCGAGGACCAAATATCACTTGGTACGCTATGCTTGCTACAGCAGAAAACTATATGGTAATTTATCACCTAGTTCATTCAGAACTAGTAGATATAATCAATGGTATCATTAAACTTTCATCATAGAAATCTGGTAGTTGTCTTCATTTCAAACCCCTATTTCTGTTCATTTGCACATCCCCAAAAAATATATTTGTATGTGCGTGCGTGTGTAGACCCTGTTTGAGTTCTTTTACATATCCTCAAAAATGTATTTGTGTGGTTGTGTGTATGTGTATTTGGGTAGAGACATGTTTTGCTGCCTCGAATGATTCACTGGCCCATAAAAGATAGATACCTTAAAATCTTTCGTTTTCATGATAAGCTTAAACAAAACGGCAAAGTTCAAATTTAGAAAATATGCACTAAATTAAAACAATATACTTATTTGATAGGGCTTGTGGGCCAAAACATTGAAGTGAAGAATACTGTGGGATTAAGATTGGAAGACCAAGACAGGTGCAACATAAAGGGCAACCAGGTGCTTGAAGACTCATGGCAGGGTCCAGGGAAAGATCAGACCCGTTATGAATCTAGCATATGCAGCTTATCTTGCATTTGCAAGAAGTTAACTTCAAAGAATCAAACCTGTGACCTCCTAGTTACACATGGTAGCAAGCAACTTGGACTGCTGGGACAAGACAAGTAGAACAAACATGAAGAAAACATTAATGGATAAATCTCTGTAGCCAATACCTGATGCAAGAGCTCCATGGACTGTCATGTGTTCAATAGCCAGCATGTCTTCAACATCATCGGCTATTTGTGGGGTCAATGGCTGTAAAACCTCTAACAGAGACAGGTCATTCTGCCCCCCTGAATTTCAAGAGTAAGACCAATCAAATACATCTCATATGGAGATTAGCCCAAAAAATTATTCACATTTACCAGTTAAGGCTGGTGCAGGCATGGCAACATCAAGAACTGACACCATATTCTGCCTTCCTTGTCCTGATAACATTTGTACAACTCCATGAATATCCACAGCACCAGAAATAGAACAAGCATCTGCAGTAGGCCCAACTGGAACCATTCGAAAAGGTAGACTAATGGAGTGTAATGCTGCCGCATAAATTGCACTTGAGTGGAAATGCTTTGCATCTTCAATGTGGAGGAATCTTGAAGCTTTACCTATGAAAATAGGAGAAAAATCGGACATACAAAGGCATCAAAAGAAGATTTGGTAAAACTGAATGAGAGAATTGGAATCTATAATTCGTGCATCTGCCAGCAACCAGAAATACATTTAACAATGCCAAGAAGCATTTTATCAATATTACAACAAAATTCCATGCCATCAATGATATCCAGCCGTTCAAATTAGTAAAGTATTAGCAAGTCAAACACCAATACTTGCTGCCTATTATCAAAGGAAGGCTATTGACTATTGTGCTGTCTAATATAATAAATTTTATTTGACGTACTTTTACTTAAGGAGGGCAGACCAACAGGTACAATAAGTTTACTGTATGTTGACAATCTTGAAAATGATATAGAATCATGAAGAACCTCTGAGACTGTACGCTTCCTACTCTGAAGATTTGTGTGTGAACCAGAACCTTGGACAGCATACAGTAAGACAGGAATGTTAGTATACTCGTCTACAATGTTCTCTAAAAATTCAGCGGCGATAGCAGAGAAACCTCCAGAGTCATCAACTATAAATTGAAATCCCTGTCCAAATTGCCAAAATTTAAAGATTGTAAGAGGCACACCAAACAAAAATTAATTTTCTTCTAGAACTTAATGGACAAAGGCTTTATGTTTGAAGTTATAGATATAATCAATCCGAAAATCTCTTACCATTTTATAAAGTTGAAAAAGAAAAAGGCACGATATCTAGTCAAAAAGTAGCTTTGTTAATTGCAAAACTATTATGTTAAGTAAGAATTTTAGAGAATCAAGATTTCTGTAGTTCTAGTATAAAGTTTATATTACTGAACTAAACTACTCATTTCAAGGCATATGCAATGCTTTCTCATATATAAAGGCCCACACGAAAAATGAAATTTGAGAATACAAACGGACTAAAAATTGAAAACTTATTGAAAATCCATTGGCACTGGATATTGTCTCCGTTCATTATCTCACAACAACGGTTAAAGTTATACATCAGAAGTAACCCACTAATCCAACTACAAGATTGGAAAAGTGAAAAAGTCGTTACCTGTATATGGTCACACTCTTCAACAAAAAAGCGAAGCCTGTCACTGATTTCTTCCCCTTGGGCAGCCCAAGTAAAGGAGTCCCTTCCAATTCCATAATTGTTAAACTCCTCAATGTTTGCCCAAACTCCATCTAATTCATAAAGACTCCGGGGGTGATAATGTACTTTTGAGTAGTCTGTCCAAAACTTTACACCATTTTCAAGGCACTCAACTACATCCTTATCCTCGTACTCATTCTGGGAATCATTATTTGAACCAGGTATCTCATTTATATTCGGCTTTTCCTCTTCTTCATAAAGTCTTTGAAGGAACAAATTTCTTTTTAAAGGTTCAGAGGCTTGAGTGGAAACTCTACCAGTCCTGCACATTGGTGTATGGGCATTCAGTGCATTTGGATATAAATTTAAACCACAATGATAGATATAACATAAAGTTTCATGTCCAATAAAAAGTAGCATGCAAAACAATTTGAAATTTTCATTTCAATCCTAGAAAGCTTAAAGTTACGCTTAACACCAAGAATAGAAAATACATGTAAATAGAACATTAGAATGTTAGCAGATTATTCATGAAGAAATTTTCAATTTTGAATCAGTGTTTTCTTGTATGTTTCTTGGTAAAAAATAACTGCCCTTTCCCTTACAGTTTTCAAGTATTTCATATGTAAAAGATATTCCAAACTGACCTTACATGATATTTCCAAGTTGCTAATATTTACAAAACAAAAGCAATGAATCCACTGCATTTCACTAAAACAAGCTAGTAACAGAGAAGACGCACACAGCAGAACCTTCTTCACGCATCATTATAAAAGTACAGACTAAAAGCTCTCACCAGGTGACAACATCTCGTGATGTGGAAGCAACTTCCGTATACAGTGTACCATGTGAATTCATAGATCCAAGGGATCCTGAAAATAATGAAAAATCCTAAGAATAGATAACAAGTGGGATGGGGACAAATTGTGCTTAAACCAAGAGAAAACTAAACGGACAAGAAAGTATACAATTAATCTTAGCCTAAAATAAGTTTACATTAAGACATTCCAACATCATGAGATTAAAAGAAGACAAAGGTAACACACAATAAATAAAAGTAGCAAGGATATTGAAATAAAAAATGAAGTAAAAGAAGGAAACACCGCATAGGCAAGATACGGTGCTTTCCTCAGCTCTTTAAGGAAAGAAAGGAAAGGCTGGAATGTGGCCTAAAAAGTTTAAATATGTGAGAATTAATGAATTGACCTCAACGAAGAAATCCACAATCTTGAATATGTACTATTACTTCCAACATATATATCTAGGGTATTTTATATTCTTTATTCATAACTTCCCAAGCTATATTAAAAATCATGCACTCATAACTTCATAAGTACGGTAAATTATTATTCATATAATGAGAATGAGTTGTTTTCAGCTTTTAAAAATATGCTCCCAAACCTTTTTATGTCTTTCTTGCTGTTCCTCAGATTCACAAACAAAGCAAGTTGTAAACTTTAACCATGTTACAGCGTGTTTATACCCAGTACATTGGTCCTACAACATACTAGTTTCTTATTTAATCAGTATTTTTCTCCGAATTCAGTTTAATGTAAGACCAACCATGGATTGGATTCTTCGCTGTCATATAGCAACATCAATTCAATAAACATTGATGTCAGCAAACAGATCCTAACAAAAAGGGCAAAAAGAAACAACAATGATATTTTCCTCAACTATTTAATACTTATAAATTTAATACCTCTCAAGTTTATTGAAACCAAGCGAGGAGTATACGAAGGAATGCCCTGCACATACAATAGAAAATAATGTCAACGTAAGAAAAAAATCTAATGTTTCCAGTCTACAGATTTGGGTCATCTTACCCCATTTTCCACTTTCACTTCTAAAATTATGCCAACTAGAATATAAGAATATCAGTTAATAGTAATCCAATCAAATTTACCTACACTTAATTTACCGGTTCAACATGTAATATGGAAATGGCACATGCAATGGAAGCGCTAGATAGCAGCACATCGACAAAAGTTCCAAATACAACATCCCATTCTATCTTCTACAACATACAGTTCTAATCACATACTAGATATTTATTTTAGAAAATGCTACTTCGACAACAGAAAATTGCACCTGCTGTGTCTCACCAGTACGATAAAGCACGTCCATGTTAAGATCCTGATTCTTGAACACTGAATCAGCAGAGGGATCCCCAGCCAGCCCGAGCAACTCATCCTAACAATTTGAACACAAATGAAAAATTGCATGCATGACTAGAAATGAACATGTTCAATCAACAGTACTTCAGTTATAGATTATCAACTTAACCCGAAAGAAAATGTAAGAACAAAGAGAGAAGGTTTAGCAAATTAATAAATAAACACGACTAAACAATACATGCAACGATAGCACACAGAATTTTAACACTGTCGTCTAATCATTACAAACCATATTATTTTCGGTAATTTATTTTTAATTGACTGAGAGTGCAATGTTTTCTACACTCACGGCAGAGAAATTAAAGTCAATAAACGAAGCAAAATGTGTAGAAGTAAATATATTCTGAAATTTCTTAAAAAGAGCGAATAGGCATCAAAACCTGAAAGTTCCAGAAGTGAGAACCAACGAAGTTTGCGAAATCGCCAACCTGGACAGTCACGATTTCTTTCATTTTCGCTTACTGCCACTCACAGAATCGCGTTAGTTAATAGCTAAAAACTCAAAAGCAGTTTATTACAAAATTTAGCAAAGTGAGAAACGTACCTTGGGTTAAGCTCAGCAATTGATTTTGGCGGCAAAGGTTAATTTCTTGCGTTTGGGTTACAGTTTTTAATTAAGTGTCAGAAAAATGAAAATGGCTACTCTCCTCCGCGGGCGGCGGAAGAATTTGGTTTTCCTTTTCGACTCGGGTCGGATATCCTAAATGGGTGATTTTATGGATTGGGTTATGACCCGCAACCTAATCAGTTCAGCAACAAAACGCATTAGACCCAAATCCACCAGGGTGTTCAAAAGATCATTTTAAATGGACAAAAAGAAAATGTTTAACATTATCCATCAAATATTTTGGTTCAAAAAAGGAAAGGGTAGACAGTTATTCTAAATATATATGAATGAAAAACAAAATAATTTCATAAATGGATTAAACCTTGTAATTTTTAAAATAATAAATTAAAGCACTATTAAAATATATTAAAAAAAATATTAATTATTTTCCATTCATTCACCCCATGTTTATTCCCTCTTCCACTAAAACATTGAACAGTAAAGATTGGGTGTTTTTTATGAAATTAATTGAATGTGTGAAATTATTTAGAGGTATGGGGTATGCTTTTTTATTTGGACTTTAGGGTTGGGTGGAAATATCACATGTAGGGAACCTTTAAAGGTAAGAAGAACACCCCCTCTTTTTTCCAAAGATCACAAAAATATTATTTTCAACATCTCCTTTTACTCTTTTTTCCTCATTCTTCCTCCCATTTCTTACCATAAACTTTAATCCCTTTTCAGTTCTTTGAGGTTTTGTTAATCAGAAACAAATTGTAGCAAATTTATTGCATCGATTTTAGAGTTGAAAACTTTGAGGAATTTTTTTTATTTTTATTTATTTATTTTATATTTAATTTTTATGTGTATTTATATTTTATGATATCCATTTAAATAAATTGAGTATATAAATAATTATGGGATGTTGCATAACCTTTCTTATATGTTTCTCCTGGTTTAAATAAATAAACCAAAGTCATTAATAGAAACAAATATATAAATTTTCCATACTAATAAATAGCTCTGATTATTCTTGTTTTCTTGTCTAACTCCGGGATTATAAAACGAATTGTCAAAAGTTTATAAAGACAAAAAAATAAAAAACTTTAATTGCAGGAAAAAACATTACCTCAATTGAAGGAATAAAAATATATTTAAGTACGTACGCATTTACTAATAACTAAAACTTTGAATTAAAGAGTAGTAAAATACTTTTTCATTATCAGAAGGTATTATGAAAATAATATATTCCCTCCTCTCTTGGCATTTGGTGTGTTCTGTTGTGTTAGATTCTGTGTAGTGAAAATTAAAGGCTCTGGTTGATTCTGCAACGAAGCAGATGGAATTTTTTTCTTCAGTAAACAAAGCAGATCAATGATGCATATTAGAGATTGTTCTCAAATCTGGTATGATGGAAGTATCATTTTTTAAAGCTACATATGAGGACAGATGCTGATGAAAGAAGAACCGCAGCTATTCTTACCCAAAAAAGAGTCTTGTTCAGCCTATCAATCTGAAGAAAATCTGTTGATACGCGATAGTACGATACGAAGAAAAAAGCAAGCAAAAGGAAAATAGAAATTGACGGTGAAGATTTAACGTACGCACGTTTGTGAGGGACAATTTTAAGCGAGAATAAGATGGCTGAAAGAATACCACTAACTGAGTTGGATGTATGAAAAAGCTATCATTGAATATAGACAACTGATACGGTGTTGGAAAAATCCTGACACTTTATGTCAACCTTAATAAGATCCAGCCAAATGCTGAAAAGCACGTCTACTTAAGATCGGGCAAGTGTGTCCATCAATATTCTCATGCGATCAACACTGGTTTAACACTTTATTGTTAATGATGCGAAAAGCAAGCACATAATCTTGTGCCCGTGTTCAACATATCCTGAAATAAACCTTTCTGCCATTTGCATAAAACTTAACATGAAAAAACCAGTCCACAAAGCACATAATATGAATGAGGATTGATCTATGAAAATTGCCCAGTAAAATTAAAGCTCCATACAAACTATACCGAGTTTTAAAGAAGAAAAAGAAACCTGACAAATCTGCAAAAACCTCAGCGGCTCTCTACCAAACAGTTTAAAATAATGGTAGGATAAAGTTGATCCCTATTGTTCTATGTGTTAGATCTATTATTCTTATGTTGTCAAACTCAGGTCTTCATCGTCTGTGTATTTTATTCTCATTATCTGCAAAATTTTAGAGGCTGTGGTTATCAGCTTCAAGGTGCTGGTGGAGTCCTCCTTTCCAATTCCTGCAATCTGATTGCTCATCTTCTGCATCCACACTGTTCCGTCCAGGGCTTGAGATACCCTTAGCAGAACCTCCTCCTCCTAGAAGGAGAGGTGTGAGAGGACCTTGAGGAGAACCAGACTGTGACAAGTTTCCCTTTGATTTATCCCCACATTGATCTTGGCCCATCCATGACCCATTATCAGCTTGCCCAACTGATGAAACTGGGAATCTCCTAACATGAAGCCTGTATTTCTGCATAAACCATAGTTCCACATAAGTTCTTGACAAGAAGCAGAAAATAACTAGCTGTGATAGTTAACAATCATGGATTGTCTCTTTATGTGGATCTAGAGCAGACGGTAAAGACTAATTAATTCCTCATACTGCGATTCATCTAAGGGAATACATATTGTTTAATCATGGGTGGATTATCATGATCAAATACCAAAAGAAAATGAAGAAACACTCACTTGTAAATGGCTTTTCACTTCATCATTTGTCAGGCTCTCCACCTGCATCAGTTCTCTAATCTGTTTAGGGGTGGCCACTGCAAAACAAAATAAACCAATTAGGTACGCATTAATCTCACACAGAATAAGACCCTAAGTTTCAATTTTGAGATGGGTCAAGCAAGGAATTCTCTTTAACATTTTAAATTGCTGAAAGTTGCAAGCAAACTGATGTAGTCACATTGTGATCTCAATCACCCTAAAAGCCTTGAAATTGCAGTCAAAATCAGACAATTTTTTAAAAACCTTGAAAGGACCATTCCCACCCGATTCATAACATGAAGAATGAATTAGACCTACCTTGTGCTCCACCAAGTTGTTGAAGGGCATCCACAAAACGCCGGTGCAGCTCCGGTGACCAGCACCGCCTCTGTTTCCTTGGATTCTGCTGCATGTGTTGCGGCGGTTGGGGCTGGCTCTGTACCTCAACACGGAGCAAAGAAGAGCCAGAACTGGTATCTCCACATACACTCTTGGAATTGCTATGACTCAGTTCAGAGGCGTGACCCATCAAACTAAAACTCGGAATTTGTGAACCCTCCTTCCTCGGGGCACACAAATTCGCATTAATTGGGTTCTCTGGCACAGACCTATCACCTTCTTCATTCCTCTGCCATTGAAAAAAAAAAAAAAAAAAAAACTTCCAGCCTCAATTCTACGTATCTAACAACAGAGAAAATTTCAGTATTTGAAATTAACTTAGAATTACCGATTTGATTTTCTGAGTGCTCCAAAGCTGAGCTGAACTCATCCAATTCTTCTTCTCACATTTTTCATTTTCGCTTTCCCCAGAAGTGGTTTTCGGTGGCACAAACTGTTCACTGGTAGGCAGATCTTGCAATACTGAACACTTTACTTTTTCCTCTTTCAATCTGGCGATAGCTGCATGCCCAGAGAACGTGGTGAAACAAAAAAAAAGAAAGAAATGCACAGCGACGACATGATAACAATAACAACAATAAAAGGTACAAGCACACACCATCGTTTAGGAGGAGCATGCAGAGAGGAAGCTCGCGTTTGAAGGCCTCAACTTTCCTCAATTCGTCCTCCAACCTCTGCACGAAGCCGTCGAGCGTGGCAACTTTGTCGGTCTTGTCTCTGTTCCCAGAAACATCGGCGAAGAAGAGGGAAATGGGTTTGGGGACAAAGCCCAAACTCAAGTCCAAGCTGAGCTCCATGAAAGCGCTGGGGTGTTGCTGAGTGGGATTGGGTGATTTTCTGTGAGCAGTATGCTCCCACAAATCACAAACTACCATACCATACCCTGATTTGAGGTGATAACGAAGGAAGATGTAAAGAAGAAGAGGATAGAGATTCATTTATATGTAAGGAAAGGGAAATTGAGATTCAGGACAAAAAGATTCGGTGCCCGCATTCGGGTCGTCGCGTCTTTGTCCCACTCGGTAACTCCACCGTGTCTGCTTCATTTACTTACTCCTCCTCCCAATATTAATTTTTTTTTATTCATTTTCTTTCAACCCTCATTTATAAATTATTAACTTATTCTCCTTTGCTGCAATGAATGAAGTTTTAATCTTTAAAAAAAATAATTGACTGTGTTTATAATTTTCAAAGGAACATTAGTTTTTTTTATTTTTTACTTTGTCATCAAGTTAATCATTTATCTCAATAAAGATAACAATGTACTTATTGACAAATATAATTATTTAATAAAATCAATTAAAAAAAATTACATGTTTGTTCTTTTTCTTCTTAATTAATGTTAAAATAAACCTTATATTATAATAATTATAAAATACAGGTAGCATAATTTTATTGTTGTGCAACTACATATAAATGGTATAGAGTTTACACAATATTTATATACAAAAATAATTAATACTATTCAATGTTTTGCTATAAAGACAAGTTTTAATTTATGAAAATTAGAATTTGGGGGGAAGTACTTGTTTTCTATGTGTTGATACATGTTTTTAATAACATTTTTAAGAAGTGTTTTTTTAGGAATGTTATCTCTGTGGTATTTCTCAAAATTTGTTTCTATATATATACAAGGAGGTGATAATATAAATTCTTTAATTAATTCTTTAACTGTAGTGAAAATATAGTGTCAGTTTTATCAAATCATTTAATGTAATCAATGATCCAAGTTCCTGACAAAAATATTAAGTTGATAGATATTTAAAAAGTATTCATGATCTATCAAACAAATTCTAATAATAGTTTAAAAATCACAACTTTTAGAATTCATGAATTTTAAGTGTAAAAACAAAAAATCTTGTATTAAATTTCCTTTGGAATTTAAATATTATATATTATCAATGAAAAATAATTTTATATGATTTTTAAGATAATTTATAAAATAGTGTGTGGGAATCTTTGGATTCCGTACTTAACGCGGCGAAAATGTGAAAAAATCATTAATTAATTGGCAGTGTGAAATTGTGTCATGCTTTTTACCAAGATTCTTTGTTTGGATGGCTACCACAGTTGTGTTATGGTGTGTGTGAAAAGTCAGGTATGGTTGACCTGACACATATCTGCAACATTCATCAAAAGTGGTAGGGGTATTCTGGTCTTTCCGCTTCCGTCATTATATTTTCTATTTTCTTTCTAAATTATTTCGTTCGTCCATTTTAGATAACGCCACTCCTACTTTTACCGCACCTAATGTTTGACGATTATTTTCTATTTTCTATGGCGTTCCAGATCCAAATTCCTTTTGTACTAGTAAAATTCATAAACTAATCACCAAATTATCTAAATTCTACGGGATTATCCTTATTCAAAATGCAATTATTTGTTTTTACTTCAATAAGTTATAATTTTTTCTTTTAATATGTTTTGGTCTTTCAAGTAAAATTTAGAATTAGTTAAAACTTTTCAAAAATTTTGATTAATTTAATTATTCATCTTTAAAAATATATTAATTTAGTTCTTTAACCAAAATTTTTTAAATTTATATGACATTTCAAGTGCATTTCATGATAGTATTTGAATTATTTATATTATTTAACATATTTTCGCTTTAATATTAACTCAAATATTGTCATAAAATACGTTTAAAATATTAAATAAACTTGACAAAAATTAGTAAGAAATACTAAATTCGCGTATTTTTAAAGATAAATAACTAAATTGGTATAAAGTTTTGAAGAATGACTAATTTCAAAATTCACTTAAATTTGAGAGACAAAAAATATGAAACTACACAAAAACATATTTAACTTTTTTTTTTTAATATCACCCTTAAAAACATCGTGTCTAAAAAAATAAAAGAAAATTATTATAGTACAGCGTCAATTAAACGAAAGTCATTTATGATCTTATTAATAATATACAACTAATTAAAATTTACTAATTTTCAAAAGCAATCACTGAAGTTTTTTTTTTTGTTTATATTCAAAACCGTAATGCAATAACTTTTTTCAGTCTAGGAAAATAGAAAAATTTACAGAGATGGTTATATTTATCTCACGAAAAATATGAGAGGACAATGAAATTTGTGGCTGGTCAAATGTAAAATCCTTTTTTACTTCATTCAATCAACCAGTTGTTCTTGTTTTCATGTTAACAAATTATAAAACCAATAATTATACTTTTCTTTTTTGTGTTTGTATAATGTAACCACACGTTTCATATTCTATAAGATAAGATAATGTTGCCTCAACTGATCAACGGTTTCATTGGTATTAACCTTCAATTTTAATAATTCTTCATTATTAATTTGTATATATATATATATATACTAAAAAGTAATTGTTTTTTTAATGGATTTTATCACTGTATTATTTTTTTTCTTCATTCATGAAAAGAAATTTAGTAATTAATACAATTGAAAATGGCTCCGTGTTTCTTATCTTATCGTTTAAAAAATAGTCACATTTGTTAGTGTCGCTTTCTCTTTCTATAAGAAAGAAGTAAATTAGTGATTATAAATTTCAATTGTAATAAACATAAAATTAATTTTTAAATACAATAAAAAAAATGGAACATTATATAAGTAATTAAAACTATTTTAACATATGACATGTATCCTTTTAAAGAATATTCAAAATTCTCAAATTAAATGTTAGGTTGCCAAACAATATTGCTTGACAAAGGTGTCATTACCTGAAATTGTTAAATGATAGGATAAAATTAATAACTAATTATAGTCATATAATATTAAAAATAACAAGTTTTTTTTTTTATTTTAGATAAAGTAAACAACAAGTTTTAAAATAATTCAAATCAAATCTCAATACTTTTATACGAATTAAAAATATTTATTTTTTAATATATTTAACTTAATGTTTTTTATACCAATATATTGTATTTTTAAGTGGATTTTAAAAAGTGTGCTTGAATTGTAGTTCGAAGTTAATTTCTTCAGCCATATAATTTCCCTTTTCAGTATAATAAATGTAGAAGTAACATTCATGGATGATTAACTATAATAACCTGAATACAAAACTTACTACATCATAATTAGCTGATTTTACAATAATTATTTATTAAAAAATAATTTTAAAAACTATACGCATATGACATGTTCATACTGTTACCATCCATGACTTTTGAATGAAAAATAAAACTTTCAAACATTAAAATAAATTTTAATCTAACATAATCAATTTTATTATTTGTAATAAAAAAATTATTTTAAAATATTAAATATATTTATTTTACTTAATACTTTATTACAACCTTCTAAACTCTCTAAAAGTTTTATATAGTTTAGAAATGACCGGTGAACAGTAATTTATTAATATTTTTGTCTTAATCTCACTAAAATATATAAACAAAACCGTCGTCTCATTGCAATATATATATATATATATATATATATATATAAAAGCATTTTAACTATACCAAATTGAAATTGGAATATTAACTTAAAATGTAGACTGTTAACGAAAAAGAAAAAGACCTAGTAAATACTCAACATTATTTTTTTATACCTTTCCATTAACATATGAAATCCTTGTAAAAATTATTTTGATTTCATCGCTCCGCCTAATGGAAATTGTCAAAATCTATTAACATAACTATTATATTATAATAAAACACCGGTAAGAATATCTCAAAATAAAGCTATTTATTTACTATAGGTATATGTATATTAGAATAATGATTATCAATCTTAATTGTAAACGTTATTAATTAGTTAATGGATTAATATGGAACATTTTTTTTAGATTAGTTACCTCCAAGTTTAAATTAAACCAAAGTCACTTAGTTCCGTTGAAGCCCACCTTTTCATTCTTTATCCTAGATTTTAGACCTTAAATAAAATACGATTCTTTATGTTTTTTGGCATATTTTAATGGTATGATATAACATGTTTAATGAGTGGATGTTGACTTACATGACCAAAATCTCGCTCTTTATTTTGTTGTTTGAATTAAAATTTGTTAGAAATATTCGGTGGGACCCGTGCAAAGTTTTGTATACCATAAACAGGAATAAATTACCTTCTAATAACATTTAAAGTAGTTAAAACTAGATGGAGAAATAAGAAACCAAGTATTTCTATATTGACACGAAAGCCTAAAAAACAATTTTACAAATATAATAATTTCCAAAAATAAAAAATAAAAAATAAAAAATGAAAAAAGCAGCATGATATGTGTGTCACGTGCAAGATTCTTGTAACGTTTCATATTTTGATGTTTATCGAGATGATGATTGATGGGGTATTGGGGTATTTGCTTTGTTGGGTCTCTTTGTCCATAGAGAGAGATATAATGAACGAACCAAACCTAAAGTGGTCCTTCATTTGTTGTGCTTACTGTATCTTCCAAATGAGAATCTGGCAAACGGTTGTCACCTCCAACGCGATCACAACACGTGTCTGGGAATAACTTTTTTCGGAACGGTGATATTCTTCTTCTGCGGTTCTGTTCGTCCACTACTATCATTCATTCGTGGCTTCTACATTTTTCCATTTCATTTTTTCTCCACCAAATCAAACGTCAGATGCCAACACTTGGGATTCCATTTCTAGTTTCGATTCTGTGGTTTCAGCGTCTAAGCATCTCATCATTCCTCACATGCAAAATATTGCTTCAAAAAATATTCCTACTAGGATCTGCCTCTCTGCACAACTCACCAATTTTATTATTATTTTTTTTACTGTAATGTTTTGCCATGGAATAATATTCTTAACTCAAATAGATTATCTCCCATGAAAGACTTGTCTGTTTATAGCATATTGTTTGAAGCAAGTAATATTAATGTGTCTGTGTAAATCGGTAACTTGAACTTCAAATTAACTCACTTTTTCTCTGAAGTCATGAAAAATAACTTTAGAACATGGAAGACATTTTAGTGTTTTTTTTTTTTCTTTTTCACTTAGTAAGTTATTGTTTTTATGGGTGCTACTTCCTAGCAAGTGTTGGAAGTGACAAATATTGAATATGCGTATTTAAAACACTCTTTTAAGTATACATTTAATGAATCTATGTTGATTTTGTATTTTTGTTTTAAAAGAAACATTTGGTTGACTTTTAATTTTTAGTAAAAATTAAAATTAGTTTCTTTTTTAAATTTTGACATAATTTAATTTTTGAATTTTATAAATTTGTGCGTTTAGATTTTTAATCAAATCTTGTTAAGTTTTAAATTTATTTAATGTTTCAATATGTATCATGATAACATTGTTAAGATTAGTTACATCGTGTGACGTGTGACGCATTTCCACTGTAATATTAGGTGAGGAATATGTTTGAAACATTAAATCATTAAACGTTAAATAAACTTAATAAATTATTGTTAAAATAATTAAATTCACACGTGTATATGAAGTTGATAATTAAATTAGGTCAAAATATCTGAAGTTAAAAAATTAAATTAATCCAAATGAAAAGAAAATAATTTTAATTTGCAGAACAAAGACATATTTAACTTTTTTTTTTTATTTTTACAATCAATTTCAACTAATAAGAAAAACAATAGCATTCCAAAAAAACATTGATTTTTTTTCAGCAAACCAAAAGTTATTGATGTTGGAAGGATATATGAAAAAAAAAATGTATAGATTCTAGCAGATATTAAATTATATTTAAAACAAGTTAATTTTTGTTTATACTTGATTTTCCGGAAAGTAATGTGTTAAAGAGACTGTGTGTTTCTAGTGTTTTCTAAAGAAAATTTAACATTCATTAAGAAATTTAAAATAAGAAGTTTTATTAAATTTTTAATATATTGTTTAGTTTTTATTTTCAATGGGGCTATAACATGATTTTTAATAAAAACTTGAAGAGTGTTAAAAATAAATTATTTATAACACATTTATGATTAGCTATATTTTATTAAAGACTAGGGGGACAATGCAGGTTTGACTTGGTGGACTGTGGGCTGGTCTGCCAAAAAAGTGCAGGAGGGACCGGTATATTAAGTTCGTTGGTCCACATAGCCTGTCGTCCGCGCAGACTGGTCTGCGATTCGAAAGAGTTGACCCACATAAAAAAACAAAGGAAAAAAAAAAACTTATATTTGTGTATATTGGTAAAATCTCTTTTGGACTTCTGCATTTACATTTTGAATCCTTATATGAGTGAAAAATACAAGTATTATATATTTTTGAATGTGCTAAAACTTGAAGAATACATCGTGTATGTCAAAGTACGAATATGATGAAAATGTTGAATTATCAATTTATCGTCAAAATCTCTAAAGTCCTTGCTTAATTTTGTATTTTGTAAACTTTTTAAAATTTTCTAATTTGTTGAACATTGAAAACTATATCATAAGAATTTATTCTTAAAAAAAATGAACTGGCCCACAAACTTACATGGGATGGACCAGTTTTCTCAATCCGCGTTGAAAATGTAAATGGAGCAAGTCTAAAAATATTAGATCGGCTCGTATTATCAATCTCTTAGAAATTAGTCAGAAAATTACAAGATCTTTACTAAATAAAATGCGAGATTCACACATTTTTTGTAATTTTTAATAAATTTCTATTAATAAGAAGTAATGTGTTCAAAAGAGTGTGTTAGAGAGTGTTTTCTTGACACTTCTCTAAATTAATTTTTGTAGCCAATTCTCCACGTGATCGAAGTATCATCTAAGGATTTTGCACGTACATTACGAAATGTACTATTGTTTTTAATAAAATAGTTATGAAGTTTCATGTTTTATCCTTAATAATTTAGATAAATACATACTAGTTATTGTAATTTCCACCTTTATGATGACTCTGTAAAATAATTAAAAATTAGGTAAAGGATAAAAAAACCAATACTATCTTAAACTTTGGAAATGACAAATTAAAATTTAACGTTTAAAAATAATCCGAAGAAACATTACCTTATAACGGTGGGTATTAATTCCTTTTAAAAAATAATAATGGTTATTGAAAACCATAAATCTCTCATAGGAATTATGAGATCAATCATCCACGACATTATAAATCATAATCAATTTATAATATTCTAAATATGATGTGTATGTGTATTTATAAATAATTGATATTCTATATTTTATAGGAGACAATCTTATCCGTGTTGATTAAAATTATCATGGGAGGTACACATACTATTCAAAACTCAACTTCAATCTAATTAAGCTAAAACAAACGCGCAATTATTATATATGCGTTATTATTTGTGTCAATATGAAAACTTGATAAAAAAAAAAAGTCAAAAATGAAAAAGAAAATCATTTAAAATATCTATAATATTAAACATACAAAAGAAATGTAATGTTTATTTATCTTTTAAATACTAATTCAAAACCCTTAATTGAAAATGTAAAAATTAAAATCGTGAAAAGCTATCCAATGTTAGAGATAAGGATAGGAGAATGATGGAGTTGATGTTGTGTAAGGAGAAAACAGAAGGAAGAGAATGGCAGCTTTCCTTTTTCTTCTGATATTCATTTCACCATATTCGTATTCATAGATGACAGAGGGGACGATGAAGGAGAGCCATTGCTTCTGCCTTCACTTTCTCCTATTTATATTATATTATTATCTTCTACTTATAATTTTTGCGTGTTCATATTTAGAATTGTCTTATTAGGAAATAAAATCTTCATAATTTTAATACTTGGCATCGGTGAACGGTGATAAGACAGATTCTTTGTCCGGATAGATATGATGCTAAATCAAATTTCATGTAAGACAGACAATGGATATACATCATCATACCATCTCATCCACAATTATTTCTAAATAACTCAAACTATTATGTCATACAATAATACTAGTATCTTTAGTGTTTTTTCTTTTGGTAGTTGTAAATATTTATTTTAGTTTGATAGTTAAAAGTTAGAGCAATAATAAGTTGTTTACCTTTTATAATCAAACACTGTACTATATGTTTAATTCAATCACATCACAAATTTGTGGTTACTTAAAATGGTATGTGTTTGTTCTCTTTAAATAAAGAATCAAATTCAAACTTGTGTTAAATTTTTTTACTCAACGTGAAATTTGTCCTCCTATAAACTGCATTTCATAAAAGATGCACGCAATACTCTCAATTTTTTTATCTTGCAAATGTCTAAAGAATTAATACATCTTCTAGAATATTTATATCGAGTATCCTTAAAGATTAACACCTAACTCATGTGTTGGTCTATAAATTGTAATTTGATGTAGTCATAATAGTTTAGTCTACCTATTCCATAAAATCTAATGTAAAAATCTTATCTTATCGATGGTCAAACACTTATCTATTACGACTAAACTTATAGGTGGTAACTAGGATATAATTTTTTCTATTTAAAAGTATACTTTTAACAATTGTCTCAATAATAATTTAATTTTTTGATTGTAACTTTACCTACTTAGCCTATACATCACAAGATAATTGTGCAACTTACAATAATATCCTCTTAAGCAATTGTTTCATTAAGAATCAAATTCAAATCTAACCAAATCCTACAAAATTAGTTTACAAGAACATCCACTTATATATTGTGAATTGACATTATTTCTAATTAATATGAAACTTCTAACACAACCTCTCTCACGTCGAGATATATACATTTTGTGTGTGAGACTATAAATTAATTAGTGGTCTAATAGCGGTTCAATAGCGGGTGAAACAATTGATCCAATAAACAAAAAATTTTGCTAGAATAGGCTAATGTACTTTAAGCCTGACTCAATCTCACAAAATCGGATTGTAAGATAAGGTTTGCACTCATTTATATACTATGAAATCGTTTTATCTCTAGTTGATATAAGATCTCCAATACCCTGCCTCATACCGAGACATATACAAATCTCTTTAGGATAAACTCAACCCATGACTCTAATATCATGCTAAAAGTAGACTTTAAACCTAACTTAATTCTACCAAACCGAATTGAAATGTGAGATTTCAAGTCACTTTTATATATATATATATATATATATATATATATATATATATATATATATTATAAATTGACCTTATCTTTGGTTGATGTGAGATTTCTAATAATTTGTCCTATTTAGTTTCCACCACATCACAATTAACGAATTCTACAACACTCATATTTTAATCTACAATTTGATTTAAATTACTAGTTAAGTTAAAATTTTCCTTTCACCAATAAGTATACTCATTAATTTTATCATAACAAACTTAGATTACCATCCTTATAATGTTCATAGCTTCAAATGATTTGTCACCAAAAGTTAAATAAAAATATATATAAATGTTAAGACATTGATCGTTTATTTATGACATTGTAGAGGTCTTATAAAATTCTAGATCTCATAGTATTAAATTATATATTTAAATTAGATATAAACCACAATTTATTAACTTTTAATCAATCTACAACTCTTTACACTCATAGAACCTCTATAGAGTCTAAATACAATATTAAGAGTTATATTAATCCTATAAAGTTGATTCTCACAATGATTGAAAGCTGATATAATTATCTGGAATTTTTTATTTTGCACTTCATAAACAAGAATCTTAATTTACATAAACAAATAACTACTAAATTCAATCAACCGGATTTCTAATCATAGATTCAATCACAATTTCAATAGTTACTAAAATCCTATACATATAATCTATTATGCTTCTATTTTTATAAACTTAATATCATTAAAATATATCAATTTGTATTAATTTAATATTACATTCATTCTCTCAATCAAATAAATATAACTCTAACAAATATCTATCTTAAATTATATATCATCAAAAATTCATTCTCAAAATTTTAATTTTTTTTTTTGAATGAAATATTAATTTGGTTTCTCTTACTATAGTTTATGTGATCTTCAAAACGTTAATGTGACATTAACCAAAAACTAGAGAAATGTTAAGTTGTTAAAAACAAATATATTATCATTAATTTAAATATAATAATAATTTTTTCATCACTCATCACATATAAGACATAAATAAAAAGTTCATCCATCAAAAGAAACCAAAAACGCAATATTAGTGAAAATCTTAAAAACAATAAAAACTTAGTTTAAAAAAAATTGAATCCATTTTAAATCATTTAAAGTTAGACAACTCCAACAACATTGAATATATGTTTATTCAAAAATAAGCTTTTAGTTTGGATGTATTAAGTTAAGCTATTTTTTCTTTATGCCATTTTGTTACATTTCTCTTAAATCTCTGCAGAAACATTTATTGCATAATTATAGTTATTGTAATTTTTGATTTTTTTTTCTGCATCATTATTTCACTAAAAAAAACCCATATATATATATATATTAAAATTACTTTAATTATTAAATATTGTTATAAAAATAAAACAGATAACCTAAAAAATTTAGATAAAAATCAATTATTCATTTGTTTTACAAAATTCCTCAGCATAAATATTATTTCAGATAATAAGATTTAAATAAAAGTTATAAGATTTAAGAAAAAACATTTTCGCCGTCTGTGGGAATCGAACCCACGACCACGTGGTTAAAAGCCACGCGCTCTACCAGCTGAGCTAAGACGGCCTACATTTTTTTGTACTTGTATGTAATAATTAACATATTGAATATATTTTATAATTTATTCCAAGTCCATTTTTATCTTCTGTCTTATTTATCTCTTCGCTTAAAATTAAATCTTGGATTATTTTTATTTCTTAAAGCATATTAGTTACTTTCTAAAGTTTTTCAAAAGCAAGTAATAAATTCTAAAGAATTTGGTGATAAAAAAACTTAATTAATTTTAAAGCTTATTACAAATTTAGGTATTTATATATTTTTTTTAATTTTTAGTGTATTAGATATTTAAAAATTTTCGATTAAGTCTTTAATTTTTTTAATTGAATAATATGTTTCTTATATTTTTTGTATATTTATTACTTATCTCTATGTTCATATATTAACAAATGTGGTATTTTTTTTAATCAATATAAAACTATTTTTATAGTTAATGTATAATAATAAATTATTTGTATTGTTCTAATTGAAAATATATGAATTAGGCATATTTTTCGATAGTTTTTACAACATCATGGTCATCAACCAAAATACTATTTTCTTTACCATCACTAATAAAAAAAAAATATTTTCAACGAAAACAATAAAAAATATTTATCATTTTGCATTAACTGTAATGTTATTTTATATTAACTATAAAATTATTCTATATTAATCTCACATCTCTTAATATGTGAAAACAAATAAATAAGACCACCGAATAAAATAACAAGCGTATCAACATGTTAAAAATAAAATAAAATTCCAAACTCAATTATTTTTCTTTAATACTTAATAGACTAAAAATAAAAATAAAAATCAATAAAAAATGCTTAAATTTATCTTAATAGGATATTTTCATCAAGGACACAAAAAGTTTAAAAATTCAATCAAACTAAAAGATGTAATAAGAATCTAATTAAAAATATTCAAATTTATCATAAACATAAAATTTAATTAAGTCTAAAATTTATGATGATTAAATATGTAATAAGAATTTTACTATAAATTAGAATATAATCTCCACGATTATGAAAACAATATTTTACATATCTTTCATAGCGTTTAAAAATAAAATAGTTTATAATTTATTTTAAAAACAAACCACTATTTTATTTTATATTAATTTGAAACATGCATATTGAACTCTTGTTCATCAAAAAATAAATCATATTTATACTTTCTTCAAAAGTACAAAAACAAAAAAATAAATTGTTATGACTATGAGTGGTTATTCTTTGGGAAAATTTTCCTTTTACGAAAGTAATCATAACATTAGTCATTCATAAACAAAAACACGGGGACTAAAAATCATAGTTCAGTGGACTAAACTTGCCCTAGCTTGTGGATTTGAGTGGTTGAGTAAAGAAAACCAAAATCCAGATTTTAGCTCGATAGAATTGCAATTACTTTTGCTATCTTCATATAAAATTAGTATTGTTTCGTAATATTTGCCAAAATGGTCAAGTAGAATACGAAGCCAACATTCTCCCTGCAGCTTCAGGAACCAAATATACAAAAAAATTCAACTGCCAAAGTAGCAAAACTAGGATAATTTAAAACAAAAAGGTCACAACATGAAAATCTTCGAGAAAAAATTACTGAAAATCTGTCATTTTACAAATTTCTATCCCTTCTGTTGGCATGCCAACAGGACACAAAGGAAACCTTCTTAAGAAACTAACATGATGAACAAAATTCCCCAATCATCCCATGCTTGACTGTAACAATGTACAAGCAACTCACTGCTGTGTCTTTATAAAATGTGGTGCCAGCAGTTTTGTAACTGTGAAGCCGTTGAAGGAGTCAACATCAAAGAGTTCTTTCAGCTTCTCGTCACATATTATTTGCCTCTTGTTAGAAGGATCCTTGACAAAACAATCAGAATTCAGAAATTTAACTGGTGTTCAGCAAAAGTGAACAACACACAATACAGACACATAAAGTTCAGACACATAGCTTAAAGGTAGGTAGCCAGCATTGTCACTCTGCTTCAAGCTCAAACCCATGGGGCTCTTGCATGAAGGGTGCACAGTAAAAACGAGTTTTCACCAATTAGTAGTGTAAGCTTTAAGGAGGTTTGATGACGGATAAATTCATATAAAAAAATGAACTCAACTTATGATTAAGAAAAATAATCACAAAAATTAAAAAAACGTGAACAATGTTTTCATTAATTTCAATTTTTAGCCTCTTACAATTTCTGTTCGTACATTAGATGATAATAAATGACTGTCTATGGAAGGTTGAAAATCTAATGAGACACATCATATTCGAGGATAAAAGTAAGTTTAGAGGAAACATGTGAAGATTCACAAAACATTAAACATTATGCTGATTTGTAGTCCACTAAATTTCATCCCCTCCATCCGTTCCATTTTCAATCCAAGCAAGCCCGTCAAACAAATTATGTTCCTACAACTTTCAGCATATACAATGGGAATGTATTTTAAGCTGGTAGACAAAATATACTCTGAAAAAGGATATATTGGATAATAATGAGGAAGTTACACAAGCAGAGTAGTAATAAAGTTAGATAGCACCAATTTTCTCGGTCAAGAGGGGTTGGAAGCTAACTTCAAAAGTTGGTGTGGTCACCGGATATGGAAAGAGAACCGTAAGCATCTGTCAGTAAAGTCAAAGGTTGGTATGGTCAAAGAGCCAATGGATGTGCTTGTGGGGGAGTTAGGATATTTTATGACTGCGTTTAAAGCTAACTTCAAACAGAACTGTATACATCAGAAAGATTTGTCACATTACTACATACAAAAAAACCAGTTATAATCTGAATAGTGCCTTCCTTGAGGTCCACTATTTAAAATTGCTATAATAAGAGCTGTGGAGTAGCTGATAGATATTTTTTTATTTGACCAAAAAGTATAGTAGTTTGAATTGAATACAATTTCTCGAGCTATATACACATAGCCATTATCACTGATGTAGGGAAACAAATCAGGGCTTTATATGAATGAATGTATGCATACGTGCATATATGTGTGTGTGTATGCATAAATATGGCATAGGACAAATTGGAACAATGACAAACCTGAAGGTTGTTTCCTTTAATGTAATCCCACATTCTTTTTATAACATCTGTTCTTGATAACTCACTTTCTCCGGTACCAAGGAAGTTTACAAGGGCATCTGATAGCTGAAGAGGAGCAAGAAAACCTGATTTCCCTGCTCCCTTCTGCCGTTTTTCCTTTCTTTTTGGCTCCTCATCTGAATCTGTCATAGAGGTAGGTCATAGAGGCAGTATGCTGTAAGTAAAAACTATTACCACATACTGTGAATTGCCCTAAACAAATTCACTTCATCCAGTTATTGTGTGCCCAAATGATTTCTACTATAGATATTTAACAAATTATTTCTCTCTCTTTTTTTCAATAAATTAAAAAGGAATGTTATGAACAATGAAAATATACATAAAAACATGTAAACAGGGATAAAATATGCAGGGGAAATAGTTTATAAATGCCAAGAGACTGTGATGGGACAGACAAATAATACAGAACATTAAGAGTTCATTATTCATACCATCATCTCTCTCTTGCTTCTTCTGCTTCTCCTTTGGCGTGGACTTCACCTGGACAACTATATCAAGAGATGCAATTTAAACAAGATCTTTTCTAGTAATGTACAAAATATTGACAGAATGAATGAAACAAGGAAGTAAGAGTCTGGAGTATAATATTTGACAATAAACCCTATAGAAGAAAGCTTGAACAAGAGGAACTAAGATGATTGAGTGTTTGGTCTAAAACATACTATGAAAAACAACAATCTAAAAGAACATTCAACATCCTAATTGAAAATAACATAATTATATTAAGAAAGGGTAAGGTTGTAGGAGCATACCATCATCAGAATCCAATGGCCAGATATGCTTCGACAACGCTTTATTCATTTGGAACATGTTGATGGAGTTGACATTAAAAAGGGCCCGCATTCGATCATCGCAAATTATATTCCGTCTATTATTTGGGTCTTGCAAATTTTTCTCCCTAATGTAGGCCCATATTTGCTTAACAACCTAAGGGCAACATTATAAATAGACTCTATAAGGCCAGAAACAGAATTACATCATAAACGCACTTTTAAGGAAATTGTAGATAACCTTGATCGGTAGTAGTGGAGTAGTCTATCTTAACTACCAATTTTTTCACCAAAAACTGAGAAGAAAGAATATATACCTCAGTCCTGGCCATTTCTGGAGCTCCCATGAATTCCTGAAGTTGTGGAGACAGGCTACACAATTTGCAAAATCCACCACCTCTTTTCTTTGCTACCTCATCACCTAACTTGTTAGATCTGAAACAAAAGATGAAACAGAAGCTGTTAAATTAAGGGCATTGCCCACAAAAATATTTACATCTAGGTAGTATTACATATTTTATGTAGCAATACCGACGGTATTTGTATAATGTAGCATCATGCTTACAATCAAAATCTTGACACTTGCTATGGAGAATTGTATGAAACTTTTTTTTGAAATAGTTTGTTGTTGGGGTTCCAGTACTACACAAATTAGTCGTTGCTTGAAGATAATACTCCAAAAAACACAACTGCAATTTAAGTGTACATTTTTTTACTTTTGGACTAAAGACAAGGCCAAATTATTGGGAGATAAGAAATGTGGTAATATAAAATAATAATGTTTTTATGATTTTTTTTAAATTCACTGATTAGGGAACGGAAAGAATTTGACTAGGAGACTGTACAACTTTTAAGGCCACCTTTGGATCCATTATACTGCCAGCAATCATTCAATTGTAAGTATCAGCATTTCACTTCAAAGATCCAACCATAGTAACGATAAACAAAAGTGACTAATTACACATTAAGAGGGACTGGAACATGCATTATGTAATCACAAGTTTTCGTTGCTAAATCAACTGTCTAGAACGAGTCAGATGACAGAAAACTTCTCTTCACAAATGCAGAGAGACAAAAAATAGTTAAAACTTGATCAGTCATCAGTCACTGGCATTACCGCACAGGAAAGCATGCTTAAGGAAACTAAATTGCTAGGCAAAGCAAAGAATCAGATGCATATAAGTGCATAAAAAAACTAAAACTGAACACTTTTTGTTCATTTTAAACCTGCAAGGCAAGTAACCTAGTCACTAACTTGAAAAACACACAAATTTTACAGAGAGCAACGTAGCATAGTCTGGGAGTGGACCCCAATTGTTCAAAATAACTGAAAGCCATGTGCCTGTGACTATGTGACATCACAAAACAATCGAATTTCACCAAAAAAAAAAAAGAGGGCAAACACCCCAAAAAAATTAACATTCAGCAGTGACGCCATTGATTGCAAATGGCAGGGAATCTACTCTCCCAATCAAATTCGATGTACCATCACACGGATAATATGAAGAATTGAAAGAAAAACGCACGCAATGTTTATTTTTAATCGGAAGCAAAAACAGACTAACCGTCCTTTATTCTTCTTGGCATTTTTGGCATGCTTAGGTTTATCTCGTTCCTCTTCATCGTCGTCTTCTTCCGATTCTTCCTTGGAATCGGATGGTTCACTTTGCTCGGGATTATTAGGGGCATCTTCTTCTTCTTCATCTTTTGGTACGTCGTCGTCTTGTTCTGGTTGTTGTTGCGGTTGGTTGTGCTCGGTCTGGAGGAACAAGTCGACCTGCTCCCTAATGAATGCCTTGCGGTGGGATAAATCGATACCGAAATCAGCCTCCAACTGGCGGCGGACGGTGGCGGTGGTGGTGGTGTTGAGGTCGGAACTCCGGAGGAACTCGCGGAGGCGGCCGATGAGTTCGGATTCGGAGACCATGGATGGAAGTTTACCAAACCAAAACCAACCCTTCTTCGAATGCACGAGTTGGGTTGCAGCGGGTAACTCACCCTAAGACTCAGTCTCTGCATAAAAGAAAGAAAAAGGAAATACCTCACCCGGAGACACAAGTGGAAATAAGAAATAAATAAAGAATAAAAATAAAAATGAAAATAAAATATAAAAATCCTCTATTTCTCGTTACTCGTTAAGGATTAAGGTGGAAGCAGTTGAGACTTGCCAGCGTCACACGTGCTCGTTGTCCTCATTATTTATTAAATTATTAAATTAAAATTTATTACAAGCACCACATAAAAATTAAGTGACGATATATTTAACCTTTAAGAAACAAATATAAAAATATTATTAATTATTTTTTCATCTAATAAAAAAACTAAATTCATATATAAATTAATTTAACTAATTTCATCCTAATTCATGTATATTTTAAATTTAAATTTTATTTAAATATATTTTTAGTTCCTAAATTTTGATATGAAATTAAGATTTATTATTATCTAAGATTTAAGTCGATGATAAATTATGGTACTTCAAATTTAAAAAATAAATAAATATATTCATCTTAATTTAATTATATTAAATTTTTATGATATGTCATCTTAATTCAATTATATGTCAAGTGTGTTTTTAAATTGAAATTAGGGTGAGAATGTTATAAATGATATCAAATGAAATCAAAATGTTTCAAATTTTGACAAAAATAAATTTAAATTTTAGAGCAAAATTTAGTAAGTAAAAAATATATTTAACCCATTAAATTTTATTTCAAATTACCTTTTCTTACATGATGAAATGAAATTTAGGTTGAGCCTATAAAATAAACTAGTTAACTCCAAGTCACCCATATTAAAGAAACAATACATTTTATAAGGTGCACAACTTTAAATTGTTAAAGAGAAAATATAATGTTCGTAATATAAGGAAAGGAACAATGTGACATAATAGAAGTAAAAGGTTTGACAATAAGAAAATGAAAAATAAAAGTACAAGATAAAAGACGATAAGATAGTTGTGTAATCATTCATGGATGTGAAAGAAGTCTGTGAAGTATGGTAGTAAAAGAAATTTGTTTAAAGTTATTATCTTATGTTTTTTAATATGTTTAAAATTATGTTTAATTATTTTGTATTCTTTATTTTTAAAATTTAAATTAATTAAAATTATATTGTATGGACGGGTCGACCATTCAAAGATACTGAACCGGTCGGTTAGCCAAAGACCTCACTCGAGGCTGAATGCTCTAGAACAATTATGAGTAGTATAATATCGTAGAAATTATAAAACACTACACCCAAAGTTATCCACTACTTTATTGGGTAACCAATCAACCAACACAACGATTGTTTGAAGCTACTCGAACGACCAACGTCCTAGGCATACGAGCTTGTAGAACATATTTTGTTCTCGATGTAATGATCGAGTAGCCCTGGACGTGACAATCAATACGAAAATCATGAAGATTTATGTGTCAACGATCGATTGATCGATCTGTTGTTAAAGGTGCGATGCTCGATATTCACTACAATGTGACAGTTACTTTAGAGATTATAAAGATACGTGTCAATAATTGGCCAACCGCCTTGGCAAGAGTCGTGTGATAGATAAGTCCGGTGACATAAATAAACAAGTACTTCCGTAATTATGTAAATATGTTAGTAATTAGGTTTTAGAAACAATTGGGTCCAAATTAGATAAATCATAATCAAAGGTCTACAAAGAGAACTATAAATAAAGTAAAATGTATTGTTGAAACTTTTCCCCTCGTATTGATTATTTTTCTACTACGGATTGAATCATTGGTGACTTAAGCATCGAAACCCTTTAACAAATATAACTATCCTCGACGAGAACCATTAGAGAACAACAAGAGGATTGAACGGACGAACGAAACAAAGAATGAAAGATTGAATAAAATTATTTAAGTATACGTTACACCTTTACTTGGAAAAAAAAAGAAAAAAAAAAGTTACAAAGGAAGCTCAAATAATTTTACCATCCTTTTAAGCCTTTCACTTCTCATGTTGAATCGGAGGAAATCAAGGTTACCGAATAGTTTTTTCGAAATGAATATGGGTTTTTTTAGGTATGTAAGATCTTTTATTAGATTTTTAATTTTAATGTTATTAAGCAAAATAAATAACGTTATTTCAGTTATCTTCGCATATCCATTTAATTAGGTGAATCAAAACAACAATAGTGTAAAAATAATATCTAAAATTTGACACTAAACTTTAAAACTAAAACTCGACACATCTTGAGATGGTAAGCGTGAAGTTTTAAATGATGAACTTAATTAGAGATGAATGAAACTAAAACCACATAAAAACATATAAAAGAATACTAAAAAAATATAAAATAAAAAAATGATTATATCATTATTTTTAACTTATGTGCAAGATCAAACTTAATTAAAAATTAGTCCTAAAATTAAAATGACATAAAACGTTAAATTAAAAAACTAAAGTAAAATTATAAGTAACATGTTGCAGCATATTATCGGGTTCGGGTAAACAAATATGTTAAATTTAATAATGAAAGTTACGTTAAAAATACTTTTGATAATTTTTGTATACCGAGGTATTAGTAATTTATTATTGAGTGATTGAGCTACAATCACTATATATACAAAGTATTTATGTATTTATTTATTTTAAAATTCGAAACTTCATCATAATTTTATCTTTAAGAAATATATTAACATTACTTATAATTTAAAACACGTATTCCTGAAAAGTATTCTAAATATCATAACAATAATCCAAATGGTTTCATAGATGTGAGAATGAGAATTGAGAGACTCAACGTATGAAGCTCGACCAGTCGTCCACTATACTATGTAACACAATTTAAAAATTATTTTTCACTTCTGAAATATATAATTAAAAAATGAAAAGTAAAATTTAGAAAAAAAATTTAAATATAAGGAGAAAATCAGACGTATTTTATTAAAAAGTATATTTTGAAAACTAAATTTTAATAATATTTTTTAATAATTTGAGATAATATTTTATAAATACTTTAATTTTTTATATTTTAAAACAACTTAAAAAATGTCATAAAAATTATCGAAAGAAATTTAGTTGTTAAAATAGTGTACTGTTATTTCGTACGAGTGTGCAATGAGAAACTTACGTAGGTGCGGCATCCACAAAACGTCGTCGTCACTGTCCCACCTTCCCACTTGCACTTTCTCACTCTGTTAGTGCCTGCTTGCAGAATCTTTCTGGGTATCCCTCATTGTCGACGACGTATCCGTCTGTCTGTTTTCAACCGATGGATCGGCCGGCGACCGGAATTGGATTGGACATGCCGATCATGCACGATAGCGACCGTTACGATTTCGTTCGCGATATTGGGTCTGGGAATTTCGGCGTTGCTAGACTTATGAGGGACAAGCAAACGCAAGAGCTTGTTGCCGTCAAGTATATAGAACGCGGAGAAAAGGTTTGTGTTAACTCATCATATCTTTCTAAAGAAGGAGTCGGTTGTATGTTGATGCTGACGTATTTTTCAATTGAGCTTTTATTTTGTTTTTCTGCCGTTAATTTTTGTCGAGTTGTTTAGTTAATTTTGGTAACATGGTAGTTGAATATGGAAAGTTTAGGATTGCTCAGCCACTTAAATGCTAATCAAGTAAACCGGATACTTTTTTATTGGTTGTACTATAGTAGCAGTGATTCAATTATCATTAATGTGACAATTCATTTTGTCTTCCTAGCTTCTTTTTAATAGAACTTTTTGCTTTTGTCATTATCTCTTGACAGAAGTAAAATGACTTAATTGATGACAGATAAGTTTGATTGATGTGTAGTGGTCGCTGCACGAAATAAGGTGACTTGATCGATGATTTTTTGCCTTGATGATGAAATGATGCCATAAAGTTTAAGTTATAAGTGGGGATCTGGTGCATACGATTTGTCTGACTTGTTTTTGGTTTTTCTGATAGCGCACTAGACAATAGTGGAGTTTACGGAATGAGATATAAATATAAAATCATTCACGTGTGAACTTATCTGCTTTCACCTAATAGTTTGAGCTTTAGGAATAGTTGGTTCATGATTTAGCCTTGAAGCTTATACAATCACGTGGTCTGTAGTTCTGTCTTTATTACCCCATTTTCTAGATAAATGATAAATTTCAGCACATGGTGAAGTGGGCTTCTTCGGTGCCAGGGAGGGTTTATACGTGAGGTGTGTAGTCAAACGTTTGATTGATCCAGGTGGTGAGTCCAGATCACGTGGTTTAATTAAATTTTAGGCTTACACATTCACAAAAGAAATAGTGAAAAATGAATTTATTTTTGGTGGTCTAACTTACACACTTTTTATTCAAAGATAATGTGAGATGCTTTTGGCCTGTTTCGTTCCGATACACGTTGACGACGCACTAGACTGATATTTTTCCTATCATTTATTGTGTTGCAGATTGATCAAAATGTTAAAAGAGAAATCATTAATCACAGGTCTCTAAGACATCCTAACATTATCGGGTTTAAGGAGGTTGGAATAACAATTACATTTCTATATTTTTATGGTCAGAGGAAGGAATAGTCATATTTATGGAAAATGTTCAATAAAATTTTATTCAGGTCATTTTAACACCTACCCATCTTGCCATTGTAATGGAATTTGCATCTGGAGGAGAATTATTTTCCCGAATCTGCAATGCAGGGCGTTTTACTGAGGATGAGGTTCTTTAAGAATTGTGTTTACTTTTGCTATACATTTTCAGTCCGCTCAAAGTTGTGCTAGCTATCTATTTCCTGTGTAACTATTACCCTATTGTTATCCACAGGCTCGTTTCTTCTTTCAACAACTCATATCCGGTGTCAGCCACTGTCATGCAATGGTAACGATCTCTTTTTCCCTCACTAATGGATATAATTTGTAGTTAACCTACATAGAATGTAGTATAGGCGATGTATCAATCTTCTGAGTATTGTCTGCTGAAGAAATATAAGACACACACTCTTTTGAACACATTCTTTTCTATTGGTTGAAATTTACTTGAAATTACAGAAATCTGTGGTTCTCACATATTTAATGAATGCCTCCCATTATTCTGCATTTTTCAAAAATTTTAACAAATAAGAGAAGAGGGTGAGCCCTGGCGAGCAATAACAGTTGGGCCTTGGTGACTGATTGGTCATGGGTTCAAATATGGAATTAGCCTCTTTGCACACGCCAGGGTAAGGCTGCATATAATTATCCTCCATACCTTGCATGGTGAGGAATCTTCTAACATTGGGTACGTTAGTTAACCAATAGTAGAGAGTGTGTTATGTTAACTCTCTTTATGTCTGATGTATTGGTTTTATATATCATAACGTGTCTCCTCATGAAGGAAGTGTGTCACCGGGACTTGAAGTTGGAAAACACTTTGTTGGATGGAAGCCCAGCACTCCATTTGAAGATATGTGATTTTGGATATTCCAAGGTAAGCCTTTGTCATGTGCTTTTCATGGTGTAAGTTGCATGCTTATATATTTTACTCGGATGTAACCTCTGGCTCAGTAAATTTACCTAAAAATGATTTTTGTCACAAATTTAATTGAACCTTTCACTATCCACAAATTGCTTCCCCTAGTAGTTTGTTCTTTAGTTTTCTTATGAAGCTATTTTGTTCTGCAGATATAGACTACTCTATTACTTGAGTAACTAATTCCTTAAGATACTAAAAGGTTCTTTTAGTAACTTTTGTTATTGGAAAGGGGAATTTCTGCATGACTATTCATTGTGAATTTTGATAATCTGAATTCCTTAACAAGTTCGTGCTTGATCCATTCCTTATAATTTGGCCAATCCTAAGTTAAGTGATGACAAGGCTCAGGTTTTGGAAATTTATGTTCATAAGAGGAAAACTAGTGAGGGTGAAAATTTGAAGAGTGATCATTTTGGTTAGGGGTGTAGGGTGAACATGGGGAAATTGAGGAATGGTGGAAGTTAGTTTGCATGTTTGTTTTGTTTTAGAGGGAGAATAATTCTTATTTTCTTAGGAGTTGATGCTGTGCAGGTTGTAAAGATCATAGGCCCCATTTCTGGTTCTTAATAAAATTGGCTTACTAGTTTCTGAAGAATCCTGTCAATTCGTTCAACTTGTCGAATATTTGTCGTTCAACTTCCGTTTGCATGCAATGACACTTCGAGGTCATCCTTTTTGTTTATCAATTGGATTTCTTTCTGTCTTGTATGTGCACACCTACACATTAATTTTTTTTTTATCTAATTTGTAACTTGTCAAGTTTAGATCACCATTGTATTCTATTTTATTTTAAATAATCTGCTCCGACAAATTGCTATATTTTATACATGTCTAATACATTTTGTTATTGGCAGTCTTCAATGCTTCATTCACAACCTAACTCAACCGTGGGAACCCCAGCATATATTGCTCCAGAAGTATTGCTGAAGAAAGAGTATGATGGCAAGGTAGAACTACTTTTAGTTTCAGTCTTGCTCTTTTTCTGTATTTCTCTCATAATTTGATAGCAATAATTTGTTGGCTAGTGAGGTTTATTGATTTACCCAGAAATAAGGAGCTAAATAATTTTTTAAATAGTATATCTGTCATATAGCTTCAGTGGTAACTTTTTGTGTCTAAACAAATATTGCTTCTTTTCTGGTTGTCATCTACGCTTTGTTCATGTCTTGGCACAAATTGAAGTTTTTAACTTTAAAGTAGTTATTTAAATCTCTACTTTTATTGGTTATAAGAGAGCAGGAGATAATTGTCAGTCCTCTTGCATTTTTTTGTCCTTAAACCATTATGATATAGGCTTCAAAAACCTATTTTTATCCCTAAACCACTGTTTAGGATTTTTGGGTGATATTGTGATTTCTCTCCCATTTTTTAGCTTCAGGAACATAATATGATTTGAAGCCTCTTTGTTGACCGTTTCACAAAAGCTATTTTTAGGAGTCATGATTGCTTTTGATTCTGAAGAAGTTAATAGTTTTTCTATAATGACTCACAGTGCAAAATTATGGTGTGTTTTTATTCATGTATCCAACCTCACCTAATGGGAAATGGCTTGGATTATGTTGTTGTATGCATAGTCTTACTTTTAATGTGCAGTGTTTCTAATTAAGCACCTACAGATAAGCATGTATCTTGAGTCTCAGCGTGTGATGAAATCGGAATTCACTATGATCAAACATTTCAATTTTTAATTTTACTAATATGTATATATAGGTATTTTAATGGATTTTTTGAAATTCTCATGCCCTAAATATTAGATTGCGGATGTATGGTCATGTGGAGTAACCTTATATGTGATGCTAGTGGGATCATATCCTTTTGAAGATCCTACAGATCCAAGGGATTCCTGGAAGACAATTCAGGTTGATCAGATATTTAGGATATTTACATGTTTTCTTTACAAGCCTCTGGTTGCATGAGCACAACCTTTTTTGGTTGGTTCCTTGCAGAGGGTTCTTGGTGTCCAGTATTCCATTCCAGATGATATACAAATATCTCCTGAATGTGGCCACCTCATCTCAAGGATATTTGTTTTTGACCCTGCAGAGGTAATTTATATTTTCTAATAAGTCTCCTACTTCTGCCATTGATAAGAAGATTGTAGGCACTGCTACGTTCAATACTATAAAAATAAGAAATTTTGATCATACAGCAGGGAAAATTGCTGATTGCATATTTTAAATCAAACCTCTTTATTGTATAAGGTAGTGATTAACTTCCACTCTTGTTTGTTTATTGATTTATTTGAACCTTATATCTTTGTACAATAATTTTTACAGAGAATCACTATTCCTGAAATTTTGAAACATGAATGGTTTCTGAAAAATCTCCCTCCTTACTTGATGGATGAGAATATCATGGGTAAGCAATTTGTAGAGTCAGATCAGCCTATGCAGAGCATTGATACAATTATGCAGATAATTTCAGAAGCTACCGTACCAGCCGCAGGGACCTATTATTTAGACCAGTTTTTGACTGATGACATAATAGATGATGACACGGACGAATCAGACTCTGACTTCGAGCAACATGTAGATAGCAGTGGGGAGATAGTGTATGCCATATAATTTAATCATCGTCTGCATTTTAGAGAGCGTAATTAAAGAACAGCACCTCAATATTCAACTTTATGGCCTTCTCGGCATCAGGGGAACAGGGAAATAGAAATGCGTGTAGGCCTTATTTCCTGTAGATTGATGACACACGAAGTCCATCATGTTCACTTATATGTTGTATGCTTCTTACATTCTAGACGGGTTGGTGGCTGAAAAATGATAATTACCTTCCTTCCCTCTTTTCTAGTACTTGGTTTGTATCATATGTATTCATCATCCTTTTTATTGTATCATGTAGTTACTACATTGGTGTCAGGATTCTTGTTTGCATAGGCATGCTATGTACGCATACCCTAGGATTTACTTGTGTTTAGTCGAACACTTGCAAAGGCAATAGCAAATTCAATTAATCTACCAATATTATGCAATTGAAGGACTAACGAAGCGAAGCTGTAATAGAACAATTGATCTCGATTATTCCCGCAGAGGCAACACAAGAAACCTTGATAACCCCATTTAAGCAATCTTTTACCCGGTGTAACATGTTATAAGCAATCATGTCATTTTTGTTTATACATAAAATGAAGACTTCAAGTATTTACATACTTAATGTAAAAGAGGTATTCACATACTTGGTATTTAGTGTTCGATCGTGTCTTAGACAGAACGTTTAAGATAAAGACTTTAGTTCCTCAAATATACCAAAATTAAATATAGAACAACACATCGCAGTGGAACCTCCTCCTTTTTGTTTTTACCAAATATATGAGAAGAATATATTGTGCTAGTAATCGCAAAAATATAAACGACCATTATTACTTTGACCATATTTCATATGAAGTGTTATTACAAGTCAAAATTTATGTGCTATATTTACAGAATCATCCAACCCAAACTCTTACCTTTTTCACTGCAGTAACATGGTTTTAAATTTCTATGAATTTCAGAAAACATGTCTCGTGAATGTCCATGCTAAATTACATGAGGTATTCTTTCAAGTAACATTAATGTGGTATATTAACAGAATCAATCAACTCAAACTCCTACTTTTCCACTGCAGTGACATGGTTCCAAATTCAAACATGATTTCTAGCCTATCAATTTCAGAAAACAAGTCTCAGGAATGAACTCCAGGAAGCCAATTTAAGTTAACCTCCACTGTAGATATCTCTATCTTCAAATTGCGAATGGTAAGATTTTCCCATAAAGAAGCCACCATTTCTTCATCACAGATCACATGTATTTTATGCTTTAAATTTTCAAACTTAACGACCGAGTGTGGCAGTTCTCTCAGTTGTGAGCAACCCTTCAAGTAGAGCTTCTCAAGCTTCAACTCACCAATGTCATCTGGTAATTTGGTGAGATTTAAACAGTCTGAGATATCGAGACAGCTAAGTTTGTCAAGCCCTTTAACAGAATCTGGCATCCCTACCAAATCAGAGCAGGAACATAGCCTTAGAACTTCCAAATTCTCCAGCTTTGCAAGATCTTGTGGCAGTGCAGAAAGGCTGTGACAGTTAGTGATACTAAGCTTCTTCAATGGGGTGATGTTACACAGCCCATCAGGAAATTTAACCAGATCTTTGCAATAATCAATGCTCATCTCCACAAGATTTGGCATTGCATCTGAGATAGAATATGTATCAAAAGCATGGCATGTATTACACATATGAATGGACAATTTTCGCAGATTCTTCAATATGCACAGGGGAGGGATTGAAACCTTTTCCAATCTGATTCTTTTCAAGTTAGTTAAAGAACCAAGTCGCTCAAACATGTTTAGTTCAGAACGATGGAAACCATAATTTGTGACAATCAGAACTTTCAGTTTATGCATCTTCTCTGTGAACTCTGGCAATGAGTACTGGCTAGAGAGAAGATTTAAAACCAGAACCTCGGCTTCGTCAGGTTGCATGTCACACCAATCCGAAGTAAACGTTTCATCTGCAAAAGCACCATGTTTGACATTAACAGCGGAAGATTGAGTATGACACAGCACAAGAGTACTTCTTTCAGTTACTACTTTGCTAACTTTAATGATGCAATTTAACTATGGTCTAATGAACTTCAGTTCTTTCTCAAGTCAAGATAATCAATTATTATGAAACTTCGAGTGGCATGTAGCATTTATCATTTATGTATGTGCATTCGCTATAGTTTGGACAGAGAGAAACATACCAGTTGAAATAGACAATATGCGAGCAGCAACCTTTGGTTGTTTCTGTGTATACAACATTCCCAGGATGTATGAGAACGAACGGCCAATGATTCCTAGCGGATTCAGTCTCACCCACCATTCAGGACGATTATCTCCATTTAATTCAATCATCACTCTTTCTCTCTGTTCAAATGTTTTCTCTTTGCTTAGATGTATAGCTAGCTCTCTAAGTAGATCATGCACCAAAACAAAATGGTTATTGTAGTACATGTCTGTATCCTTTGCAACTTTCCTGCACAAGGGAAGAACAAAAAACCCAACAAGATTAACAATTTTATTTCTCTGCTTCATAAGTATAATAAAAGAAGTTACTATATATACATGCTTTCCATCTTCTTTAACTTCAAGAGATAGATTAATCTCCAAACATCTTATGCATGTACTAAGAGTATCAAGTATGCTGAAATTATAACATTTTCAACTTATATATCTGTTATTCTTATGTGATTGTGATGACAATCGTATCTATTCGTCCACTAGTGAAACCTACATTATTAGCTTGATTGATTCATATAATCCTCATTATAAGATGTTTTGAGGTCCTATAATTAAGCATTAGACGACCAACAAGGAGAAGGGTGGAGATGCCATGTACCTTGTAACTATAACATTAATCAAATTCCTGGTGATTAAATCATGGATAATGGACATTGCATTGCTACCATCTTCATTAAGGTTATACAGTTCTGCCCACATATCAATGAGAGCAGCTACAGGGATTCTTTGATCTTCAGGAAATAGCCCCAGATCCATGAAACACTCCTTTTCATTGATGGAGAACTTAGTCTCCAATATATCTAAACTTTGTTGAAGACGAAAAAGCAAATCAGTATCAGACTCCAGAATGGATTCCCTTTGTAAACGCTCCTTCATATTTTGCCACACCTCAAAAGGCTGGTTACAGAGCGATCCAGCAATCACCTTAAGTGCCAATGGTGAACCCTTGCAACCTTTCACTATCTGCGTTTCAGGGCAACATAGTAAAATCAGTAAATAAATTGAAAGGCTAGGTAACTAGGTTGTTCATTCATATCCTAAAACAGTCAATGAAAAAATAAATCTACTTTTTTTTTATTTTCAAAATTATGCTTGTCATTGATAATTATCTTCTTCTATATGTTGGCTAATACAACCTACTTCAGAGTAAACATAATTAATGCACTGAATATTACGGACTGGCTCTTGTAAAAAGAAGCCACACAATTTCTAATTGAGAAAGGTACATGTGCGGCAATTCATACAAACATTTTTTGTGTTCATCTCTCTCATATAGATTATCTATTATATGTCATGATTCTATAGAGAGATAGACACAAGCAATGATGTTGCATAAATTGTTGCACATGAATCACAGTAATTATGAGTAGTGTGAGTGATTTTGGAAAAATAGAAGCACCACCTCGTCGACAAGATTTTTTTCAGGTATGTATGAGCTTTTGTCTTTCAGGGCAATGTGACGGAAAAGGGATTCTGCATGGACATGATCAAGTTTATCCAACTGGTACGAGGTGCCAAATCGTGGAAATGAAACCCTTGAAGTAACCAAAATCTTGTAATCAGGTATCTTAATTTTAAACTTTTCAACAAGGTCTTCTGAGCCAGGCCAAACATCATCCAAGACCAACAATATTGGATGTTTCCCAAGAACCCTCAGCAGAACTTCCAGTCGATTTACTACATCTTCATCGGTTTGAAACTTCGGCACCCGACAACCACAGTGTTCAAACAGTGTCTCTACAATGGTCTTCAAGTTGGGAGTTTTTGATACAGTGACAAAGAAGATGTTTTTCCCGAACTTGCCTGGTCAAAACAAAAAAGCTTTCTAAATCATCTGAGATACTATTCCAAATGCATGTCATGCATATACGAGCTAGTGATTTCACAATAAATAATCTAGACCATTAATATATCATACGCATCACCTGCAATTTCTCACAACATCGAAAATTGCAAGGAAACGTAACCACAACCACAATTTGAAAGCTTATATTGAAGGTAATGTTCTATTAGTCTTCTTTCAATATCTTTTTCTAGCAACTCAAACACAATCCTATGATGGAGCACGAGAAGAAGAGAGGGAAGAGAGTTAGTTACCTATGACTTGAGGGTCCCAACATATCTTCTTAGCCAGTGTGCTTTTCCCTGACCCTCCCAAACCAGTCAAGACAAGAACAGACACAGAATCCTTGAGCAACTCAATCCTCAGCTTGCTTAAAGGCACCTCCATTCCCATGCACGCGGGTTCTTGAGGAGCCCCACACAGACCCATCAACTGGTACCCAGAATAACGCCCGAATTCCCCATTTAGCAGAATCTCCAAAACCTTCCTCATGCCGTCCACCACCTCCATCAAGTCCCTCCTGTTCTGCACCGACACGTTCACCGATAAGTGCTTCTGGAGAGCCCCGTCCTTGCTCTGAAGCTTGCTCTGGTAATAAGGGAACGACCACATTCTCCACCGGCCCAATTTCGAACACTTCCGAACAAGCTCTTCACCAGCTCGCATGTGACTCTCCAACCGCTCTATCTCCTCTCTGGGCCGATCCAACAACATGTTGTACTTCTTTATCTCCTCCACCAGAGGAGCCAAAGAGTTTAAGGTTTCTATGTTGCTCTCGAGGGTGGGTTCGAAGGCTAGACCCTTTTTTATGGTTGAAATAGCCCCTTTCAACACCTCTCCCATCAGTGCTCCCACAGCACCTCCCTCGAACAGATCTGCCATAACTAACAACACCCAGATGACAAAAATCCAAACTTTCTCCCTGAATTCGAAGTCAAACACCAACAGATGCCACTGTGGTTACGTGGGATGAAAACAAGAACGATAACGAGGTGTTTCGGAAAACAAACCAAGTTTTAATGAAGTGTAAAGAAGGTGATATCGATCACCAAAAACGAATTTTTGTTAAAGATGATGGGTGGTTGCTGTGGTGTATATGTACACTTTAGCTGAGCTTCGCGGTCTTTGCCGAGCAATTTACAGGAAAGGAAAGAGCTTTCGTATTCGAATAACTCACACGTTAAGGAATAAACTATAAACATGGAACTTCACATAAATAAATAACCGCTTATGTTGTTCACTAAAAAACTCGGTAGATATAAAAAGAGTGTGTGTAAAAATAATTAGAGATTTAATAACTAATTTGCTTTTTCAATACACTAATTTCTTTAAGTTTAGGAATAATTAAAATTAATTTCAATCACTGGTATCAATGAAACTGATAAATAAATAAAATCTTACTTGAAATCCAAGTGAAGTAACTAAATGCACCTTTTTCCAGTTAAAAAATAAGACAGTGTTGAGACTCTCGCCTCATACTTTACATAACTGTTAACTATACTTTAAATAACTGAACCATAATAACTGAATTTGTTTGACGCATTCCTTTATCACATTATATTTTGTTCTGTGTTCCGGTGAACAATCCTAACATAAATTTAGCCATTTTTCAATGTTGTCAAAATGAACAAAGCTAATGTAAATTAAAAGTTCTTTCTCCAAAATGGAATCTACTGTCAACAATGAATTACTAAAACGAAATACTTTTATTTACAACTGAAGCAGTTTAAAACCATTAAACCTAATCATTCATATGCTTGGTGCTTCAATGATATTTTGATCCATCTTTTATTACAGATAATTGAATTTTAAAAATAAGAAAAAATTGGAATTGAACCCGACGTGAATCGAACACGCAACCTTCTGATCTGGAGTCAGACGCGCTACCATTGCGCCACGGATCCACGGTTGTTACCATTTCTACATAATAAGTATAAGATTAATTTTAAATGGCTATAAAATGAACCCTAAATCGCAATAACTGGACGATCCATAACATTACCACCAAAGTTCAACAGAAACAACCATTATCATTTTATATTCATTCATGAATACAGCATAACCGTGCACATTATTTATGTACCAATTTACCAACTACAGAAAGCTATTACTCTGTCTTCTTCTCCTTGGGTATTCTGCTTTTAATCTTCTGAATAGTCTTCTCATCAATAATCTCACAACATCTCTTGTATTTCTCCCTTAACCACTCCCCAAATCTCTTGATCTTCTCCTCGTTCTTCACATAAGTTAATGGAATCGCCATTCCCACCAATACACCTGCACACAAATCAAAATTAAAAAAAAAAAAAGCTCGACTGTGAAAAAAACAATGCAAAACAACTTTACCACGTACCAATATAAACTACTGTAAGCAGATCCATGCATCTTCCTATATAAGACAGTGACCACAATCCAGCCACAACCCCCACAAATACTTGCCACTTTTTCCTTACACCCACAAGGACCAACCACCTTATTGTTTTTTCAAACCATGCTCGAACTTCGTTCGCTATTCTTCTACTTGTTTCTTCACTCAACTCCAACCTCAACAAGTTCGGTCGTTCCCTAAATTTCACAGGAACAACTATTACATATACTAGGTACAGGTATATATTCAAGGTATTGTTAACAATTTAGTTGATGATTGTGCAGTGATGTTGCAGTGATTTTGCACCCCCATCAAAATAATCTAGTTGCTATGCATAAGTAATGAAGAAGAATGCCAGAAGACAAAAACTTGTATCAGAAAAAAAAAAAGAAAGAGAAGGGTTCTCACTTTCCCAAAAGTCTAAGCATATTGGCATAGAGGAATGTTGAAGCAACAACGAGTATGGCTACCCATGAGATGACAGTGAGGAAGTTGAATTCAAATACTTCCATCAACACCCATGCTGCTGTTGCCACTACAATAACGATTGCATTGAGTTTCTTTCTTCTCCACAGAACTACATCCTTCACTACACCATTGTCAACATCTACACCACAAAATTAAAGCACAAAATCGAGTGTAAAGGATCGATCTTTAATGTAAAAATTATGAAACGTATGATAAATATACCTGAGGAGTAAGAGGGGGTGGTCAAAGGTTTTTCTTCTTGTTTTGCTTCTGCAGACATGATGAGGAAGATTGTGATGAAATGAAGATGATGTCCAGGGTAGGAGCAAAGGTACAAGATTGCTTCAAATAGTGTGTTTCAATGGAGGTGAAGGTGTTTCTCCAAAAGGGTACTTCTGTGGGACTTACACGTGTAAGATTCTGAGGAGACGTGGAAACATTGAAGCATTCGTGGCACCTTCATATTACTTTTTTGGCATTTTGTAGCTAACGGTGCCGTTTTAGTTAAACTGGTGGAGATAAACACAAGGAGAAAAGTTAACAATTAAAGCGGCCAAAAAATTTACACGAAGGTGAGTGAGATGAACGAAAATCATCACCACTTGAAAGAGTTACAATGCGAAGAAAGAGTCGCACGAAAGATAAGTTATAACACCATTAACTATTGTTTCTTATTGATATAGGGACAAAATTAATATATATTTTGAAACACAACATACAATTTTAATAAATAGTTTAAAAATGAAAAATATATTTATTTTTTTAAAATTTTTATAAAAATACAAATAGGAAAAGAAATGTAAAAAAAGTGTCCCGTAATATGTGCCCACCCTTAGTTGGGCTGGCCCATCCTCGCCCAACCTGATTCTAAACTTTTTCAAATTTTGCCATCATATTGTCCTTTGAAATAATTCAAATCGTGTAGTGTTTTTAAAATGTACAGGGCATTCAACTCCTCTACTCTAGCCACTGCTTTGAACTTTAATTATTACTTTTTGTTGCTTGCAGTCAAATTTTAAATAAATAAATAAATAAAAAATTCAAAGATTTATCTGTTTTATTTTCTTTTTATCAAATGAAATAAAATAGAAAAAGGCTCTTATCTATGTTTTCTAATATGTTTCTGTGTCTTTTTATCCAAATGCACCACAAAAATAATAATTCCGTTACCTACGGCGGCCGAGGAAAAGTTGGGTAAATATTAAATATATAATAAAATACTTAGTATATATTTATTGTCAAAATTTAATAATTAAAATATTATTATTTGAAAAAAAAAAAGAAATAGAAATTGGCCTCAAACGTTCATATACTATATATATGCGTACGGTATCTAACAAAAAAATTTCTTACATAAACCCAGGTTGAAGTGATTTTGAAAAAATAAAATAAAAAGTCGTATATATCATCAATTAGCTTCATTATGCTCGATTACAGGATGTTAGAAGAAAAACCATGTATTAAGTAAGTTTATTACCTTTAATATCTTCTAATTCATTTCTTTTATACTTACTACTAACTTAAACACTATTAACAGTAGGACCATCATAAGAAAAATATTAATGTAAAAAGACCGTTCATTTGAGAGAAAATATGACCAAAGGAGACAAATTTGGACTCTATTTTCATTTAAAGTGGAATGGAATCAATAATATTTGCTATTCTATGTTATATTTTTTCTTCGACGAAAACCAACCTCTCGTTTAAACAAAAATACAAAAAAATTAAGTAGTACGGTCAATTTATTTTCAAATATTTATCCAAAACTAATATATCATTCTTCAATTTTTTTTATATAACTCAAAAATTATGGATGACAAAACGAGTTGGACTCGACGAGTCAGTCCATCAATACTTGTTAAAAGAAATGGGCCAGTTAATGATTTCAACCTGTCAATCTGTTGTGATTCATTCTGATATGTTTACATATTTTTCTTAATTAAACATAAAAAATTAATTAAAAATATTACCTTTTTTATATTAGATTTTTAAAAGTGTAAATATATAATAGTATTGTAATTTATATCATTAGTACTCGCAAATTAAGTTCCAATTATTAATTTTAATAGACTAATTTAACATGTAAATGTAATAATTATTTGAATTTATCCAATTAAAAACTTTATCTAATCAAATAAAAGTTTAGAAGATATTTTATATGACTGAATATGCTTTTAATATTCATTTATATGTATATATAAACAAATTTTTAAAATAAAAAACATTTAAAATTTTGAAAACAAATTAATTAAAAAATAATGTCTGATCCGACTTGTTAGCCTGTCTTGTAAGGGACGGATTATCATTATTGACTCGTTTTGATTTGATGAGCCAGCTCAACCCAATCCTTACTCAAAAGTGTAGCATGCACTTTTATTGAATTCATAAATCGCACATATATTTTCAATATTTTTAAAGATTACAGACAAATCCAAGTTCAAACTCAAATAAACCACTTTTACAAATATTTAAATATCAATCAATTCATAACAAAACTCAACATTTATACATTACGATATCAAAATCTTAATAAGAGAACAAATAATCAAAATTTAAATATCTTCATCTGCACAAGTGATAGGTTATATATTTTTTCATATATGGTTATGATTAGTCATTGAGAGATTGTGGTTCTATATGGTTATATGACATTAGTCTTACACATATAAGACCTTAGACACCACTTTTACACCAAAACCTTAAGGCAATGTTGTTATGGGTCTTTATTCTTATATAGTGTTTAACTTTGTCTTTTCTATCCAATGTGAAACTTTGACTCACACTTGGACTATTCCCAACATCTCCCCTCAAGGGTGAGTCCCTTTGTTTTTTTCTTTTTTTCATATGGTATATTTCCCTTCAGGTGTGTATGAGTGACCCCTTTGGTTATGATTATGCGGTCAGTCACTTCGGTGACCCCTTTTTGGTTATGGTTATGCGGTCAGTCACTCCGAACCATCGGCTCTGATACCACTGATAGGTTATATATTTTTTCATATATGGTTATGATTAGTCATTGAGAGATTGTGGTTCTATATGGTTATATGACATTAGTCTTACACATATAAGACCTTAGACACCACTTTTACACCAAAACCTTAAGGCAATGTTGTTATGGGTCTTTATTCTTATATAGTGTTTAACTTTGTCTTTTATATCCAATGTGAAACTTTGACTCACACTTGGACTATTCCCAACATATACAAATTCTACAAATTTTCATATAAACTCAACATTTATATTCAAACAACACATACTTCATGCATATAATCAATTATTATGATATCATCGCCTTCACGTTCAAATCATTTATGATAGTAACATAACCGGTTTCCCTTACTCAATAAAGCTTGTTTACTCAATCTTAAGCTTTCAATTTCATTACTCTCACCGGGTAACTAATTAAACGTATGCAGATAACACTTATCATTGATCTAACACACTGTTATGATCATAGGCTAACTAATATTTATCTTTATCCAAGAAGGACCATATGCAAAACTTTTAAATCCCATGTGTACAAAACTTCTAAAAACCAACTCAAGAATGGGAAAAACAAAAGAAACTTACTCTAAAATAAATTATAATCATTTTCTGCCAAGATTCTCAATGTAGGCTCTGATCAAGAAAATGATAAATAGATCTTTCGAAAATTTAAAGATAAAACATAAAAAGTGATTCATTTGGAATAATGAGTCTTAATCTTAGGAAGAAAAATCCAATGTATATAAGTTTCGAAATTGGGCTCAGTACCCACTTAAGAGAAAGAAACCCTAATTTTTTTTTCATCTTACTCCAAAAGACCCATTATCCCATACTTCTAATAACAAATGGATAATAACTTTTTTTAGGTTTATAAATACAACTCTTCACCCACATGAGTTACATGAAATGTTTCAAGCTTAAACATTACATCAATTTTTTTCTAGAAAATAAAGAAAGAGAAAAATTTCTTTAAAAAGTAATGACTTTTCTAAAATGAATTTTGAATAATAATCATTTTTATTTATTAACTAAATATTTAAATAAAAAAGATTCATATTCTATTTAAATTGTACCAATTATTATCTTAAACAATTTATTATACACTTTTTAAAATTTCACTGACAGAAATAAAAGAACAAGACAAAGCTGGTAGAAGAAAAGAAATGGAAGAAAAAAAAACACAACTCCTACTCAAATATCAGAAAGGCCTGATAAAGAAGAAATAGAGAAGAAACACAGAAAAATGTTTAATGAAAAACTAAAGGTATAATTAACAGAAATAGTTACAACTTACATGATGGAATGTATCTAAAAATGATAGGCAATACTTTTTAATTTTTGACAATAACTTTCCAAAATGTCCATTTCTAGTGAAAAAAGAAAACCATTGAATAGTTCATAAGTTTGATTGAAGTGTTATCAGCCTCTTGTCTCGTTCTTCCAAGTCACAATTCAATTTCTTTTTTGTCTAGGCCAGCTGAATTAAATATGTAATATGTATGAACCATTCCTCGTTTTTTTTTTTTCATTTTGGTTACTCTTGTTTTGGTTTCAGCCTACTCTTTTTCAATATATATATATATTTAAAATTTTAAATTCAAGTGGTTAAACTTATCATTATATCATCTCATTAAAGGTATCTGTACCCTTTACCAACTCCACATGGGCGTACTTTGATATATTTATTAAATATAAATTAAAATTTATCTTCGTCAACCCACACCAAACAAAATTCAAAATAATGGTATCTTGTCGGTGCTACTTTTACATCTACCGTATATAGGGAGATTAGACTAATTATATTTTCACACATTATTTTTCATTTAACAATATATTATACGAATACAATAATCATTAACAGATAAACTTTTATATCTGCGGAAAAAAAGTAGTGTCAAATGAATATAGAAAATGTTATACACATTATATTCATTTAACAATATATTACATGAATACAATAATCATAAAAAAACAATTTTTTATATTTGTATAGCAAAAAATATAGTATTAAATGAATGTAAAAAAAATATTATATCTCAAAGTACGGAGAGTTTATAATAGTTATTGACGGAAACTATCTTTTTGGGTATTTTTAAGATTATAAATATTTTTTAACACCCGCTTATGTTCCCAAGGCTAAAACCGCGTAGATTACTTAAATTGTGTTCTTTACGCGTAGACAAATTAAATTTTCCACATTATAACATCATTTGTTCGACGTTACCACCTTAAAAAAATGTTGTTACAAGATTGTGTAAAGAAAGGTCCGTGTTTTGATCAGGGTTCAAAGTTCAAACTGAACAATGAAGAAAATGCAAAACTGAACCCCAAACGTTTGCGAGGGAAAAACCACAACACGAAACGAGAGAGAGGAAGGAAAGTTCCACTTTTTAATAATGGGATAAATATAGACAGAAGATAATTTCTCGGAGGCATGGTATTTTCATTTTCTTCGGCTTTAAGGAACTAGTAAGCGAAAACGCGTTAACCGCGCCGAAAATGAATGATCAATTTGCAACCTTATAAAACAAACAAAATTATCACTTTATTATTAAAATAACACTCGATTAGCTACTTCAATCATGGTTTTCTACTGTTTAGTTTATTTTTAGTATATATGAAAGCGGCACAGACCATAGTGGGTGTAAGTTAGTTTTGGGAGTGTCACTCTTCCCGCAGAACCCAGATCTGGTACTTTTCACATTGATTCCTTTCGTAGAAACTCAAGGATCGTGTTTCATTTTGAGTTTCTAACTCCCACCTTTCTTTTTTATTTCTCTCTTCAGTAATGCTGAACTGTTAAGTAGTGACCCTGTGTTTCTTTTCTTGTCATTTTCAGTACACAACATGGGAAGCGCCACTTTGCAACATTTGCTATGCCTTGTCATTGGTTTAGTAAGTGTGTCTCTTGTGCAAGCAGAAGATGCATATAAGTTTTTCACATGGACGGTGACTTATGGGAATCTTTCTCCACTGGGTAGTCCCCAACAGGTTCATAACCTATCTGTTTTTGTTGGATCTGAGATATCTTTCGAACTTTGGTTCTGACGTTTTTGGTGCTTACACATTTTTGAAGGTTATTCTTATCAATGGCCAGTTTCCTGGGCCTAGACTTGATTTGATAACTAATGACAATGTTGTTCTCAACCTTATCAACAAGCTGGACGAGCCATTTTTACTCACTTGGTATGGTTCTGTGTTCCATTTGCTTGACTCATATTGGGTTCTTTTTGGTCAGCATTATATTCTCTTCTTTGTATATATCGTCCTTTCTTTTCTTTCTGTGGTTTTTTTAATTGTTCTCTCGAACCTGAGGGGAATCTGTGGTCTCTTGCTGCTTAATTGTGATGGATCTTGTTAATATTTCAATATTCTTGATGAAGGGACTTCGACATGAAGGGTCTCATTTGTGTTATGTTATGCGGGGCACTTACTGTTTAGGTTTCACAAATATGGCTGTAAAGATTCAACTTTTTTGCAGCAATAGCTTTCTAAACTTCGTGAAAGTCACATTCTCCTAATTCTGATGATATTCTGTGTGTTGACAGTGTTTCTTAAGAATTTTAGAACTATAACTAACATTGTTTAACATTGTTGTCATAAAACAGGAATGGTATAAAACAAAGGAAAAATTCATGGCAAGATGGAGTTTTGGGAACTAACTGTCCCATTCCTCCAAACTCAAATTACACGTACAAGTTTCAGACAAAGGATCAGATTGGCACATACACATACTTTCCATCAACGCAACTGCATAAAGCAGCTGGAGGGTTTGGAGGACTTAACGTTTATCACAGATCTGTTATCCCAATCCCTTATCCAAACCCTGATGGAGATTTTACTTTACTCATTGGTGATTGGTACAAGAACAACCACAAGGTACATAACATCTTTCTTACCTTTCTCATAATCATTCTGTTTCCAAAATATTCTTCACACTCAACTTATCTTCATCTATTTTGTCTTCTTATTTGCAGACACTAAGGCAAGCTTTGGATTCTGGAAAATCAATTGGACTTCCCGATGGCCTTCTCATTAATGGGCAGCATCATTCTACCTTCACTGGCAACCAGGGTAAGCCAGTGATGTTTTTAAGGATGTAGTTCAAATATGCGCCAAGTTTAAGAAAATTTCTTTTGTCAACAGTAGTTGTTCTTTTCTTTCAGGAAAAACCTACATGTTTAGGATCTCAAATGTAGGCTTGACAACATCAATTAACTTCAGAATCCAGGGTCATTCACTAAAACTAATTGAAGTTGAAGGATCACACACTATTCAGAACACATACGATTCACTTGATGTGCATGTTGGTCAATCAGTTTCTCTGTTAGTAACCTTGAATCAGCCTCCAAAGGACTACTACATAATTGCTTCAACAAGATTTACCGAGACACCTCTCACCACAACTGCAGTACTACACTACTCAAATTCTTTTTCCTCTGCATTAGGACCTGTCCCTCCTTTCACCATTGATAAATATGACTTTGACTGGTCCATGAAACAAGCCAGAACCTACAGGTTTGGTCTCTAAAAAATTAATAAAAAAAATCCTGTTTTTCCTTGATTTATTTATAAATTTTAATCAGTTTTCAATAAATTATTCCTGCAGGTGGAATCTGACAGCAAATGCTGCTAGGCCTAACCCCCAAGGGTCATTCCATTACGGGTTGATTACTCCTACAAAAGTGATTAAATTGGCCAATTCAGCACCTTTGATCAATGGAAAGCTACGTTATGCCGTTAACAGTGTCTCTTATGTTAACCCTGACACCCCTCTCAAGCTTGCTGATCACTTCAACATTCCCGGAATCTTCAGTGTGAATTTACTCCAAAACACTCCCTCTGGTGGTCCAGGTTACATAGGCACCTCGGTGTTACCAACTTCTCTTCATGATTTTATTGAGGTTATATTCCAGAACAACGAAAACACGATGCAGTCTTGGCATCTTGATGGTTATGACTTTTGGGTCATTGGGTATGCCAGTTTCCTTGAAATATAAATTTTGTGTCTAACTATCAATATTTTCACTGGTAGAAGCAATTTAGAACTAGCTTAAGAAAGTTCTAATAACGTTCATTGGCACAATTTGCAGTTATGGTTTCGGCCAGTGGACAGATGCCAGTAGAAAAACCTATAATCTAGTGGATGGCCTGACCAGACACACTGCACAGGTACTAAACAAGAAAGTGTCTGATCCATGTGTTGAGATATCTTTATGAAGAATCACTTAAACCCTTTTGTTTCTGACATGCATAGTTTTTTGTGGTTCAAATGAATGTAGGTGTATCCAAAATCCTGGACTGCAATATTGGTGTCTTTGGACAACCAAGGTATGTGGAATTTGAGGTCAGCAATATGGGAAAGGCAATATCTTGGGCAGCAGTTCTACCTAAGGGTGTGGAATGCACAGCAAAGCCTTGCTAATGAATATAACATTCCTAATAATGTTCTACTTTGCGGCAAAGCTGTTGGACATCATCCTTAGTGTATATATATACACACAAATACATATCCAACTTTCTACATCCTATTTATTCAAGTATTTTCTAGTCATGAGGGTTTGACTACCGTTACAATTCTTTTTCCAGGAACAATTCAATGTCTCCGACATTTCAACATTCTTGCTTCATGTTGAGAAAAAGTATTGTATTCATTTTTAATTGTTGTTAATGTGTTAACAGTTGATGGAATCTTCACATGTTTCTGGGTGTTCGGTATTGCAGTGATTCTTGCAGAACATATATATAGCAGCAACCTTAATACTGGCTTCAGTTTTAAGTTTCAAACATTTTGAAAACAAATTTTTGTTTTCTGCTTAGTTTTCATATTCAATTTTTTTTTTATTTGGTCTTTTAAAATTATTATGAATTGAACCTGAATCAAGTGAGTAAATAAATTACTACATTTCCCTCAGCTCAATCAAAAACATAAAAGAGGAAATTGTACTTATTTTTTCTGTAAAAGTTCATATAAATGAAGATAAGAAAATTTACGAATGTTGATAAGGAAATAATACTAATCGTAAAAGCTATAAAAATGAAAATGATAAAAATATGTCTTACTAGTATTTGTAACAACAGTGATAAATATAATGCTACTATTTCTTGGAAAAGATCTCAATTGAATAAATACTAAAAGTATGAAAAGTATCATGTTATTTCAATAATCCTATAAAAACAAGAGTCTATGCACTTTAAGCATTAAAATAAATGTTATAGTAGCCAAATTTTACGATATTAGATTTTAGTTTTGGAAATTAGTTTCTTCTTGAAATATTTAGTTTAAAATAAATTCTTTTAAAAAAATTATATCATTCCAAAATTAATTTAAATGCATATTTACATGGCGTTAATAATAATGATAATCTTAACGACAATTGATAATAATATTACAATTAATGACTATGTTAATATCTTAAAAATAGTAAAGATGATAATTGAAATAAAAAAGGACGTAAGAATGGGAACTGTAACGGTGAAGATAAAATTGATTTAATTATAATAAGAATAGTTAATACCAAAGATAATAAAGAAATATTTGTAAAACGAAAAATTATACAGATTTTTCTTTTTAGAAAATGAATATAAAAGTATTCCGAAATTGAGTAAACACCATTTTTATTCCAAAAACATGTACCTTTTGGATTAAGGGTCACTGTATGAAGGTGGTTGAAATAGAAGTAGTAGTTTTTGAGTCCCTCGTCTTGGTGTTGACATGGGCCAATACATTCACTCTTCGTTATTTCTCTCTGCACCCTCATAATCTCAACTTGGATGTTCAACTATAGTTCATGTTTAATTCTGGAAGTTTTCAGAATATTAAATTTGAATATAAATGTATATTTTAAATTTTTTATTTTAGAATAAAAATTTATATTATATTTTAAAAACATGTTCCTAGCCAACACCTTCCAGATTGAAATTATGAAAATGTAAAAAGGAAGTGTCTCACTAACGAGTAAAAAATTTGGACTCATCATCATATGCATGCTGGATCGTGCATTTGGGCTTTCGGTCCATTTTCTATATGCAAAACTCTAGAAAAAGTCTAAATGGGTCATTATAAGTACATAATAATGTAAAAGAAAAATGCTAGTAGCATGTTTTAGATATAAAAGTTATCATCATTAAAAAAAATGGAAATAAACGACAAATGCTTTGATAAAAAGAGAAAAATATGGCAGATAAAAGTAAAATGCACGAGAAGAAACAAAATCATTGTTAAAAGTGTTTAGTTTAAAAGAGAAGAAGAAAAAGTAAGATGAAAGATATATTAAACTTGATTTTTAATAAATAAATCAAATTTATATTAAGAGACGACTTTGGATACCGAGCTTTAGAGAGACAAACAACAATAATAACTAAGTCTAAACTATATAAAAAATTAACATTATTTCTAATTCAAAAATTTTAATGAAATGAATTTATGTATGATTATTTTTATATAGTATTTAACTTTTTTATATATAACTAATATAAGAGTTAGATTTCATGCTTGAATTTTAAAGAAAATAAATTTACTTAAAAGATTTTTTTCTTCTGATACATATACATACATTTTTAATTTTTAATTTTTAACGGATTAAAATAACTAATCTCTTTAAATTGAATACACAGAAATGTATATTTTCAATTATACACGTAAGAGAAATCTAATTAAAATTTTGCCTGGTCGATAATGATTTTATAATTCAAGTCTAATGAAAATTGAGTACGATGTTTAATTTTTTTATTTATTTCTTTTTACCATTGTTGACTTTCAAAATCACAAAATCTCATATCATATGGAGAAAATCACTTGCAACACAAGTGAGTAGAATGAAAAATATATAAAAAAGAGAAAGAAAGTGAATTAAAAATGTCATATGAATAAAGAAGTAATAAAGAGATAAAAGCAAAAGAATGAGATAGAAAGAAGATGAAAAGGAAAAGTAAATATATGTTTAGTAGAGTATTTTCAACCATTCACTCTCTTTAATTTATTTATATCTTATTAGAGAGCTAAGTAATAATAAAACTACTTAAAAACTTAAAAATGAGTCTCATATATTGTGAAAAAAATAGTTTAATATTTAACGCTAGTTCTTATATATTAAATTTGCTGTTATATTGTTTGAATTCTGATTAAAACTCAGTTTTCTGTTTAATAATGGGGTAAAAATTACTTAATGAAAAAAACTCTCTTAGTTTACGAATACCTCATCCTAAATTACACGTTTTTTACACTCCTCACATCTATATATATAGTCTTTCTTAATAAAAACAAAAACAAGAATTTTAACGAAGGTGAAAAGCAGATGTAAAAAGAATATTTCTCTTCTTTCCAAAACGATCTCATGTGTGTATCACGAGACAGTTGCTTATATCACACGTCTTCATATTCTAAATGTAAAAATAGGATAGCTATTTAGTCAAAAGAGTTCTCGTATTAACTAAATTATTTTATATAAGATTTAAGGTTTAGGGTTTATATATATATATATATATATATATATATATATATATATATATATATAAAAACAGAGAAATAATAATAGGAAAAAAAACTAAAGGCGTAAGAGAAAAATATGGTAAAAAAAGAAATAAAAAAAATGAAAAATATTCATGTGTTATCGTCCTTTACAGGATATGTCTCTGCATATAATTTTCCCCAGTCAATTTCTCAAAGAATTTAGTACTAGAGTTCCTTAGTAAAGAAGGAGAAAAATGTTTGATTATGAAGTAAAAGCTCAAAAGCTTACAACCATATATATAATTTCATGTTTTGATAAAGTATGAAATCCGCGAATTCATATATATATATATATATATATATATATATATATATAATAGAGAGAAAA
>Ga0214544_1000323_pt1 | contig 82571 bp, 39 predicted proteins | sample CNSS3metaG_FD_160074 | JGI IMG/M metagenome (GOLD analysis project Ga0214544, IMG submission 160074) | Root nodule microbial communities from cowpea collected in UCLA plant growth center, Los Angeles, California, USA - CNSS3 | ecosystem: Host-associated > Plants > Roots > Nodule | place: USA...
AAAAAAAAAAAAAAAAAAAAATAAAAAAAAAAAAAAAAAAAAAAAAAAAAAAAAAAAAAAAAAATATATATATATATATATATATATATATATATATATTATATATATATATATATATATATATTATTCGATATTCGGAAGTTCATAATTTTATCAATGTCGATATTCAATGATATTTGTCCTTTATAGGAAGTTGATATCTGAAATTAGTTTTGAGAGTGAGATTTATATTATTTGATCAAATAGTTAAAGGGTATTTTTGAGATTTAAAATGTGTTTGAGAGGGTAGAAGAAATTTATGAGGTGCAGGAAGAAATATCCGTGCATTTATTATAAAAGGACAGGTGCAGGAAGAAATATCCGTGCATTTATTATAAAAGGACATTTTCAGGTTAAAAATCTAAACCCCACATTCGACAACTTCCGCTCTAATGTGTCGAGATTTGCTGATGAATTTTCGTGCAGTTTGATTTTTGTTAGAAGAGGTTTTTTTTTTTGATTTTATGTTGAGTAAAACATCATTTAATATAATCTGCTTTCATAAAAGTTAATCCATCGGAAAAATATACAGAAACAAATATTTTGAATATAAGAATAAATGGAATTTTTTTAACAGTATAATTTTTTATATCTTTTTCTTTCAAACCAAATTCATTTTCATATTTTTCTTTTCTATTTTTCCTTATAAATAACTTATATTTTTTCTTATTTCTTCTCTTCCTTTTTCTCATCTTTCTAATTTAATCTCTTCCCTAAAGTATATAACATAAGGTTGTTAGGATGGAAAAATATTGAAGATTTCACAACAAGTAGACAGTAAGTTCAATTAAGATATAATTAAAATATATATATATATATATATATATATATATATGTGAAATAATCTTCATCAAAGTTTATTTTTAAAAATAATTTAGACTTAACTTTATGTTTTATGTAATACCAAAGTCTATCGTAAAAAAAATTATTAAATGTATTTGTCACTCATTATTAATGTATTATGAATATTTAATCTCATTCACAGTATATATTTTGTGACATGAAATTGTAGTATATATATGGAGTCACCTCTCATATCTTTAAACTAAAATAAAATTTTATCTTCGATTATTATTTGTTTCCTTTTTTTTCTCTCAGGTATGTTCCAGATATTTTGCATGTGTAATATTTTTAGCCGCATAATTTGTACGAATGATTGGATAAAGATGATGAAGACGTGTGGAAGTATAAAGTTTAGTGGAACCAACCTTGGGACGCAAAGTAACCGTGTTGTCTGAATAGCCTGAATCGAAGTGCAATCTGATGAATATGATTACCATAACCACTCCCAACACTACTACAATTCGCGTATTGCTTCCCTATCAATGCTTCTATTTCGTCTTGGAAGTAATAATCAATGTTTAAGCGCTGCATTACATCAATCATCTGCAAACCTTTGAATGAGCTTTCATCCACACTCTTCCACAATTCATTCTTCACCACCTCCACTTTCTCCCTCAGATTCCTCCTCAGATTTCCCTGCCAAGGAAATTCATAATCCCTTCAACCCTTCATGTATATGATTGTTTGTTTTTTGTGTGTGTGATGTGGTTATCATTTTCAGGTTCCAACAACAAGATTAGCAAAACATGAAATTTTGACCTACCGTTTTATATACTTCTGTGCTAGACCTTTCTTCTTGAGCAATGTTCCATTTGGCAGGGTTGGAATATCCAGAAAGTTGAGCTTTTGCTGCAACAATTTGAGGTTTGGAAGAAAAAATGCAGGACTCGAAATGCAGTGCCATTGCCAAAAAAAAATATGCCAATTCAGATGAAGAAGATAGATAGAGAGAAAGGTGTGAGATGAATGACCATAATTTGGTATATTTATAGGGTGAGGAGTGAAGATGATAAATAGTGCATTCCGATACTTTGGGGTGACATGATATCATGAACAGTGTGTTATCATTTGGAAATTCACTATAGAGTTTGTGTGGGGCCCATGGATACATACAACACATAAATAATGAAGCTTCAATTTTTTTCAACTTTCATTGTAGGATGGGACAATCCCACTACTCAAACTTACTGAATACAATTCAAAACGAGTTTAAAGGTGCACGTTGTTAATTTATTTAAAAGGTGCTGGTTAAATTAGGCTTTTCATCCTTGTTTTTCAGGGAAATCTTAAATATTTTTTTTCTTTTTGTATATTTTGATTTTATTTTCTATTTTAAAAAATTTGATACAATCTGATTATTTCATTTGTAATTTTTTATTTTTTTTAAATAACAAACTTATCGCTTGTTAAGTTGGTATTGTGGCAGTATACAATGTGATAATGAAAGTGTAATATGTCACTATTACACCAATAGTTTAGTTCTTATAGTTATTATTTTGATTCAGTTGCATTTTTTTAAATTGAATAATTTTATTCATATTTAAATTAAGATCAGGTTTATCTTTTATATAAAATTTATACCGATATCTTCACTAAAATTAATATTTTTATTATATATTTTTAATAAATTTAAGTTTATTTAAATTTATATTTTACATTTGAAGTTTATTTTAAAATTGATCTCTAATATAAACTAAAATGTAAAAATTCTTAAAATAATTCTTCTTAAATTTTCACATCCCCACACCCAATTTAAATAAATTTGCTGAAAAGATAAAAAACAAATACGTTATTTAACAAAAAGCTGAAATTGATATTTTTTATACACTTTCTCCGTTTGAAAAATACTTACTTATTTTTATATACATATTTTTGTCTTTCTTTATATTTTATCAAATACTTTTAAAAATAAGCTTTTATAAAACTGAAATCATTACTTTTATAAAATCTTAAAAAATTAAAAAAAAAAATACAAACTAAAACATCTTTAATATTGTTAATACAATAATAATAAAAAACATCCGACTACATCAAATTTCTTTAAAACAGACACATCAAAATAAATAGACCTATTTAATATTTTCCAAAAAAGCATTACGACGGAAGAATAATAAATGAAAGACACGATTTAACCTAATCAATTTAAACATACCTGAATAATTAATGTCATTTTCATTTATAATGGAAGAAAAGATTGTCTTTTTATTCGAAAATAAAGAAGAAGCACATGCATGTAAAAATAAATTTATCTCTTTTCGCATGATATAATCGTGATAAAAAAGGGAAAAAGATAAGAAAAAGGAAAAAGAATCTTTGAAACGAAAGAACATGTTTTATAAGATAGATACTGTTTGAGGATGTGACTACAATATTCACACCTAACGCTGCGCTGTCCACAACTCACGCGTTATGTCCCACATCAACACTGTCATCTACTTAAGATTTCAGCTTACTATGTTCACATTATAATTGAAAAATAACACATCAGGATGAATGGATCATAATATTTTAGAATGAATTTGAAAATTTTAAATCTCTCTTTGTTTTTAGTGTTGTCTTTCTTCTGTATTTTTTAAATATTTTAATTTTAATATATTAAATAATATTAAAAATCTTTTTAATCTATCAAAATCAATTAATTTTAAAGAAACAAAATACAAACTCGAATAACAACCCTTTCACTTTCAGAAAACCATTTCTAGATTTAAATATTATTTTGACTCTACAAATATGATTTTGTTAATCCATGTTAGCTTTTTAACTCTTTTTAAATCTTAAACACCTTTTATTTCATTTAGAATAAAATTGAAAAACAATATCAACATCAAAAAGATAAATTATTTTATATAATAGTAAATATGACACCAAATTCAGGCTTCTCGTTACAATATAATATAAATTGATACTCAATTAGGTTTAAACTATTATTATTTTCTTAAATTGCAAGATTTTATTTTTAGTTCCTAATAATTTACTTTTCACTTCTTTATCCTTACTATATCTTTTATTTCAATTTTAGTTCCAAAGCGATTTCGGGAGCTCTTTACACGGTGAAATAAAATTATTTAAATAACATTTTTTTACAAAAATAAAATATCATAAATTATTTACCAGGAAAAAAAATTCAATTTTATTAGGGGTAAAAAAAATCACGGAAATTATTAGTGGAAATATTCTTTATGTCTATGTTTTATATTTGTAAATGTTTGTAGTTTTTAACCAGTTACTCATTTTATTTTTAGCGAAATGTCTAACCTAATAAAAAATCATTCAAAAAAATTAAATTCCAAAATATAAATATAATAAAAACTAGGTTAGAGATGTTGTTGTGTCTTAATTAACTCTAAGAATATAAAGCTGACACTATGAAGCTAGTCAAACTAGTTTGTCAAACTTAACTTATTTTTAATCTTCAAGTTTTAAGTTAATTTAGTATTGTATAGTGTCTTCTAAGTGTTTGCAATATTTATCAAAATAAATAATAATTATTATAATAATAAAAATAAAACAAAAATACGGATAACAAATTATTCGTAAAGTCAAACTGTAAATAATAATAATATAAATAATAATAATAATAATAATAATAATAATAATGAACAAAATTATAAATGAAGTAAAGAGTAGAAATAGTAAACTTTGACAGTTGACAAAGTAGGAATAGTTAAGGTTGACCCACGTATAACAACGTTGTCTTGAGAAAGAACACTTTCAATACAAGACAAAATAAAATGATTTGTCTCTCCCAAGATACAATAACTCGTTAAATTAATCGAGTGCAATGAAAGATCTATGAACCTTATGAAAATCACTGTTTTTAAGTTTTAAAAGATATGATAGAGAAGAAGACAACATTGTTGTATGAGTTATAGTGTTTGTTATGTTATTTATTTTCTCCATGCAGGTAAGTGGTATTTATAGATAGAAGAGATACACTTATGAGTAAATTGTAATAATTTTAGTTTTAAAATTAAATAATTTGTAATAAATAAAATAAATGTAAAAAACCGTTTATCCATAAATAGCATTTACCTTTAAAATTAATATTGTATAAAACATTAGTAACATCAGGATTTTCTTTTAGTTATTTATTTTTTAAATTATATTTAATATTTCAAAAACTCTCCCACATAATTTAAAAAATAAAATAAAACAAATTATATCATCTTTTAAAACAAAATATTGTATTTCAGCGTAAAGAACCTTTCGAGTTTAAGTATTACACCTAGCGTTTATAAACTTCTAATAATGTTAATTTTTACCATTATTTGAGTTATATTTTATTAACAAAATCAACTCCTCCATAGTTTTTAACCTACTTTATTCCCAATTTTACCTTGCTTTTGTAAATAAATACATTTTGGGTTACATTGATATAATTTTACCACTAATCCTATTTTTTGTGTCTATTTAAGAAGCTTTGTTCTGAAACTTAACAAGATAGTGACCTTGAGTAGCAAGAAGAAAATCAAAATTTGAAATAAATGTAGATAACAAAGTTGTTGAACACCATGCAAAGGCCGTTGCGCGACAATGGAGTCAAAAAGAAGTACCAAGTTCTTAGAAGGCTAGCGTCGGGTGGTACAAAGCCAACGCCAGGCGCCAACCTAATGACAGGAACTCGGTGCCAAGCGGTAACTTTTGGCGCCAGGTGCTAGACGCTCCAGCAAGTCAGCACCAAGCGGTACAAGATGGATGTTGTGCGCTAGAAGTACATGGCCTCTTCTCTTCTCTTTTTGATGCTCACATTTGGCGGTGGATAGCTTGCGCCAAGCGCCACTTTTGATGATGTGGCAAGTTAACTCTATTTCTTCTGGTTTTCGCGAGGGAAACACATCTTGAATGTTTTCGACCTCGAAATACACATTTTGGAGCGCTTGGAGGTCTGTTAGGGCTTGTGGAAACTGTCCTTTCTTCTTCCTTGTATTTTCATCTTCTTCTACCTTCATTTTGTAAGTTCGTGCTCTTCGTCACAATGAAGAGCTAAACCCTTTTTGTTGGGGGTAGATGTAGCCACTGAACTCTCATGCATTTGTGAATGTTTTGAATATACATCTACTTCTTCCATTAATTTGTAATATCTTTGTTTTTTTTATTAATGTTTGCTTTGATTTGGCCATTCATTGCATGATACATGGGTCATTAGGTATTGGGAAATATCTTTTGAAACCTATACTTGGAACAAGATACCTAATGAAACGTGTATCTAGGAATGGAACTTCTCATTAGTTGTCTTAAACACTAGTTCCTAAAGCAGGTTCACTTATTTGGGGATTCAAGGAACTGATTCTCAATAAGAAAACATAGGTTCATTCAACTAAAGGATTAAGGCTTGAGTAAACTTGGGTTAACATTAGTAATTTAACAGTGAAGAGTTTAGTGTTTTATATGCCTCATAATGAAGTTGGTGAAATCTAACCCAACAATATCAATCCATTGTATTTCTTGTCTTTTCCATTTTCTAAGAGTTTCAAATATCCAATATCACCTTTTATCTTTTGTCCAAAATTTACTTTCTTGCACAAAAACTCAAATTATAGATTCATTTTTTAGCTTAAATTACTTATTATTTGCACGATTATTTGATATTTCATGAGTCTCTTGTGAAACGATATCTTAGTCTTACTGGTTACTACTTGCACGACTTGGTACGCTTGCCAAAGTCATAACAACTTCCACCTGAGAAATTGTAGATCTTTAATTGTCTTGAGTTACATATCCTATAACTAGATTTTAGTAAATAACACATACAATATCAGTGTTAGAGTTTGTTTTAAAATAACAATTTTATAAATTTAAATATAAAATTGTAAAACAATTTTGTAAAAAGTTAAAATAAATATATTTAAAATTTTAAAATAAATTGACTGAAATGTAATCAAAATAACATATATATGGACCAAATTGAGATTCAGACAATGCCTTGACACGTGTCACCTTGACTGACTTGACACATGTCACCTTGACTGACTTGACATGTGGCACTATATTTATATGACACGTGACATGAATAATTTTTGAAAAATAAATTCAAAAATAATAAAAAATTCAAAAAGAATTAGGAGTTGACACGTGGTACATCTTTAACAATGTTACCACCATACTAACGGAATGGACTTAATTGTTACGCATTTTCAAAAATATGAACCTAATTGAGACTAAAAAAAATCTTAGGACCTAATTGAGATTTTTGAACAAAAATATCATCAACTTTTGCAATAGAAGAAATAATGATTAGTGAAATAAGGTAAAAATATTTTTCTCTAAGAATGTTAGGAAAATATTTATCAAAATAAATAATAATAATTATATAATAATAAGACAGAGATATTGATAACAAATTATTCATAAATTCAAACAGGAAATAATAATAATAATAATAATAATAATAATAATAATAATAATAATAATATAGAACAAAATTATAAATGAAGTAAGGAGTATAAATAGTTTGGTTGAGGCATGCATAGTGTTGTCCTTAAAGTGACAACGCCCCCACTATACGGGACAAAATAAAATAATGTGTGTTTCTCTTCCAAGATATAACAACCCGTTAGATCAATTGAGTGCAACGAAGGACCACTAAACCTTAAGAACACCACTATTTTGAAAGATAGTACAGAAAAGAATATGACATTCTTGTATGAGTTGTAATGTTTGTTATGTTATGTTATATATTTTCCCTATGTATATAGGTGATATTTATAGATAGAAGAAAAACACTTAGGACTAAACGATAATAAATCTAGGTTTAAAATAAAATAATTTGTAATCAATAAAATAAATGTAAAAAATCATTTATTTATAAATAAAGTTTACCTCTAAAATTAATATAACACAAAACATTGATAACAGTAAAATTTTATTTTAATAATATATTTTTAAAATTATATTAAATATTTTCAATATATATATATATATATATATATATATAATTTTAATTAAACTAAAATAACTTGATCTCAATCCCACTACTATCATCCAATTTCAATTAACATCTGAAAATATAAAATATATGGAAAATTAAATATTATTAATATTTTTATTCAGTATTTATCTTAACGTACACTTTCACGTTAAAATTAAAAGACTAAAAACGTGTATATATATATATATATATATATATATATATATATATATATATATTCTTTTTTTTAGTATTTAGTTCCTTGATCCGTTTTTTTTTCTTTTGCTACACACTTGTTTTCTATTTTTTCTAATTGTTTGATTTGTTTTTATTTTCTTTGTTCACTTTTATCCTTAATGTTTATTTTATTTGAAAAACTTTTTTTCACTCAAATATTTTTTATTATCTCTCAATGGTTTGACATCTAAAATGTTTATTCACATCTCTAAGGCACATTTTATTTTAATATACCCTTAATTATACATCTGTTATATTTTTTTTTGTACAATTTCTTCATTCAATGATGTATCGAATCGTTTCTATAGCACGCATTTGATCATTTTTACTATATAATATTTGTATTTGTTGTTTTTTTTTATCATATACTGTATGTTTTAATGATTTTTTATATAATTATTATTTTTTAAGTCATTCTCATAAATGTAATTTTACCACCGTAATTATATAAAGACGTTTAATTTACTATAATATATGATAATTAATTGCCATTATCATGAAGTTAAAAGATGAAAAATCCATGTTTAAGTTTGAATTATCATTAGTTTAATATTTGTTTTATGTGTGATTTCATTCAAATAGTACATTATAGTCTTTAATAATGTATAAAAAAAATAGATTCCATTATAACTTAGAGAAATAATGTAAAAAAACATTTAAAATATTTTTAAACTTGAATATTTGTTTCTTATTATAAGTTTTTTAAAATATTTTTTAATTTTATCAACTTTGTTTCATTAAGGTTTTTAAATGAATAGATGTTTTGGTTTTCATGAAATTTTATTTATGTGTAATCTTATAATATTTTATATAATTTTTTCACTTTTATCTAATTGTTACTTGGACTCTAATTTAAAATTTATACAATTATCATTTCTTTCTAAATATTTGACATTGAATACGTTCTTTCGGTATTAAATAATTGATAATTTTTTTGTTATTTATTAATTAACTGATATTCAAACACTAAGAAAGTAAGTATGAACATTGGTACAGATAAATCCGTTATTTGATGAAAATACGAATGATAAAAAATATTATACCCATTAGACATAAAAATGAGAATAAATATAATTTTTTACTTCAGGAATAAAAGGATAAAGATATATATAAATTTTTACTTTACAATGGAATGATAATACAAGATGTCCTCACTTCAACTGTTACACATCCCTATATGTATTTTTCGATTAAGGTAAATTGAAATTTCTTTTTCCGTTTTCAGATTGAGTGAAAATATATTATCGGTATGTACAAACGACACTTATTTTTTGTTTGTTTAAATGTGGTTTTTTTAATTTAAGCTTTTATTAATTATTTAACATTAAAATTTTGATTCACAAAGCAAGAGTTTAAATGGTGTATGGTGTGCTTCTATTAGGTCACATCGAGTATTGATATTATTGAGTGAAGGATAATTGGAGATTTGACTTATGAGCGACATTGTTCACATTGAGATAAAATGAAGAAGCACATATGTGTGATTGTAATGGGCATAAAATAGATCTGTCCCAACCATGGATGAAGCCAAATCAAGTATCACGCTTAGTCTATTAGACTAAGCTAGCTGACAGGCATTAGCGGAACATGCAAGAGACTAGGGGCATGCCCCCAAAAATTTTGAAATCTTTTATATTATAGCTAATATATCGAAATTAATGGTAATTAAATTGATTATTTTTTATTATTTTATAAAATACAGGATTTAATGTTAATAAATAATAAAATATAAAATTAAATATAATAAAGAATAAAAAAATTTATTAAGATATTTTTATTTTCTCTTTTACTATTTTTTGAGTTTCACATAAATTTTTCTTATTTCTCATTCTCACATGTCTTCTTTCATTTTTGAAGAGAAAAAGATCGATTTATTTTTCTCATTTTTTCATTTGTTCTCTTCTATGCTTGTAGGAGAAAAAAAAGATAATTTTTTCATCTTACTTGATAATGAAATATTAGTTTAATAATTTATCTCATGAACATCTTGTATATTTATTTTTTTATTTATGAACATAGAAAAAAAAATTATTGTATTGTATGTTTTTCTATAACCAAGTTTTAACTCTAGTTTGATTATCAACCATTTTTCTTTTAGTAATTACGTCTCTCAATTTTTTATTAGGTTATAATAAATTATTTTTTAGTTTTCCTTTAAATAGGTATATTGATGGAGAATAAAAGAATAGATTCATTTCTTAAAAGTGATAAAAGGGAAGTTACCTATGAAGATGAAAACAAGACAAATTCAACTTATTCAGGTATACTGAAGCAAGATACTTATGATTCAATTGTTTAATTAGAGGAGTCATTTCTTAAAAGGTTCAAAGAGTTACATGTGAGAAATTTCATATTAATTCTTTGGAACGTGATCTAGAAAAACATCTTCAAATATGGAAATATCCAATGAGTCAAAAAGATGTAATTAGATGAGTTTATTTAAAATGGGGTCCATATCAAATAGAGCTTCAAAACTATCCTTTTTCTAAGGAAATTTCAATCTAATTGGTTTAAAAAGAGCAAATGACTATTGTTTGAGATTTGTAGATAAGATTAGTAATATAAAAGGACGCCTTTTTGATATTGTGCATGTTAAGAATACAACAACCGCCACTCTAAAAAAGGAATTGAGTGTCGTTCTCTCTAGGCATAATTTTGATGTTTCCAATATCCGCAGTCAAGGGTATGATGGTGCTAGTAATATGAAGGGAGAATTGAAGGGATTGCAAGCATTATTTCTTAATGATAATCCTTATGCTTATTGTTTACATTGTTTTGCTCATAAACTACAACTTGCTTTGGTGGCTGCTTCAAGAAAGGTTATTCCAGTTCATCATTTTTTTTTTCAAATTTGGCTTTTATTGTAAATGTTGTGTGTTCCTCTGGTAAACATCATGATGAGTTACAAGTTGTTGAATTAGATGGAATAATTCAATTGTTAGAAATGGGTGAACTTGAAACTAGTAAAAAAAAAAATCAAATTGACACTTTAAAATGAGTTGGTGATACTTGTTAGAGCTCACATGTTTATTCCATTTGTAGTATGATGAAGGTATATAATGCATCTTGCGTGGTTCTTCAAAAAGTTATTGTTGATTGATCAACTTATCTCAAAGGGGTGATGTTGATGTTGCATTTAATATGTTGTCTTCATTTGAGTTCATATTAATTTTACATATGATGAAAGAAATTATGGGAATTAGTGATTGTCTTTTCCAAGCTTTGCAGAAACAATCTCAGTATATACAAAATATTATGCAATTGGTTTGTTCTACTAAAATTTTGATTCAAAAGTTGAGAGAGGATGGTTGGCAAAATTTATTGAAAGACATGATATTTTTTTGTGATCATGACATTGATATTCTTGATTTTAATTCTACTTATGTTGCATGTAATGGTTGTTCTCAACATTAAAAAGATCTTGTCACTATGGAACATCATTTTATATTGAATATATTTTTTGTTGCAATGGACAAGCAATTGTAAGGCTTAAATGATAGGTTTAGTGAGCAAACAATGGAACTTTTAACTCTAAGCAATGCTTTAGTTCCTAAGGATGCTTATAAAGCTTTTAACATTAAGGATATATGCACTCTTGTGAACAAATATTATCTTTAGATTTTAGTGAGCAAGAGAAGATTACTTTAAAATTTCAAAGTCAACATTTTATTGTTGATGCTCCAAACCATCCAGATTTGAAGAATTTATCAACCATGCTTGAATTATGTCAATATTTGGCATGAACATAAAATTCAAGGACATTTTACTTGATTGATCATCCAATTCGTCTTATTTTAACTCTTCCTATTTCTCATCTACAACAAAAAGATTATTTTCTGTAATGAAGATTATCAAAACAAGATTACCGAATAAAATAGAAGATGAATTTCTTGCCGACAATATCATTATTTACATTGAAAAAGAAATAACTGAAAATTTTAGTTATGATTCAATTATTGATGAGTTCAAGGATTTGAAGGAACGAAGGGCAATGTTTTAGATATGTGTGATTTCTTTTTTAGTTATTGTTATACTAAATTATGTATTCATTTTTATTGTATTAGTGACAATAATTAAGTATGTATACATTTTGAGTGTATTCTTTTGGCTTCCCCAACAATGTTGGTCAAGATCCGCCACTACTCACAGGACTTAGTCGTCGGGTTAGTAAAGTATATTGGATCAAGAAGCTCACATAAAAAAGAAGACTTAATTACTCGGATGGTCTTCACTTTGAAGGGAGTGTGTCAATTTGGTATTCGCTTTTTAAAAAGTTTCAATTGTGTACAAACTTTTGAAGAAGTTCCTCAATTAGGTCCCTTTTAGAAAAAAAAAAATAACTAATGACGTTAACATATGCCACGTATCGATTTGTGGTTTCTTTAATTTTCTTAATTTTTATTTTACTTTTTTATTTTTAAATTGTTGCCACGTGTCAGGTCTCAAGTGTGACATGTGGCATGTCAGTCTCACGTGGCAGGATAATGCCATGTGTCAATGTCATTGTCTAGTATCATTGTTTTGATTTCAATTTAGTTCATATATATGTCTCTTTGATTTAATTTAGTCCATATATATCTCTTTGATTTAATTTAGTCCCTACATATGTCTCTTTGATTCAATTTTATCCCAATTTTTTTAATAATTAAAATATATTTTGTAGTACATGTTTTTTTTTATAAAATTAAAAATAATTAAGTATAAATATTTTTATAAAATTAATTACTGATATTTATATTAAAATTTAATGGTAAAAGACATGAATAAATAAAACATGGGTTAATAATATATAATAGTGTAATATGTTAAAAAGTCATTTTTAATAAAAAATATTAATATAACATTTATACAAATAATAAATTCGGTCTCAAATTGGAGAAGCACAAGATTGTTCTATTTGAAAAAAAAATGATTAACAAAACATGGGTTAATAATATACAATATTATAATATAGTAAAATGTCATTTTTAATAAAAAAAAATATCAGTATAACATTTATACAAATAATAAATTGATGTCGAATTGGAGAGAGACAATATTGCTCTATTTTGAAAAGAAATTTGAACAAAATTGAATCAAAAAGACATAAGTAGGACCAAATTGAACCAAAGAGACATACATATGAACCAAAAAGACATATATATGAACTAAATTGAAATCAAGATAATGACACTGGATAGTGATACTAACACATAGCATTTTCCTGCCATGTGACATTGATAGTGCCATGTGGCATTGACAGTATTACATGTCATATCAAGGATCTGACATGTGATAACAAAACTTTTTTACAAAAAAATTAAAAAAAATTAAAATAGCCACAAATTAACATGTGGCTTGTTGTTAACGTCGTTAGTAACTTTTTTTAAAGGACCTAATTAAGGCATTTTTTTCAAAAAAGAAAAAGATGCAATTGAAACTTTTTTACAAGTGAGGACCAAGTTGACACACTGCCACCAAAGTAAGGACCATCCGAGTAATTAAGCCAAAAAAGAATTACAACAAAATTTCATGGGTCAGGGTTAATCCATTAGGTTACATTCAATCCAAATCAAGCTAACATTGATAGAGTTCACATCGTGTTGAGTTGAATCAAGTTTACATTGTACAAAATTCAGTCGGGTCATATCTAACTAAGTTGAGTCTAACCCACCAAATGTTGATTCAAGTTGGACACTCACGTATGATCTAGTCGAGTTGGGCTTGAAATTAGTTTTTGTTGATTCAGTCACAATTAGTTAAAGGGCATTTCTTCTTGAATTTCTTGTTGCACCTCCATACATTTAAAAATTTCAATTTTACCTTTTTTTATTTTTAATTCTGAACTTCATAATTTGAAAATGTTTCGCAATGTATAATCTATAATCCAAAATATAAAAAATTATATTCTAGATTAAGTAATTCGGAATACAAAATAAAAATTATATTTCAGATTACACAATCTGCAATTTAACATTTTATATTCTGAATTGTATAATTCATAATATATTTTTTATTTCATTCCAAATTGTGTAATTTGAAATACAAATTTTGTATTTCGAATTATATTATATAAAATATTGAAATGCAAGAAGAAATGTCCTAGTTAAATTGACATAGATCAAGATTATTTATACAACATCAAATTAGAAAAATCTACTTCACATTTATAAAAAATAAAAAATAAAAAGTAGCATGATGACATTGGCCAAGAAAACCATATTTAGTATAGATTGAGAAAGAATAGTAATACATAACAACAACAAAAATAATTGTAACAAAATTTCGATAAAGAAAATATCTTACATCAATAACTCGAGTGAATATCATCCTAAACGTAATGATCAAAATAGACATGTCCCAATCAAAATTAAGTTGATGAACAAAATATAAAGAGAAGACACATAATTTGATTATACAAAAAAAAAAATTAAATTTTACTTTTTTAAAGTAAAACTTGAATTTCTCAATTTTTTTCTTATTTTTTTAAAAAAAATTGAAACTTTTCTAACTTTTAGTAATTCAATTATTCTCGTAAAATTATAAAATTTTAATTTTGTTGCCCCAACAACATATAAATAAACATTTTAAATTTTTTATAAAAATTAATCATTCTTTTAAGTTAATTTTTTATAAACATTTTGTATGGTTGATCACAATTCGGGTACCTTTCTTTTTATTTATCTTTCCCTTAATGCTAATTTAAACGCCCACGGTTAAAATCTTAAACGAAGTAATTAGTAATATATAAAGGCCAGTCAAAAAAACTTTAGTGGTGCTGAAAATAAAAGTATCCTGTGAAAAAACATAGTTTAGCCTTATTTTTTTACTTTCTTTTTTTTCTTGAACTCCGTTATTTTTTCTAACTATGACATTTCCTTAGGTACCATTAAAATATTTCCGAGTTTCATACTAGAGTTTATTTTAAGCAGAATACTTAAGTCGCTTTGCATGCATTAAGCACTGCCCCAAACGGCTAGTTTAAACAATGCATTCCCCTATCTAATTCTGTCTCTTGTTCCCAACACAACACATTTTATCATTTTTATAAATGTAAAATCAAGACTTGTTTGGCTTGTAAAAAAATGTAACAATAAAAGTAGTATCACGCTTTTTATCATTTTCATAAATGTAAACTCAAAACAGCAAACATTTCCATTGCGAAATAGAATTGGGTCCGGAACGCAAATCCTCAATCCCAGATTGGATATATTCTTTCTGGATTACCTAGCTGTATCCAAAAGTCACTACAATTTGCAGTGGTATACACAGTCATAGATCGCCACCAGTGCAACAGCAACGAAGCTATTTTAAAAGGAAAATGGATAAGAAAGATCTAAACTATAAGTTATATCTGCCGTAAAACAGGGTCCATACAAATGGGAATATTGAGAGCAGCTTTTAGGTGAAAATGAAGGTCACGTTCCTGCAATATGTCGTGGGAATGGCCATTTATATAAATTTAAATGTAAACATATTATACAACATTGATTCATGTTTAGAAGCACAACTGAAAATTGTAACTAGCAAATGATCATGTATACATTCTCCAGTATTTATGAGCATAATAAAGCAAAACATGCATGTGTAATAAGGGAAGGAGCAACCTCCTGGGCACCTTCAAGTCCCCCTTTAATGAAAGTTCACAAATTCAACTAACCTCAGAGCAACTACCAATTTGAACAAGGGAAGACTTCCCACCATGAAGTTACAGTATTTACTTCATCAACCAGAGGTTAATGAATTTAGCTTCTTTTCATACAATTTGGCACGTCGAAGAGCATCTAAGGCTTCGGCTTGTTTCCCAGAACGTTTCAAATTAAGTGCCTTAACTTTTTCTTCTTTGATTCTTTCTTCTAGCTGAATTCTCTCTTGGTTAGAGTTTTCAACTTTAGCATTGGGTATCACGGTCTCTTGTCTTTCTGGGGCTTTTGATACAACAACGCCTACATCATTAAGTCCAACAGCTTTCAGAGCAGATAAGAGTTGAGGATCAAGAAAATCCTCAACAGTGACATCATCTACACCATCTAACTTATTAGAATCTTGAGCTGTCAACTCCTCCAACTGGGTTTCAATTGCCTTTGCCCGTTCAAACAAAGCTTCTGCTTCCTCTGTCCGGCCTTCCCTCCGTAGCTTTAGGGCCTGTCGTTTATGCCCCAGAGATTCCTGCTGCAATTTGAATCGTTCACGACTACTCAATGGTTTTGAACTAACATTTGATGATTCCTGTTTCTTCTCTACAACATTTGACGCCTGGGAAACATTGCTCACAAAGCCAGTGTCTGCCTGCATACTTCCATCTTCCAATCGCTTCTCTAACAGCTTGGCTTGCGAGAGTTCCTCCTTAGCTTCTGATAGTTTCCCCTCCCTTTTCAAAGAAACTGCCTTCCTTTTATGAGCCAAAATTTCCTGACGCAAGGTAAGGTGGTGCTGAGAAGCATAATCCTGTACAGAATTTGACTTGTTTATGTTTGGCTTTTCAACTACATCAGTATGCTGGCTGAAATTCTTTGAAGAGTCCAAGTGAATAGCAGACCCAGCTCGAGATGAATTAGCCGAAGCAAGTTCTTTATGTTTTTGAGTCAATATTTCAGAACTGTTACTACCGTCACCAGAATGTAATTCTAGCGCATCCATAGAGTGGCCAGCTGAGTAGCTATGACCGTCGTTGTTTTCCGCTTTCATCTTTTTCGAAAGATTTTCACTTGAAGTACTCTCCTCAGCAGTCAATGAATGCTTACCATCTGCCAAGTGAGATGTTGCAGGAAGTAAATTATCAGACTTCCTTAAGATGGGAATATTTGTCTCATTGTTGATTCTTTCTAAACCGAATGTTGATTCAGAACTATTCTTACTTGACCAAACCACAGACGAGGCGGCTGAAGCATTATCAACATCAGTAGCAACTCCCAAATTTCCATTCCTTTCCCGAAAATCAACCGATTCAGATGGAAGAGACTGTTTATCCTTAGAAACATTAAGTGACAAGTCCTTGTTCTGGTTCCCAAAATCTTCTGGTTGGGCTTCCAAAGTTTTGGCCTGCCTTAAAATTTCATCAGCCTCTTCTATCTCTCCCTTGCGCCTTAATGCAAGTGCCTTCCTTTTCAATACTAAAAGTTCTCTTTGAATCTCTCCCTTATTTCTTGAAGCTGCAGCAGGAATGCTTGAAGACAAATCAGGCGCAGATAGATCCATAGTATGTGCAGACCTATCAGTAGCTTCCTTAACTGGCTCTGCTTTTAGGGTCACAGGTTCAGATTCATCATCCTTCCACCCTAGATTAGTAAGAATTGAATTCAATGTTGGGTCATGCATATCCTCTTCCGAAACAACCACATCACTTTCTTCATCAACTGGAGCATTGAGAAGTTTGTCTTTCATCACAGTGGCCACAACCTGTGCTTTATTCTTTGCAGCTTCCATCTCAACCATCTGTGCTTCTAATGATTTGGCCGTTTTAAGAACTTCTTCTGCATCCTCAACTTTCCCTTCACGCCTGAGAGCAAGGGCCTTTCTCTTCAAACCCAAGAGTTCCCTCTGAATTTCAACTTTACTTCTTGGAGCTTGAACTGAGATATTTGTAGAATGCTTACTTGGAGAAGTATCATTTACAGGAACAAAATGATTATCATCTTTCTTCGAAGGCTTGCTTGAGTTAGAAAGTTCCTTATTGTCGTCATTCCAACCCATGTCCCTAAGGAGTGAAAGATATGTGGGATCAGACATATCTTGATCTGTCACATCATCTTCACCTCCTTCCTCATGTGGAAGATTTATACTAAAATCATCATGCTTATGTACTGTAATCGGAACATTATCAGCAGTGTTTGTATGTAATGTTTTGAGGCTTGATGCCTTATCCATCTCCATCAGCTGACGTTCAAGTGCAGCACCCTTCTGCATTTCTTCTTCTGCTTCATTCATTTTCCCTTCCCTTCTTAGTGTAAGAGCCTTCTTTTTCACACTCAAAAGTTCTCTTTGAATCATCAATCTACTTTTTGGTGCCACAGTAGAAGAAACATTATTAGTGGCACTTGTATTTCTCTCATCCAGTTTAATGGAGTCTGATCCATTACCAGCAATTTCCGAATGCACACTTTTCCTTAAGGGTGTGGATTTTTGAGACATATTATTATAGTCTTCGGGTATAGAGCTGTTAAGGTCCCTTTCTAATAACTTTGCCTTTTTCAGGAATGTCATTGCTTCTTCAGCATTACCTGCTCGCTTTTGATTAAGAGCCTCTCTTTTAAGAGACTGAATTTCATCAAGCAATGCTTCTTTGTTAAAGGGTTGAGACTTGGAAGATGTATTTTCAGGTTCAGTCCAGCCTAATGATTCCAAAGCGCCAGCTATTTCAGGGTCCATCATATCCTCATCAGTCACTTCAAAGTTACCGTCAAGGTCATCAGAAGTGGCCAAAAGGCGTTCAAAATCAAAACCATGTCCATGATCATGCAGATTTGGTAATTCTTTATCATCATCCATGCCCCGAATTAATGCTGATAGCTCATCATCAGAATCTTCAGCCCCAGCAAGGAGTTCCTGTTCTTCAAGTTCCTTTTCTAAAATTTTAGCTCTTTTTAGTTCCTCCTTGGCTTCTGCAAGCTTACCCTCGCGCTTCAGCAGTAGAGCATTTTTTTTCAGAGCAACAACTTGGGACTTGTCAATCCTGCTAACCTTTTGTTCACCAGATTTTGTAAAGATTTCTCCAATTAGTGACGAGAGTTCACCCTCCAAACTTAAGTTTGCTGGCTTTTTCTCTTCATTACGTATATCCATATCTGACCATCCCAGTTCTCTAAGTTCAGAAGTAAGATCATCCTTTTCTCTGCCCACATGAGAGAGTGACTTTGTTTTTCTGTCAGACTCTACAGGATTTCCTTTGTTATGTAAATCAGACAAGTTTCCCGAAGGTAAACTCTTCTTCCGCACCTTCCTTAAATGAATTTCCAAAGCATCAGCCTGCCTCTCAAGCTCCTTCCCTCTCTTAAAAGCTTTCATCGCCTCCCCAGATTTCCCCTCTCCTTTAAGAATTCTATGCTGCTTTTTTTCTTCCAAAGCTTGCTTACGTAACTCTTCAGGAGTGGTGGATCCCAAATCAATACCCAAAAGATTAGGTTTACCATTCGAGACAATGTTTTGTATCTCTCCATCATCATTGGATGTGCTTGAAGAAGATGCAATACCAACTGATTTTTGTCTGCTAGCAACTTTGTCGCTGGTTTGACCAAGAATTTGGTTCAAAACTTCATCTTCATCATTAGGTGCTGATTTCAAGCTCCCTGGATAAATTGAAATTAACATTCAAAAAGTACGGAACCGTGAAATAATAACAAAAGTGAAATACAGGAGGTCTAGTTTAACGTAAAATAGCACAGCCTGAAAGCCATATGAAGAAAAATAAATAAAAATACCTCTCCCAGGTCTACGTCCATGTCGCAATTCAAACCGTGCTGCCTCTTCTAGCTTCTTACAAGGTTCACAGATACGCACAGGTGAATCACCTTGTCCACGTAAAACCATTCTTTGCTGAGTACAACTGCCGCAAAAGATCCCTCCACACCTCCTACAGTGATGCTGAAACGTAAGAGAAAATTGCAAACAATGTAAATAAATAAATTTTGGACAAAGAATTCAGTTTGAGTTCAATCAGATTCATAAGCAAACATGGAACATAGTCTTATGCTTCGCACAAAAATTATGAAATGATGTCGACTAGCATTTTATTCATTTATTGTAACCAAGGATTCCATTAAGATGCATTTTATTCATTTATTGTAACCAAGGATTCCATTAAGATTCACAACTACAGTTTATTAAAAGGATTCAACTGGGGACGCTTCGTACACGGTGAGTTAATCTCTCTAACTTTACAGATGCAATGCACAAAGGAAGGAGAATTCAAACACTGTCACATGACATGGACAATATATTTTCTAACTTGACATGAATTAGTTTAGGAAGCAAAATCTTGCATATACATTACTAAGAGGAAAATGAGTAGCCCCTATGAAACATGGCTTCACAGAACAAAGAGATTTGTTACACAATATTTCTTGTAATCACAGCAATTCAATCCAATTAACGCTGATTAAGAAAATCAATCAGCCAAACCAGATTATCCCAAACAGATCAACGACATACTGGACTGAGTTAATCACTTTTCATAAACGAACGTACTAACTCAACGAAATTAAGTATCTGCACAATTCAAGCATAAACACACAAGAATAACGACAACAGCCACCAAGTTATAATTATTCATGAATAATAAATGAGCGAAAATTTAACGACTCTAAGATTCCCTGAAATACCCACATAAAATCAAACATTCGAAACGGAAAATAAATCATGGGTCTTCTCTCTAATTGCGAAAAGTTTCTGTGTTTACTAAGAAACCTCCTCCACGAAAAAAAAATTAATCCAAATGAAAAATGATAACTGAAATCAACCTTGCGATTGATGAAGGTGAACTGAGAGGAACATCCCTGGCAGTGTGAAGCGTCAACCACCCAAGTATTCCCTCGGAGCGAAGGCTTCGGTGGCAACCCAATCTTCTCCAACATGTTGTTCCTCTTATAGTCTTCTGAAGATCGAAAGGCCCCGAAATGACAAAAGAAAATGGAGAAAACAGAAAATCGGGTTTTGTCAAAGTGAGAGTCTAACGATGGAGAAGGAAAGAAAAACGACGATGGATCGCAGAACGAGTTCACGCGGAGTTGCTCCTATTGGGTCGATGTAAAGTACGTCGTCGCATCGCATTTTCTTTTCTTTTAATTATAAAAAATTAAAACACATTTTTTGTTCGATCAATCCAAAAAGATCAAGCATGAAAGTAACGGGCTAAACTTGGCACATGTTATTTTCACACCTCCTTTTCCTATTCACGCACCACAATTTTCTTTCTTTCTTTTATAAAAATCCCTTGATTAATATTTCTATTGTATATTACATACATATATATATATATAACATTTTTTTATTTTTTATTAAAAATTTAATATTTTTAAGTATTTGACAAATTTCAAATAAAATGTTAAGTAATTTAGTTAATGTTTATGCTTAAATTTTATTTTATATAAATAAGTGAAACTCTAACAAGTGGATGTAACATGGCATAAAAAATGATACTCTAATCCTAGTTGATCTAAGACTAACCTTGAGACATAGGTCTGCCCTTGGATAAGAAGTTGAGGGTTTTTCCAGGCACCTCAAATGGTTTCTCCTATATTTTTAAAAGCTGATTTAGTTTCTACTTTGCCCTTCACAGTAAAAGGTAAAGAGTAAATTTTCTTTCTCCTATATTTAATACAACAACCCACTCATGCACCCCCATTTTTGAATTTGACCTAATTTCCTTTTGTGTAGCATCAACTCATTTTCCCTCTCACATCCGTCATTTTCTTTTTCTCTTTTCTCCTTCTCTAATTAATTGGCATTACATGGCCGCGGCCTCCAGATCCTTTATTTTATATTGTATTGCACTTTTTTTTTTTTTGCCAGAAAAATACCATTATAGATGTTGACATCGGCGATGTAATTGTATGAATTGGATGTCAACCCGTACAAAACATAAGTTTTGATAGCTGAAGCACTTCCATTTATAAAAGTCCAAGTAACATGAAATGTCCACTACCTGTAAAAGGTAAATTTTGGACATTATTAAGGCCTTGTTTTCATACGTTTCAAAGGCATAAAGTTGTGGACAACATACATGCCTAAATATTCTTCTTCCATTGATTCTTCATTCATGGTTGAATCACATAGTGTTTCCTTCTGTTGGTTTAATGTAATTGCTACAATTGTTTCTATTCGATTGATGATAATTGATTGTTTTTCTTCTTTCATTCATAATCTTTGCATTGTTTTGATTGGGAAATTGTAAAGGAGATAAGACAGCTAATTATTTGTGTACTTAGGATAAGGTAAAAATAATTTATCACTGTTAGAATATTCTTTCTCTTCTAAAGTTAGTACCTTAGTTACATTAATTCATGAAATTGATGATAGAGCGAGGGACCTTGGTGTTTTTGTTTCAGATTAGGACTTGAATAAGCAAATAGTGATGGCATGTTAATTAGTATATTATACTTGAATTGTCCAATTATCAGATAAATGTGTGAATAGGACTTTTACTTCTCCCTCATACAACACACAAATTTCTGTCACCCACTGCAAGTTTGCATTGTTACCATATTCATTTTGCAATTTTTGTATGGAACGGAAACTTGTTTCCATTGTGCATCAATACACAATATTACGAACTTCAACATTTGATTGATTTACTGGTAAAAATAATTGCTTTGCGGATAAAATACATGATGATTAATTGTTGAAAAACTATAAATCTGTGATAAGGATATCCATAAAATGGCCAGGATAGCAGCTAGCTAATTGATGATGAAACTAAAACGAACAATTTTATGGTGTTAATCATGCTACAATGTCTTAATTAGGCAACAGCCCTTTCACCTTCACCACAAAGACAGAAAAAATTAGTTTCTAGGCGAGAAATGATACGGGGCAATAAATAAAAACAATAAAACATGGTGATTGTAAATTGGTATTGTCATAACTAGTTCTATGTTTAAATCTTCTCACTCACTCGTGTTTGTTGAGAATGAGGAGAAAATAGTGAAAAGTACAGCCACTCCATGAAGTGCTTGGCAATCCACTTTGCACGAATTCAATAGTCTCTCCCAGAAAGTGGTCTTCAGTGAGTCCCAATTATCCACCAAAGATTTAATAACCATTGATCTGAGGCCTTGATGTAGGACCAACAAGCCGTGAAAAAGGCACTTGTGTCCTGCTGCTGCCTGTGTTCAGTCCCCTTTGACCAGAAAACCTATCATTTACTTTTGGATCTGATACAGATCTCGAGAATGCTTGTGCAAGTTCAACAGCTGAAGCAGCTCTACCATACCGTATACCAGCAGCACCTGGAGATCCTTTAGGCTGCTGCTCCACAGGCTTGCGCCATGTCTCAGGTGAAGGTTGTCTCTCAGAAGCCTGTGGCCTATCAGTCTCCCTCACAGTTCTCCGAGTATCACCCCGCCAATTTCTTCTCTGTGCATGAACCCTTTCACCATCTACCTTTTGCTCCTTCCTTTCAGCTTTTCTGCCAGTCCTTTGATCGAGATGAGCATCCTCAGTCTTTTCACTGTACCGGCTCTGGCTTGCATGTTCAGGATGATGTTTCTCAGCCCTCAAAATGTTGTTTTCAACCCTTCAAGCAATAAGATTTATTGGTAATTAGCAAGAATTGTATCAGACTTGGATCACCATTAAGTTAAATGGTATAGCGTACAGACAGACAGAACAAGTCCTTACCTATTTGAATGCTCCACCACATCATAACTGTTGATTGACACATCATCAATCCCTCGCTCCTTCAACACCTGTGGAAAAGGTTACTAACATTATCAGGATGAAAACAGAAGCCAAGCACGGACAAAATGAAAGAAAAGTAATGTCAGTAGCAGCAGTTGCCATTATAAGACACACTAATTATAGGAAAATAAAGTATTCCACCCATATTGAGTAGGGTGATTTTAACAGGATAAAAACAACAATAATAAAGGTAAAGCATGAATTCTAACTGGCCTTTAGGATAATACAAGAAAAAAAACATACTAATTCTCGTGGGCGAGCTCCACCAAATAAAGCATTCCTGAAACATATCCATCGGTCATTCCATTATTATACAAGAAGCCACAAATAATTAAACAAATAAACTTTCTGAAAGTAGCCCTATTTATGTATTGAGCACAGACACGAGAAAATATCGAAGACATCAAAAAGTTCGAGAATCCCAATCCAAGATATAATATTTGGTTAAAGCAGGCCATGATTGAAACGTGGCTGAATTCAATAATATATAATGCTTGGTTACTCTTACAATCCTAAAATATAGGAGTTACATACACTAGTTGAAGAAAACCAAAAACGAGGCACACATTCTCTATGTTATGAGGGCCCTTAACAAACATATCTATAATGAGAAGCAAACATAAAGAATTCCTAATAGGACAAGAATAAAAGCAAATATAAAACAACTATTCTCGAAGTTAAAAGCAAACATAAGAATCGATAATAGCACTATTTAGAAGTTTTTTATTCGGGGGCATTGATGTATCTTTGCTAATAATTATAATTCCAGAAGGCTTGATAAACATGTAATGTGAATTTAAGGGCCAGCATGAGGCAAGCCCTAAGCCAAATCTACCTGACTGCTCCAAAATTTTAATATGTACTAACTAAATTTGAATGAGTGAAAAGGATACAAACACACATAGAATAGAACTATTGCTACCTATAGTATAACATATTTCCATATGTACAATGTGTAAATGTAATTCCATGGCCTCTTCAATTTTGTTTACTATTAAATGTAGAAGGTGCAGATGGTCAGACAGAAATAGAGGAAGCTGGATGGCTCGTCAAGGAGTTAACTGATGAATAGCTAAGTTTAAAAACTCCAGGGATAAATTTCTTTCTGGTTTATACTGGGGAATACCAACTTACTTTCTTTTGAAAACGCTAGCATCACCACATTTTAACAGTAAAAAAAATATAATTCTACTGTTCCTTAAAACGAAGGATATTGCAGACATTTGTTCTATGGTCAAGTGACCAATCTATTAGTGTTTTAAGAATTAAAACCACTTCTCTTCCAGTGTCTCACCTCCCTAATTCTCTCCTCCATCACTTTTCGAATTTAGGGAGCACAACTCTTACTCCAAAATATGGCATTTTGAAAGCAACAAATCACGAATGAAACTTCTAATATTTTCCATAATTCTGATCTAATGAACAGGAAGAATGAAATTAATATTCCTATCAAGAACATACAAGAATCATGAAGACATGAAATGTGCACGCAATCCCCTCTTTTGTTATTTTCATTACAATTTTAAAATTCACTTAGAAATTATAGGCATGGAATGTCTTTCTTGTGCTTTCTGGGTGTATGTGCAAGTGTGCCTCAGTGGTAAGTGTTGGAATCACACCTGGCTTTCTTCCTGATCACGCTAAACAGAAAATATTCGAGTTGTTCCAATGAAGGCAACCTAAATCCTAAACTACTTGTAATAGGTGGATTGTATTTAGTTTTGGAGTTGACCTGACACATGAACCCCCTTGGAAAACCCAATATGTATGTTCTATCAAATATCAAATTTAGTTAGCTTAAAACAAAATAACCTTCTCCTTTCATGTGCACGTTTGGAGTATTACTACTGTATTGGGTTTAAGAGAAATAATGAGCGTCCATTCTTATAATATACATGTTCAAGCATCTGCTATGGAAATAGTTTGCTATGGCAATAGTTCACAATGTTTTGAACCAACTGGCAATGTGTCACTTTCACAGACAGCATAAATACCATATAATAGATACAAACAGAAGTTAAAAATTCCTAAATTGACAGCCTCACACAACTGACCTGTCTCTTTCACTGTTTCCGTCCAACTGTTCAACGGGATGAGACCGAGGCTTCAAATTCAGCTTGGGACGCTGTCCTGAGTCCTTACCACTGTCAGATCCAGCTGATACAGGCTTTGCAATATTGGCATGGCCATGTGCCAGATAAACAGTTTCAACATGACCAGAATCATTAACCTGACGATTACCCTACCATAAAGCAAATAATAGAATCCATAAAGCAACCATAAGACTAAATAAAAGTTAATCACCGAATCCCCTGCAACAAATAGAGATAAAAAAAACTCCTGTGGAAAGGAATCTTGTAAGCTGAACTTGTGAATACCTGCGCATACTCCATAGCAGCATGTTCTGAATTTTCCAGCGGCTTTGCCCTTGGTAGCAACTTCAGTTTAGGTCGCTCAGTTGGTTCAGAAGGCATAGGGTGCTGCAAGTCAGACCCAACAATTCTTCCCTCGTTTCGAGACAGCTGAACCCCATCAGAGTGATAAGGTGCACTTGTAGGTCGTACATCTGAATACCTGGAAACCCCAGACCTTTCATAATTTAGTAACTCATTCCTACCACCTTGCATCTGATTATCAATGCCTAAGCCCCGTTCAGCATGTCTTGCTAGCATAGCATCATAGTGCTCCTTTTCACCAACCGCATCCATCCTATTATAGGCAACACCACCATTAACACGTGGTCTATTCTCCACTTCAGGAGATCTAACAATCTCAGCATCTGCCTGATAATGTACAGCCTTTGACTGCCATCTACCAGAAGACACCTTCTCAAGAGCACTTGCATGAGCCAACTTGGAGGCAGCACTAGCACTAGACCAAGCGGGTTGCTCCGGCTCAACAGCACTTGCCACTTCTTTCCTCATCGACCATGCATTCGGATAACCACCACCACCACTACCACCAGTTCCCTGCTCCTTACTACCTCCTAAACTCTGAGGATTCATCCCTACGTGCACTGCATCGGTAAGCCTCGCCGAGTATGAGTTACCCATCCCAACAGGAGTTTGAGACACTGGAGTCACTTGCCTGCCTAATGAACTCCCTCCCAGTCCATACTCCGGTCTCACCTCAACACGAGAAGGAGGACCACCACGAATGCTCTCATCACTGATTGTCCTCCGAGGCACCGAAACGCCATCAAGGGGCTTCCTCTCATCCTCATCAAAATTCCTGCCAATCGGGGTAGTGTGTGACAGAAAGGGGCTTTTATCATCGTAATGCCTAGTTGCCGGCGACGTGTGCGGCCGAGACCAATGATCCGACCGCCCCATCTGCGTCCCCCACGCCGAAGGCCGATCAAAACCAGAACGATCTGAAGGCCTCACAGTCCTGCAAAATACCAAAAATAACCAAAAAAAAAAGGTAAGACATTGCACAAACAGATCCATCACGAAGAAACCTCACCATACTAAACGGAAACAGAAATTATGTACGATTTAAATCCACAGATCTAATTCCTCAAATACACACCCCTTCGTTTTTTATTTGCACAACCACAACATCAACAGGGGTACCCATTTGCGAATAATCGAAGACACATCAAACTAACACAGAAAGATCATAAATTAAAATACAAGGATTGAAAACAAGGGAAAAACATTAAAGGGGTGGTACTTACACGCCAGGAGCAGAAGGTAGAGGGAGATCAGAGGGTATAGAACCGCCATGGAAGTCCTTGAGCGTCATGGTGTTGCCGCTAACTTTCTTCTTCGACATTCTCCCTCACAAAAAATTAAAAGAAAAAAAGAAAAAAATTTAAAAAAAAAAAAAAGAGAAGAGAAGAATCTCAGTCCCAAATCCTGAAATTAAGGGTGGTGGTTGCTGCTGGAAGCGAAGGGGAAGAAAAGGGAAGAGTAAGGAGGGTAACCCCACGAGTGGGAATGGAGAAGCAGAGAACAACGGAAACACGAACGCGACTACTATTGGTATTGGGTTTGGTTTGGGGTGCGAAACAAAAGTGAAGAAGAGTGTTGTGTTGAGAATGATTGTGAATGATATTCTCTGATCAATTATTTTATTCTATTTTATTTTATTTTGGAATTTATTTTTCTTTATAAAATACCCCTTGATCTTCTTTTTAAATTTATAACTAGCTATGATTTCATATTTCGAACTACAGATATTTACTTTTTAATATTTTAAGATTAGTGATTTTGGTCTAACAGTTTAAAATAAAACATTAAAGATTAAATGATAATGATCGCTTATTTAAAATGCACGCTAATTAACATCAAATTAAGATTATCTATTTTAAGGTAATTATAATTTTAACATTAACTTTTACGTAATTATATCATTTATTTATACCATAATAGAGCAAAGAGAATGACAGAACTAACACATTATTTTTTTTACAAAAAATGTCTCATAACTATTAATTTTCTTGTCAAAATTTGTACGACTTTCTATAATTAATAATCAATAATAATAACAATAATAATTAATATCTATTGAAAATTAATTTTATAAAAAAAACTATTATTTTTAATAATTGTTTTTTATTTAATTATTTATGGAGATAACAACGAATTTGGTTGGTTAAAGGGTCTATGGATTACTTGTCTCGCCTAAAAATCGTTTAAACCATTATCATAAAAACATTTATCTGTTTAAAGTAGTTTCCTCTACCTTCTTTTTAAGACTATAACTTCTTCTCTCATTTTTCTTTGAAGATGCGAATACATCTTCCTTGGTGTCAATTACATTAATTCATTCATGTATGGAACTTTGATATATTTTAATCTTTAAACTTTCAAAACGAATGAATATAGTAATTTTAACTCAATTACATTAAATTTGTTTAACATGTCAAACAAATTTCTTACTAACATCTGAGTTGTTTACACTGTTTGACGCATTCCTGCTTCAATATATGTTGGAAAACACGTTTGACACGTTAAAAAAAATTAACGTAATTGGGTTATAAACATAGGCGGAATTTGGACAAAAATTTTAGGGGAGGAGACAATTATATATATATATATATATATATATATATATATATATATATATATATATATGTGTAACATAAAGTTTATCATCAATAATAATATATTAAAAAATAAAATTATGAATATCCCATATTAAATCTCAAAACCAAAACTTAATATTTTAAGAAAATTAACATCTTCTAGATGATTAACTTCCTTGACCTTAAAATATGTTCTTAATATTATTATTCCCTTACCCAACTTCAAAACTTAAAATAGCTCTATTTACACAAAAAGAGTTTGATAAACAATTAGAGCATGATTTTATAATCTCTAATAAATAGAGATATGTCTAAAGCATAGAAAAGTCACATACAAGAGTAAAATATATTACTTCGAAAAAAAGGGATAAAAAAGGAATTTACTCAAAAGAAAAAATTATTTAATCCAAAATATTTCTTAATTCCTTAATCTTATCGTGGTACAATTTGATTTTGAAAATAATAAAAGATTGATGATGAAAATTGAGATAGAAAAATGAGGAGAGTAGGAGATGGAGGTAAGAAAGAGAGAGACATAAAAAGAGAGTAAAAAAAGTAACAATAGAGAGCCAGATTTTTAAATTTAAAAAAAGATTAAACTAAGTTTATATAAAAATATAATAATATAAAAATACCTTTTTAAATTATATATAAAAAAAAAAAACTTTGGGTGAGTCGTGGCTCCCCTGTCATAATAGAGGTCCACCTCTGGTTATAAAGACTATATTGATTCGCTTTTTAAAATTTAAGGACTAAAATGTATCAAAGTTTTAAACATTGATAAATTTTAGTTTCACGTTAAAGTTTATAGATTAAAAACATACTTAACTCCTTTAAAATTAACTTTCATTTACATGCCTAAATAAAAAATAAAAACTACATAAAGTCAAATTTTAAACAACTCTTCAATAGTAACTTTATTTTAATCACTTAATTAAAAAAATACTAAAATAAAACTAATTAATAATTATTATCCAAGAAAAAAAATATAATTATGAGCAGATAACAGATATTCGCGGGTCAGATACCATAATATTCGTACCTGCCCTTAAATACGTGTACCCATTACCTATGAATATCCATTAAGGATATCAATTTAATATTCGTTATGAATTTTACCAGTGGATATATGTGGGTACAAAATTTTTTGCCAATCCTAATCACTTATATGTCACTATGACAATATTATCTATAGATAATTTTATGAAATGAAAATACGTAATTTTAAAAAGAATAAAATAAAATATAATAAGAGAAAATATCCTTACTCATAAAACCTTTTTTTGGTCTTATATTTTGTAAATGTATTATCGGGTTAAATATATTTGTAATCCTGAACTTAGACGAAAAATTGGAATTCATCCATGATCCAAATTTTGATACACTATAATCCTCAAACTTAAAAATGAATTGATATAGTATTTTTAAACCAAAGACGTCAACCTTTTTTTAGTGTTAAACAATGTTTCAAGATTGCATTTATGTTGGAACATATGAGGTTGAGAAATTCAATAATTTAGATTTTTTGCACATATTTTGACTTAAGATCATGTAACATTTTTGTATACAAAAATATATGTTGTTCATTATTTTATTTTATTTGTGTTGCTAAATGTCATGTTGATCTTTTATTGTCAATGGCGGATCTTGATCACAAATTTTGGATAAGTCAAAATAATATACTCAAAAGTTCAAAATTTATATATTTAATTATTATCACTAACACAATAAAAATGAAAGTAAAGATAAGTAAATAATTTAGTATAACTGTACCTACAAAAGAAATCACACATATACAAAATATTTTCCTTCATTCTTTTAGATCCTTAAACTCATCGATAATTGAATCAAAACTAAAATTTTCAACAACTTTTTTTTTTCAATGTAAATATAAACACATTCCAAAGAATTAACATAAAACATGTTCCTCTGATTAAACAACATGATCATTTGTATCATGATTTAGGATACATAAAGATAAAATATTGAATTTGTATTATTTTCATCGTCATGGATAATTTTCTTTTTATCAATTTTAAAAAATAAATCTATTATTTTATTCTTCGTCAATATATATATTTATTTTTTAAGTTTAAGATTAAAAAATAATTTATCATAATTTAATTAAAAATAAAAAATTAAGAGTCACTAAAAGAAAAAATCAATGACAATCAAGTTCCAATTATAAAACAGTTATGAAAAAACACATAGTATAATCATTTTCTCTCATAATCATAAAAAAAAAAATGAATGTAAGGCTCATGTGATAAAAAAAAATGATACCAGAGAGTTACTTTTTTTTATTCACGAATGATAAAATAAAAAAATGAGAAATGAAAGTAAAAATAATAAGTTTGTATTTAACTGTTTTTTGTTTTTCAAAACAAAAAGAAAACATGTGAGAGTGTAAGATTATAATAATTTGTGAAAAACTTAAAAATATAATGAGAAAGAAAATAAGGAATATCTTAATAAATATTTTTATTCTTCATTATTATTTATTAACATTAAATGTTATGCCTTATAAAATAAATAGAAAGATACTTAATTTAACTTCATCAATTTTCAATATATGTTACATATAATTTAAAAAATTAATAAAATTGAAAATAATTGATATATATATATATATATATATATATATAAAAAAAAAAAAATAAAAATTGTGGGGGCATGACCACTACTGCCCCCAACAAAGTTTCGGCACTGTTTATTGTTGTGTTAATTTATTTTAAATGGTAGATAACTTCAAATTGAGATTCTTTATACACTAAAAAAAATCACGCAATTGCAACGGTTTTAATATGATGGTTGTTCAAAATCTTCACATTTTTATAACATAATATGACAGAGAACTGTCATATTTTACATGTAAAATATGACGATTTTAACTATTATTTTTTGAATTGTCTCATTTTTCATATAAGTTTAAAATATTTTTTTTGTCTCAATTTTTGGTTAATTTTATTTTTGTGCTCAAATAAGTCTAAATTTTGGTTAATTTTGTTTAATTTATTATTTTTTTTGCTAACACCATTTAAATCATTAATGACCATGAACGATGACTGTCATGTGTCACTTCGTGGTCTTCTGATTGCGTGTCACGAACTTCCTTCGGGAACAACCTCATTGTGCGTGCCCTAATGAGAAACCATGAAGCAGGACCGTTCTAATATTCAATTTGGAGAAGGATATTGACGCCACACTCAATAAACATGAGGAGGTGAGTGATAAGTCATGGGACTATGATCGACACAAGTTACCTTAATAATACTAAAATTAGGGTTCTTATAACCCGAAACTCCACAAAACTTCCACAAAGAAAAAACTCAATATTCTAATAAAATTTGCATGTATCATATATATATTACAAAGTTCATCTTTTTTTATAAGATGAATTAGGCTATAAGATGAATCAGGCATAGATCCTAAGAATTCCGCATTAATTATGAATAACTAATATTTAACACCTAGTAATGTTGCATTTAATCCTTGTGATATGAATGATTATTTTCTATACTTAATTAAAAGATAAAAATACAAGAAAGCTTAAAAGATCCTTCGAGATCATATCCATCCATTCTTCTTCAAATACATTCATCCTCGATCGTCATGAATACACTTTTTTCGAGAAAAATATGATACCAAGATCAAAGATCATTTCTTTTATTAGTTCTCCAATTTAGTACTAGTAGAATATGTGCACACATTGTTAATTGATTGAGACTAAATAACTGGTTGCTACAACAACTTCTCATAAAAAGCTCTTCCTCAGATTGTTGAATGGACAAAATAGTAATATCTGCATAAAAATAACATCATATTTTACTTCCTTTTTTTCTTGCTATTTTTTTTTGTTTACTTATTTTTTTTCTCTTTTCTTTTATATATTTTTTCTTGTATTTCCTTTTCTTTCAACCCCTTATGAATCTCTTTCTCTTTCAACTCCTTCTCTTAAATTTTTTCTCTCCCAACTCTTTCTTTTAATCTCTCTGTCTCACAACTCCTTTTCTCTAATTTATTTCTCTCCAAACTCTTCTTTTTTTTAATTTCTCTCTCTTTTCCTCTTTATCTATCTCTTTGATCATAATTGGAGCATATTTTTTCCGATAGTCATCAAACATATTTTCTTTATATTTATACATTTGCTCTTTCTTTTCTTTCCTTTTTCTCTCCTCAAAATTCTCTTTTAATTTCCTCTTCATCTTTGAAACAAACTCGTCAACAAACGATTTACAATAGGCATCGAGTTGAGGGGCTATGATACCAACTGATGAGAAGCCACGACATAGAATCGTTCTAATATTCAGTCTGGGGAAGCATATTGACGACACACCCAAGAAAGACGAGAAAGTGAGTGATAAGTCATGAGGGTATGATCGTTATAGGTTATCTTGATAAGATCAGAATCGGGGTTCCTATAACTCACAACTCTAACAAAGACAAAACTCAATTTTCTGACAAAATTCATATATATCATATATTTGTATTTCAAGTGTATCCTTGGATAAATTCGACAATACCCTCTGCAATCCACATTAATTATCAATAATGAATATTTAATACACATTAATGCTACAATTAATCTTCATTATATGAATGAATAATTTCTGTATTTAATTAAACAATAAAAATTTCAAGAAAATTCAAAAGAACCCTAAAGATCATGTCATTTCCTCCTTTTTTTCTTATACATTTGTCCTCAAATATCATGAATACACTTCTTCCAAGAGAAACATGTAATATCAGAAACATATAATATCAGGATCCACCTTTTATTAGCTTTCCAATTTAGAATTAGAATTTATGTACACGCTATTAATTGATTTAGACCAACTAACATATTTTGCAACATCTCACTATAAGTTCTTCCTCGAGTTGTTGAATGGTGAAAAAAACAATATTTGCATAAAAAAAACATCATCTATATCATTATATTTTCCTTCCTCTTTACTTGCAACTTCTTTTTTGTTTATTTCTCTCTTTTTCTTTTATTCTATATTTTTTTCTTGAATTTCTTTTCTCTTAACTCTTTTTCTTTAGTTTGTTTTTCTTGCAACACTTTATCTTCTATTTCTTTTTATCTCAACTTCTTCTCATCAATTTCTTTTCCTCTCGACCCCTCTTCATTTTTTTTCTCTCAACTTTTTTTTTAATTTCATTTTCTTCAACTCCTCTTCAATTTCTTTCTCTCTCAACTTTTTCTCTTCAACCTCTTTCTCACTAATTTCCTTTTCTGTGTTTTTCTTTTTCTCCATCTCTCTCTTTCATCATATTTTTAGAATGTCTTTCCCAATATTTATCTTTATCTCTATATGTTTGCTCTTTCTTTTCTTTCCTTTTTTCCCTCCACGTTGAGTTGAAAGGGACTTTTAGCATTAGTCTCAAAATAAAATAAAAATTGAAGGTATATATTAAAAAAACAACTCACTGAATATCAATAACTAAAGCTCTAATACCAACTGAATCAACGAGGGTTCGTTCTGATATTCAGTTCGGAGAAGGATATTGACGCCATACTCAAGAGAAATGAAAATGTGAGTAATAAGTCATGGGTTCGATGACCATATGTTACCCTGATAAGATCATAATTTGGGTTCTTATAACGCAGAATTCCACAAAAACTTTCACAAAGAGAAAAATCAATTTTCTAATAGAATTCATATATGTCTATATTTGTATTTCAAGTCTATCCTTTTATAGGATAAATAAGGCAAAACCCTTTAAATTCCACATTAATTCCACATAATGCTCAAATTTGTAAAAATATTTACCTAAGAATAAGGAAACAACCAAAATCACATCCTAACAAATTAAGAATTGCAATGTATATCAAAACCAACAAACTAACCTCAGAAGGTGGCCAAAAGATTGCAATGTCGCCACTAGAGTGGAGGGGAGTCGTTGCCAATACTAGAGAGGGGAGAACACAATATCGCATCATCTACTGGCCACTGCAAATCGCGTCGTCGTCGCGACTGGACGTCACCGGAGGAGCTTCATAACACAACGCTACTACCATGCGAAATCATTGGACAAAACAGTCAGTGAAAATGCTAAAAAATATGCACCAAGGTAGCCAATCAACTTCCATTTAAGTTAAATGAAATAAAAATCACCTTTCGTGGTGGTCGAAAACCTCGTCACAACCATTTTTTGCCTTTTAAAGAGGGAGCGTGAAGGAACAACTGAAAGGAAATGGGTTCGCATGTTTTTTTTAAGTGACTTAAAGTGGTTTGATGTCGGGTAATTGGGGAGCAGACATCCTTGGACGTCGAATTTATGGGACCCCGATGTTCTTGGATGTCGAATATGGAAACACCGACATTCTTCGACGTCAAATATTTAAGGGCCAACATCATTCGATGTTTGATCTACAACATGCCAACGCCAATTTTGTATTCAATGTCAGGCCAACGCCAATTTTGTATTTGGCGTCAGGGAGAGAGCTAGCCCATGTCAATTTTGGCATTTTAATTAAAAAAACATCAGTCACTACAAGAAAATGCTTCATTAGTAACTCATTTTAGTGACCAAAAGTTGTTAGTTATTATAATGACTAATTTAGATACAAGTTTACAAAGTAAAAAAATTATTGGTTACTAAAATAGTTACTATTATGAATAAAAAATTATAATTGGTCACTAAATTGGTTTTTAAAATTAGCTACCATAGTTTTGACTACCAAAGAAAATTGGTCACTAAAAATTAGCTAACTAAGTTTTGGCTACAAAAATAACTTATTTACTAAATTGGTCTCTAATTAATTAGTGACAAATTTAGTGACCAATTATAATTTTTTATTTATATTAGTGACTATTTTAGTAACCAATAAATTTTAATTTTGTAAATTGATATCTAAATTGGTCACTATAGTGACTAACAATATTTAGTCACTAAAATTGATTACTAATAAGACATTTTCTTGTAGTGAGTGGTTATTTATAATGTTAGGTTTTTCCTAAGCAGACGTTGAATGAGTAACGATATAAGCCGATTTTTTTGTTAGTGTATATTTAATTAATCAATAAAAATTATAAAAAAATTCAAAAAGATCAAGATCATATTATTTCCCGAACAGGTTTATCCATTTCTGTAGTGCACATAGGTATATCAATGCAAACTTGATCTCTATATAAACTTACTTCTTTTGTTTGTTGATTTAATGTGATTTTAAAGTTTCGAACGACAATTCACTTTAAACCGTTATATTAATATAACTTTATGATGATGCAAATTATGACGATTTCCACAATCACCACAAACATAAATAATAATAATTAAACCGTCACAGTTTAAAAAAGGGTTAAATATGTTTTTGGTCCCTCAAATTTCAGTGAATTTTGGAATTAGTCTCTCATCAAAACTTTATACCAATTTAGTCCTTTATCTTTCAAAATGCGTGAATTTAGTCCTTTTAACCAAAATTTGTTAAGTTTATGTGACGTTTCAAGCGCATTTCATGATAATATTTAAGTTAACATTGAAGCAAAAATGTGTCAAACAGTGTAAATAATTTAAATACTATCATAAAATGTGCTTGAAACGTCAGATAAACTTAACAAATTTTGGTTAAAAGGACTAAATTCACGCATTTTGAAAGATGAAGGACTAAATTGGTCAAAAGTTTTGATGAGGGACTAATTCAAAATTTCGCTAAAACTTGAGGGACCAAAAACATATTTAACCCTTTAAAAGATAAACACCGCACATTACATTATGTTTTATAATAATATTACTCTTGTTTTAGTACGAGTTCTTCAACTTTGTTTTTCCAACATAACCATTTTCGGTATATATTTGGAAAGTCTTTTGATTACAAGTTCTACTGCTACGTCATTATTTTTTTTTCCGAAAGATGTGATTTATCAAACGATCTAATAAATTCAAAAGAATTTGCATTTTGTATTGTTGTGCATCTTGCTTTAAGTTTCTTATCTCTTGTTAGGTATTGTAGTGCTCGCTCAAAGTATGTACATCTACTTAAATGATCTTCTGTATAGTTTGATAATACATTATATGTTAAATTGTCTTTTATCCTAATCATGCTCTAAAAATGAAATACTTACTCTATCTCAAAACTCAATATTATTTATTATACTTAAAAATACTAAGAATGAATAATTCCCATCAAGACAAAAATTGAATTGCTAAAATCAGACTAACCAAAATAAATAATTGATACCTAACAATATTATCTTTATGATTTTTAATTTTTAATATTAAATATTTTTTTCAATTAAGTTCAAAAGTTATCCGTAAACCTAGTAGCTTACTACCACCCTTTCCATTATTTATGTGTTTCTGGAGGAAAAGAAGTATGTACTAGACTCAAATTCTCACTATGAAGTTATTTTCAATTGGTCTATGTTTATCTCTTCCTATTTTTATTTAATTTTTATTTATGTATGTTTTGAAAATACTCTCCCAAAGTTAAAGCAGAGAGTGATAAATAGTCTAAGTTAATTCGTATTAAACATTTTCCGATCCATTTGGTAGATGCATAACTAGTCTTTAATTATTCTTGAATACTATTAAATCGGTATTCAATTGTTTGGCAGGTTTTAATAAGAGTGTAAGTTAAATTAACGTTTTTATAATAAATTTACGATAAAAACTATTTTAAAAACATGATTAAAAATTTATATGAAATAAACTAAAAATAATTAAATATATAAAAAAATTAATTTAGTATGAAGAAAAAAATGTTATATATAACGAATTTTAAAAAAATATGATAACATATATTTTTTTTTGTTGGAATGATAACATATTAATGAATATGCTCTACCAAACAAATATTAATAGATAAGTTTACCTTGACTAAAACAGGTTTTTATATAATTTGGTGTCAAAGTTTCATTGATAATTAAATCTAAATTGGTATTTGTATAGCAGTGTAATTGACAAACAAAGAATGTTAGTTTTCTCTTGTAACAATGTATACCTCCTAAGTTACCCCATTTTTTTTAAAGTTAAAACTGATTTAAAGATAAATTAAAAAAAATTAAAACTCTAAAAGTTATTGAAATTCGTTCGTTTCATAAAAAAAAATAATCAATTTAAAATTACTTTCTCATATAGAAGATAATTTTATTGATAAATAAAAAATATTTAAAATCAATTAATCAATATAATTTTATTTTAATAGTCTAAAATACATAAAAAGTTAATTACCATTTATTAATATTTACTCTATGATATTGTTTAAATAAATTTAAATATCAATTGTCTAAAATAAAATATTTTTAAACTTCTATTGTTGAATAATAACTTAGAAAACAAAAAAAAAAAAATTCTTAAAAAAGTTCATTAATAATGTAAAATATTTATTTATGAAAAGGCTTTTCGCAATATTATGTTTCATGGAAACGACAGGATTACAAAATAATGGATTAATAATAATAATATAATAATAATTTATAATAATATATAAGAAAATATTTCTGTTTCTGTTGACATTTCATTAATTCAATTTTATCTTTAATTATTTTAAAAATTAATTATTTTATAAATAATTTATTTTTAACTTATATTTTAAAAATCTATTTTATCTTAAATTATTATTTTAAAAATTTATTGTATGCACATATTTAATTTTTCAATTTTATATTTAATAACTATTTTAAAAATTAATTATATACTTTTTATTAATTTTAACTTAAATTTTTATGAAAATTAAAAAAATCGAGTTCAAAATGACATCTGTATTCATCATGTAATTTAAATGATAGTTGCAAGCCTTTAGTATTCAAATAAGCATTCACATTTTTATAATTTTAATAAATTGACATTCATTTTCTCTATATCTTTTAAATAAATATTTATGTTTTATATATATATATATATATTTTTTAAATTATAGTTACCTCCCATATATTTTGGTAAAATATCATTCCTATTATTTCTGGTATTTAAAATATTAGATTGATTTTAAATTTAAATAAAAAATTAAAGGTTTATAATGTAGAAAGAAAGAATTTTATATAAAGGTAGAATGATTTAATGAATCGGAGAAAAATATCTGGTTACTAAATTTTAACAATTTTCTCTAAAAATATATAAAAACAAAAAAAATAAAAGCTATCTAAAAGATATCATCTCAAATTAAAAGAAAATTTATCAATATTTAATTATGAAAAAAATAATTTCTTTTTTAATTTTAAATCCGTGTTCAATTATCTGATCACCAAATACAATTTAAGAAATATTAGGAAAGATAACAAAATCTTCTTATAATTGATATATTTATATTTTGTTTACAATTTTATAATTTTATATTTTAAAACATAATTTTTGTATTTAACATTTAATAATTTTAATAAATAAGGAATGTGATTATACTCTACCTAAAATAAGTTAAATATAAACATCATAATTCAAATAATAAAAGAAGATCTCGTATTTGTACGGATTCAATTATGGGAACCTTAATTTCCACTAAACTTCATTTAAGAAGACCCTATATAAGGTGAAAGAAGATTCTTATAATTAATTAATTCAATTTTTTATTCTAAAAAATATTTTTAAATTTTAAGTTCCAAAACTTTTATTTTTGAAAAATTTTATTTAAATTTAAAAAATATATTATTTTTAAATAAAATAAAAAACTTGTTTGATCTTATTAAACATATAAGATAAATATGTGTCACTCATTATACGTCAGAAAACAGAACAAGTGTCTATTTAATTTAAAATTAAAAGAATACACTCTTTTAAGAAAAGTGTAACTTTTTACTTACGAAAAAATTAAAAAGAGAGTAAAAGGTAGAATCATAGAGCGTAGCATCCCATCAGCCACATCCCTTGGATCTGTTTTTCTCAATACTTTTTTGGCATTATTTATCCTGAACATACCGTAATTGATGCTGTCTCCCATGCTTAAAATCTGCATTTTCCTCATCATTGCACAATTTCCATTCTTCTCTCTCACATTTTTTCGGAATTTCACTTTCCCTTACACTCATTACATTGCTTCTTCTTTACTCTACTTGTCACTGTTGAATGTTTTGCTCACTCTGTAGCTCTACCACTACTCTTGCCCTTGTCTTTATTCACATGCACAACAATACTCTCTTCACCCTCTGTAAGAAAACCCTCATTTTCCTTTACTATGAAAGAATTTACATGTTCATCCGTCCTTGCATTTTCACTTTCTAATTACAAGTAGAATTTCGTATACTTTATTTTATAGTAATTTTTTATTTTTAGACATTTAGATGTGTAACTGTGTTTAGGCACATACTTTTGTCTTTGTTTTTATTATTTGGTTTGTTTACTTCTTTCGGATGAGTCACGTGTAAGACTGACTAATCGTTTTTTTATATTCTTTTGAGCTCAACTTGCTTATCGTAAGTGTATGCCATTTGTTTCTTCTTATGCAATGAGATTATGATTCACGGATGGTTCATTTCACCAGTGTGTGGTGATTGCTTAGGCTTTTAAATTTTAAGCAAGTTGAGTGGAATGGATGATGAGAGGAGTCATTCAGTTACGGCAAGCTTGAGGTTTTTGAAATTAGCCTTACGGGAAGTCTAAAGCGTTGTGGGGTGTCTCTTTCAGCTTCCTCTTTCTTAGAGTGAATTTATCATTTACAAAATCTTATTTGATTGAAAGCAGTTGAGGAAGTGGGAAATGGGAAGCACGATATGTTGATTTGATTTCAAATGCAAAAGAATAGAAAGTCTCTTCTCGTAATTTACCAGCAGAGAAATAAGAAATGTTTTAATCTACTATGGTGATTGTGCTTTAGTAGTCATATTTCATATAGTGAAAAATTATAAACAAGTGCGGCCTATGCGCAAGAACCTGCTGCTCTTGGTAATCAGTCCTGCACAGTTTTTCAAAACTTTAAATAAATGAATCTGTTGAGCGTTGAGCTTAAAATAGCTATTCAAGAAATGCTACTCACAGAGCTAATTATGTAACTAACTGTAAGCAATGCCTGTTGATACAAAATTATGTGCATGTTGGTTTTCCTTATTATCTAATGACAAATATGCTAGTTGTTGGCTCTCATCAGTTTTGTATTTGTGATTTTCAGGTAGAAGGGGCAGACACTGAAGTAGAAAGAATATATTCTCAGTTTAAATGAGATGACCAGACCTACCTTGATTTTCATAATAGGAATTTGTATAGGCTTTGTGGTTGGGATTGGTTTGACATTATCCATAGTACACTGCCTCGTAAGGAGAAGGAAGCCCACAGAGGTTGATAAGAGCATTTCTCACAAAGCAGTGACAATTCCTGTTAATGTCAAAGGGTATGGTTCTAACTCAACATTATCAGAGGGCGAGGAGTCACCCAGAACATCTGAGTGGAGTAACATGCCTTTATGGTTGGAAAATCTTAGGAGAAGCAGTGCAGTGTCAGCTTGTGGAATTCCCAAGTATTCTTACAAGTACGATAACCTTTATTGAACTGTTGTTTCCTACTTTTTCTGACTGACAGTTACTGTAAATTAGTGTGCGGCTACTTTGATCTCTTAGCTTTTTAAACCCTACTAATCATTAATTATCTTGAGAGTAGATGTATGTGCAAAAATAATATTTCTTGTGGATATGTGTTCTTCTTAAAGGAAATAAGTCCAACAATTGTGTGTGATAACTAAAAAATGAGGTAATATCTGGGAAACCAAAGTGAGGAGCGAAGAAATAAGAAATGTCGGGTTAAATGCTAGGTTGACCTGAATGAAGGTTTCAAATTGCTGCTATATTGTCATTGAAATCTTTAATATTGAAGAAAATTGTTGGTAAATACAGTCTATACGTTTGCAACTGCAGTCTCAAAAACCGTGAGACATTGTGGCAGGAAGAGTTGGGGAATCTCCTTTTAAAACCATGAATGCAATAATGAAGTTTCTCTCACAGAAGAGAGAAAGTATAACCTGAAATAAAAGAAGATTGAATATGCAACATGACTGATAAGGAAATATATAATTCAGCTTGGATTGTATTCGATTAGGAATAAGGTTGAATTATAATACATGAGATGCAATCCTTACCTTACAAGTTGATTTTGTGAAGTTGAAGTAGGTATAAATCTACTTACTAATATAGTATCAAAATCTATCTTAGTCAAGTTCTTTGGGACTATTAGGCCATTGTTATTGGGTTCCTGTGAGACCACCTTTAAATATCTAATTCCATATTCGGGATTTCCATTCTACGGTGTTAGGTGGTGTGTGTTTGTATAATATATTTCTTAGTAGCTTAGTAAGTGAAGTTGGGAATCATCTCTATTTTCCTTTTAGTTGTTGCCTTTGTGCTGTGTATTTCTTCATGTTTTAAGTATTTTTTTTTTACCTTGTGACACCTTTTCCAGAGATATACAAAGGGCTACTTCTAATTTCACCACCATCATTGGCAACGGAGCCTTTGGTCCTGTTTATAAAGCGCAGATGGCTACGGGTGAGACAGTTGCAGTTAAAGTCTTAGGTACTAATTCAAGACAAGGAGAGCAGGAATTTTTAACTGAGGTAAATGGTATACTTAGCTTTCTATTGATGTGTCTGTATAAATTGCTTTTTTATTTTGTATTGAGTGAGGAATTTTGTATAGAATTAGGCTCCCAATAGGATATTGCTTCCCAGTAGGATTCTCTGCTTTGTGAATTCTACTGATTCTTTACCTTAAAAAATGTACTGGGAAATAGAAAACTAATTGATCCCTGGTATTTTCTAGAAAGTTTACTTCAATATGTGAGGAAGGATAACGAGTCTGTGCATACTCAATTTCTTAAATTTTTACAGTATTGATATCTACTTTAACTTTCACTTAAAACTTCTCTGGATAATTTGAAAGGCATTTCTTAGTATGTAATTATACTAAATCTTCAATTTTCCCCTATGTCTTGTACTAGTTCTTCTACTTTATTTTCTGGTGGCATTAACAGTTAGAGCTAACTGTCTGTCATTCGGTTACTTTACTGGTAACTTTTAATTTACAACAACCTACTATCAAACTGTTATTTACTCCTATTTTTCTTTTTCCAGAGATTGTACATTTTGACTGATGATTTTGGATGGTAAGATTAAGACAGCTTAATAATCTTTCCTTTCACGTTGGCAGGTTTTATTACATGGAAGATTACATCACAGAAACCTTGTGGATTTGGTGGGATATGTGGCTGACAAAGGAAAACATATGCTTCTTTACACTTACATGAGCAATGGCAGCCTTGCTTCCCATTTGTATGGTTAGAAAGAGATCCTTTTTTTCTTGTAACTTGCTCTAGTAGGTGAAATTTCCTTGTACAGTACCAAATGGAGTAGATGTTCTCAGTGTCTACTGAATTCATTATTTGGTCCATAATAAAATAGTTTGTCTAAATTCAGGGAAGCATCTGTATTGACATATCTTGTATCAATGATATATCAGTAAACTTCTAATTCAACAATTTTTTAAAATCTGAGTTGTTTTGACTTTTGTCTTTTGCAAAATGAAACATTTGATTATCCTCTGACTGAACTTTTATATTTACTTTGTTGGTTGTCGTCCAGTCCATGGTTATATAGCATGTCATGCTTTTCTGTTCATGATGCAATTCTTTTATTTCCTCATTATAGCTTTAAACCACTGGTATTTTACTGACAAAATTATCACCATATATATGAGGAGATGAAATTAATCTGATTATATATTGGGCTGCTTTCCATCAACTTTGACAAAGTCTACTTATCATATTGCAAAAGATACTTCTAGGAAACAAAGTTTCATATTTTCTTCCGGAGCTCAGAAGTATTTTTACTTGTACTCTTCTTTGTTCTCTATTTACTTACCCTTGTGTGTTGCAGATTTCGGAAAAAATCGTGAGCCACTGAATTGGGATTTGAGGCTTGGTATAGCACTAGATGTTGCAAGGGGACTGGAATATCTACATTGTGGGGTATATCTAATACTCAAATCAACTAATTAAATCGGTAAACTTACACATGGAGAACATGGAATGGAAAAAAGTTTCCTTTTGTTTTCTTCTTATTCAGAATCGAACTTGTTGCAGGCTTCTCCACCTGTTGTGCACCGTGACATCAAATCTTGCAACATACTGTTGGATCAGTCTATGAAGGCCAAGGTGATCTTTGCACTTTTAGTTCCCACAGATCAAGATATTGGTGATATTTTGAAACATTCATGGGGCATTATTAGTTTGGGTGCCACTTTTTCTTCTTATTTGTTCTTCCCTTTATGCATTGCATTTCATAAATTTTTCTTTTCTACATATATTCATCAAAATGATGCTGCCATAAGCTTTCCTGAAAATGATGCCTTATTTTTGTTAAGATTCTGCTGCAATTTTTCTTTTTCATCATATCCCTTCACTTGCTTCTGTCCATATTGAAGCTCAAACCTTTCTTCTTTTATATATGTTTAGGTCACTGACTTTGGGCTTTCCAGACCTGAGATGATCATACCTCGCACATCAAATATCCGTGGAACATTCGGATATCTTGATCCTGAGTATTTGTCTACAAAAACCTTCACTAAGAAAAGTGATGTTTATAGCTTTGGTGTGCTACTATTTGAGCTCATCACTGGCAGGAATCCGCAGCTTGGCCTCATGGAATATGTAAAACTAGTAAGACCAGTATCTGTTTGTGGGTCTCTTTTTGTGTGCTGGTTCTGTGTTGCATGCATGTGTCATGATACATTTGAAAATATACAAATAAATACTTAAGATTGACAGAGTATTTCTTTATGGTTATCATTAGGCAGCCATGGAAGGTGAAGGTAAGGTTGGATGGGAAGAAATTGTGGACGGGCAATTAAATGGAAAATATGATTTGCATAATCTTAACGACATGGCTTCACTTGCATTCATATGTGTTAATGAAGTCTCCCAAAGCCGACCACCGATGTGTGAAATTGTTCAAGCATTATCAGAGCTATGTAAGAGGAATAGTAAAAATCTTGGCCGAACATCATCTGCTGCTGCATTAAAGGATGTGTGTATTGAAGTGGACCAGATTGAAACTAAGGACTTTACATCAACTGCGAGTACAAATATATTGGGCAGATTGCATAGCCGATGATCTTTATGAGTCAGCTAGTGCTTTTGGATGAGTAAACACCTGCTTTCTATTTTGTTTAATCAGTTAATCTAACCTTTTTACCATACTGGAATTCTGTAGATAATTGCATAACCAATGAATCTTTGGTGAATCTGCAAGTGCCTTTGAAGTTTGGATGGTAAATATCTGCATTATGTTTTAAATATCAGCTTATTTTCATAGTTTACCAACAGGTTTTTCCACTTATTGCCTGAATTCTATCATATGAATTTCAAAATTATATGTCTTTTGCATTATAGAATATGCATTATGTTTTTGAATTACATTTTATGAGTAAAATGTTGTACTTCCATAAATTTTACCATTGAGCTTTCAATTTTATGAATTTTAGCAGTGAATTTTAAATTTTGTAAATTTTAGCATTGAGCTTTTATAATTTTGTAAATTTTACTAACACTTAACAAAACTATTGTCTATTAATATAAATATAAATGATAGTATGCACATATTTTTATTAAGCATTAGGACTAAAAGTCCCAAAATGAATAGATATCATGGTAGTTGAATCGCAATACAGATTCCGTATCGAAGAACTTATATTTTGAGTTGCAAATCGTAAAATTCATAAACATTTAAAAAATGTAAAATATAAGACATAAACATATAAAAATAGAATTAATAACAAAAAATTTAAAAGCATATGACTGGATTAAGGTAATGTTATAATGGTTGGATTTGATTGGGTTGTATTAGTAGACAAAATTACTTAATATTATAATAGTTGAATTGTGATGGGTTGTATAACTCCATTGTTAAATGGAAATAAATTATTTGGGCTGATAAGTGTTTGGTCGACGGGCAATAAGAAAGAAAGAAGAAAGAAGGAGAACATTAGGATGGCTATTGCTTTCTGTACCCTGTTAAATTTCGTCCAGCATCCTATCACTTCCGAAATTTATTTTCCAGAACACTATAAACAACTCTGATTTTTATTTTTTTTTCCGGAAAGAAATTACCCCTATTATGGAAAAAAATGAAAATTTTTTTCGAAAGCTTTTTATGTTGAAAGGGGAAGCTATTTCATCCATAAATGAAGAACAATTTTGATGATGTCTACTGGTTTAGAATAAAACATAGCTTGGTCCAGTTTAGGATATGCATTAGGCAATTAGCTTCTCTTTCTCAAATGTTTTCCAGGCCCGCTGTGTAATTCTGCATATGATTAATTTTTTAACTAATGGATTAGCTGTGAGTATGGTACAAAGTAAGTGAAAATATACTCACGATAATCGATTAGGTAAATTGCTAATCGAATTAGTGACAGCAAAAACCTTTGTATAAAAGTTGTTTTGGAATCTGTTTTGGGTCTGAAAAAAAATCAGAAAGATCACGCAGTTTTCATCTGAGATAGAGCCATCTGAGAGACACAAAGTTTCAGAAGATTCTGCAAGATAACTCAAGTACAGATCCAAGAAGAATTGATGGTTGATTCTACCATGATGGATCTTGCTTGATTCAAGGAGCATCAAGTCAAATCTGCACAGCTTAGGTGTTTTCGTTTCTTGTTTTGTTTTTTGTATTTCTGATTACAGTAGCTCAGTGTTTGAAGTGTGGACCTAGGTGCAATTGTGTGGATGCATTGCTCCTAGGGGGAGTTCTTGATTGTTGAATCAAGTTCTTGAGTTTTGAGGGTTAGAATTACATAGGTGTGCTTGTAATTCTTGGAACCTTTCTGTTTAGTGGAATCCTCCTAAGTGTGTTACTTAGGAGAAGACTGGATGTAGATTCTTTTTGAATCGAACCAGTATAAATTGTGTGTCTTGCTTCTTTCTTCTCTCTCATAATCTTTCTTGATTGATTTAAACAGTCCATTAACCCAGAACTGCGAAATTGATTAATTGAGCTTTAAAACCTAAAGATTTATTCAAGATTCATCTTAAACCATATAAAAGCTTGTTAATCAATTCAGATCCCTTTGTGGTTAAGATAATTAGACAGATCTGTTTTTAACAGATATATGCCTTTGGTGTCAAAGGGACATAAAACATCTATTATTGACCCATATGTACACATGCTACTATCATAGATATACATATGCTACTAATCCAAATGTACACATGCTATTAAGCCAATTATAAATCTTCCTCAAATTTTCATCACTTGAAGTTATGTCTACATACATGACTAGACGATAGTGAAATCATGATACCTCTATTAACATGACTTTTGTGTTTATAATCGTTATCCAAGACTTTATACCAGCTCGATTATCCCTACAACATCTATGAGGACCATGCAATCACCCGATCTTGGCCATTCATCTAATGTTAAACCTAACACACACATACAATTGATATAGACGTATATAAGTGATACAACCTTGATCCATCACCCACAAAGGTCCCTAAAAAGGACTTACATCATGTCATGCATTTCAACATAATCATATATTTATTTAGAGCGCATATGATTAATCTCACCTTGTGTACATCCAACTATCAATAACATGTACGAAAGCATATAACACAATATATTAATTATCATATTTCAACACACGATTGCTTTGAGTTAGCTCGTTTTAGATTCTTTCGCTCAGCTACAAGCTATCGCTTAAGACATACATCATGTCACATCAGTAACTAACACATTGCTTGAGGGACATAAGGTGGTTGGTGCAGTTCATGCACATTACTCGGGTTTCGTTTGAGCATCGTGTGTCCCTTGAGTGATATTCAACTTGAATGCAAGCCAAACTAAGATTTCACAAGAATCTATCAACATTTAATCATATCAAAGCCATTCTATAATATTCAAATCCAAGAATACATCGTTCTCATGCAATCTTATAATTGCATATCCCATGCCAATGACGTATCACTTCATTTCATAATCATGAAGACATTATTATACCCAAATCTATCTAAATCTATATCGTATCATCAATATTTACATATCACTGATCAAAATAACCAATATATTGTACCCAAAAAAAATTCATATCCTTCCAATCAACTCCAACCACTCATGTAAGTCTTACAATCTTACATTAACAACAACTCCTCTTAGTTCATCCCTTTAGAGAAGAGGAAGAAAAATAGAACCTAAAACTTAAAAAAGTTTGATTATACTCACCATAACCAAGTTTTGATTGGTAATAAGATCTTGACTTTGCTAGGTCCTCAAGATCTCAACTTTATAGAGATTATCCCACTTGTTTTGCGATGGAGAAAATATGAAGAAAGAGAAGAGTTTTTCTAAAAATTATGATATGCTACCCTATGCTTAAGTATTATAATAAAATTGTAAAAGTTCAACAATAAAATGTGTAAATTAAAATAAGTTTAATTACTCTTTTGATCTTTGTTTTTGTCCAAAAATGTCAAATTGATCCTTCATTTTTTTTAAATTTCAATTTGGTCCCGATTTTTGAAAAATTGATGCAATGTGATCATTTTTGTTAAATTTCTTGAAATGGATCAAGGATTTTTTTTATCAAAATTGAAGTTGTTAATAGAAATGATTTACTTTATTGATGTAATTAATATAATTATAGTGCCAAATTTGATAAAAAATCAATGATTCACTTCAAAAAATTTAATAAAAAAGATTAAATTGCATCTTTTTTTTTAAATCGGACCAAATTGAAATTTAAAAATATAGGAAGATCATCTTGACATTTTTTAGCGAAGATAGAAACCAAAAGAGTAATTAAACCTTTAAAATATAATTGCATATTAAAAAATAATCAAATGTCCCATGATCCCATAAATAATTATATAAATACGTATGTGGACATCTTATATTTTATATTTAATTATTTTAAAATATTTTTTATATAATAAGAAATAACTCTTTATATATATATATATATATATATATATATAACATATATCACATTTTGTATTTATTATTTAACACTTTAAAAATCATTTGGATACAGTAAATTATAGTTGAATACTTTTTCTAAATAAAATTCACTGACAATGTAAAATATATAATTTGTATAATTTTTTTGAAGGAAGATTTTTGTTGGTGACATTAATTATCTTGTAGCAAAATGTTAGGTTGGCAAAGATAATATGCAAAATGCAACAACTGAAGGAAATTTCTATCAAATAATAATTATGTTTAACCATATCCTTTTAGCCATAGATCCAAAATGCATACCACAATTATATGTTGATCCTAATTCATAATGAAAGTAAAATGTATCAACAACAATAATGAACATTTGATTTTCTAAATATAGAAGGTCTTAATTATCACTTTTCTTTTCTCTTCTAGATGAGAATTCCTGATGGGATGAAGAGAAAATAAAATCTTAATAAAGTACTTAATGTTACTTTGTCTACAAATGAGGACCATGACTCATTATATATCTAGTGTCAGTCACATATCAGATTTTAATAATTTCTATTTGTTGTCTCATCAAATTAGAATATTATTTAATATTTGCGTCCGTAATAATCTTTCATAACAATTATGTTCCTAGTTATAAACTTAACATTAACATACTACCTTATAATTTTAATTAACTAGATAATAACTCTAACACATCTAAATGATATATGTGATCCAAAAATTCAAACAACAACTAACTGACATTAATTATTCTATGACAAAGATTAATTGATCCAAAGTAAGGTGCAGTTTTTTGTATGGGAATACATGGATGAACTATTTTTTATTTAATTCCTTTCAAAAATAAAGATAATTTATATTAAAAAAAACTTAGTGTAGTTACTTTTTTTCCATAAATATCAATAAATAACTTTATTGAGATAAAATCTTAGGAGTGTTAGAAAAATCATTTATTTTCTAAACCAGTATTAACAAACTTGAAAACTAACGTAGATATTGTTTTTTTAAGAATTACTTATTTACGACTATTTTAGCTAATATTTGTAAGAGGATTGATTTTAATTAGGGATGACAAATAAATTAGTTCATGTAGGTATTGTTTGAACTTGTCCTCGTTTTGACGGTCATCTCCGCATTGACTGGGTATGAGTATGAATGACTAGGTATGAGTATGAGTGACTGGGTATGAATATGAATATGGGAAATTTTCGACTTTTTCAATTGTGTATGAGGATGTATATATCCATCCCGTCCCCATACCTGCCAAAATACCCTTCCCTACCATATCTTTGTCTCCATTTAAATTATTAAAATATTCACAGTCAATTAAGTAAACTTATATATATATATATATATATATATATATATATATATATATATATATATATATATATATATTTTATATTTTTTATTTCTTTTAATTGTTTGGTGTGTCATAAAATTCATTGACATCTCTAATATATTTTTCATCTTATCATTACCTTTATGCAATTATGTTCAAATGATGTATGTCGATTAAATATTTTTGATATTTCACATTTGAGTATTTCTATTTTTTTGTTTTCTTATTTATTGTATATTTTTCTTTCACATGAGAACGTGTAACATTCTCAATTTAAGTGTTGAATAGCATGACCCTTTAATTTACTAGGTAATATAAACAAAATTATCTTATTTACTCTATTATTATTTTTTTTTTCATTTGAAGAACTATTTTATTTTGCTAAAACAATTTCCGTTATTTCTTAACCATTGACTATGCTGATATTTGAAATTTTTTCTTAGATCTCTAAAGTATTTTTCATTTTATCATATCCTTAATTATATATTTGTTTTTCCATGTGCGATTTCATTCAATGGTATCTCAAATTGTTTGTAAGACACACATTAGATAATTTTTTTAATATTTTTATAATATAAAATACTATTTTGATATATTTTATATAATTGTTTTTTATTTTTTAACTCATTATCATAGTGTAATTTTGTCATTATAATTGTATAAATAAGTTTTATTTACTATAATATAAAATTTTAATGTAACTGCCATGAATTTTTTTTATCATCATCCAAAATATGTTGAAGTTCAAAATATACAATATATATGTTAAAATTTTATTATTATTAGTTTAATATTTGTTCTTTGCATTATTTTGATCAAGTGATGTATTACAACTTTATTAGTGTATAAAAAAAGATTCATTAGAATTTTAAAAAAATTAAGTAAACATATATTTAAAATATATTTTAATTTGAACTTTTTTTCTTTTCATATATAATTTTTTTTAAAATTAAATTTTATCAACTAATTTTAATAAAAATTTTATTATTATTAGTTTAATATTTATTATTTTGATCAAGTGATGTATTATAATTTTATTAGTGTATAAAAAAAAGATTCATTAGAATTTAAAAAATTAAGTAAACAAATATTTAAAATATATTTTAATTTGAATTGTCTTTCCTTTTATATATATAGTTTTTAAAAAAATTAAATTTTATCAACTAGAATTCATTAATGTTTACAAATTTAATAGATGTTTTGGTTCTCATGAAATTTGATTTGGTATTTTAATGTGAAATGTATACAATTATAATATAATTTTTTTTTCTAAATATTTTATATCGAAGAAACAACCATCTTTTAATATTAAATATTTGATAATATTATATTTCCTTTGTCATAATTTTTTATTATTTTATAAAAATTAATTAATTAATATTGAAACAGTAAAAAAACATATACAGGTATGGATACGAGTACATACCGGTGAGAATGAGACAAAAGTTTGATACTCATTAGATTTGAGTACGGGGATGAGAATATACTTTTTTGATGGAATAAATATGGGATAGCGACGAAACCCGTTCCTGCCTACTCCGTTGTCATCCCTAATTATGACGTTCTCTTTATAAAAATTTTATTAATTAAAATTTACAATTCATTTTGGTAGATTTAATAGAATATTTAGTGATTTTTTCCCCCTTCCAATCGCTTATTATCATTGCTTAGTACAAACACAAACATAAAATTTGAACAAGCACAATGAGCTCTCATTTTTTATCAAATTGTGGGAATATCATAGCTTGTAATATAGCAAGGTGGTAGGTAATAAAGTGGTGGAGAGGTTGACAATTATTATTGGCAAACTGGTACTACATAACAAGCATAACAATTTCCAAATTCAGTTCTTGAGAGCCCCTTTGCTCTTCAAGTACTCCAAAGTCTGATCATAAATTTCCTCAATCCCATACTTGAAACTGAATCCTTCTTTCACAAGCTTCTCAGAAGAGACTATTAGCTTTGCCTTGGAGGGACAATCATCAAATCTGCAAACAGAAAATCCATGCTCAAGGAAAGGGATTCCTTGAATGAGAAAGAAAATGCATTTATAAACTTACTCAGTTGGAACTTTGTACTGAGTGTAACGTTTGCTGAGAAACTTTGCAAGCTCAGGAACACTAGTATTGTGAGCAGAGACAATGTATCGACCAGAAGCTGATTCTTTCTCAGCCACAAATACATGTGCTCGGCAAATATCCTCCACATGGGTGATCGATATTGAACCTGATAGAAACTGCATCCCTTTCAGGGCGTTTATGAGGAAATCATTGCCTGCAAAGTACAAGAAAAATGGTATTGAAACATTTGAAACATGTATACGCTATGATCACCGACGGACCTATGCATATTTGAACCTGTTATGAGAGATGTGGCTAGGCCAACACTTGATGGGATGTCTGGAGTGAGAGAAGGACCAGTTGTGAGAGTTGGTATCACAGTGATGAGATCAATGTGATTCTCTTCAGCAAATTTCCATGCAGCTTTCTCTGCCAGTGCTTTGGAGACAGGATAACCCTACATAAAATAATCTAACAAAAATCACGAAAGTACTTAACTTGGAAATCAATTTCACTTCAAACTAATAAGGCAAAAGCTGATCCAGATAGGTGCAGAAAAAAGTTTGAATTTTACCCATGTGGGTGGTTTTGCAGTGCTCAAGAACTCAACATCGGTCCAGTTGCTTTCGTCCATAACCAGACCTGTCTCCTTGACAGGGTTTATGGTTACAGCAGCTGCTGAAGATGTTAAAATGACTCGTTTCACACCTTTTGCTCGTGCACATGCTTTCAACACATTCAACACTCCTGAGATTGCAGGCTTGATCATGTCATTCTGAATTGTAATTGCAAAACAATTTCTCATTAGTCTTTTTCTTCTACATACACACACACACATATTTGGTTGCAAAATCTATAATGCAGTTTATTGTTCTGTGTGTAATCTACCTCAGGGTCTTCAGAAGCAAAGTTCACAGGTGTAGCAAGCTGAAAGACAAGTTCACAGCCTGCTATAGGGCCATCAAAATCCTTTTCACTTGTTAAATCTGCTCCAAATATGTTCAGTTCGCCCAAACTTTGCAGTGCCAAAAGGTGAGATATTTTCTTAGTATTATCTGCACCAAAACACTGAGTTAAGAAATTTCATTCATAAACTCATTCTTTTTCTTCTTCTAACCAAACACTATAGAAAGTAATTTTGGTGTGATCCTCTTAAAAAATTACTGTTACCCTTTAAATAATTAAACAGTTCTTTTGAAAAAAAAAATGAATAAACAATTTTACAATGACACATTTGACATAGAGAGAGGAACCTGGGTCTCTAACAGTGGTGTTGACAGCATAACCCTTCTGAAGCAATTGCTTTACCAAGCAAGAGCCCATAAATCCACTTCCACCGATCACACATGCCTTCTTTCCAATTTTCTTGACACTGGCCATGATTTTCACACCTCAAAGGATGAAACTTACAACAGGACTGTTTTTTGATGTTACATTAGGGGAGAAGGTTCTTAAATAATAATAATGTTTCAGCTACTAAATCCAAAATACCGTTTTTTCTGTAGTGTAAGTTGAAGGTGAGCACGTGATGGTGTTTGGTGGTTTGTTCTCACCAATAACTATAACGACAAGTCTTGGGGACAAAAGAACCTTCTCATCTGTTGTCACCTATTCATTCTTCAATTCAGAATCCACACCTCATCTTCCATCTCTAACATTCAATCTTACACAGATAGGAAACTAAATGGGGATAAAGTACAAATCTAACATATTTCACTGTCACAAACCTGGTTCTATTACTTACATTCCAATCAAGTTTGGTCAAATTGTGGGAAAATTAAATTGTTTGTGTAATTTTGTACAACTTCATACTTCGAATGCATATATGATAATAGTTATATAAGTTGGATATCAAACATCGACTATAAATATATAAGAATTAGAACTAAATTTAAAATTCATTTGGAATCACAAACTTGCATGTCAACAATATGTGATTGAATAATTCAAATAATAAATACATTTTTTTTTTCTATTTTATTCCTCTTTATTTGTATAGTATTTATTATCATTTTCCTGTACTCTTTGTATATTTTTTTCTCCCTCTCAAATTTTAAAATTAAGATATATATATTTATTAATATTTTTCATTTGTTAAAGTGCTCCATTAATATCTCAAAATTTATTTTTCACATTATTTCCGTCAAAGGAATTTTGACAATGCGCAAATGAATGTACTTTCATTATTTTCCATATAATAAATACATTTGGAGTAGCTTGTGCATGTGCTGATTTCACATTATAATAATTTATTGGAATTAAAAAAAGTTCATTGAATATATATTTTTACTGTATTTATACTTTTTTCTTCTTCTTTCAATTCACATCACATATAAACTTCTTTCTAAATAAATATAATAAGGAGATGTATTCTGGGACAGTTCTAACAAGTTTCCCACCTCGATTATCATTTTTAAGGTTATTTAATCTAAATATTATTTTATATTCTCTTCACTAAGTTATTGCTATTAAATGATTCTTTATATAATCCAAACAAATACACACAGTTTTAAAGAAATTGTTCATTTACAGCACTAAAAACATGATATAGATTTTATTATATAATTAATTTTAAGGAAATTCAGTTGTAAATGTAATTGGTTATTATAAAAAATTTACAATGACACTTCATAAATGTTTATAAGAACAAAAAAAAATAATAATAAGTGAAATGAATTGATCTTTTTCTATAATCTAAAATCTCAAACCTTTTAACAAACTAAACGAGACAGCTTTTAAAATATTATAATATATAAACTAGTTTCTTCTTTATGAGATACTATTAATTTTTCATCCTGACATATTCTCGTATTACAATACCAAGTATTCGTGGTTACGGAAGATATATAAATTAAAATGCTTAGCCGTTTCAACTAAAACTTTTTTTTAAGATATGTATGCATGATCTTGAAGAAAATGGGGGAAAATTTTGAAGTTAATTTTCTTAATTAATTAGCGTGTTCAGAGAGGGAGACTTAGTTCTGAGATGGAAAATTATGGTTCATTTCCTTACAGAATTCAGGAGATGACAGGAAAGGATAAGTCTCTGCTAGAGTCCCTTGATTGAGACATTATTCTAATAACGTAGAATATATTTAATCTCTTTTTTTACAATAGTTAAGTTAAATTCTTAATATTAGACATTGTTTAGTCAAATTTTGTTGTTGTGTTTTTCATATGTACTCTCCTTGTAGGTTTTTGATCCTGAACGGTGTTTTTTAAGTAAGTTTTTAATGACAAATATTAATAAAGATTTTAGATCAACGTAAATGATATAGGATTTAAAAAACTATTGTACAAACTATGACATAAATCAAAAGATTGGATTTACACACTAAATGCTATAACTGAGTCGTACTTCTTAACTAGAATGAACATCAAAATAATCAAAATTTAGTTTATGAGTGCCCCCTTACTGCCTAAGTACTCCAAACTGTGTTCAAAAATTTCTTCAATCCCATGCTTGAATCTGAACCCTTCTTTTACAAGCTTCTCTGAAGAGATGACAAACTTTGCCTTGGAGGGGATATCATCGAATCTGCAATTACAGAGTCATACTTAGCTTCACTAGAAATTGTAAGATATGTTTCTGCAATCGTAGAGCAATATGAAGTAATTTTCAAGTCTATTTCATTCCTAAATATCATCGTAAGGATGAAATTCCTTGGAAAAACATGCTAGACAAAGGCTAGTGTATTTACTGCTATAGACATTTCACACCAAATTTAAGGTTAGAAGCTTACTCGGTTGGAATTTGACACTGAGGATATCTTTCCCTAAGAAACTTTGCAAGTTCAGGAATGCTGGTATTATGAGCACAGACAATGTATCTGCCAGAAGCTGATTCTTTCTCTGCCAAAAACATGTGCGCTCGGCAGATATCCTCCACATGTGTGATAGATATTGAACCTGATAGCAATTGAATATCTTTGAAAGCCTTAAGGAAGAAATCATTCCCTGCAAGGTGTAAACAAAAAGCAATCAAAACATTCGTGAATCAATTGGTGTCGTGCTTAGAAATGTGTCAGGTGTTAAGGTGCTAAGTTTATTGGATATGGTAGTTTGTGAACCTGTTACAAGGGACGTAGCCAACACAACACTGGTGGGGATGTCTTGAGTGATAGAAGGACCAGTTGTGAGAGTAGGTATCACAGTGATGAGATCAATGTGATTTTCTTCAGCAAATTTCCATGCAGCTTTCTCTTCCAGTGCTTTAGAGGCAGGATATCCCTACACATATATGCATGAACTTTACTTTCATAATATTAAGATCTTGTAACTATTTGTTAAAAGAAACTATTTCCTACACAATTTCACATTACTCAGCAACCATTACATCATCCAAAATCCATCAAGTTTTGAAGATGATTTTCAACACAAGTGTTTCAAAACAAAAAAACAACAGACAGTTCAAAGCCATTTTAGCATACATACAGGCATTTTAACGTGCACTTGGGGGGCATAAAAAGTTTCCAAAACAAAAATGGTGTTCAAAGATAGTAAACAAACAAGGCATCAATCTTTTTAAGGTTTGGTTATTTACCCAACCATGTGGCTTTGCAGTCATCAAGTACTCAACATCCGTCCAATTGCTTTCATCCATGACTAAATCTGTCCCATTGAGTTGGTTAATGGTTACAGCAGCAGTTGAAGATGTTAAGATGACTCGTTTGACTTCTTTTGCTCTAGCACATGCTTTCAACACATTCAATACGCCTGAGATTGCTGGCTTGATCATGTCATTCTGAATAATAGTTTGAAGAAGCATTTTTGGATTAAATTTTTCGTCAACTCAGACATGTAAAGTTTCAAAAGCATCCAATTTAGTGAAAAAAAAAATTATAATGCAGGATTAGGGTTGAATCTACCTCAGGATCGTCAGAAGCAAAGTTGGCAGGTGTAGCAAATTGGAATACAAGTTCACAGCCAGATATAGGAGCATCAAAATCTTCTCCAACTCCTAAATCTGCCCCAAAGATTTCCAAATTTCCCAAACTTTGCAGTTCCAAAAGGTGAGATATTTTATTTGGATCACCTGCACCATATGCACGAAATTTGTGTTCACATATCGAATCTCTACTCTTCAATGCAGCTACAATGTTACTAAGTTCTTGATTAACGTGATTGACAGGGTTAAGACAATTATTAAAATGCAAAAAATTTCTTCCACAATAATCTTTTTGTTAAACAAAAGTTCAGTTATGCTAAATTAAAATTAGCTCAAGAATCAAAATCATTAAATTTACTTATAGATTAAAACTTACAATTTTTATGTTACAGGAACAATACGAATGTGTGAAATATTCTTTTGGACTATAAAAAAGAAAAGAAAAGAATGTATGAATAAATATATTGTAAGTTAAATGCGATTAAAATCTCCATACTTAACAATCAAACTCATTGTGTTCTTATTTGTGTTGAAGTAGGACAAAGTAAATATGAAGAGAAGAATAGTAAAAGAGTGGAACCTGGATTTCTAACCGTGGTGTTCACAACGTAACCCTTTTGAAGCAATTTGTTTATGAGGAGAGAGGCCATAAATCCACTTCCACCTATAACACATACCTTCTTTCTGTTGGCCTTCATGCTTCCCATCTTTACACACTCACTTCAAACAACTTCATTGTACTTCTAAATGACCTATATATACAAATCTTAAGAAGTTTGGATTCAAGTAAAGTTGGAGATAAAAATTTATTTAGTTGGAGATAAAATATTTACAATTTCAATTTATGCCAATCGAAACAAAATTATTTATTTTCATTCTAGAATAATATGAGATATTGAAAATTTATGCTCAAGTAAATTCAGAAATAACAAACATATCTAAAACTTTGTAACTTACAATTACAAGGGAGGGACTTGAATTCAAGTTGAATTGTTCTGTTTCTTTAAGAGACTGGTAATGCAATACTCACTCTGAATATTTTAAACTGAACATAACACCTAACTTAATTTGCCCCATTCTATTTTCCTTTTAATATTTTTTTTCTTCAACAACGGAAAAATAAGAATACTTATATAACCACTATATTATGTTATGATCGTTAGAATTTTAATTTTTCAATCTTTGTAAAATTAATTTTTTTTTCTAAAGTAATACATTTTAACTTTATTTTTAATTCTAATGGGAAAGTGTCAAATAATTATCTAAACAGCATGAATTTTTTTATTATTTCATAATTGGATTTTCTGGAAACTGAATTTTAAACATAATTTTTTAATTCTGAATTGAGTTTTAATTTTTTTTACTTGAAAATGAAAGAAAGATAATTAAAAAATATATTATATTTAAAAAAATATCTTAAAAAATAAATATTTTGAATAAAAATGTAAAAAATAAATCTATTTTTTAAAAAGCATATAAGTATAATTGTGTTGAGAAATAATATGTTAAGAGAATAAATATATTTAAAAATAATAATTTAGAAAAATAATTATATAAATACCTAATTCTTTATAAAATATTTTAATTTAAAAAATTATTATTTAGAAATAATTATTTTAAGAACTAATTAATAGAAACTAAAAATGTGAATTGAAATTTATTTAAAAAATTAAATATTTGGAGAAGTGATATTTTAGTTTTTATTGAATTAAAAAAAGTCATGTGAATAACTGTTTATTTATAAATTAAATATTAATTAAATAAATTTAAATGTAAAAATAAATCCTACATCAAAACATATTCCAAGTCAATTTTTAATTTTATTTATTTATATAATTTTTAAATTTATTTTTAATCATAACATAATTATTAAAATAATTTTGATAACAATAGGATAAAATAATATGTAATAGTTTTTTTATAAAAACATTATTTTCATAAATTATTACTTTTCTCTTAATAATTATTTACAAAACTAAGGTTTACAGTTAAATATCTCAAGTATCATCTTTATTATTCATAAATCAATACTTCAAATTATAGAAAACAATTTTCACATTTTTTTTAAATTGTTTCTTATGTTCTAGTGTGAAATTTTTAAAATTAAAATGTTTAATTACTATTTTGATCACAATATTTTGAACTTTAATTCATTTTGATTTTATGTGTTAGATTAATAAAAAGTTTAATTATTAATTTTGATCCTCATATTTTCTTTTGGACTTAATTGAGTTCCTAGATTATTTAAATAAAAACAATGTAGTCTATTTCATAAAAAGTAAGCACGTGTTAGTTCGAACTCTCTTCTCTTTAACCTTTTTTTTTTCCGACGACACAATTTCACTGAAATCGTCTCATTCAGATCTAATATCATTTATGTCTAAGATCACATATTCAAGATCTTTAATTTTTTCTAGAGTATAATGGAGATTGAGACATGAATCCAGTTGTAATTTTTAGATTCGTTCCTAAAATACGTGGAGGACGATTCTGACAAAAAAGACATCACATTGTCTTCAAGTAAAAAATATAAAAACTCAATTAAATCAAAAGAAAAATATAGGATCAAATTAATAATTAAATCTTTTATTTGACTAACATATGGTCATTTTCTAAAGGACGTTAACAAAAATAATCATGTTGAATCAGTCTAATACATATCGACACTTGATGAAAAAAAACTTGAGACAAAATGAATCAAAGTCCAAAATAAGGGACTAAAATTAAAAATACAAACAAATTATTTCAAACATTATAAATTTTAATTTTATTAAAAACAGTTCTTATTTATGCATTTTTAAATAATTATTGCTAAAAATATTTGTTTCCTAAATAATTATTTCTTCAAATCTAAAATTGTGAATTTGATTTCCTTCATTTTTAAATAAATAAAAATTAAAATCCAAGTGAAATTACACCTTGTATTAACTATTCATGATCATTGAGTTTTATCTTTTGGGTTATAAACAATACTTTTTCTCCAAGAAATAATACACAACAAATGGGTTTTCACCCTCTCTTATTATTTCTTCTTCATCTCTATTTTATAACACGTTATTAGTATCATGCTTTAACCAACTGAACTAGTGAGAGCATTTTTTTCTCTAAGGACAACACTTTGTGTATCTCAACCAAAACTCTTTCCAATATTTTCCTCATTTACAATCTTTTCTTATATTCTTATTTTTGTGATAAGAATGGTTTGACTTTATCAATTTTCATCTTTGTCTTATTATTATTATTATTATTATTATTATTATTATTATTATTATTATTATTATTATTATTAGAGAATACATAAGTGCGAAGTGTTCACATTTTTTAATTTTTACAGAAATTTAAGTTAAGATGAATAAAAGAAATATAATTAATTTTTAAAATAAGTAAAATTAGAAAATAAAAGATATATACAAAAGAAGTTAATTGTTTTTATAGTTAAAGATAAAAGAAGTTTTTAGAATAACGGCCAAAGGTAAATTATTTATAAAATAATTATTTTTTAAAATAATAATTAAGAGTAAAACTGGAATAACGAAATGTGGATACAAAAGATGATATCTCTTTATATATTGTTATAGATTATTATTATTATTATTTTTATTATTATTATTATTACTATTATTATTATTATTATCATCATTATGATGATGATTATAATTATTACTTATATTTTATTATTTTTATAATATTTAATATTGTTATATTAATTTTATAGTTTCATACATAAAATATGATTATTATTAATATTTTATGTGCTAGTTTTAAACATGTCAAACCTTGCAAAATTTGAATTTGTGGTCCTCGATATTACGAGGAATTACTTATCTTGGATATTAGATGCTGCAATACATTTAAATGCAATGGGTCTTGTTGATGTCATTAAAACAAGAAATAAAACATCTAAGCAACTAATTTGCTCTTGCAACAACTATTTGGAAAAAGAATTTCACAAATATTCTAAATTTATTTCATGTTTTCTTGTGGGTGAACAAAACAATGAGCTTTTGATAAAAAATCATAAGACCCATCCCATTGGTTATGCTCCATTCACTCTAAGAAAATCTTCAATTAGAGACCAATTTTTAAATCAAAAAGTAGTTAGTCACTGTAGTGATCAATTTAAATATCAATTTACAAAATAAAAAATTTTAATTTCTAAACTAGTCACTGTTATAAATAAAAAATTATAATTAGTCACTAATTAATTATTATTCAAAACTATTGCGTTGGACATTATGATAAAGAGGAGAATTTGTTGTTATTAAAAGAATTTAATAGAGAGAGGAACAATGTGAAAATAAAGTAAAGTTGTCAAATGTATAAGTTTTACCCCATGAATAAAAAAGAAAAAGTAAGTTAATCTCTCAAATCTTAACCACTTGTGTAATTTATATATTTATATAAATGTTAAAAATGTTAAATGGTATTTTCAAGTCAAATATGTGCAATCACTTTTAGAAAAGCATTTTTCGCACATGACACAATGAATAATTAAAGAATTGAAGTTGGATTTGAGCATTCTCTTTTGTAATAGATCAATTTCTCTTAGTCTTAGGAGAATTGATGATTAAGCTTATAACCCAACATAGGTTGGATTGGATTATAGGTGTTGAGTATAATTTTTGACTCGTTGTAAAATTTAATTCATTTATAGGCTAATTCAAACTCATACTGGGGTGTGTGTTTAGATTTTCTCTAACAAGGTTTGCAAATGAGGACAGAAAGAGAAATAAAAGACTAAAAGAAAAGTATAAAAATAAAGGGAAAGACAAGAAAAAAAAAACAAACTATAAAAGCAAGCACAAGACGTACCAAATATTAACGCTAAGTAACAAGAAATAATGAGAGAAAAAGGAAAAAAAAAAGTGAGAAAAATCACAAAGCTAACTATTAAAGAAGAGCATTTTTTTACAGAGTTTGAAATTCAAGAATTTAATACTCAATTCAACATATCACCTATAGAGAATGAACAATCTATCATTAGAAAATTTGTATATTGAATCACTTTGGACAGTTAAGATGAAATTTTACCTCTTGTAGATTTCTCATAACAATAGTTATGAGTTGGTATTGGAATGATACCTGAATTATGTTTTGAGTCCGTGTTAAATTTGAAAACTTTTAAATGAGTTCTTAATTAATAAATTTTTGTCGCTTATTGAGTAATAAATTTTAAAACTTTTCAGTTGAATCTCTACACTTAAATGTTGCGGTTAACTTGTGATATGACAGTTATCTTGCACGGTTACCTTCTTGAATGTCGTCACATGTTACATAATATTTTGTTACAAGAGACGAGATCTTTCCCAAATATTGACTAGATTTACAAAAAATATTTTTAAATTTAATTAACATAATAAAATTATAAAATTGAAAATAAAAAAAAACAAAAGTATCAAATATAAAATATGTAATTATGAAATTATGAAATACAAAATTACAAAATTAAAAATATAAAACTACAAAACTACAAAAGTTAACAAATTACAAAATTATAAACATATGTAATTATGAAATTATAAAAATTGTAAAACTATAAAATTATGAAATTATCAATTTATCAAATTGTAGTTTTTCTAATTTTTTTTTTATTTTTATAATTTTATAATTCAAAATTTTATATTTACATATTTAATGTTTTTATAATTTATAGTTTTTTACTTTGAAATTTATAATTTTAATTAAAGTTAAAAACATTTTTTATTAAATATAGTAAATATTTGAAAAAATTATGGTCTATTGTAAGAGAATATTATGTGACGATATATGATGATATTTAAGGAGAATAACCGCGCAACATAACTATCACATCAGAACAATAACAGAAATATTTAACAATAGAAACTCAATTTAAAAATTTTGAAATATTAAAGATTCAATAAATCACAAAAATATTTAATAAAAACTCAATTGAAAATTTTCAAATTTATCCAATTCAAAACATAATTAAACCTTTTATATACAAAATGTTTGTAAGGTGTCAATTAATCGTTTTAGAATTCAATGGGACATGTTTAATAAAAGGAAAATTACCTATTGACAAATTTGTTTTACAAAGTTAACCGTTTTTAAAAATGGAATTAACAAACTTAAATTTTTATTTTTTAATTAAAATAAAATAATATTTTTCAACTAAATAAGAAAGTTTGTCAAAAACTGTTAAAAAAATTTCTCAACCAATAATAGCTCTTAATAAAAACATGTTTTTCTAAAAATGTTTGTATGGACTTTTACTTTGTATCATTTACTGTATGCATGTTTGGTATAAATAAAGTAGTTTGTTCTTTTTATGCGTGTCGTAAATAAATATAGATATCATATATATATATATATATATATATATATATATATATATATATATATATTTTTTTTATTTTATATAAAATATATATTAATATTTTATTTATAATTAATATTTAATTTTAAAATTATCATAAATATTAAGTTATTTTTAAATAGTAATTAACTCTTAAACAAAAAATATTAAGTGACATTTAATTAATAGATAAGGTTTATTTTAAAATTTATTGAAAAACTTAAATTAAATTTAATTATCAATAATCTTTATTTAAAAAATTGTCGTAAATTACGAGTGGCATTTAATCAATAAATAAACTTAATTAAGCACAATGATAAATCTTCGATGACATTTAATTTATGAATAATATTGCTTAAAACTTGATTACATTTAAATAGAAACAGAAGGAGTAAAGTTATTTGAATATCAAAATCAACCAACAATCAAAAACGTTAACTTAATATTTTTTTTTTATCAATTAAGAAACATATGATACATTAATGTAAAGTGAAGAATTTTCTCTCTCATACCAATTAACCTTCTCAATATACGTGGCACCATTGCATGTTAAGCAACCTCTGTACCAACCAAACTCTCATGTTATATAAAGAAGTAGCTTGAAAGAAATAGCTACAAAACAAAGAGAAAGAGAAAGATAAAGATAAGCATTCCATCACTCTGAACTTTGAATTAGCGAGAGCATCAACAATTTGCGTGCAATGGAGACCAAAACCCTAGCGATTATGTTTTTCTTCGTCCTTGTCTTAAGTGCTGGTAAGATGCATATTCATATGTATTATGATTAATAGTGTAAGTAATTATAATAATAAGATTGTGTTAATGAAATGATGTGAAATGAATCAGATGTGGGTGTGAAGATAGCAGAGGCAGAATGTTATAAACCAAGTGCTCATTTCAAAGGTGCATGCTTTCAGAGTGACAACTGCAATGCTCAATGTACCAGCGAAGGTCATCCCGGTGGCGAATGTCAAGGCTTATTCCCTCGTCGTTGCATGTGCATATGTTAATTTAATTCGATCATTAATAATGTTTCATTAATAAATGTGTCAGATTAATTAGTATAATCTATTACACCTACTTTCCTTAATGGAATACAGTTTTACTATTAATAATTTGTCTCCCATTCTCTTTCTATGATCTTAACTTTTAATGACAGAAGTTGTGCTAAGAGTCGGAAGGGAATAAGAGAGGTTATATTTAAAGGATATAAAACTGGTTTGAAGGGACGAAAGAAGTTGTGAATTCAATTCGTTGTACTAAAAGAAACTAATAACTAATATTTGAATACAAACAATAATATGGTAGAATATGTTTACTGTACGTGGGATTTTCAAAATTCATTATGATGAAGTGAGACATAGATGAGTAATTGGTGCTGAAATAAATCATTCATTATTTTACATTTGAAACATGTTAAAATTTTCAAATACATTAAATTTATATCACTGCAACAAAATTGTTAATTTGCGAGTAAATTATTGAGAAAAACTATCATTAGAGTCTTCCTATTGAGCGAGGGATCAACAACAAAAAAAGTCCTAACTAGTTTACGAAGAAAATTAATGAGAAAAATTATTTTTCGCTATTTAGTGAAAGGTCAACAACAAAAAAGTTTCGAGCTAATTTGCAAAAAAATTTAACGAAGATTATGAGTTTGGTATTAGAATGACACCTTATTTATGTTTTGAGTTTCTGATAAATTTGGAAATTTTTAAATGAGTCCCTAATTAATAAATTTTTGTCGCCTATTGAGTCATAAAATTTAAAACTTTTCAATTGAATCCCTCACTAGTGTAGGCAAGTGTTTATGTCACGGTTATTTTGGTCATTTGGCCTCGGTTTAAGAACCAAGACATATGCAACCGAGGTAAAATATAGTGCCTTTATGTCTCGATTATGAACCGAGACATATTTAAACCTTACTGCCTCGGTTTCGAAGTCAACCGAGGCATAATATATCTTACAAAAAAAACTGAATGGCCACCAACATCCAGCCATTGTGAGCAGAATATGTGAATGAGCCACCATTGATGCTGGCAGCCGCGTCACCAAAAAATGTTTCACCAACCACCGTGCCCACGCACATGGAGAAACTCACACCAATCACCATTGCAGGTCTGCACCTGAGACGAACCACCACCGTCAAGGTTCTTCCACACGAGCAACATCTGTAAAACGAAGCAAGTCTAAGTTCACGCACCATACCTTCTCGTCGCACATTTGCAACCAGCCACCACACATGAACAAGAACGATGCATTAGCAAATGATGAACATTTGGCAAGTGAAGCAATCGTTAACGTAGTAATAAAATATCGTCCTCTGGGATTGACTTGTTGAATACTAGATTCCTAATTTACGTAATTTTGAGCAAATGTGAATCAATATAATTGCAAGCACAAAAGTTATAACAAAAACTTTAATCAAGAGAAGAATCGTTAGAAGATTGATTTCGTACTTTTTCCTATAAAATTCTACTCCTTTTCAATTGATGCAAGTAATGTAATCATCCACTAGAGTTTACTGAGAGCTGTTTTACCCCTAATCCCTTAGTAGGTAAAATCTATTTATTGAATTCGAACCCCCAATTCCTTAGGTCAGTTTACAAAAATTCAATAAAATCATGAAAAATCATTAATCATCTCTATTGCAAAATAATTAGATATGCCCAATTTCTCAATTGTGACATAATCTAACCTGTCTTGTTTATAATCGCAAGCAATTCCCAATTTCCCAATTGTGAAATTGCTCATAAATGAACGATAAAACCATAAACAGAGCATTGAGATGAAGAACATTAACAAAACATCAAATGTAAGGAGTAGAACCTATAATCCAAAGTCTTACATCAATTCTCCAACAAAATGAAATTAGTTCTGCATACTGAAAATAAAAACTCTATACGGTAGCCAAAACAGATGAAAAACGAGAGGAAGAAGAAGAAGTTTCTTTTCCGTGAACGCTCCCCTTTATATTTCCTCCACGTTCCTCTTTGCTGAGATCACTTTCTCTCTCCTCCAACCGTTTTCCCATATCTCTCCTCTTTATATTTTCTTTTTCTTTTAAATCTTTTTGAGTCCACGTAATCTTTAATTTCCTCGCTAGAAAATCCACAGGTTGTGGAAAAATCCACAGGTCACCTATGGAACACTCTGTTTTGCGCATGATCTTCTGAAGTCAAAACCACAGGTCATGGAAAAATCCACCAGGCACTTGTGGAACACCCTATTTTGTATCCTCCAATTCGTTGCACAAAACCACAGGTCGTGGAAAAATCCACCAAGCACCTGTGGAACACCCTGTTTTGTATCCTCCAATTCGCTGCACAAAACCACAGGTCGTGGAAAAATCCACCTGGCACCTATGGAACAAACTGTTTTGAAACTTGCATTTTCTGAAGCCAAATCCACAAGTTGTGGAAGACTCCACCAGGCACTTGTGGAACATGCTATTTTGCGTCTAACTTACTCCTTTCAGACCTGTTTACACAAACAATGCACCAATCCAAATGTATGATCTGAAACTAGATAATGCATGATGAAATGAGTCCAATAATGCACAAATGAATAAAAATGTCCTAAACTAATGCATGAATATATCTATATATGATATGCTCATCAACAAACCACCATTGGCCACCGTAACTTCACGATTAAATGCAAACCCTAACTCACACATGAATGACGACAATGGAGGCAGCGCTTGAGCTCCACGCGTTCTGCAACAATGAAGAAGGGATGTGTGCTCTACAATAATGGAAGAAGGGAACCTGCGTGGAAGAAGGGAACCTGCACGTTCTGCATCTATTGGAGCAAAACACAACAATGGAGACGATGTTGCACCACGTGAAGAAGACACTCTAACAATGCGCGATTCTGTTTTTAACCCTAACAAGGCTTATTGCCTCGGTTGATTTTAAACTGAGGCATAAACAAGTATATGCCTCGGTTGAGTAGCACCCGCTACATAAATGTAACCACATATGCCTCGGTTAGAGTTGGACCGAGGCCTAAAAGACTATCTGCTTCGATTAAGTGTCCACCCGAGGCATAAAACTCTGTGTTTAATTTTAAAAATATAAAATAGCGGGAAATCATAAAAATTTTGGGACATATATGCCTCCGTTGTTTATAGAACCGAGGCATAAACATGTTTATGCTTCGGTTGTCTATAGAACCAAGGCATAAACTTCCTCAAATATTACAAAAATGTCATCGCGTCTTTATATGCCTCGTTTGCACTAAAACTGAGGCATATAGGGCGCTGTAAAATGCACAAATTGCACTAGTTCCTACAAGAGGCCGTAATGACGAGATCTTTCCCAAATATTGACTAGATTTATAAAAAATATTTTTAAATTTAATTAACATGATAAAATTGAAAATAAAAAAACAAAATTATCAAATATAAAATATGTAATTATAAAATTATGAAATACAAAATTACAAAATAAAAAATATAAAACTACAAAAGTTAACAAATTACAAAATTATAAACATATGTAATTATGAAATTATAAAAATTGTGAAAGTATAAAATTATGAAATTATGAAATTATCAATTTATCAAATTGTAGTTTTTTAATTTTGATTTTTTTGATTTTTATAATTTTATAATTCAAAATTTTATATTTACATATTTAATGTTTTTATAATTATAGTTTTTTACTTTGAAATTTATAATTTTAATTAAAATTAAAAATAATTTTTGTTAAATACAATAAATATTTGGAAAAGTTATTGTATATTGTAACAAAATAGTTTGTGACGACATATGATGATATTTAAGGAGGATAATCGTGCAACATAACTATCACATCAAAATGATAACAGAAATATTTGATAGCAGGAATTCAATTTAAAAATTTTGAAATATTAAGGATTCAATGGACCAGAAAAATATTTAGTAAAAACTCAATTAAAAATTCTCAAATTTATCAACTCAAAACATAATTAACTCTTTTATATACAAAGTGTTTATAAGGTGTCAATTGTTTGAATTCAATGAAAAACATGTCTTTCTAAAAATGTTGTATGATCATTTACTGTGTTCATGTTTGGTATAAATAAAGTAGTTTGATCTTTTTATGCGTATATATATACATATATATGTGTGTGAAATTTTGGTATTTTGTAATAAATCTTAAGTAATATTTTATTAATAATTAATATTTAATTTAAAATGATCGTAAATATTAAGTTATATTTAATTAAAAATTAACTCTTAAACAAAAAATGTTAAGTGACATTTATTTAATAGATAAAGTTTATTTTAAATTTTATTGAAAAACTTAAATTACGTTTAATTATCAATAATCTTTATTTAAAAAATTGTCGTAAATTACGAATGGCATTTAATCAATAAATAATACTTAATTAAGCACAATGATAAATCTTCCATGACATTTAATTTATGAATAATACTTTGCATAAAACTTGATTACATTTAAATAGAAATAGAAGGAGTAAAGTTATTTGATTATCAATAGTCAACCAATAATCACAAACATAACTTATGATTTTTTTTATTTTATCAATTAAGGAACATATGATACATTAATGTGAAGTGAATTATTTTCTCTCTCATACCAATTAACCTTCTCAATATACGTGGACCCATTGCATGTTAAGCAACTTCTGTACGAACCAAACTCTCATATATTATATAAAGAAGTAGCGTGAAAGAAATAGCTACAAAACAAAGAGAAATACAAAGAGAAAGATAACCATTTCATCACTTTGAACTTTGAATTAGCGAGAGCATCAACAATTTGCGTGCAATGGAGACCAAAACCCTAGCAATTATGTTTTTTTTCGTCGTTGTCTTAAGTGCTGGTAAGATGCATATTCATATGTATTATGATTAATAGTGTAAGTAATTATAATAATAAGATTGTGTTAATGAAATGATGTGAAATGAATCAGATGTGGGTGTGAAGATAGCAAAGGCAGATTGTTATAAACCAAGTGCTCATTACAAAGGTCCATGCTTTCAGAGTGACAACTGCAATGGTCAGTGTACCAGCGAAGGTCATCCTGGTGGAGAATGTCAAGGCTTATTCCCTCGCCGCTGCATGTGCATATGTTGATTTAATTCGAGCATTAATCATGTTTCATTAATAAATGTGTCGGATTAATTGGTATAATCTATCACACATTCTTTTCCTTAATGGAATACAGTTTTACTATTAATAATTTGTCTCTCTTTCTCATTTTCTGATCTTAACTTTTAATGGTAGAAGTTGTGCTAAGACTTGGAAGGGAATAAGAGAGGTCATATTTAAAAGATATAAAACTAGTTCGAAAGAAGTTGTGAATTCATTTCGTTTTATTAACAAAAAAAAATTAATAATTAATATTTGACGACAAAAAATAATATGGTAGAATATGTTTATTATATATGAGATTTTCAAAATTTATTACGATGAAGTGAGACATGAATGAGTAATTGGTGCTGGAATAAATCATTTCATTATTTTACATTTGAAACATGTTAAAAGTTTCAAATACATGATGAAATCTATATCATTACAACAAAATTGTTAATTTGCGAGAGAATTAGTGAAAAAAATTATTTATCATTAATGTCCTCTATTGAGCAAGAGATCAACAACAACAAAAAAGTCCTAACTAATTTGCAAAAAAATTAGTAAGATTTTTTTTTTTGTTATTTAGTGAAAGATTGACAACAAAAAAGTTTCAAACTAATTTACAAAAAAAATTAACGAGGATTATTGTTTATTACTATTTAGCAAAAGATCGATAACAAAATAAATTTGTATAAATTTATAGTTAATTTGAAGCTAATTACACTACTAAAAAAACTATATTTTCTATCAATTCTTTTTATACAATTTTTGTCTAAGAAACACCTATAAATCCTTTTATGAATATTAATTTGTAGAAAATTATTACCAATTCTTTTGCAAAAGTATTTTATAAAAAATTCTTGCCAATTTTACTACAAATTTTCTACTTATTTATTTATTTATTTTATTTGTCAAATTAATTGCAAATAAACGATATAATATTTCAAAATTGACAGGAAAGATATGTAGTATATTTATATGCAGTTTTCTTACGATGGATATTTTCCCGTAGAAAAATATATTACTAGAAGTATATTTTGCGAGAAATGTTTAGAAATTTTATTCTATTTTTTTTCATAAAATACTTGTAAAGGTTTTTTATGTAAGATTATTTGTTATGGGAGTTGTTAATGCTTGATTTCTTCTTGACAAATAAAATGTATTTTTAAAAATAATAAAAATAATAAATATGAAAATAATAATGAGAAAGTAAAATAAGTGAAATAAAATTTATAAAAAATAAAAAAAGTTAAAAGAAATTTAATTGGTTAATTTAATTAAGAACTAAAAATAGAAAAAAATTCATTTTGTTTATTAAATATTAGAGCTTGTTCGATTAATGCATGTTAACGTTTGTAAATTGTAATAATTTTATAGGCGAAGTACCCTGAATTTACATACTGCGACGAAGAGCAAATTTTGTGAGTATAAATTATGTCATTAAGACAGTAATTGATTTCGCAATGAACTCTTGTAATTTTATTTCTAATTGTTTTAATAGATTTTCAATTATTTTTAAAGTACTTTTCCTATTATTTTAATTATTTTTAATTTAAAATATTTAAAAGAAAATTATATTAATTAAAATGTTTATTAAGTTTCAAATTTAAGAAAACATTAAAAAAAAAATTTAACGCATTTTGAAATCTGTTTAACATATATTAAATTACATTAATTAAAATATTTAATAAACTTCATCTAAATGTTCATTAAATTAAAGTTAACACTAATAAAATATATTTATTTTCATGTTAATTTAAATAAATTTTTAAAATAAAACTATATTAATTAAAATGTTGAGAAAAGTTTAAATTAAAAAACACCATTTCAAAATAAATATTTTAATCAAAATTTGAAATGTTTATATATATATATATATATATATATATATATATATATATATATATATATATATATATATATATATATTATTTCTTCTAATTATTTGGTTTGTTATGAAACTCATTCGAATCTCCAATATATTTTTCATCTTATCATAACTTTTGTGTAATTATGTTAAAATGATGTATGTCAATTAAATTTTTTTTGTATCTCACATTTGAATATTTCTATTATTTTTTAATATTTTTATTTATTGTATATTTTCCTTTCACATGAGAATGCTAAATACTCTTAATTTAAGTGTTTAATAGCATAAACATTTCATTTACTAGGTAATATAAAAAAAAAGGTTTAATTATGTTTTGGTCCCCATTTTGGAGTCAAAATCTCAACTTGCTACCCAAAATTTTAAAAGTCTCAAAATGGTCCCCTTTTTTGTTAAAACGTCTCAAGTTTGCCCTTTCTGTTAAGTCTGAGTTGACGCCATTAAATGGAGTGTTACATGTCAGTTCCTCGATTTTTTTAATTTTTTTTGAATTGTTTTTTATTTTTGATTGTTTTTTAAAAAATATAATTTTGCCACGTGCCAAGCTGTCGTCATGCCACGTGGCATTGACATAGTGATGTGACAGTGACAATGACATGTGTCACTTATGTCATTTCCAAAATCTTAATTTGGTCCCTTTATTTTAATTTTTGTCCCAATTTAGTCCCAATTTTTGTAAATATTTGCAATTTTGTCCCTCTCCAAATTGAAATCAAATTTAATTTCTATATAAATGTACACAGATATTTCTATCAAAATTTATATTTCAAGTAAATATTTTTGACCAAATTAAGTTCATTTAATTAATATTTTACATTGAACTTTATTTAAAATTGTTTTAAAGTTTTTAATAGAAAAAAATTTTATAAATTAACTAGTTCATGTAACAATAAAAAACATATAAATTTAAAATTTGAAAATAATTTTAAGTAAAGTTGAATGTGAAATACAATTTTAAATAAACTTAGCTATGTTAAAAATATATAATAAAAATATCAATTTGAAAAAAAATATAAAATTTAATAAAAATATTTGTATAACATTTATTTAAAAATTGATGTTTGTTTTAATTTGGAGAGGGACGAAATTGAATTAGTTTTACAAAAATAAGGACTAAATTGAGACAAAAAATAGAAAACAGGGACCAAATTGAGACTAAGGAAATGACACCTGGCATTATCACTGCCGTGGCAAAATTTTTATTTTTAAAAAGAAATCAAAAAAAATCAAAAAATCAAAAAATTAAAAAAATCAAAAAATCGAGGAACTGACATGTGGCACCCCATTTAACGGCATCAACCCAGACTTAATAGAAAGGGTAAACTTGAGACGTTTTAACAAAAAAAGGGGACCATTTTGAGACTTTTAAAAATTTGGGTACCAAATTGAGATTTTGACTCCAAAATGGAGACCAAAGGCATAATTAAACCTAAAAAAATATTTCCTTATTATTAATAAATTTTGTTTCATTTGAAAAACTCTTTTGTTCCGCTAAAATAATTTTTTATTTCTCAACCATTGAGTATATAGCTTGATATTTGAAAAGTTTTCTTAAATCTCTAAAGTATTTTTGATCTTATCATACCCTCAATTATATATTTGTTTTCCTTTGGGCGATTTCTTTCAATAATCTCTCAAATTGTTTATAAGACACACATTTGTTAAGTTTTTAATATTTTTATTTGTTGTTTATTTTCATCATGTATAATACTATTTCAATATTTTTTATCTAATTATTTTTTATTTTCTAACTCATTATCAATCATACTGTAATTTTTTCATTATAATTTTATAAATAACTTTTATTTACTATAATCTAAAAATTTAATGTAATTGTCATGAATATTTTTTTTATCACCATTCAACATATATTGGAGTTCAAAAGATACAAGATTTATGTCAAAATTTTATTATGTTTATTATTTTTTCTTCGAGTCATTTTGATCAAGTGATGTATTATAACTTTTATTAGTGTATAAAAAAGAGATTCATCAGAATTTAAAAAATTGAAGTAAACAAACATTTAAGACATATTTTATTTGATTATTTGTTTTTCTTTATTTAAAAAAAATATTTTTAAATTTTATCAACTAGGTCTCATTAATGTTTGTAAATTTAATAAATGTTTTGGTTCTCATAAAATTTTATTTGGTATTCTAATCTAAAATGTAAATAATTAGAATTTATTTCGAAGTATTTGATATTAAAGAAATAATCATCCTCCTAATATTGAATATTTAATAATATTATATTTCCTTTACCTTAATTTTTTATTATTTTATAAAAAATAATTATGAAGTAGTAAGAAAACGGATACGTACGGATATGGGTACGAGATTATACCTGTTATCCGGTGGGGATGAGAATAGGACAAAAGTTTAATACCCGTTGAATTTGAGTATGAGAATGAGAATTGATTTTTTCTACGTGGATGAGTATGGAATAGTGAAACTCGTTCCCGCTCCGTCCCGTCCTTTTACCATCCCTAATGGTGGGTGGGGTAAATTTAGGAGAGAGTATTTTGTTTTTATCTAATCAATGGTCAAAGGATAAATTTAGTATCGGGATTTATAAATGTTTGGGGTGAAGAAAAAAAAAATACATGGAGGTGTAAAAAGAAACCTCCTAAAATTTATTTCATTTTTAGCCTAGTTTAAACTCATTGACTTGTGTGTTTAGATTTTTTTTTTTAACAATGCTAACAATGTCAACAAGCTAATTATTAAAAAGATTTTTCGTATAAAATTATTGTCTTTTGTTTACTAACAAATTTTAGAATTCATCAATTTAATATTCAATTAAACATATCATCTATAGATGAAAAATCTTGAAAAGAATTTAATTATTAGAGGATTTGTTTAGAATGATAACTCATTTGAGCTAACAAAAGTTTTTTTTTTGGGGCTTAAATACCTTTTTGGTCCTCATTTTCGTAGTGTTTGTTGCGGATAGTCCTCATTTTGATAGAATGTTTAAAATGGTTCTCATTTTTACCGAATGTTTAAAATGGTCCTCATTTTCGCAATTCATGTTTTATTTGATCCTTTTCTGTAACGCCGTTAAATAATTAGGAGCATTGTACAGGTGGCACAGTTTGTATTAGGGTGTGTTACATGTACTGTACAGGTGGCTAATTAACGTTAATTTTTCAATTTAGGGAAAATAGAGAAATTTCTTCATCTTCGTCTTTCTTGAGCTCGGATTTGCAGAGGAAGCAGCTAATACTTGTCATTTCATCATTAGATTGCAGTTGCGCTCTTCATCTCAATTTTCCAATTAATCATCATCAACGAGGTAAGTGGGTTTAGAGTTTTCTGGGTTGTGTTTGCTCGTGGGTTAGGGTTTTCGTAATTCTATTTTGAGGTTTATTTGTCTTTCGATTCCAGATGCCCAAACTGCTGAGAATGCACCAACGGTTGAAACTGCTGAGAATGAACCAACGGCTGAAACTCAAACAACTCAACCACCAAGGAATGAAGTGGAGAGTCAAGCAACACCACTACCAACACCAGAAAAACCATCTCACCAGTTTAGGATGAAATTACAGATTAGGAGGAGACCATGATAGCAACAACAAACGTCTTAGTTATTTTTTGGAATTTCTTATCTAGAATTCATTATTGATGTACTGCATTTTGACTTTCCTTAAACTTCGTTCAATCTCACTTTTGCCAAACATTGATGTAGTGCATTTTGATCAGGATGAATTAACGTTATGAATTTAACTTCTTCCAGACTTAGATCAATTTAATTTTTCCCAAGCTTAGATCAATATCACTTACTTCAATGCTCAGATTAAGATGTCATTTTGAACATGTTGGGACTAATATCAACATAATCAAACTAATTCATTTCTACATTTAACAATAGTACAAAATAGATTGGACTTTAAAAGATTACACACAATAACAGTACGAATAATACAATAACAATACAAGTGAACCCTATCACTAATTGCAGCCTCTTCTCAGCAACCTTCAATGACTTCTCCACATCATTAATCTGCCTCATTTATGTCATGATGATGACATCCTTTTCATCAACACCACCATTTGAAAAAGTTGCAGCCCACATTATTGGAACCACCACTCTGTAAATCAATAAACCAAAAATTAAAACCAATTTATTATTAACAAAAAAATAAAAACAGGTTGTACCCAAAATTTTCTACCAATATTCTTTGGAGTTCTTGTCATCCTCAGAGCTGTCATCTCTCTGCAGCTACAACTCGGGGTTAATCCATTTCTCGTTGAACCACCAACAGTGCACGAAGATTGGGACTATAACATACCTATATGATGGGATTGCAGGAAGAAGAAGATTGCAGCAACACTAATTGGAAATGGAGGAACAAGATTTCCAAAACTCACTAACTGCCCAAACATTCCTTACCAAAATCCTAGCTCACTTATTTATCCCCAAATATCTAATTACCACACTTGTACAATACACGTAACACACCCTAATACAAACTGTGCCACATGTACAATGTTCCGTTAACGATTTAAACGGCGTTACAGAAAAGGACCAAATAAAACACGAATTGCGAAAATGAGGACCATTTTAAACATTCTGTCAAAATGAGGACCATCCGCAACAAACACTACGAAAATGAGGACCAAAAAGGTATTTAAGCCTTTTTTTTGCATATCTACATTGAAAATCTTTAGAATTCTTTATAGGAGATCGTGTATTCCTTAGACTTTCACCTTACAATGGTATTGGAAGGACAATCAAATTAGAAAAGTGACACTTAAGTTCTTTGGCTCCATCAAATTCCTAGGATAATAAGTTCAATAACTTATCAACTTGCTTAAGTTTTCCCTTGGCCAACTTACATAAATTTTTAATCAGTGACAAATCTTGACCAATAATTATGGAGAACCAAATGAATATATTCAAAAGTTTCAACTTGTATTTTATATGAACACCATTTTAGATACATTATCATAATTTCATCCTTATTACTTATTGGATATTGTCATATTTGAATATGTTTTCTAATATAATATTGTCATAAAGAAGTAATATCAAACTCATAATCACTTGTAGTTTTTTTAACCTTAAGAAATGACTCATCTAATTGAACAATTGATTATAAGTACGATATTCTAGTTTGTGTAAAGAATTTGAATTTGTTTTCATTTTCATCTTCATGTATAGTTTTCTTTTTATTACTTTCAAAAAATAAATATAAATTCTTTTACTCTTCATCAATTGACCTGTTTTTTTTTTAAGTTTGAAATTTAAAAATAGTTTATCATAATCTAATTAAAAATTCAAAGATATAACTAATAATAGAAAACTCTAATAATAATCAAGTCACAATTGAAAACTCGTTATGAAAAAATACATAATACATTATTTTTTCTTCTATCTCAATAAAAAGTGATCATACAAAGGTTCATGAGTTAAAAAAAAATTCTAACTATAATAAACTAATAATTCACTAGCAAGTGAAACAAACTAAGAGTTTTTTTTTTCTTCAAAAATTAAAGAGAACATAAGAAATGACAGCAAAAATATTAAGTTTATCTTTAACTTTTTTTTCTTCAAAAACAAAAAGAAAGAAAATAGGTGAAACTGAGAAATGAGTATAATATGTGAAAAACTCAAGAGACAATGTAAAAAAAGATAAAAGAAAATCTAAATATGTATTTTTATTCTTTATTGTATTTGATTTTATATTTTAATATTTATTAACATTAAACATTGTGCTTTATAAAATGAAAGCTTAATTATATTTTAAATGTCACTGGTCTCTGACCCGTGCATACACACGGATTTTTTTTTTTGTTTTAAATAATATAATTGATATTATATTTATTATTTATAAAAAAATGTGTAATTAATTTTTAAATAAAATTTTTTAAGGGAAAAGTAATAAAAATATACATTTTTTAATAGTAAACTATACGTACTTTTTTTTATTTAAATATAATATAAATTACCTCGTAAAAATATGATAATATATTTTTATAAATTTAATAATAATTTTATAGTTTATGGTCATTGTAATAGAAATATTTAAATAAAATAAAAATAAATATTATCAATTTTGATTAAATATATATTTAAAGTTAATATTTTTAAAATCCTTTACATGTTTAAAATATTTATGATTGAAAAATATTTATTTTTCCATGTGTTAAAATATTGTTGATATTATAATTATGGTAACTTTTTAACAAATATAATTTATAGAAAAATTTTAAAAGAATATAAATTTGTTTTGAATTAAAACTTTGAATGAAATAAAATTAAATAATAAATAATTTTCTAATAATTTTTGCATGAAAATCATGTGAAAAAAATAAAATGAAAATCAGCAGAAAATTAGTAGTTTCCTGTCAAATTTTAAGATATATTTAACATGTTTTTACTAATTTAAATTTGTAAAAACATTTGCAACAAATATAAAATTTTTATGTGAAATTTTCTAAAAATTTAAATCAGCAAGAAAAAATATGATAATAACTAAATTATATTTTTTACCTTTGTCAAAGTTTGTTATTTTTTTTTGTCAATAAAAATAATGAATTTATGTTAAAAAGAATATTAATGTGAATATTAATACTAATGTTAATGTTAACAACAATAATCTATAACTATATAAAGAGATACATCAACAACAAAACAAATAAAAAATTGAAATAATTAAAATATGATCCTAGAGTAAATTGTATGTCTAACTATAATAATAATAATAATAATAATAATAATAATAATAATAATAATAATAATAATAATAATAATAATAATAATAATAGTAATAGAACAACTACATATATGAAAAGATACACATCTTTGGTGTCTTCTTTTATTTTTACAATTTTATCCTTTAAATTATTATTTTTCAAAATTTAACTAATTATTCATAACAAAAAAATTATTTTTCAGTTTTATTATTTTACTAATTTTAGTAACTATTTTTTTAATTACTCTTATGTAATGATAAATCAACAACAAAACGAATAAAAAAGTGCAAGTAATTGGAACATGATCATGTAGTAAGTAAAAATAAGATGGGTGTCTAACTATAATAATAATATTCCGTATTGATAAAAATAATAATAACGTTAATAATACCAATAATAATAATATATAATAGTAACATATAATAATAATAATAATAATAATAATAATAATAATAATTATTATTATTATATTAATATTGGTTATAATTTTACTACTATCACTACAAATAATATTTATAATAATAATATTCATAATAATACTTATAAAAATATTACAAATAAAAATATTATTAATAATTACAAATAATAATATTACTTATAATTAATATTATAGTTGAAATCATAAATAAATGAAAAAATAAAAACAAATTGGTTTTTGTAAGATTTGAACCCGGGTCCTTTTGTTACACAGTTTTAAAATTACGGAAAAACTAAAATTTATGATCCTTGTCAATAAAAGAAGATGGGTAATATAATAATTTTGGTGGTATCTTCTTTTCTTAATATGTAATAGACTTGCGTTATCGCCACATGTTATCTTATTATTTTATTATTTTAAAATTTTACAATATAATTTATAATTTTTTAATTGTTTGATTTTATATTTTTATAATTTAATAATTTTTATATTTTAATTCAAAATTATATAATTATATAATTATGATTTTATAAAATATAAAATTATGATCTATTTTTAATTTTTATTCAAATAATAAAATTATAGTTTATTAATCATAAATTTTGAATTAAAATAATAAAATAGTAAAAATATATAATTATAAATTTATAAAGATAAAAAATCATAAATTATAAAATTATAAATTACAAAATTTAAAAATATAAAATGATGTGGGTGACAAGTCAACAAAGTGACATAGAAAGATAATAATTACATAAGTCCCTTAAGAGCCACATCATCCCATTAAGAGAAAAATTTAACATCAAAGATTTAATTGAAAAAATTAAATTTAATTAGTACTCAATGGATCACAAAAATTTACTACGACTCAATTGAAAGTTCTCAAGTTTATCATAAACCTAAAATATAATTAAGCCAAAAAAAATAAAAATACATAATTTAATTTGTATTAATTTTTAATATATACATTTAATTTAAAATTTTTAAAAAATATTAAAAGCTCAATATATAAATTATAAAAAATTTAAAAAGAAAATTGGGGGAAGGGGCGGCACCACCCTGCCCTGTAAAAGCTCCGCCATTGTTTTTAATGTATAACATTTGAGAACATGTACTTAATCCTTAGCATATTTTAAAGTCAAATCTTGTTCGAGTCAAGAAAAATTATATTTTCAAGTTAAAATAGTTAGTATTATGGATTATGATATGAAACAACTACGTGGTTGAAATACTAGTTTGGTTAAAATGTTTTTAGATATCAAATTTGGTGATTATACCAAGGAGATAGAAGAAAAGATGCATGAATCCTATCCTCATCTTTTGCCTTTTAAGAAATTTCCAAGGACAAGAGTTTTGTTTTTGTTAGTGATAATGTGGGAAGATGAACCAAGGCCCATTCTTTTCTTCTTTTTTTCCCATTAAATTTTGTTACTATCTTTCTTCCAAAGAGTTTCCTATTTCTTGTCTGCTCTATATTTGTTTGATGAATCAAAACCGGGAGCAAGAAGTTAAAGGGGAGCAAGAAGTTAAAGAGGTGAAAGAAGTGTTAAAACTGAATCTAATATATATATATATATATATATATGCTATGTGATAGAAGGAATAATCATGATATATAAATATTGTCCTATATCTTGTACAAGTTGTCTTTTGCCATGGTTTTTTCATATCTTCAAGCCTGATGGAAATGAGTATAACAATGGAATAAACAATGGAGGTTGGCTTCATAAAATTAATGGATGTTGAATTCATCAAATTAAGGAGAGATTGTTAGCACAAATGACTTTGATGCATAAAGATTTGATGAAGACGTGAAGGATTAATGAAGATATCGATGAAGGATGATTGAACAGATCAAGTTTGAAGTGGACATTGAATTGGACTACATGCAAAGTTCTTGAAGTTTGAAGTTGGAGCTTAATTTGAAGACTATTTGACATAGAATAGGTATTTTGTGTTTGATTATAGTCTTTCAATATGTTAAAATAATTTTTAATAGGTTAAATGATTTTCTATTATAGTTTTGCAAGTAACATATTTGATCGTCTCAAATATTATTCAATCAGCTGATTTCACTTAGGTTAAGTGAAATCAACATATTGAACATAAATTTCAACCTATTCAGTATGTCAGTTGGTTGACTACAAAACCTGAATCTTCAGAGAAAATGATGAGAGATTCATTTTAGCATGAAATTAGTTTGATACTTCTGGAAAATCTCGTTCTCTATGAACTTCTTAGTGCTGGATTTGTGTGTGATCATCTTTGAAGGTTTGGAGTTGTGATTGCTCTTGGTTTTTGCTTTAAAAAGCCACCATTGAGGTTCTTGGTTGGCTAGGGAGAGTCAACATTGATGTTTGATCTCTCTTAAGATTGTGTGGTGTTCCTGGTTGGATTCCAAGTCCGCAAGAAAGGTTCTTGTTGTGTGAGGTTCTTATGAGATCCAGAGCCTTGGTGTGTTATTTTGTTTTTCAGAAGTGTAATCTTGTAACGATCGTACTATCCGTACGCGTTAATTGTAAAATATTAAAATTAAAATTATGTTTTATTAAGTTTAAATTTAATTAAAATTATGAATAAAATTATATTTTATTAAATTAAATTAAATTTTAATTTTAAATATTTATAAGATATATTTTTTTAAATATTTGTGAGTATCCACGAGTACCCGCGATTTTAAAATACCGCAGATATTTTTAAATGGGTACCCGTGCGAGTAGCAAAGCGCGTAACGGATGAATTTTTTGTTGCGGGTCGGGTTGCGGGTAGGCACTATCCATGTCCTAATCGACCCGTTGTCATCCCTAATTGTTATGTAAGTTCAATTGTTGATAAATGATTGACTATTGGTTAGTATACTTTCCTTAGTGAAAATTGGAAGAGTACAAACAAAGTATGGTAGCCAGATCCAGTGCTGAAGAAGAATTTTGAGTAATTGCTCAAGGGATGTGTGAACTATTGTGGCTTAAGGACTGAACAACAAGAATTTTGAAAGAATTATATCCAAATTGGAAAAACAACATTTATTCACCAGCTTGAAGAATGGTGTTAAGATATTTTAGGAAATTTCTAACGTTATTCTTAATTATAATAAATATGTATTTATTAGGCTTTAATTTTGAATATCTTATTTTTATTTCCAAAACTGTCCGAAAAGATTTAATGTTTATAATGAGAAAATACAAACAAGATTCCTTTATTATTCTTTAGATTTATAATAACACACAATAAATATATATATATATATATATATATATATATATATATATATAAATTATTGAGCAGAAAACCTATTATTGAAAGGATACATATCTTTTTCAACGATGGTCTAAATTTTATATAATAAGATATCATTGAGATGGTCTAAATTATATATAATAAGATATGATGCAATGGAAATTTTAGGGAGAATTCCCTATAATAAAAATGATTTTAGATAACAATGAAAAAAATATTTTAGATAACAATGAAAAATTGCGGTCTTAGGCAAAAAAATCGTTGCTTAAAGTTTAAGTAACAAAATGGCAACGAATTTGAGGTTGTTGGATAGGTGGTCATGACCTATGACCTATACTATACTATAGGCAATGAATTTTTTTATTTATTTAGGCCACGAAATTTAAAAACCCTTTTGAGATATGCAACAATTAAAAATTGTTACCTAAAAAATAATAATAGACAACATTTTTGCAACCACCGTAATGCAACGATCTTTTTGTGTTGCTTATTTTTTTAAGCCACATTTATGAAAGTTTAGTCATATGTTTTAAGCAACAAAAAATTATCTTTAAACAAAGGTTATTAAATCATTGCCTATAAAAATATAAAAGTACATCCATTTAAATTAATTTTACAATATTATTTTGAATTTTATTTATACATTTAGGCAATCATATTTTACAATATTGTTACCTACATGAGAACATGACATTGATGTACAATTTTTGTACAATGCATTCCTTTTCACACTTGTTCTTGCCGAGATTTTGAGGTGAGCCTTCAAACAGGTAACAAGATCTATATGATGTTGACAGATCTTGAAGAGATGCTTTCAAGGATTGAGACACATGGAAAAATCTACCTGCAAAAGACTCTCCAATGTTCAAGTCAGTTAAAGAATATGATCTTTAAAGTATGAGAGCGAATTAGAGTGATTATTCTTTGGAGTATACTAGGTGTATTTATAGTACCTTTTTAGGGCCTTGGACCCATGAAAATTAATAGGTAATGTAATATTAACTAATATCAATAAAATAACACTTACCTTGAATAAATTAAACAATAATCATAATGTGAGACTTTACCTTATATACCAAATATCCTGTAAATATTCAGTATTAAGGAGTATCAAGATGCAATCATTCTGACCAAATTTGCTAATATGTTAATATCTCCCCCAATAGATGCATTTTAGAATATTTTGTAGCCTTCTTTGGAGATGAGGTTAATTGGGTCTTATTGGATCGTGTTACTTAGTATCATCTATTGGACCAGGTAGGTACATCACCTATGAAGATGATATTTGTAGATATAAAGTATCTATAATGTGTCAATTGTAGATATATATATATA